>Ga0224568_1000009_pt1 | contig 156641 bp, 125 predicted proteins | sample CLU5metagenome_FD_182727 | JGI IMG/M metagenome (GOLD analysis project Ga0224568, IMG submission 182727) | Spruce litter microbial communities from Bohemian Forest, Czech Republic - CLU5 | ecosystem: Environmental > Terrestrial > Plant litter > Unclassified | place: Czech Republic: South... | reverse complement strand
TGCCGTCGGTCAGCGTTGCGTTGGTCGTGCTCGATAACGTTCCCGTCACCGACGTACTGGTAAGGACGAGCGTATTGTTGTCCGAACCGATGGTGAAGGAAAAATTGCCGCTGGTTAGCTGTAGAGCGGAGTTGTAATTCAGGTTCGTCAAACTGCCCGTCGGGACTTCCCCGATTACCGGAAAGCAGCCCCCATCGATGCTCGTCAGAAACTGAAATTTCTGCACGGTAAGACCCCCGTTGCCTCCCACCGTGAACTGCGTGATAAAGCTGTATCCGGAAGATGTGCCGTCCCCTCCCAGCATTTGCGACTGCCACACGCCGCCCGTGGCGTTCTGCGCCGGCGAATCCGTGCCGCACCCGCTCAGCATGCACGCAAGTACAAGCGACAGCAGAGTTGCTGCTACCTTCATGAAACTCCTTGAGTCTTCACTTTGAGTCTTTTGAACCGAAGTAGGAATTCTATCGCAAAACTACAAAGATGCGCCCAAACACGTCAAGGGATGTAAGGCTCCGCTTCCCTTTGTGCCATTCGCCACTTGCGCTAAATCCGCGCCCTGAGCCAGAATGGTTGTCCCACATGGTTTTCCCAGGGAGATAAGAACCCAATGTATTTGCAGCCGGTCATACGATGCAAGAATTCCGATTGTCCCTCACCCAGCGCCGCGCGTATCCGGCTTCCCTATCCCAATCCGCCCGCCAGCAGCGCGAATCCGCCGGCGTGGCCAAACGATGGATGGCAGCTAAGACTCATTTGCAGTGACTGCGACCACTGGTACATTTACCAAAAAGAAGATGTGCAGTGGGCTCCTTACACGCGTCCTCTGGAAGAGGAAACCCGCGTCGAGTTCCGGCGCGCTGAACTGGAGTGCGGCGAACCCGGCTGCAAGTCGCGCACCCAATGGCACGTCCTCGATAAAAGCCAAATGTCGGATACGGAAATGATTGAATTCGTCCTGCGCGCCGACCCTGTCACGGTCTGCGAGAACGACCATCCATTTTCGATCTCGGGGATCGCTTCCAGCTCCGTGAGCAAAGTCTCTTCGCTGTAGCTTTAAGCTTTCGACAATCTCAAATCCGTTTTCGTGGAAAGATGCAAATCATGGGCTTTCCCCGGCATTGGCTGTTGTCTGCAAACTTATTGTGTCTTGTGGCGCTCGTTTCCCGCGCGCCACTTTCCGCCCAATCCCAGCCTTCGATCCTCGGCTTCACTCCATCGTCTGCCGCGCGCGAAGCTGGGATCGAAAGCAAGTTCAAATCCGTCCCCTTGCCCGAGGAAGAACAGCGCCAGCATCGCATCTTCACCGCCGAGCCGCACGTAGCCGGCTCGCCACGCAACAACGAATTGGCCCGCTACATCGCTGACCAGTGGCGGACCGAAGGCCTCGAAGACGTAGTCATCCGCCGCTACGACGTCTACGGCTCCAATCCCAAATTCACCTCGCTTGAAATGGTCGCGCCCACGCACTATCGCGCCCTCCTGCGCGAAATGCCCATCCCCGGCGACCCCGACTCCAAAAACAAAAGCATCAGTTCGGCCTGGAGCGGCATGTCCGCCTCCGGTGAAGTTACCGCCCCGCTCGTTTACGCCCACAGCGGCAATCCCGAAGACTACGACCTGTTGCACAAACAAGGCATCGACGTAAAAGGCAAAGTCGTTTTAGTTCGATACTCGAATCCCTATAGCTATCGCGGCTTCAAAGCCCTCACCGCCCAGCGCGAAGGCGCAGCCGCCATTCTCATCTACAGTGATCCCGCCGAAGACGGATACAAGAAAGGCAAAGTCGATCCCGCCGGTCCTTGGGGTTCCGAGTATCACATTCAGCGCGGCGCCATCACCTACGACTTCATGGTTCCCGGCGACCCGCTCACCCCCGGCTGGGCCTCTATCCCCGGAGCAAAGCGCATTCCCGTCGAAGAAGCCGTATCGATCCCGAAAATTATGGCCCTGCCGCTCTCCTGGCACGACGCCAAACCGCTCCTCGCGGCCATGGACGGTCCCATCGCCCCTGAAGATTGGCAAGGCGCTCTGCCGCTAAAATATCGCCTAGGGGGCAATCGCGTCCGCGTCCACGTAAAAATCGAAATGGACAACTCCACTCAACCCTACTACGTGGTCGAAGGCCGCATCCGCGGCTCCGAGTTGCCCGACGATTGGATCGTCCTGGGCAATCACCGCGACGCATGGGTTTTCGGCGCAGTCGATCCCTCCAGCGGCACCGCATCGCTGATGGAATTGACGCGCGCTCTCGGCGCAATGAAAAAGCAAGGCCTGCGCCCGCGCCGCACCCTGGTTTTTTGCAGTTGGGATGGCGAAGAAGTCGGCCTCACCGGTTCCACCGAGTGGGGAGAGCAGTTCGCCGACGAACTGCGCAGCAAAGCCGTAGCCTACATCAACGTAGACGAAGCCACTTCCGGCCCCGACTTTCACGGCCAGGCCGTAGCCTCGCTTGCACCCATGCTGGTAGAAGCCACGCATACGCTGCACGATCCCTCCGGCAAATCGTTGTACGAAGCGTGGAAGGAATCGGCCGCGCGCGAGCGCCGCGAAGCCAAAGAATCGGAAGAAGTCACAGACTTAAATCTAGCCGATACCCGCATCGGCAGCGGCTCCGATCACACAGTCTTTTTAAACTTCATCGGCATGCCCGTATTCAACCTGGGATTCGTAGGCCCCTACGGCGTCTACCACTCCGCCTACGACGATTTTTTCTGGATGAACCACTTCGGCGACCCCGGCTACCGCTATCACGTGCTGATGTCGCAGTTGTGGGGAGTTTTAGCACTGCGCCTGGCCAACGCCGACCTCTTGCCTTTCGACTTCGCCAGCTATGCCAATAACATCCGCCAATTCGTAAATGAGTTGGCGAAGGGCAAAGACTTGACGCAGCTGGATCTCAAATCCATCCTCGCCGCCATCGACAACTTCGAATCAGCCGGCCAACACCTCAACGACTCCATCTCCCGCGTCCTTGCTTCCGGAGCCATCGACTCCAAACAAGCCGCCGCCATCAACCGCAGCACCATGCAAGTCGAACGCAACTGGCTCAACCCCGACGGCATTCCCGGCAGGCCGTGGTTCAAGCACATCCTCTACGGCGCACGGTTCACCTACGCCCATCTGGAACTTCCCGGTTTAACCGAAGCGGTGGAAAAAGGAGATTGGACAACAGCCAATCAGCAAGCAGAAATCCTGCGGCAAGCGCTGGAAAAAAACACAGCCTTAATCAACGAGCAAACTGCGACTCTGGCAAGACCCTGACACCCGTCCAGTCTTGTCATTCTGAGCGAAGCGAAGAAACCCTTGTCGGGCGCAAGCACAACGGCTATCTACTCAAACTCAAACCCCGCCTGCTCCACCGGATTCCCCCACACCGGCGCAAACGACTGCCGGTGCAGCGGCGTAGGCCCAAACTCGCGCAGTGCCGCCAGATGCTGCGGCGTGCTGTAGCCTTTGTGAGAAGCCAGCCCGTACTCCGGAAAAACTGCATCCCACTCGCACATCATGCGGTCGCGCTCCACCTTGGCCAGAATCGAAGCCGCCGCAATCGAAGCCGAGAGCGCATCCCCATGAATAATGGCTTTCTGCGGAACATTGCAATCCAGCTTCACCGCATCGATCAACAAATGGTCAGCCGCCGGCTGCAAGCGCAACACCGCTTCGCGCATGGCAAGCCGTGATGCCTGATAAATATTGATCTGATCGATGCGCGCCGCATCCACTGCCGCAACCGCCCACGCCACGGCATGTTCGCGGATGCGTGGCGCCAGCTCTTCACGGCGCTCCGGCAGCAACAGCTTCGAATCGCGCAAGCCGCGAACCCGGTAGCTCCGCTCAAGAATCACCGCCGCCGCCACCACCGGCCCGAACAACGATCCACGCCCAACCTCGTCCACTCCCGCCACCATGGCCGCGCCCGCTGCCCACGCATTTTTTTCATAACGCAGCGTACAGCGCAGCTTTTTCAGCAGGCGCAGCTTCACCGCCGACGGAGAAAGTGAAAATTCAGGCACGGTCTTTGCGATACTGGCCATGGGAGAAAGAATTTCCACCATCTTCACTTGCCAGCCAGATTTCCGCAAGAGACCCAACACATAAAGTTGTGAATTAAACGTTGAAAACCGGTCATTTCCACTTAAGAGCCAGGCATCTTCCCGCCTGGTAATACCTGTCAGTAACCATTACTTCGATTACGCCCGTACATTGTCCAGAGGTACATGTACTGCTATCGTCGCAACAGATCGCACGTTGTAATGAGGAGCGGTTGTGAGCGAAGTTGAAATTCGCCCCCAAGAAGAAATTTCCTACGCCGAAAAGCTGGTACATCTGGCGCTGCCCGTCCGCCTCACCCATATGGCCAAAGGCGACCGCAGCGGCATCGAGATGGCCTGCACCTACGACATTCACACCAAAGGTGCGCGCTTGCTTAGCTTCCGCGATGTGAAAATCGGCGACCTGATCACGGTCGAGCGCGGGCGCAACAAGTCGGTTTGCCAGGTCGTTTGGACTGCCGACCCCAATTCCGCGCTGCGCGGCCAGTTCACGGTAGAGTGCGTCGAGGGCAACCGGATTCCGTGGGAAGAGGAGTTGCGGCAAATGCAGGAACAGTATTTGCCCATCGCTCCCGATGCGCCCAGGAAAAAGCCTGCGATGAACAGCTTCCGCAAAGGCGACCAGAACCGCCGCCGCAGCCCGCGCTTCCAGGTGGAAGGCGGCGTCGATCTATTGGATATGGCCGGCAAAGGCCGGTTCGAAGGGCGGCTGGAGCAGATCTCGGAATTCGGCTGCCTGATCGCCGCCAACGATCTGCTCGTGCCCGGTTCCGGACTGCGGCTCGCCCTGAATATCTACGATGTGAGCGTGGCGCTCAAAGGCAACGTCCGGTACACCGCCGAAAATCGCTCCATGGGCGTGGAGTTTCAGGAGATTCGCCAGGGCGACCGGCCGCTGCTCGACTACGTGTTGAGCCGCGTGAAAAAACGGCGCAAGGAAGATTTCAGCGACCTCATAGTCGTCACCGAGCCTCTGGCTGCTGCCGCCGGATAGGTCAGCGTTCGCAACAGCGCTTCGATCTGCGCCGCGCAAGCTGCCCGCTAATTCTTACTCCGCGTCGCGCAGCCGCGCCGCTTTGCCCTTCAATCCACGTAGGTAATAAAGCTTGGCCCGGCGCACTTTTGAAGAGCGCACGATGTCGACTTTATCGATCACTTTGGAGTGCACAGGGAAAATGCGTTCCACGCCCTGGCCAAAGCTGATCTTGCGGACCGTGAAGCTGGCCTGCGGCCCGTTGTCGCGCTTGATCACGACGCCTTCAAACGCCTGCACGCGTTCTTTGTCGCCTTCTTTGATCTTCACATGAACGCGGACAGTGTCGCCCGAGTTGAACTTGGGAACGTCCGTGCGCAGAGTTTTCGCCAGCAGTTTTTCAATAATAAGGTTCGACATGATTTTTTTTAGCCCTTCTGAATTCAGAAATTGTGTTTCTCGCCGCTGTCTCGATCGATGCCCGCGAGGTACTTTTTATCTTCCTCGCTTAACACGGCACCCTCCAGCAAGTCAGGACGGTTGTGCAAAGTCTTTTTCAGCGCCTGCTGCCTGCGCCACTTACGAATTTCTTCGTGGTTGCCGGTCATCAACGCTTCCGGCACCCCGATCCCGCGAAACTCCGCTGGCCGCGTGTAGTGCGGATAATCCAGCAACCCATTCGATCCGCAAGTCGAATCCGCGCCGTTCGATCCTTTCGCTTTTGAATCGACCGTAAACGATTCCTGCTGCGTCGACGCTTCGTTCCCAACCGCACCCGGCAGCAATCGAATCACAGCTTCCAAAATCACCGCCGCAGCCATCTCTCCGCCGCTCAAAACATAATCACCGATCGAAAGTTCCCGGTCGGCGAGAAACCTGGTTACGCGCTCATCCACACCCTCGTATCGCCCGCAAATGAAAACAATGCGGTCGAGCAGCGCCAGCTCTCCCGCGACTTTTTGCGTAAACCGATGCCCCTGCGCCGAAAGCAAAACCACCGACTGCTTCGCACCTGTTGCGGCGCGTTCCTCACGCGGCGCAAGATTCATCGAATCCAAACACTCAAACAGAGGTTCGGGCTTCAACACCATGCCTTCCCCACCGCCAAACGGCCGGTCATCTACAGTTCGATGACGATCGCGCGTAAACTCCCGCAGATCGTGAATCTCAATCTTCGCCAGCCCCATTTCCTGGGCCCGGCGGGTAATGCCATGATCCAGCGGTCCACGAAAGAAGTCCGGAAAAATCGTTACGATATCGGCCTTCATCGCGCAACCCCAAAATTTTCGCCTACAACACGTAAAACTTTGCCATTTATACACGCGGTGTCATTTCGAACCCGCGCAAAATTTAAAATTTTGTCATTCCTGCTGTTTAACGCTTTTTGCGTCCAGACTCCGTCTGCTCCCGCTTCTCTTCCGCCGTAACCGGAGCGTTTAACTCGAGCAGGCCCTCGGGCAAATTCATCCGAACCTGTTTCTGCTCCAAATCCACGCCGTCCAGATACGCCTCTGCGAAAGGAATCTCAAGCAATCGCTTCGCGCCATCTCGAACCATTAAAAGCGGCGCTTCACCGGCTCCAAACTGCACGTCTTCGATTCGTCCAATCTCGCGGCCGTGGTCCAGCACCGCGCAATCTTTCAAATCGCTGATGTAACTCCAGCCCGCTTCCAACTGCGACCGCTGGCTGCGCGGAACCTGCAACTCGCATCCGATCAGCGTTTCCGCCTCGGAAATCGAATCCACTCCCGCAAACTTCAGAACCAACAATCCCTTGTGCGGCCAGATCTCTTCCACTTCCAGTTCGCGCCTATACTCGTCAGCCCCAGCGGGTAGCGCAAGCAACTTCATGCCGGCCGTAAATCGCTCGGGAACATTGCTGTAAATCTCGCTCGCAACTTCGCCGTGGCGCCCTTGCGTTTTCACCACGCGGGCGAGCGTAATGAATTCACTTGTTTCAGGATCGCGAATATTCCGGTTCCCTGGCCGACGTTCGGTTTGTGAGGGGAATCATGCGACGCCGCTAATCGATCACTTCCAGCGTGTACCGCTTCCCTGCCCGCACGCCAGCCGCGTTAACCAGCGCGCGCAAGGCTCGCACATTGCGTCCCTGCCGGCCGATGATCTTGCCCACATCGCCTTCGGCCACTTCCAGTTCGATCACGTCGTCATCCAAATGATCGACGTAGACTTCGCCGGGAGCATCGACCATCCATTTCGCAATCTGTTCCACCAGAATGCGAACGTCTGCGGTAGTTTCAGTCATCGGATTGATTACGCCACGGAAGCTGCTGGAGCAGCCGCGGGCTTGGAATACAGCTTGCCCACGCGCTCCGACATCTGCGCGCCTTTGGAGACCCAATAATCGACGCGCTCGCGCTTGAAATCAATACTGGCGGGGTTGGTGCGGGGATTATACGTTCCCACCACTTCCACCGGGCGTCCATTGCGCGCACGCGCCTTCTCGATCACCACAATACGATAGTGCGGTTGTTTGCGCGCACCAAAGCGCGCCAGTCGAATCATTAACACAGAGAATTATCCTTGTTCCGGAAGCGTCCGGCGAGATCAAGACAAACACTTATTATGCCGAAGGTTAGCGGGAATGGCAAGGGAGACACAACAGAAGTGGTGTCTTAATTTCGACTCTGCTTTTCTTCGCACCTCTGCGAGTCCTTCGCGCCCTTTGCGGTCGAAAAGCTTTTACTTCCGAAATCAAAGACACTACGCGGGAAAATCCACGGCAAACTCGGGCCCAAAAATTTCCTTTGAAAATCAATAAAGTCTATGATATTAGTAGACATGTAACGCGGCGTTAACAATCCCAGGGGCAGGCAGCTCCCGCCTGCAAAGCGTTTTAACCCCAAAGCGCTTATATGGGAGCCATGAGTGGCACTCTGTTCCTCCCCACTCTTTGTTCAAGTCAAAAACATAGCGAAATCTCATTACGCAGCGGAGCCTTGTCCGTGGCGTCGATGAAGCTTGGAGAAAATATGGGAAAACTATTGATTATCCGGCATGGACATACCAGCCTCAACCTTCCCGGCAGGGACGAGCGGTTACGGGGATGGCTCGATATTCCCCTCGATCAGGAAGGACTGGAAGAAGCCGCCGTCACGGCAGATTTGGTTCGGCGCGACTATAGCGTGGATGCCATCTATTGCTCAGACCTGCGGCGCGCGCGGCAAACCGCCGAAGTGCTCCGCCGCGCCACGAAAGCGTCCGTTACATATACCAGCGACCTGCGACCCTGGAATCTCGGCGTTTTCTGCGGCCAGCGTGTACGCGAAATAATTCCCTATTTGAATTTGCTGAACCAGCATCCCGATCTCGCCGCCCCCAGCGGTGAGTCGTATTACCAGTTTTATGGCCGCTATGCGCATCGCCTGAATGAATTGCTTGTCCAGGCTGAACAATCGGCCAATTGCGTGGTGGCCGTGACCCATGTAAGAAATCTCCTGGCTGCAGCCATCATTATCCTGGGAGGGAATAAGGATAAAGTACCGGTGAAAGGTGGTCCGCAAACCGGCGCGCTTGTGGTCGTAGAAAAAATCGATGGAGCATGGGCGCTGCGCCCCAGCACCCAACGGCTGGTTCTGGCTGAACCGGAAGTGCTGGCTGCCATGCCGGTTCTACTCGAGGCCCGGGCATGACGGCATCAACGGCGCTCTTCAACGGTGCCCAAATCGCCGCACCTTCGGCCTCGCGAGCCAAAGAGATGTATTACCGCTTTCGCTACTTCATCAGCGGCTACCCACGGCTATACATGCCGTTGGTGCGGTATCAGCATCGCTATAAATTGGATCGCGTGGTCGCTCCTGATACCGATCTGGTTATTGAAGCCTTCGGGCGTACTGGTACAACCTTCGCCAACTACGCTTTTCTCGCTGCACAAATCCGGCGGGTACGCACGGTACATCACACCCACGCAGCAGCACAGGTAATTGCCGCGGTGAAAATGAAAATCCCCACGCTGGTTATCGTGCGAGATCCTCTTGAGGTTGCGCTGTCGCACATGGTGCGGCATCAAGTCTCAGCCGGTGCGGCGCTCACAGCCTGGATCCATTTTCATCAGCGTATCTTCACGGTTCGCGAAGATCTCATCCTGTGCAGCTTCGATCAGATGACCACCAACTTCACTCCCGTGATCGAACGCATCAACCACAAATTCAATACCGGATTCGCGGTGTGGCAGCACACCAAAGAAAACGAAACTTCAATATTTGAGTTCATCGCCACTCGCAATCGAGGACGCTTTAGCAAAAACGCAAGCGCAGAGCGCATGCGCTCGTTCGCCCTGCCTACAGCCGAACGCGAGGCGCAGAAACAGCAGTTAAGAGTTCAACTTGATTTAGTTTCGCTGGGCCCAGTCCGGCAGGAGGCGCAACGGTTGTACAAGAGTCTTCTACAAGAATGCTGAAGTAAGAAATTGTTGGGCTTCGGCCTCATCTGCTGCAGGACGAAGGGATCTCCCGCTTTACCGGCCTAATGCGTAAGCCAACTGCACATCACATCATCTACTCCACCCCGCATCTTTTCCCACCCTGCTAGACTCAAATGTTTTGGAGGCGTCACTTTGCAGGCAGTCTACATCCTCTCCGCGGTCCGGACGCCCATCGGCAAGTTCGGCGGATCATTAGCCTCATTGACCGCAGCCGACATGGGCGTGGTAGCCGCCAAAGCCGCAATAGAACGCGCCAAAATTCAACCCGATCAAGTTGAAGAAACCATTTTCGGCAATGCCCGGCAGGCCGGAGGCGGACCCAATCCAGCGCGGCAAATTTCCATTCGCAGTGGAGTCCCGCAGGAAGTCCCCGCGTTCACCGTTAACAAAGCTTGCGCCTCCGGATTGAAGTCCATCGCTCTCGCTTATCAATCCATTCTGCTCGGCGATGCCACTTGCATTCTGGCGGGCGGAACCGAATCCATGTCGCGCCTTCCCTACTATCTCGAAGCACGCTGGGGATATCGGCTGGGCAATCAGGAACTGGTCGACGGCATGTATCGTGACGGATTTTTTTGTCCCATGGCGAAAATGCTCATGGGCGAAACCGCCGAGGTGCTGGCCGAGCACTATAAGATCACGCGCGGCGAGCAGGACGAATATGCTCTGCTGTCGCAAACCCGCGCCGCCCGCGCCATTGCGGCCGGCCGCTTCAACGATGAGATCGTGCCTGTCACCATAGAAGGTAAAAAAGGTTCCACCGTCTTCAGCCGCGACGAACATCCGTTCGCCGACGCCAGCATGGAAAAGCTGGGCAAGCTGGCGCCCGTATTTTCAGAAACCGGAACCGTCAGCGCCGGCAACTCCTCGGGGATCACCGATGGTGCCGCCGCCGTGGTTGTGGCGAGCGAGCATTTCGTGAAGACCAATAATCTCAAACCACTGGCTCGAATTTCCGCCGTAACTTCAGCCGGAGTCGATCCCCGCACCATGGGAATCGGTCCCGTCCCGGCGCTGCAGAAATTAGAAGAGAAACACAACCTCAAGCTGCGCGATTTCGGCCTGATCGAATTAAACGAAGCCTTCGCCGCGCAAGTTCTCGCCTGCGACCGCGAGCTGAACTTCAATCGCGATAGGCTCAACGTCAACGGCGGAGCCATTGCCATCGGACATCCCATCGGCTGCACCGGAACCCGTATCGTGGTCACGCTGCTGCACGAAATGCAAAAACGCAATACCCGCCGAGGTGTTGCCACCCTCTGCGTCAGCGGCGGCATGGGCATGGCATTAGCTCTGGAGAATGCGACTTAGTCCGTCCGGGAATCTTTTCTGTCAGCCCACAAACCTGGAAACCTGCAAGAAAAGCCAGCCGATTCTGCTATGCTTCCCTTCGCTTTCATCGCAGCGAGAGCAACCGCTGATATTCGCCATCGCAAAAATTCAAGGAGACTCGCATGGTGTCGAAAAAATGCCATCGCTGTGCCGCCCTCAGTCTGTGCTTTCTGGTATTCCTTTTCACCGCCAGCTTTCTGTTGGCCCAGGCTGACTTCTCCGCTGACATCGTCGATTTGCAAAGGCCCGGCACACCATCAGCCAAGGTTTATTTCACCAAAGATAAAATGCGCGCCGAGCCGCAAAGCGCCAGCGCGCGCGGCGCGGGTGCAATCATCGTGAACTTTGCCACGCAAACCTCCATTGTTTTAATGGCGCAACAGCACATGTACATGGAGATGCCCGCGCAGTCGCAAAGCCAGCGCCTCGGCTACTCCTTCTTTCAGGCCGGGGATGTCGAAAATGCCTGCGGCGCGTGGCAAGTCAGTGCGCACAACCAGGGCAGCACCTGCCACAAAGTCGGCGATGAGCCGGTCAACGGACGCACTGCGGTGAAGTACGAAACCACCAGCGCGAACGGCGATACAGGCTATTTTTGGCTCGACCCGAAGCTTCGCTTCCCCGTGAAATGGCAGGGCAAGAACAGCGGCGGCGAATTACGCAACATTCAGGATGGCCCGCAGCCAGCCAGTCTGTTTGAAGTCCCCGCCGGCTTCACCAAAATGCAAATGCCGATGGGGATGCCGCAGCAACACTAAGCTGAGCAGTAAAACGCCGAGTTCGCCGAGGCTCGATCGGCTTATCACATTCAAACTGACCCACTACCGCTTGGTGGGCAGCATTGACTCCCGCAAAAAGCGCTAGCTATACTCCCTCCAGGAGTCGGAATGCCCCTTTCTGCGGTAATCGTCGACGACGAGCAACTGGCCCGCGACGAACTTGCTTATCTCTTAAAGAGCGCCGGCGAGGTCAATGTCGTAGCCCAAGGCAAGAATGGCCTCGAAGCCATCAACCTGGTCAAGGAACACAATCCCGATCTCCTCTTTCTCGACGTTCAAATGCCCGGCCTCGACGGCTTCGGCGTCATCAAGAAGCTGATCGACAAAAAAATATCGTTGCCCAAAATCGTCTTCGCCACAGCCTTCGATCAGTATGCCGTCAAGGCATTCGAGGTGAACGCGATCGATTACCTGCTGAAACCTTTCGACAAAAAACGCGTGGCGCAGTCCGTCCAAAAAGCTCGCACCCAGCAAGGAACCGAGGAATCTCCGGCGGAAAAAATCGACAACCTGGTGCGCATGCTCCAGGAACCAAAGCAGCAAAGTTCAAAGATTCTCCTCAAGGCGGTCGGGCGGATGTTTCTCGTGGACCAGAAAGATATCTGCTACGCCTCGATTGAAGATGGAGTATTACGGTCGTGACAGCGGGCGCTTCCAGCATGGAAGGCCATTCCAACTGCCGTACCCTGGAGGAACTGCTCGACAGCCTGGACCCCGGCTTATTCTGGCGGGCTCACCGTTCTTACCTGGTGAACATCAATCGCATTCGCGAAGTCGTGCCCTGGTTCAAAAGCTCCTACCAGCTTCGTATGGACGATAAGAAGCAAAGCGAGATCCCAGTCAGCCGCGCGCAAACCAAGCGCCTGCGGGAACTATTCGGCCTCTGAGCCGACTGAGATTGCGTTGTCGTTTTCTTTTTCCGCTGCGCCAGCCTCAACTATCTCCGATGCCGAAATTGCAGTGTGCAACTCCGCGGTTCGCTCCGCCCTCTCGACGGAGGTAAAGAGGTCTTTGATCAACGTGCCAGTATACAAATCCGTCTTTCCTCAACGCGGCGCTATATAACCAGGCTCGGCAGGTACCGGATCGAGTTAATGAAGAATCGATTCGATGAAGATTTGTATCAGGACATGCCTTAAGGCATGCCGCCTAATGTCAAAAACAACCCATTTCAAACAGCCAGAGACTCCAACGCCAGCCGGTCACGAATCACCAGCGTCGTTCCCTCCAGCCGAATCAGCCTCTTCTTCTTAAGATTGCTAAGCAATCGGGTCACCGTCTCCCGCGAGGAACCAATTCTTTGGGCCATCTCTTCATGGGTCATCACCCTGCGCACGCGCTGTTCGACGGCTTGAGCATCCCCCGCCGGCACGCACGACAACAACAGTCTCGCGAGTTTCCCCGACGATGAGCGTGCCAGCACCAGATCGTGTATGTCGCGATACGCTCCCTGAAATTCGCGGCTCAGCGACAGCCCGACATGCACGCCCATCTCACTCTCGCGTTGCAACAAGGTCATTAAATCCTGGCGGCCGATGAAGTTCAGCTGGCATGCCGACGACGTCTCCGCCGTCATCTCGTAATTCGTGCCCGAAATGACCGCGCTCAATCCCAGAACTTCTCCCCCCTCGGCCTGCTTCAAAATCAAAACTTTGCCATCTTTTGACGTGGTCAAGAGTTTCACCTTGCCTGAGCAGACCACGTAAATGCCGCGCGGGCTCTGCCCTTCGACGAACAATACGGCGCCGGCAGGCATTACGCTGTGATAACTGGAGCTGTCGATCGATCGCAGCACGATTGCCGAAAAACGGCAAAAAAATCCTTCGCGGCTCGCTTTGCAGCCCATGCAACTCTCGATTACATCAAGGCCGTATGGAGTCCTCATGCCTCTCTCCTTGGCTGAATTGATTTCGTACCCCAGTTCTTCCGGAAGCGGCGCTTTTATTTGCTGCATGCGCTCCAGCAGTGCGCGCGCCTGCGCCCGCGTGTCGTGATGCGCACTGCGCCCGGCGGAAATAACCTCCCACCCGGCGCTGGGATCGGAACGTTGCTCCCACTCCACCTGGCAGGCAAACAAATAAAGCGGATCGATCTCTTCGGCAGCGGGAGCCAGGCATGACTCGATCTTCGGCTCACCAGCGCAATTCGCAGCGCAGCCATCGGAAGCTGAGGTTGGTAATTCTCCAGGCCCCAGCGGTCCGCGCCACCCCTCCCCCAGCGACGTGTAGTTGCTTTTTTTCTCCGCATCAGCATTTTCCGGAACCAGGCGAACCAGATTATTCGGTGAATGATTTCTGGCAACCAACACGGCACTTTCTCCATTGCGAGTCCGCTATCGACAAGACTCCGATCCCAGCTGCCCAACCCTCGGGAAACCAGTTCTAAGATTGTTTTAATTTTCCCCGAGGCCAAACAGAACAGCACTTATGATTCCAGAATGAAGCACAGAAAGCGGCTTTTGTAACTCGTAGAAAAATCAGAAAAGCAATCCCGACTTATGTGCGCTAGCGAACAGTGCATGCCGACCCGTCGGCAGGTAGTGCAAAATTCGGCAGCTTACGCTGAAACTTCAAATTAAGGCAAGGTAGCGTCAACATAATCCTCACGGCTGATTCCCAACCGCTCCATCTTCGATTGCAGCGTAGTTCGCTTTAATCCCAGGCGCCGGGCAGCGCCATTCCGCCCGGAAACTATCCCTCCAGCCTCCCTCAATATCCTGACGATGTGCTCCCGCTCCGCGTTTTCGAGCGAAGGTTCCGGCGTTATCACACTGTCGGCCTGCAGTTCATCCAGCGGTGCCTGCAACGCTGTACCTTCCGTCAGAATCACCGATCTCTCGATAAAGTTTTCCACTTCCCGTATATTGCCCGGCCAATGCCAGTGGATCAGCGCATCCATGGTTTCACTGGGGATGGTTTCGATCTCCCGGCCCATTCTGGCGGCGAACTTTCTAACAAAATAGCGGACCAAAAGAGGAATGTCCTCGCGCCTCTCCCGCAGAGGCGGAAGACGCAGCGGAAAAACGTTCAGGCGGTAAAACAAATCGCTGCGAAACTCTTTCTCCGCCACACTCTTCGCCAGATTCCGGTTGGTCGCTGTGATCAATCGCAGATCGATTTTTATGGTCCGAGTTCCGCCTAGCCTTTCGAACTCGTGATCCTGCAAAACCCGCAACAGCTTGGGTTGCAGATCCGTGGCAATCTCGCCAATCTCATCTAAAAAAAGCGTCCCTTTGTCGGCCAGCTCCAGGCGTCCAATCTTTTTGCTGACCGCTCCCGTGAACGCGCCTTTCTCATGACCAAACAGTTCGCTCTCCAGCAAACCCGTGGGAATGGCAGCGCAGTTCAAAGTGACAAAGGCTTTATCTTTGCGCCGGCCAAGTTCGTGGATGGCATGGGCAATCAGCCCTTTCCCGGTTCCGGTTTCTCCCAGCAGCAAAACCGTGGCATCGCTCTGCGCCACGATCTCGACCTGATCCAGAACCTGTTTCCAAGCCCGGCCTACTCCTACAATCCCCTTAAAATGAAGATGGGAGGGAATTTCTCCCTCAAGATATTGCTTCTCCCGTCCCAGCCGGGTTTTCAATTGCTCCACTTCCTGCGCGCTTCGCGCATTTTCCAGAGCAACCGCCAGTTGAGCCGCAACCTGATCTATCAGCACCAGATCATCCGCCTTGAATGCGTCCGCGCGTGTGCTGCCCAATACCAGCACTCCCACTGGACCCTTTGGCCGTTTTAAAGGGACACAGCATAACGATTGCAACCCCTCCGCCAGGAAGTGATCCGTAATGCTTGAGTGAAAATCCTGTAGTTCGTCCCTGGTGAAGATCAAAGACCGGCTCGACTGTAAAGCCTGGCTATCCGGATCTTTCGGCATCCCGATTTCGATTCCTGGGCCAGCACCCATCCGCAAAGGAAAATCGACTGCCTGCCGCACCAGTTGGCCGCTCTTCTCATTGTGCAGAGAAAGGCCCGTATATTCCTGGTGCAGAACCCTCCGCAGATAAGCCGAGACTTGCGGAAACGACTTCCGCACATCCTGTCCCCTCGCCAGCAATTCCCCTACCTCCGCCATCACCCATCCGCGCTTTTTCTCGTCCTTTAAATTTTCCGCAAGGCTCCGATTGGATTCTTCCAGCTTCTTCTGTGCCGTAATCTCCACCATCACAACGCCAATCTTCCTGATCGCACCTGCCGCGTCCTTGAGCGGAACGAAATGCCCCACCCAATGGCTGGCCTCGCCGCTCGACGCCAGCGCCGCACTAATCTCCCGATTCAGCACAGGTTGTCCCGTAGCGAAAACTTGTTCGAGCAGTAATTCCATGAACCCGGCGAAATCGCCGAACACATCGCGAATACTTTTTCCCAAATGCTTCTGCACAGACAACCCAGTCATCTGGGTCAGGACTTGGTTCACGGCGAGGAAATGGAAGGCGGGATCCAGAATGCAAAGGCCAACATTCGAGGCGTTGGAGTGAATGGCTAATAGCTGCTCCCATTCCTGGAAGGAACCGGGAATGCCGAACGAACCAGGAGGGCTCGTCTCTATCGGGCCGGCGCGCGTCATTGCCCCACTCCCGCGCTAATATTTATTTTGAAAATTATCGAAGCGAAATTACGCGGAAAAAACTTGGAGATATCTACACAGGAAACGATCGCTTGCGGAAAGCCATTTTGTACCCATTCGCCCGGTGCGAGAGCCGGGGAACAATTGTCCTTCAGGTCAATGAGTGCGTAACACAGCGCTCTAAATTCGTTCGACCCGCGCAAAGGGGACATCTATCTTAATTCTCCTGCGGCTCTTGCCCCTCAAACAAAAACCGCCGAACGCGTCCACATTCCTGACGGGTATTAGAGCACAACTGATACCGCACAATCCTCTAATCTTTTGGGTTGTTCACTTTTCGTAAAGTGGGCGTTTTGGCCAGGATTTACAGGCTGTCGTCACTATTGAGTCCCAAAAAAGACGGCAAACCGGAGGCTATAATCGTGGTATGGCCCGTGGCTGGGAGAGCAAGTCGATCGAAGCGCAGCAGGAAGAAGCCACCAGCAAGCCATCCCCTGACAAACTAAGGCTCACAAAGAAAGAAGCCGACTGCCTCCGCGAAAAAGAAAGCCTGCGGCTCTCACTGCGCAGAATCACCGATCAGATAGGCCACAGCCAAAACCCCCGCCATCGCCTGATGCTGGAACAAGCCAAAACTGATTTAGAACGGCAAATCGAAGCCCTGGAACACCAAGGCTAGAATGTTTCATCCCCATTACGGAAAGTACGATTGCCTTGTCCTGCCATAAAATTTTTTCTAACCGTCCCTGCACGGTGGTAATGGGCTTCCCTATTTTTGCTGACGTATAATAAATCCTTCCATGAAAGCCTACGTTTACGTCTCTCTCAAGAAGAGTGTCCTCGACCCCCAGGGCAAGACCATCCATGGTGCGCTCACAAAGATGGGCTACAAAGGCATGGAAGAAGTTCGCCAGGGCAAATACTTCGAACTCACCCTCAACGGCGGCCTGAGCCGCACAGAGGCGCAAACCGAAGTTGAACGCATCGCCCGCGAAGTGCTCACCAACCCCGTCATTGAAGAGTACCGCTACTCCCTCGAAGACTGAATTCCTGGAGTTTCTGCATGTGTGGCATTGTCGGTTATGTCGGTAAGAAGCAGGTCGTTCCAGTCATCATCGAGGGCCTGAGAAAGCTCGAATACCGCGGCTATGACTCCGCCGGAATCGCCGTCGCCGGCAACGGCGACCAGCTTCAGCTTCGCCGCGCCGAAGGCAAGCTGCGCAATTTGGAAGAAGCCATACGCCTCAAGCCGCTCGACGGCACCTACGGCATCGGCCACACCCGCTGGGCCACTCACGGACGCCCCACCGAAGAAAACGCCCATCCCCATCGCGACTGCACCGGCAAAATCGTAGTCGTGCACAATGGCATCGTCGAAAATTATCTAAGCCTCAAGAAGAAGCTCATCGAAGAAGGCCACACCTTCTCCACCGAGACCGATACCGAAGTCATTGCGCACCTGATCGAAAAGCATCTTTTCAAAACCGGCAACGGGCACCGCCCCACCCTCGAAGAAGCCGTCCGCCGAACCGTAAAAGAACTCAGCGGAGTCTTCGCTCTCGGAGTGATTTCAGTCGACGAACCCAACAAAATCGTCGCCGCCCGCAACGGCCCCCCGCTGGTCGTAGGCCTCGGCGATGACGAATATTTCGTCGCCTCCGACGTTCCCGCCATCCTCTATCACACGCGCGATATTTTCTTTCTGGCCGATGGCGACCTCGCCGTAGTCACGCGTGATGGCATACAGCTCACCGATTTCGACGGCAAACCGATCAAGCGCCAGGTGCAGCACGTCACCTGGGATCCGATCATGGCGGAAAAAGGCGGCTTCAAGCACTTCATGCTCAAGGAAATTTACGAGCAGCCGCGCGCCGTCCGTGACACCACGCTAGGGCGTGTTTCTCTCGATACGGGTCACATCTTTCTCGATGAAATGCAAATCGCCGAGGCCGAATTCCGCAGCGCCAGGAAAATCAACATCGTCGCCTGCGGCACCAGTTGGCACGCTGCGCTGGCCGGCAAATTCATGGTGGAGAGACTGGCTCGCGTTCCCGTGGAAGTCGACTACGGCAGCGAATGGCGCTACCGCGATCCCATCGTCGGCCCCGACACCATCACGCTGGTCATCTCGCAATCCGGCGAAACCGCCGACACCATCGCCGCCCAGCGCGAAGCCAAACTCAAAGGCTCACATACAGTAGCCATCTGCAATGTGGTTGGTTCGATGATCACGCGCGAAGCCGCTGGAACTATCTACACGCATGCCGGACCCGAAATTGGCGTAGCCTCCACCAAAGCCTTCACCGCTCAACTCACGGCTCTTTATTTATTTGCTTTGTATCTGGCGCAAGTGCGCGGCACCATGACCGCCGAGCAGACACGCGCCGCAGCGGAAGCGCTGACCCTAATCCCCGGGAAGCTGGAAAACATCCTCACCCACGACGCGGCTTGCGAAGATCTCGCCAAACGCTTCCAGCGCGTCCAGGATTTCCTTTTCCTCGGCCGCGGCATTCACTATCCCATCGCGCTCGAAGGCGCACTCAAGCTGAAAGAAATCTCCTACATCCACGCCGAAGGCTACCCTGCGGGAGAAATGAAGCACGGACCCAACGCCCTGATTGACGAGAACCTTCCCGTAGTCATCATCGCGACGCGCAACGTAAACGATCCCGACTCCATGCTGCGCTACGAGAAGACCATGTCCAATCTGAAAGAAGTGAAGGCCCGCTCAGGAGTAGTCATCGCGCTCGCAACCGAAGGCGATGAAGAAATGAAAGAATCCGCGGATCACGTAATCCACGTCCCAGCCGCGCCCGAAGAACTTTCCCCGATTCTCGAAATCGTTCCCCTGCAACTGCTGGCCTATCACATCGCCGTGCGCCGCGGCTGCGATGTAGATCAGCCAAGAAATCTGGCGAAGTCAGTCACGGTCGAATAAGAACGGTTAACCGCTCACCCGCCGCAACTTCGTGACCCTCCCCGCCTCCACCCACTCCACCACGAAGATGTTCCCCTCATGATCGAAACAAGCTCCATGCGGACAAACAAACCTCCCCGGCACAAACGTCCCTGACGCCTGATTCCGAACCGTGGCCCAGTCGGCATTCGTATACGCTCCATCGCCCAGGCTGGCCACCACGCTATTCTTACGATCCAAAATAATCACCTTGCTCAACAGATCGGGAACAACGATTTCGCCATTCCGCTCGTGCAGATTACACGGCATCTTTGACGTGCCCAGGATGAAGTCAACATGTTTTCCATCCAGCGTAAACCGTTGCAACCGGCTGTTGCCGCGGTCGGTCACCACCAGCAACGGCGCGTCACCGCGCGTGTCGATCCAAAGCCCGTGTGGGCAATCCACCTGATCATCGCCCTTTCCCAGCCCGCCAAACGTGCGAATGAACTCAGCCTTCGAGTTGTATTGATTGATAAAGCTGGAGCCGTATCCATCCCCAACATAAATGTCGCCATTCGCAGAGATGGCCACATTGGTCGGCCGGTACGCAACCGTGGAAAATTTATCCTTCGGTTTGTAAGCCTCTGACTCCGCCGGATAGCCCAGCGTGAAAACCTCTTCGCCCTTCAAAGTCCGCTTGCTGACGATGCCATGTTCGTAATCGCAAAGATAAAGAAATTCCTCGCTGCCCTCTTTACGAATCGTCAAGCCATGCGCCCCGCCTTTGAACTGCCGTCCCCACGAGCGCACGAACTTCCCGCTCCGATCGAACACCACCATCGTGTCCAGATTTTCGCTGGCTGCGTTCACCGTGTGATGAATGTAAATATTCCCCTGCGAATCTTCGCAGACGCCGTGCGTATTGCCGTATTTGATCGTTCGCGGCAATTCGCCCCAGTCGTGAATCGCCTCATAGCGATGATCGCCCTCGCCAAGAACAGGAGCCTTGTTACCGGACTTGTCGCTCATCCCAATCAGCAAAGGAGAAGCCGCAGCAGCCGAGGCCGTAACCAAAAAATCCCGCCGAGTAATATGCATGGATATTTCCTATTAAAAAGGCACGAACAGAGAGGATGCCCCGTCCTTATCCCTGCGTTCTTGCAGGAACAGGACGGGATTAATGACATCTATCGAACTGCCAAACAGCAGTCCTTCTTCATTGGCCGCCCCCGGCCCGGCTGGCGCTAACGCTTTTCTGCTGCACCAGCTTCGGATCGGCATACTGCAACCAGAATCCCATCATCTCCTCATCGCTAGGCTCACCCCAGCGAATCGCCTTGGAAGGATCGGGATTCTGCTCATTATCCATCGAGTTATCGAAATAAGCGGTAGTAACCAGCTTCGTGCCCTTCGGCATCAGAAACTGCTTTTTCAAAAAGTAAGTCTCCTGCCAGCGGAAGTCATAATGTGGCACGTTCATCAGCACCTCATGATGCCCATCCGGATAAATCGCCTCCGTCATCATGCTCTTCCCGCGAAAGTGCATGTGTCCGGTATAACCCAGCACGGTCACGTCTTTCGGCAACGTAAAGCATGAAGTGACACGGTGATTATTGTCGCCGGGAGGGATTCGAAATAGATTGTTCCAGATTTCGTACTGCGCGATCTCATGCTTCACCGGCTCGCGCGCGAACACCAGCCCAATGCTGGTCCGGTCTTTCACATCAGCGCCGGTGTGGTTGCTGTAGTGGATCTGAAACTGCAAATAAGATCCCGCGGGCACTCGCAGCGCGTAGCCCGGAGGCCGGGTCTCCGCCAAATGGCCGGGCAGATAAATTCCCGGCACGATGTTTATATATCCCGACGGCTTACCCGGAAAGCCGCCGCCATCCGGAGACGCGCAGCCATCGTCGACTACCGGCGCGTCGGTCCTGACATGCAAAACCTTCCCGGTGCGGTAATGGAATTGATCCACGCCCGCATCGGACTTGCCGTTCTCCGCTTGCTTCTCCGCCACCTCGTCGGCCGCAACCACCGAAACCGTGGCGTGATGCACCACCTTCCGGTCCCCGGGCATAACCTCCGCCGCCTGCACCCATTTGTCTTCCGTAAAATTGGTGGGCACGTAGATGTACTCATAATCGTCCATGCTCCCGCCGGAGACGTTAAATTCAGGAATCGTCAGCACGAGATCGGGCTTGATGTGCCAGCCCTGCGTCAGCACAGGCGCAGCCGGCAGGTCTTTCGCATCGCCTTCTTTAGCGCCTGTTCTCACCCAGGCATCAATGGTTGTGATATCCGCCTCGCTGAGCCGCGGATCGTTAAGAAAATCGCCCACGCTGGGGTCGGCATGCCACGGCGGCATCTTGCGTTGCACCACAGCCTCGCGGATCGGCCTTGCCCACAGATGCGCATCCTTATATGTCATCAAAGACATCGGAGCCATATCGTTCGGCCGGTGACATACCACGCAATTTTTGAAAAGGATCGGAGCGACGTCGCGGTCGTAGGTGACTTCCTTCGGCGCAGTAGGCGTCTCCTGACCGCCCGCTAAGAACAAGCTGCAAGACGCAACCGCAACCAACACCAACATGATTCTTCGTGGACCCATACACCCCCCCGTGGTTAGGCGACATTTTAGAACTGGCGTGCTTCAAGCACAAGGATTCATATCACGGCATTTCTCAAGATAACTCTCCTCAAGCGCAACAGACTAAGAGCCAGCGCAGCAATCGCAGCGCCCCAAGCTGTAAACGCCGTATTCACCACCCACCCCGGCGCAGCGCCCACTCGCCGCAACAAGAATGGCAGAAAATTCCACGTCGTGATGTGAACATAATCCCAGGGATCCTCCTTCATCGCATCATCTACCAATCCCCACGCATCCATTTTCCCCAAAGCAAACGCCGCAATATTCTTAAAGCGCAGCGCAATCACAAACGTAGGATGCCCCAGCGTCTCCATCTGATAAATCTCCAGCGGCAGCCAGAAGGCAAGCGATGCAACCTGAACCACCAAACCAACAACAATCAGCGCAACTCCTGCGCGCCAAATCCACCTAGCAACGCCGGCATTCATGAACTTTGGGCCGGACGATACCGGGAAGGGCACGGCTTCAGCCGTGCCAATGGCAGTATCGATTGATGAGGGCTTTAGCCTCTGAGCTTCGTTCGTTTGAGCAAACGCGGATCGCACTCGCAACAACAATGGCACCGCCAATAACGCCACCATGCCCACCGCCGTGGAAACATACCGGTCTCCCCAGGCAAAATCTCCCGTCCAGTAGGTATAGCGCGCGTAGAAGCTGATATATCCCACTACCAGCAAAAGCGACGCGACGCCATAAGAGCGCACCTCGGTCGACAAACTCTTCCACAGCACAATCAATAGAAAAATGGCCAGCACCAGCAAAGGATCGAACAGAAAAATCGACTTCTCCGGCTTAAACAGGGCGCCGAAAAAACCTTCATGAAATGGCGTGCTCCAGGGAAAATTTACTGGGAGCGTTGGATCTTCCGATCGCAGTTGGCTGGCGAATAAAGGCAGGTAAGTTTGAGTGAACGATCCAAAGCGGTAGAAACTATAAAACCGTTCGATCAACAAAAATCCTGCGTACACCGGAAACGCGACTTTGCAGTAGGCCGCAAATCTTCTCCAAATCTCGCTCGAACGCTCGCCTTGAAACCAAAAAACAAGAAGAAGAAAAACGCCCGCCGCAATCAGATCGAGCACCGTAGTCAACCGGGTGAGCAAATTCAACCCCAGTGCGGCGCATCCCCACAACAAAGCCCGACGGTTGCCCGTCCGCAGCCATTCATATTGAAAGGAAAATCCCACCAGCGTTAGCAGCATGATGAAGTTGTTCTCCATCATGTTCTGCGTGTAATGCAGGTGAGTCGTGCAAAACAGCAGGGCCAGCAAACCCAGCACAGTCTCGCGCACGCTGAACCGCAATTGCCGCAGCAAACGAAAACCAGCCAGCACCGTGAGCACATTCACCAGAATGCTTGTGCTATAAGCGACCACAATGGCACGTACCGCCGGGTCGTCTTCGTATTCGGAAAAGACCTTCCAGTGCGAGATCCACGTACCGGCAAGATCAGCCGGAAGCATGAGCAGCGACTGCCCAATCCCATACCAGCTATAAAGCTGGCCGCCCCGTCCACGCAGGCCAAACTCAGGAAAGTCGTTGGCAGCGACTTGCGGCTCGCCAGTCCACAACCAGTGCGTGGTCTTCAGCCGGAACATGGTATCCGCCGATCCCAACTCCCCCGACTGCACCACAAATGCGAGTAATCCAGCCACCAGACACAACAACACCAGCGGATCATCCAGCCAACGGCGCACGCGCAAGCTCATCGTTTGGATGGTACAGGATTAAATGCAGCTTTCGCTTCGGCCTCAATCGCTACTTCAAGCCCACGCCATAAAAATAGTTGTAGGTACCCGACGAAGCCCACGGCAGGTTCGCGGTGAAGGAACTAAACAACATCGCCTGGCCCATGAACGTCACGAAAACATCCTGCTGCGCGGAAGCGCTTGTGATGCGAAATGTGAAGACGCCATAGCACGGATCCGTCAACTCTCCCGTGCTGCCGTATAAATAGGACACCTCAGCCACCGGGGTCAGCGTTCCCTGCGCCATCTGGTTTCCCTGCGCATCGGTCACCGTAACTTGCCCCGCGCTTGTGACAACCAGCGTAGCGTTTCCCAGACTCGGCGTTCCCGTCTCCACATTGCCCGCGCCTGTGCTGGCTGCGGTTTTTTGGTAATAGATAGCCTTATAACTTCCCGCCACGGCCGGGTCGAAAGCCTCGCCCGTGGCCTTCTTCAGCCCGAGAATGGCGCCGTTCGGCGTATCCACGGCGAAGATGCCGTTGGCAGTGCCGAAAATATAATCAAACGTGCCGTTGTTACCCGGATCAGGAACTTTAAGAAATGTGCCCGAGGGATCGAGTTGCGCCTCGCTCAGATCGATTGTGCCGGAATCAAATGGACCGCTGCTCTGATTGCCCTGGTTGTACGATCCGTATGGCCAGAACCCGGAAATCGCTCCTGTGCCTTGAGTATTGATCGTGACGGAACCCACCTCCATTCCGCCCGCAGCAGTGCGGAATTGCATGTAGTTGTAAGCCTGGCTTTCAAACGTAGCGAGCGAAATCTGTCCGCTTTCAACCGCAGTAACCAGTGCGGGAGTATTGGCATTCGGCCCGGTCTTCGCTGCCTGAATCAATAGCGCGTAGTTCGGAACCTCATACGCAGCCAGCAGATTCCCCGTGGGATCGTTCAATGTGTAAGTGCCATCGGAGTTCACGGTATAAGGAACCGTCCCGCTCGTATTGTTCGAGAGGTCCGTGTAAGCGATGGTTCCCGCGCCCGCATCGACCGTGATGGTCATAAAATCTCCGACCGACGCCGTACCGTGGTAGACCCGCGAGGCAGGCGTTGCTACCTCCGTACGCGGCATGGAACTGCAACTTACAAACAGCAAAATTGCCGGCAACACAATAGCAACGCGGGTTGGCATAAGAATCTCCTCAGGCGCGCATGGACGCCCTGACGAGATGCATCGGCAATAGAACTCCATGCATGAGGATGGAATAAACGCAACCCCAAAATCTTGAGTAACATATGCAATTCGCCCCAAATTATTTCGTACAACAAACTGCCAGAACACGTTTCCATTCCAACGCGTTAAACTGTATCGGGAAAATTTAATGTCCTCCTGTTCATCCTGTGGTACCGAAGTACCCGCAAGCGGGCGCTTCTGCTCCGCCTGCGGCGCACCCGCCGGCAACGTTTCCGCCAGAAATATCAATATCAACGAACTGGCTACGCTCGACTACGCCACCGCGACTTCGCCTTTACCTCTATCGCCATCTTCTCCATCGTCCACCTCGCGTCTCACCGGTTCGGCGGAATACGTAAGCGAAGGCCGCTTCCTTCCCGGAAGGTTGTTAGCCAGCCGCTACCGCATCATCGCGCTTCTAGGAAAAGGCGGCATGGGCGAGGTCTACCGTGCCGACGACCTAACGCTAGGCCAGCCCGTGGCTTTAAAGTTCCTTCCCGATGAAGCCGCACGCGATCAGAGTCTGCTTGAGCGCTTCAAGAACGAAGTCAGAATCGCGCGCCGCGTCTCCCATCCCAATGTTTGCCGCGTCTACGACGTCGGCGAAGTGGACGCGCACACATTTTTCACCATGGAGTACGTAGACGGCGAAGACCTGGCTTCCCTGCTCCGCCGCATTGGCCGTCTGCCCGAAGACAAAGCTCTCGACATCGCCCGCCAGCTCTGCGCCGGACTCGCCGCCGCCCACACCAAAGGCGTTCTTCACCGCGATCTCAAGCCAGCAAACATCATGCTCGATGGCCGGGGCCAGGTCGTAGTCACCGACTTCGGACTAGCCGGAGTTGCCGATCAAATTCAGGGAGCCGATGTGCGGAGCGGAACTCCCGCCTACATGGCCCCGGAGCAACTGGCGGGAAAAGAAGTCAGCACGCGCAGCGATATTTATTCGCTGGGCCTCGTGCTCTACGAAGTTTTCACCGGCAAACGCGCCTTCGAACCGGCAACCAATCAGCACCACGGAGGCGGCAAAGCCATCAGCCGTCCCTCGTCCGTAGTGAAAGATCTCAATCCAGTCATCGAGCGTGTCATTCTTCGCTGCCTCGAAGAAGATCCCGCTGCCCGCCCCGCAACGGTTTTAAGCGTGGCCGCCGCTTTACCTGGCGGCGATCCGCTGGCCGCGGCGCTCGCGGCGGGCGAAACCCCTTCCCCGCAAATGGTCGCCGCATCCGGAGAGACTGCCGGATTGCGCCCGCGCCTCGCCCTGGTTTGTTTCCTCTCGGTTCTCATAGCTCTGGGCGTGGCCATTTTTCTCGACATTCACTACAACGGCCTTGAAAAGATGCACCTCGATACGACTCCAGAAGTGCTCGCGCAAAAAGCCCGCGAAACCATCGCCAAGCTGGGATATCCGGAACGCGCTGCCGATAGCGTCTTCGATCTGGACTATGACACTGATTTTCAGGACCACGTGGAGAAGAACGACAAGCCACGCCCCAATTGGGATGCCGTGCTCGCCTCGCGGCCTTCCGTGCTCAACTTCTGGTATCGCCAAAGTCCCGATGACATGGTGGCCCATGGCTTTCACGATCAAATGCTGAATCCCGGAGTCGTTTCTGAAACCGATCCTCCTGCCACTCTCTCCGGGATGATCAACTTGCAACTCGATCCGCAAGGCCATCTCCTTTATTTTCAGGCGATCCCTCCGCAGAAAGAATCACCTGAAGAAACAAGTAAAACGCCCGCAGCTTTCGACTGGAATATTTTGTTCAGCGCCGCCGGACTTGATGCCGCACAATTTCATTCCACACAACCAGCCTGGAACTCGCTGGCCGCGTCCGATGCGCGCGCAGCCTGGACCGGCACATGGCCGGGAACCGCCCGCCCGCTGCGGGTCGAAGCCGCCGCCTGGCAGAGCAAGCCCGTATTTTTCTCGCTGATCGGCGATTGGGTCAAACCCGATCGCATGAAAGATCCCAACGATTCGCTGGGAAAGAAGGTCCGCACCGTTATTACCATTATTTTAGTTTTGAGTTTCCTGAGCGGAGCGGTTTATATGGCGCGGCGCAATTACCGCCAGGGACGCGGTGATCGCGAAGGCGCCTTTCGCCTAGCATTGGTCATGTTCGTATTGCAGATGTTGTTGTGGGCCTGCCGCTGCCACTTTGTGCCCGGCTTAAGCACGCTTGGTTTGTTCGTCCTCGCCATCAGCACGGCATCCTTCTCCTCAGGCGTTACGTGGATGTTGTATCTCGCCCTCGAACCCTGGATTCGCCGCCGCTGGCCGCACGCCATCATTTCCTGGAACCGCCTGCTGTCCGGCCAGTTTCGCGATCCACTGGTCGGTCGCGACATTCTCTTCGGCGTCATGCTGGGCGTGCTATGGATTCTTATTTTTCAGATTCGCTCTATCCCCATCATGCACATGGGCGCGTCCCCGGCGCTCCCATCGCACGACTATTTAATGGGCGGCCGCGTGGCGCTGGGGGCATGGCTGACACAGGTCCCCACGTCGATCATAGCGACCTTGCAGTTCTTCTTCCTGCTGTTGGGCCTGAAAGTCATTCTGCGTAAAGACTGGCTCGCGGCGATTGCATTCGTCGCCATTTTCGCGCTACCGCAGGGACTCACGTCAGATCACATAGCTGTGGATTTGCCGGCCTGGATTCTGATCTATGCCGTCGCCGTGCTCATCGTCTTCCGCTTCGGTCTGGTTCCGCTGGCCTGCGCGATTTTCACCGTCAACATGCTGGCCAATGTCCCGTTCGCCGCCGACCTCTCGACATGGTACATGCCAGCCTCACTGATGGCGCTGTTCAGCGTGGTGGCGCTGGCAGGCTGGGGCTTCTACCATTCGCTCGGCGGCGAGCCGCTGTGGCGCTTGCAAATCGAGGACGAGCAGTAATTATTTTCCGCCCTGCAACTGCTGCAAGTCCGCCAGCACTTCGTCGCTGTGACCCTGCGGGCTGACCTTCAGATACACCTTGCGGATCACGCCGTTCGGATCGATCAGGAACGTATTGCGCGCGGCAATTGTCATTCCTTTGTATTCCATCACCGAACCATATTCCTGCACCACCTTGTGGTCGGGATCGGCCAGCAGCTTGAAGTTCAAGCCTTCTTTGGTGCAGAAGCTCTTGTGCGAATCGACATTGTCCACGCTGACGCCGACGATCGCAGCATTCTTCTGCGTGTATTTATCGATGTCGCGTTGAAAATTGTGGGCTTCAATAGTGCAGCCGGAGGTGAAATCCTTGGGATAAAAATAAAGCACGACCCACTTACCTTTGAATTGATCCAAAGAAACCTGCGCACCTTCCTGGCTAGGCAAGCTGAAAGACGGCGCCGGGGCGCCAGTGGTGGGCGGCATAGCTTCATCGGCGGCAAAAGCGGAAAGTGAAGCAAGCAGCAAAGTTGCAACAAGCGTCGAAAAGATTTTCATGGATGTTCCTTTCATCTGCGAATAAGAATAAATGATCTGACCTCTCGCCCGCTTGCCTTAAACCTTCCGGGCGGAGCAACAGTAAACGATAGCGAATAAACCAAGCTCAGTTGTCAAAAGACTGTTAATTCAGCAGGGTGGAGGGAGATGGCAAGCTGCTCCATACGCTCTGTCATCCTGAGCGGAGTTGCTGCGCGCGAAGCGAGCGGCAAGGCAGTCGAAGGATCCTCTATCAACTAAACCCTCTCATGCCATCTCAAGGAACTCTCCCTCGGCATTAGAGCATTAGAACAACCGTTTCAGCGCCGCCATGTGGGAAAGCGAAGGCCCCAACAGCTGGAATTTATATTACTAACATTAGTAAGTAGCTTATGTAAGCCCACATAATGCACTTACTAACATACGGAGTCCTGCCTTGACACCACTTACTCCCGAATATAGCATCGCCTTGATCGGTAAGTTATTGCTGATCGAGAAGGAGAGTAAGATGAAAAAAATCAACAAGAAACTGGCGATTAAAAAAGTGACCCTCAAGAACCTGGATGAAACAATGTTGCAGGGGATAGCAGGTGGGGCTACCGCCAAAACTCTCTGCGGGCCGGCAAGCCGCTGCACAGCCGGCAAGGGTATAGCCTGCTGCTAACATTGGCTTAGAGTTACGCAGCAACCGCAACTCTAACTATTAAAGTGCAGGTCTTGGTTTAAAACACAAGACCTGCACCCTTCAGGCGCATGGCCGAACTTAGAAGCTGATCTTCAAGATCGTGCCGTTGTTGCCTACGAACCATCCTGCCTGCGGGCTCGCGAAAGCTACCGCCCAAAATCCGCTGACTTTTGGCAGTGGATACCAGGTGCTTCCTTCGTCGGGAGTCCATGCGGCTTGACCTCCAGAAAAATTCGGCTGGGTTTCGCTGGTGACGACGACCGAACGGTTGAATGATCCGCCACTGGAGAGGCCGTTTACATAGGCAATGCAAAAAATGGCGCCCTTCACCGGAGGCTGGCTGGTGAGCGTCCAGGTTTTGCCACCATCATTTGATGTGGCGAAATCGGCATGGTCGTTGACATCCAAATCGCCGCCACCCAGAACACCGTTCGAGGCGTCGCGGAAGGCTACCGATAATCCGCCGGCAGAAGCCGAGCTCGGCAGAGGAGTGTCATAGGCGTTCCAGGTGTCGCCTCCGTCGGTCGTGGCAAGAATTCTCGCGATGGTCGAACCGCCAGTGGTAATCCACGCATTGTTTTCTCCCTGCGTCGTGATGCAGGTTCCGCTCGAAGAAAACGAAGCCTCACCCGGCAAAGCCGGCGGCATATCGGTGATCGGCACCCAATCGTTTCCATTGTCGGTGCGGATGTCGGGAAATATTCCGCGCACCGAGTCGCTGTGCGCGATGCCGCGGTTCGGTCCCCAGAACGCCATGCAATCGTAGAATGCGTTCGTCGTCCTATTGGTGAACTCGATCGTCCAGGTCGCTCCACCGTCAACCGTTTTATAAATATTGAAATTGTCGGTGTCGTCGCCAATCGACATCAGGTAAGCGACTTTGTCGCTGACCCCTTGCACATCGCGGAATTGCAGGCTTTCGGCACCCGGCACCACTCCGGCTGTCCAGGTATTTCCCCCGTCGGTAGTCACGGTATAAGCGCCGCCAGCACCCGCTGCCCACACCACACGGGAGTTCACCGGGCTCACAGCAATCAGAAGTTGCGTAGTACCGCTATTTTGCTGAGTCAGCGTAGGCGATTGAACTTTTTGAACTTCTTGCGCAAAACCAACAGCGGCAAAAGCAGCAGTCAAGAAAACAATCAGGGAACGTTTCAACATGGGGAATTCTCTCCAGACGCGGATTCGTGGCAGCACGGAGTATAGGAACGCCGAAGAGCCCTGTCAATCGGGCAAGTCCACGTCTTGACGTTGTCATCCAGAGCGGAGCAGGTGTTTCGCGAAGCGAAACACCTGCGGAGTCGAAGGATCCCTAGCAGCCGGAACTGAGCACCCCGTCTTAGGGAATTCGCCCGGAAATAGAACACGACTTGGGGTAACGCAGCGCTGAGGCCGTCGCGAAAGAAGCGAAAGTAATGGCCCGAACTAGCCATTTACCGATATGCGGTTCCAGTTTAGTCTCGTAATTGAGCAGCACTTGGGGGAGGGCTGATCAACATACGTCCCACGACTCGAATGAGTCTGGGGCGTTTTGTTTTGCACAGGATTCCTACGAAGGTAAGCGACCACTGCGACGGAAGGCCAGGTTTCAGGTCGGAGCATAACGTTTGATTGATAGTCCGCGGGCGTGCTCTCGGGTTCTCGCTACCCTGCTCACTCCTCTGGCTCTTCGAACAGGACGTCGGGCCACCGCCGGGCTCCGTGCAATACGCGCAGAATCCTGACGGTGCCGCGCATGGTGCGGTAGGCAACGATGTACGGTGTACGATCAACGACCAACTCTCGCGTTCCTTCGACGCGGCCGATGCGACCGCTCTGCGGAAACTGTATTAGAGTTTCGGCCTGTTCCCGGATGCGATCATCGATGGTGATGGCGGCTTGCGGGCTGTCGGCTTCGATGTAATCGAAGATGGCGTCGCGGTCGGCTTGCGCGAAGATGGACCACTCTAGACGCATGGATCGGCGAACCATGGACTATCGCGTCTTGCGCAGCGCGGCGGCCCTTCTCTTTCTTTCCGCGAAGTGCGCTTCGACCCTCTTGTGCGGGATGGCGGGACGTGGATCGTTCAACGCTTCCTGCACTTTAGCCCGGAACCACGCATCGTGCGCAGCGCCGTCGCCGATTAAGGAGAACGGAAGCGCGCCTTCCTTGGCCGTCCGCGTCAGGAGAATGCGCACGGCATCTGAAACGGTGATGCCTAACTCTTCCAGCACTGCCGCCGCACGCTCTTTCACGGCAGGATCGATCCGGGTTTGCACTAAGGCGTTTGCAGGCATAGAGCAGCTCCTGCCCTATTGTACTTCATGTGAATTACAATGAGGGGTCGGGGGACGTGGAATCCTACATTTCGCAAAGAGCGCGAAACAAGGGCACCCTTTTTTGTGGAGCGGGAGGGGGAAGTGGGCCACCCGGCAAAGATGGGCACCCGGCCCCAAACTTATCCCTTTGCTTCTTCTTTTTGAAGCTCAGGGAAAGCAGTGAGAACCCGCTCTCGGATTCGATTAATCGCCAAGACGGCCCTATCTACACCATCCGTAAAGAACATATCGCGCAAATCTTCGTCCGCGTCAATGGACGACGCAGACTTCACAACCCATGCTGTCGGGTGTGCGAATTTCGAATACAATTTGAAGAATTTTTCATACTCATCGTCCCGCCCTAGCTCATTGGCCGCGTCGCGCACTCTCTTGTAGTCATCTGCCAGAGTGGGAACGCCCTTAGAAATCGCAAACTTCTTTAAATCCTCCATCGTGCTCCCCAAGTCTTGGTGTTCCCTATCGTGTGCGTCCTTGTACATTCCATGGATGGCCTGGGCCCATCCATACATATCTCGCATCGCGTCCTCTTCGAATCGCCTCGCGTTTGAGTCTGAGGCCGTACAGAACTCGATCCAGATCGACAATTCCAGCAGATTCCGTGAAAGCCACGCCAACGTGGAAATCATCTTCTCGACATGGGCGCGGTATAAATCCCCCGTCGAGCTCACGAGAATTTGGACGAAATGGACTAGCTGCCTTTCATGCCATTCCTCCAAACGGGAGCGTGCAGTGTTTTCTTTCTCAAGAATCAGCTTCAGCGCCCACGCCCGCTCCGGATAGTACTCACGGAGCAGTCCGATCGCGTCTCGCACATGCTCAAGCATATCTCTTCGGGAGGCAGATTGCGTGAGCGCATCCAAGATGCGCCCACTTGCATCTAAACCTTGACAGCAATTCACTCACATCCTATCATGCAGATGAAGGCAATACAGGCGCGCTGATTCTAAAGCACTTATTTTAAATGCAACGCGAGCCGCTCGACGGCTCTCAATAGTTCAGAGGAGATACAGATATGGCCAAAATTATCGGAATTGACCTTGGAACCACCAATTCTTGCGTGGCGGTGATGGAGGGCGGCGAGCCCAAAGTGATCCCCAATGAAGAAGGAGGGCGCACTACGCCTTCCGTGGTTGGTTTTACCAAGACTGGAGAGCGGTTGGTGGGGCAGGTGGCAAAGCGCCAGGCCATCACCAATCCCGAGAACACCGTTTATTCGATCAAGCGCTTCATGGGGCGGCGCTACGACGAGGTCAGCGAAGAAGTAAAGATGGTGCCCTATAAGGTTGTCCAGTCGGGCGACCACGTAGCCGTGCTGGCGCAGGGCAAAGAGTACACGCCTCCCCAGGTTTCGGCGCTGATTTTGCAGAAGCTGAAGAAGGCGGCGGAAGACTATCTCGGCGAAAAAGTGACCGAGGCGGTCATTACCGTACCCGCGTACTTTAACGACGCGCAACGCCAGGCTACTAAAGATGCCGGCCAAATTGCCGGACTCGAAGTGAAACGCATCATCAACGAACCAACGGCGGCCGCGTTGGCTTACGGTCTCGACAAAGGCAAGGACGAAACCATCGCCGTCTACGACTTTGGCGGCGGCACCTTCGATGTTTCGATTCTCGAAGTCGGCGAGGGCGTGATTGAAGTCAAGGCCACCAATGGCGACACGCACCTGGGCGGCGACAATCTCGACCAGCGCATTGTCGATTGGTTGATCGACGAATTCAAGAAAGATGAAGGCCTCGACCTGCGTGGCAAGGGCAACGAAATGGCGTTGCAGCGTCTGCGCGACGCAGCCGAGCGGGCGAAGATCGAGCTTTCCACCACGATGGAAACCGAAATCAATCTGCCATTCATCACGGCGGACGCGAGCGGTCCCAAGCACCTGGTAAAAAAGCTGACGCGGGCCAAGCTCGAGTCGATGGTCGAAGACATCATTCAGCGCTCGGCCGGACCGTGCAAGCAGTGCATGAAAGATGCGGGCGTGGATGCCAGCAAGATCAACGAAGTAGTGCTGGTCGGCGGGCAGACGCGTATGCCGCGTATTCAGGCGCTGGTAAAGGACCTGTTCGGTCGCGAAGGCCACAAGGGAGTGAATCCCGATGAAGTCGTGGCGATCGGCGCGGCCATTCAGGGCGGCGTGCTCGGCGGCGAAGTGAAAGACCTGTTGCTGCTCGATGTGACGCCGCTGTCGCTCTCGATTGAGACGCTGGGCGGAGTTTCGACTCCGATGATTCCGCGCAACACCACGATTCCGACCAAAAAGACAGAAACGTTCTCGACCGCGGCCGATAGTCAGACGTCGGTTGAGGTGCATGTGCTGCAAGGCGAGCGTCCCATGGCGGCGCAGAACCGGACTCTGGGCAAGTTCCACTTGACCGGAATTCCTACGGCTCCGCGCGGTGTTCCGCAGATCGAAGTGACGTTCGACATCGACGCCAACGGCATCCTGAACGTGACCGCGAAAGATACGGCCACGGGCAAGGACCAGAAGATCACGATTACGTCGTCTTCGGGATTGTCGAAAGAGGAAGTCGAGCGCATGGCCAAGGAAGCTGATGCGCACTCCGCCGAAGACAAGGCGCAGCGCGAGGCAATCGAAGCCAAGAACCAGCTCGACAGTATGCTGTACAACGTCGAAAAGATGCTACGCGAGAACGGAGACAAAATCTCCGGCTCGGAACGTGGCGACGTGGAGAACGCCGTGGCCGACGCCAAAAAGGCGCTGGAATCGAACGACAGGGCGCAGATGGATAAGGCTCGCGAGAACCTGACCAAAGCTTCGCACAAACTGGCCGAAGAGATGTACAAGGCAGCCCAAGCGAAGACTCCGGAAGGCGGCGCACCCGGCGGTCCGACGGATGGAGCGGGAGCAAACGGCAACGGTCAGGCCAAGAAAGACGAAGGCGTAATCGACGCCGAGTACGTGGATGTGGAGGACAAGAAGTAACCTTGTCATCCTGAGCGGAGCGGGTGATTCGCAAATGCGAATCACCTGTGGAGTCGAAGGACCCCTGTCAGCTTCGATGATGCAAGTGATCGAAGCGAGGATCGGGATCCTTCGATTCGCGTTCAGCACATACCGAACGAAAAGAAAAAAGAAAGAAGATATGGACTTCCAAATCAACGGCAACACCTATTTCGTGAACCTCGCTGAAAGCGAAGGTTGGCAGGTTTTAGTCTCTACGCCGACCGGAGCGCGGTCGATCCCTGTCTACGACGACGCGCCGGACATCGATGACGAACTGACCATCGTCGTGCAAGACGAAAGAAAAAGACGAATTGTGAATTAAGTATTACTCTGCAAGATCGGTTCTAACTGCCCCGACATGGCGACCACACCTAAAAAAGATTATTACGAAATTCTAGGCGTGAAAAAATCTGCGTCCGCCGACGATATCCGCAAAGCCTTCCGCAAGCTCGCCCGCAAGTACCATCCCGACGTAAATCCCGGGGACAAGGGCGCCGAAGAAAAATTCAAAACGCTCTCCGAGGCCAACGACGTTCTCAGCGACCCCAAGAAGCGCAAGATTTACGATCAAGTCGGTTTTTATTCCGACAATATCGATCCGGCAACGGCCGAGGCCTACGCGCGCGGCGGAGGTACCGGCACAGGTGGTTTTTCCGGCGGCGGCGCTCCATCCAGCGGCCAGGGCGTTCCCTTCGATTTCAGCGGCTTCGATTTCTCCGACCTCGCTGACAACGCCGCCCGAGGCCAGCGCAAAACCGGCGGCAGCGGCGGCTTTCGCGACATCTTCTCCGGAATCTTCGGTGGCGGCCGCGGAGCATCCGCAACCGAGGCCGGGCCCGAAGCGGGCGGCGATCTCGAATACCAGGTAAACGTGCCGTTCTGGACGGCGATTCGCGGCGGCGTAATGCGCCTCAACGTCACCCGGCAGGATGTCTGCCCGACTTGCCACGGGCAGGGTTACATCGAAGCGCCGGGAAAATGCTCCGAGTGCAACGGCACCGGACAAGTGACGCAGACCGGCGGCCGCATGAAGTTCAACGTGCAATGCCCCAACTGCGAAGGCACGGGCAAAAACATCTCCACCTGCCCAACCTGCCACGGTGAAGGCACAGTCAGCCGCACCGAGCCGCTGGAAGTTCGCATCAAGGCAGGCACGCGCGATGGACAGCGCATTCGACTGGCCGGCAAAGGTAACGCCGGAGCGCGCGGCGGCGCGGCCGGAGATCTTTACGTGATCATCCGGATCGACGCTCATCCCGTGTTCCACCGCGACGGCGACAACATTTATCTGACAGTCCCGGTAACCGCCACGGAAGCGGCTCTCGGAGCCAAAGTTGAAGTCCCCACTATCGACGGACGCGCTGAACTGAAAATTCCTCCGGGCACCCAGTCCGGCCAAAAGCTGCGCCTGCGCGAAAAAGGTGTCCCTTCAGCCACCAAGGAAGGTGTGCGCGGTGATGAAATTGTCGAGATCACCGTAACCGTGCCCATGCCCCGCGACGAGCGCACCAAAGAACTCCTGCGCGAGCTGGCCAAGCTGAATCCGGAAGACCCGCGCGCCGAGTTATGGACTAAAGTTTGATACAGTTGCGAAGGACTCTCGCAACCAGTCACAATCTGCAAATCTGAAGCTTCGCACGCATTGCCTCGCCCCTCTCCACCGTGTTAGCCTCAACCTTCGGAAGGGGAAATGCCTTGCAGGCACGAATTCCCGCCGGGCTGGATCGCAAAGAAAGCGAACTTTACCGCAAGCTCGATCCAGAGCGGCTCCCTCGACACATCGCGATTATCATGGACGGCAACGGGCGCTGGGCTAAACGGCGTCACATGCCGCGTGTGGCCGGACATCGCGCCGGAGTCACTGCCGTGCGCTCCACCGTGGAAACCGCCGCCCGCATCGGCATTCACGCGCTCACGCTCTATGCCTTCTCCGAAGAAAACTGGAAGAAGCGCCCCAAGAGCGAAGTCGATTTCCTGATGCGCCTGCTCAGCCGCTACCTGAAAGCAGAAGTCCCCACGCTGAACAAAAATAATGTTCGCCTCGAATACATCGGCCGCCAGCACGAACTCCCTGAAGACGTGCAGGAACGCATGGAGTGGGCGCGGCAGAGCACTGCTCCCAACACCGGCACCATTCTCACGCTCGCGCTCAACTACAGCGCGCGCAGCGAACTGGTAGACGCCTTCCGCTCCATATTGAGCGCCGCTTCACAAAACGGCGGCTTCGAGCATTTGCGCATCGACGAAGACACGGTCGGCGAACATCTCTACACGCGCCATCTGCCCGATCCCGATTTAGTAGTCCGCACCTCAGGCGAAATGCGGTTGAGTAATTTTCTGCTCTGGCAACTCGCTTACGCTGAGATTTACGTCACTCCAACTTTGTGGCCCGATTTTCGTGGCACGCATCTGCTCGAAGGCATCGCTGAATATCAAAAGCGCGAGCGCCGCTACGGCGGATTGAACCATAGCGACTCCACTCATGGCGGCTCGCATCCGCATAGCGAATCGGCCAGACTTCTCAAATAATTCCTACATGCTGAAGCGCATCGCGACCGCGGTCGTCCTGATTCCGATTGTGATGTTGCTGGTGCTGCGCGCGCCCGTGCCCGTAGTTGCCGTGGTTTCGGCCATCGTGGCATTGATCACCATTCAGGAATTCCTGAAGCTGACCGAATCCTATGGCGTGCGCCCGCAGCGCTTGCCAACATACCTCTTTGCAGGATTATTTTTTCTTCTGCTCGCGTTGAGCGCCTCCGGCGAAACTCCGCAGCTCTCGGCCGTCCAATTCGTTCTGGTCGCAGCCTTCGCCTGCGCCATTTCTCCGTTTCTGTTTCTCAGCATCGCCATGCGGCGTGAGCAAATGAGCAGCGCCTATCCGGCCGCCGCGGCATCCGCCTTCGCCTTCGCTTACATCGCTCTGCCCATGGGCATGCTGGTGCAATTGCGCCAGCAGTGGGCGGGCGCGTTCTGGATTCTCTATCTTCTTTTAGTGGTCTGGGCGGGAGACATCTTCGCCTACTTCGTGGGCCGTTCGCTGGGACGTCACCTGATGGCCCCGCGCATCAGCCCCAAAAAAACCTGGGAAGGCGCAACCGCCTCGCTCGCCGCCAGCCTGCTGGTCGGAATTCTCCTCTTCAATCACGCCCTGCAAATCAGCTCATTTTTCCTGCGCTTGGGATTGATCGAGCGCCGCGACGGCCTCTTCGGACTGGAGAAGCCTGAGATGTGGCCCATCATTTTGCTAACCATCGCACTGAACATCGCAGCCCAACTCGGCGACCTGGTTGAATCACTGATCAAGCGCGGCGCTAACGTAAAAGATTCCGGCACAATTCTTCCCGGCCACGGCGGCATGTTAGATCGCATCGATGCCCTGCTCTTCGCCGCGCCGGTGCTGTGGATTTATGCGGTTTGGCGCGTGATGCAATGACGTTTCTGTTTCGACGAGCCAAAAATCATTGAATCACCATGGCCACGAAAGCACATTAGAGCTGCTTTCCTTCGTGAAACTTAGTGTCCTTGGTGGTCAAGTTGTTCCGCGCCTCCGTCAATCGGGCCAATCGCGTAAAATAGGAGATTGCGGTTCGATCCACTCACTTCTTGATGAAACGCATCGCCATCCTGGGCTCGACTGGCTCCATAGGCCGGAGCACGCTGAGCGTCGCCGAGTCTTATCCAGACCGCTTTCAAATCATCACGCTCGCTGCGGGTGAAAACGTAGACGCAGCCTACGAACAAGCCCTCCGCTGGAAGCCCCGCCTGATTTCGCTGGCTAAAGAAAAAGACGCGCAAACTCTGCGCAACCGCCTCAAGCAAGCCGGACAAGCCGAAATCGAAGTAGTTCACGGCGCGGCCGGCACAGTAAAAGTCGCCACTCACCCTGAAGTCGATTTCGTAGTCAGCGCCATCGTAGGCGTAGCCGGACTCGAAGCCACCTACGAAGCCGCCAGAGCCGGCAAAACGCTGGGCCTGGCCAATAAAGAATGTTTAGTCGCCGCCGGCGAGTTGATCACCGCTGAAGCCCGCAAGCAAAACAAGCCGCTGCTTCCCATCGACAGCGAGCACAACGCGGTCCACCAATGCCTGCGCGGCGGGCGCATGGAAGAAGTCGAGCGCATCTGGCTCACCGCCTCCGGCGGTCCGTTTTTAAATACGCCGCTCTCGCAATTCAGCTCCATTACGGTCGAACAAGCTCTCAATCATCCCACCTGGCGCATGGGCAAGCGCATCACCATCGACTCCGCCACGCTCATGAATAAAGGCTTCGAAGTCATCGAGGCGTGCAGACTATTTCACATGCCGCCCTCGAAAGTGGAAGTCATTGTCCATCCCCAGTCCACAATTCATTCCATGGTCGAATTTGTCGATGGCAGCATTCTTGCTCAGTTCTCGGTGACCGACATGCGGCTCCCGATTCTTTACGCTCTAACCTATCCCGAGCGCATTCAATCGGATATGCGCTTCCCGGTCAGGAACTTGCGTCATCTGGACTTCTGCCCACCAGACATGAGTAAATTTCCTTGTCTCCGTTTAGCGTACGAAGCAGCTGAGGCGGGCGGAGCGAAAACGGTGGCGCTGAACGCCGCCGATGAGGTCGCCGTCGCCGCGTTTCTCGAAGGCGGCATCGCATTCGATGAGATTCCCCGGATCATCGAAGAGACGATTTCAGCATCTAATTCCGGGCAACTGGGTTCGATCCAGGAAGTGCTTCAAGCCGACGCCGAAGCCCGCCGATATGCGCAGGAGCGGGTAGCCAGAACCAGCGAACGGCCGCGAGCAACTTCTTTCATCTAACGGCAAGGTTTGCGAATCTAACGAAGTGCGGAGTACGTATCTCAATATATGCCTGATTTTCTTATTTCCCTGATCGCCGTCGTCGTCATCCTCGGATTCATGATTCTGATCCACGAGTTCGGCCATTATGCCGTGGCCAAATGGCTGGGTGTGCGCGTCGAAGTTTTCTCCATCGGTTTTGGCAAGCGCCTGCTGGGTTTCCGCAGGGGTGAAACCGACTATCGCATCAGCGCCATTCCGCTCGGCGGCTACGTAAAGATGAGCGGCGAAAATCCCATGGACGAGCGCACCGGCGACCCTGCGGAATTTCTCTCGCACTCGCGCTGGCACCGCTTCCTGATCGCCATCGCCGGCCCCACCATGAACATCATGCTGGCCATCTTCCTATTGGTCGGTGTCTTCATGGTGCACTACGAATATCCCGCTATTTACGACGAGCCACCGGTCATCGGCTGGATCATGCAGAACACGCCCGCCGCCAAGGCCGGCTTTCAGCCCGGCGACCGTATTGTGCGCATCGACGGCCTTGAGAATCCAACCTGGGAACAAGTCGACATCCGCGAAGCCTTGAATCCAAACCAGCCGCTCGATGTCACCATCAACCGCAATAATCAGCTTCTGACCAAGACCATCTCGCCTGAGCCTTACGGCGTCGACCAAATTGGATTCGCTGGCTGGGCCGCCAAAGAACCCTGCGTCTGCGTCACCGATCTGACCCCCGGTATGCCCGCCGAAAAAGCCGGCCTCCGCGAAAACGATCAAATTCTCGCCGTCGATGGCAAACCCGTACCCGCATTAGCCGCCATGGTGGAAATGCTGGAGATCAGCAAAGATAAACCGATCGACCTGACCGTCCGCCGTGGCAGCGAAACCAAAGATTTCACGGTTCAGCCGATTTTGATCGAAAAGAAATACCGCATCGGCATCGGCAGCATGCCCATGAAAGTCACCAGCCTTTCATTCCCCGCAGCTCTGCATCTTTCGCTGCAGGAAAACAAGAAAGCCTCGCTGCTGATTCTTGAGCTGGTTCAGAAAATGCTTCAAGGCAAGATTTCCGTGCGCTCCATCGAAGGCCCCATCCGCATCGGCCAGGCCGCGGGCGAAGCCGCCAAGCGCAAGGGCTGGACTCCGCTACTGCTCCTGACCTCCGCCATCAGCCTGAATCTCGGCGTCTTCAATCTGTTGCCCATTCCCATCCTCGACGGAGGCGTAATTTTCTTCCTCCTGATCGAGAGCCTGATGGGCCACGACATCAGCCTGCGCATCAAAGAACGCGTCTACCAGGCCGCCTTCGTGTTCCTCGTGCTCTTTGCTGTAATGGTGATCTACAACGATCTGCTGAAAACCATCCCCGGCCTGGCCGACCGTTTTCAATAACCGGAAACGATCAACGATTTGTCATACTGAGCGAAGAATGGAACCCGCGAGTGCGGGTTTCATTCACGGTCGAAGCATCCCTGCCTCCGGCACAAACTATGCGAAGACTCACGGTAGTGACCTGGTTTGACTTGCAGTTGTTCAGAAGTGTTACCCCACCCCGCTGCAAGATAAAGAAATATGTTCAATCTGAAAATGCAGCGCTTGAGATACAATGTATCTCAGAGATGAATTATGCCTGCTACCGAAATGGTCCACGTTCGAATTGAAAAACGCGTCAAAAGCCAGGCCGCGAAAACATTGGCTGCTATGGGTCTTTCCGTTTCCGACGCGGTGCGCGTTTTGCTGACACGGGTTGCGAAAGAGAAATCATTGCCCTTCGAAGTGAAGGTTCCCAACGCCGCTACCACAGAGGCAATGCAGGAAGCGCGAAAGGGCAAGCTCCGTTCTTTCCGTAAAGTGCGCGACCTGATGGCTGATTTGAATGCGGAGGATTGAATACACCGGCGCTTTTCGCAAGGATTTTAAACGCGAGAAGCGCGGACGATTTCGACATGAAATTGACCTCTTGGTGTCGGCTATCGTCGTTTTATTAAGCGAAGATCGAACCCTTCCCGAGAGAAACAGAGATCATCCATTGTCAGGCGACTGGCATGATTTTCGCGAGTGTCACCTTAAACCCGATTTGCTTCTGATTTACCGCAAGCCAGACGAACAGCTCTTACAACTGGTGCGGATCGGATCACACAGCGAACTGTTTGGATAGTTCAGAATTCCTACCGCGCGCCTTCCACCAGAAACAAATCCGACATTTCCCTCAGAAAGGAATAAGCGTAGGTCTTGCCGTCCGCCGTCATGCGGACATTCAAAACCGAGGTCACTCCAGCAGAATCACTGGGGGCAAGCGTCTCCACCAGTTCCCTCTTCCCGGAAGCCAGATCAAGACGATAGACCAGCGCCGATGTCTTCTCGTCGTGATAAACATAGGCAGAACGACCGTCGGCGGACCAGGTGATCCAAATATCTTCGGGCAACCAGCCTGGAATGGTTCGCGGTTCTCCTCCAGCGATCGGAAAGATCAAACCCCGTCCGTTCACATCCCGGGCAAACATCAGCTTTCCATCCGGTGAAACCAGGTGGGACTCGTGATGATTCCTTTTCACAGAAATCAATGGAGTGACACTGCGTGCCATGCCACCTGCAACATCCTGGATATACATTCGCCATCCCTTGCCATCGTCGCCTGCAAAATAGATAGCCTTCCCATCCGGCATCCACCCCGTTGAAATGGCTTCCTGATCCACGCCCGTGGGCAACCTCTGCAGTTCCCCGACTCCCGTTGGCAACACAACTAGATGAATCGAGCCTACCGTCGCAGAGTCAAACACCAATACTTTCGTCCCGTCTGGGGAGAGCACCGGTTCGCCCCATTGACCGAGCTTGATGGCCGAAGATCCATCCGTTTTTCTCAAGAAACCCAGTCCCGAAGCACCCGCCGCCGATCCCCAATCGTCGAATGCAACCTGCGTGCCATCCGGCGAGAGATCCCTCAAAGTTGCATAGTCAAGCCAGGAAAGATCGCGTTCCTTGTTATCGCCAGGACCCCGAAACTGCAGACCGCTTCTCCACGATTCTTTGGACAAAAGAACTCGCCCGTCCCGCGATATGTCGTGAAGCCGAAGAATACCGGGCAAACGAAGAACGATCCTCTCCTTGTGATTGAGGCCAAGAGCGTGAATCGCGTCCGCCCATCCTTCCGTCGTGGTTGCGGCAGTCCACACTTCGTCGCCAGACGGAGGCCACGCCAAACCTTCCACGCTGACATAAGTCTCTGAGTGGATCACTTCCTTTCCGCTTCGGTCCACCGCAATGACCGACCCGGCATCGCCGTCAACAGATACCAATTGCTCGAACGCCACGGACTTGCCGTCCGGCGCGATACGGAGATAGGCGAAAGGGTGGTAACTCTCATAGATCATTTTTCCCCGCGGAAACTCGACGCGGTATTCCCCAGCGGCCTGGCGGATCACCGCCATTTCGCTTCCGTCAGCGGTCCAGTCGGCGGCCACGACATCCTCTTCAACTTCCCGCGGCGATCCACCAGATACTGGCACCAGCCCCAGAGTTCCCTGACAAATTCCGATGTATCGATCGTTGCACCCAACGGAAATTGCAAGCTCTGACGAAGAGACCGCAAACAATGTGGAGTTCATCAAATTCAGCGGCCGCGATTCCGGACTATCGGGAAGAGTCGAATACAGTTGCACCGGCTGCCCACTCCAACTGGCGCTGTAAAAAATCGAGCGGCCATCCTGCGCAAACCGCGCCGCATAGACCAATCCTCGTTCGAAAGTGAGTTGATGGTAAGAAGGCAGGAGGAAAGTTGCACTGCCGCGGCCCAACGTCCATGCTCCAATTGCAGCCAGTAGAAGCCCTACCGTCCCGACCATTGCGAAAATAAGTCGCCTTCGCCGCGGTCGACTCTCCGCCGCACCGATCGCCGCGACACCCGCCGCGCTGGTTGCAGATGTTCCCGAAAGTCCTTCCAGATTAAACGCCAGATCCCGCGCCGATTGAAATCGTTGCAGCGGCTTTTTTTCCAGGCACCGCCGGATGACTCTCTCCATCGCCGGCGAAATTGTCTTGCCGGTCACGCTGATCTCCGCCGGATCTTCTTTCAAAATCGCCGTCATCGTCTCCGCCGAGGTATCGCGCTTGAAAGCCCGCTGTCCGCTCACCATCTCGTACAGAATCGTTCCCAACGCAAAAATGTCGGACCGCGCATCCGCCGCCTCGCCCCTCACCTGCTCGGGAGACATATACCCAACCGTCCCCAAAACTACTCCCGCCGAAGTGGGCACCGCCTCCATCGTGGCGCCTTCATCCGCAACCGCTTCCGGTCTCGCCAGTTTCGCCAAACCAAAATCAAGAATCTTCACCCGCCCGTCGCGGGTGACAAAAATATTTTCCGGTTTCAGGTCGCGATGAATGATTCCCTTGTCATGCGCCGCCGCCAGCCCTTGCGCGATTTCCGTGCCGTACTCCACCGCTCTCCGCAGCGGCAGCGCTCCCCCGTTCAACTCCTGCCGCAGCGACTGCCCCTCCAGGCACTCGGAAACCAGATAAGGCACTCCCTCCTGAGTCCCGATGTCATGAATGGAAAGAATATTAGGATGGTTTAGCGCCGCGACCGCCCGCGCTTCAGTTTCAAATCGCCGCAACCGTTCCGCATCGCGCGCCAGCGCTTCCGGCAGAACCTTAATCGCCACATCTCGGCCGAGCCTGGTATCGGTTGCCCGGTAAACTTCTCCCATGCCACCCGCGCCGAGAGAAGAGATGATTTCGTACGGCCCGATTTTTGTGCCGGAAGTAAGCGCCATGGAGTCGCGCAATTATATAGCGTGATCCGTTTTGCACCGCCGGACGCGCATTACTCCCCATCTGTCATGCTGAGCAGGCGGAAGAATCGCGAAGCGACGCTTTCCCACAAGTCGAAGCTTCCCTGCCCACTCCACGACCCATTCTCCGGAGGCCAACCTCCCAAATCAGGTTTTCGCAAATTCACTTAGCTGCTGCAACACTTATATCGCGCGGTCTTAGCCCCGGAATCTCTCGCATGGACGCAGCATCGCTGGCCTGCACGTTTAGCGAGGTACCAGGTGCGAACCGGTAAATATGGCCGGTAGCTGCGCCTTTCACTACGATCGTCCGCACTCCCGCGTACGAAAACCGGACTGCCGTTCCATTTTGTACTCCGCTGTTGCCATTGCCCGCCATTGCCGCCCTCTGTCGCCCACAACAACTCATAGGTCCTCTCTTTCCGGCACTTCTCGCTCCGGTTCTTCATGCCACTCTGCCAATGGCGCATTCTGTTGCGATCGGGTCGTAGCGCGCTCCAGCAAAATCGCGGCCCCCGAAAGAGCAGGCCACAAAAGCACCCGCGTCTTAAAGGTCGCACCTAACGCCAGCGCAATGGGCAATGCGACCCACACGCTCACGCAATAAAAGCAGTCGAACATCTTCGACCAAACGCCATCGCCTGCCAGTTGGCGCACGCGAACCAGCACATCCCATGGCCCATCTTCCGAGTGGAGCAGGTGTGTGATGCGCCACACGGCAGTTGCACCCACCACCAATTCCGCAATACCGATCTGCATCTGAAGACTCATTGAACGTGATGAAACTCATCAGTCCACTGCTCGCGCAGTGGACTGATAAGTGTTTCAGCTTGACCTGCCTGTACCTAGTCGGTCGAAGCTACAAGGCAGAAGCCTCTGGCTATCAGGCCTTCATGTCCATCGCAATTGGGCCCGTAGCAACTGTTGGCTAAAGCCCGGTCCCACGCCGTGAGCTGGATCGTATAACCACATGGCGGGAGGCCACTGGTGTCGATGGTGAACGTTCCACTCGTGCCGTAGGTGTTGGTGCCGTCGTAAATAACGGACTGCGGACCATTGTTGAAGTTCGACAGGATGACGGCGGGCATGGTGATCCCACTCAACGGCGTCAGGACCACAGTCACAATGCCGAAGAATTCGTCGGCCACGCTATACTCGCCCGTGATGGGGTCTCCGACCGCGATGTTGCCGCAGTCCGCCGCCGAAGTCAGATTCAAGGTGCACTCGGGGGCATTACTGCCGGGTATGTAGCCGTTGTAGACGTAGAAGGTCTTGCTCACCGGGCTCATAGGTTGGTACATCAAACCGTCCCAGGCGAACCCGTCGATCTCTACGGTGTAATTGCCCTCTGGCAGTCCTCCGGCCGCAAACCACGCCACGACCCGCGGATCCACCAGTTGCCCGTCGGCGCTTTCGTAGTAGGTGTAATAAACCGCAGTGGACGCACCCCCGTTCACCGGCCCGTACGGCGCCACTGCCTGTTGCAGAATGACGACCTCCGGATCGGCGATTGGAGCGCTGGCCGGAAACACGCCAATGTCAAACTGATTCGTCAACTGGAACTGCGGTCCCGTTGGCGGTGTGATAAACGCCTGGTATATGACGGGATGGGCTCCTGGCAATACCGCGCCTGTGACCGTATTGAACGTGCCGCTCGGGTTCAGAGTAAAAGCGCCTTCGATCCCGATACATCCGCCAAAGGGACTGTCATCCGCATTGTTGCAATCCCCCACTATCCCGGTCGGGTTCGCCAGGCAATCACCGGTTAAGTCAGGATTGACGCTGCTCTGAATACCGATGACTCCGACATCACCAATACGCAACAGACGCGCATTCTCACCCTCGATACCGTCGCTGATCTGCGGCTGAACGGATGTGTTGAATACATTGCCCCAAACCGGAATGAAGTCCGGCCCGGTCGGTATGGTTTGCCAGGAAAGTATGGCGCGCAAGGGAATCGAAGTGAGATTCTCGCAAGCTTCCGAGGTTAAATTCGAAACGCGAAACACCGCATAGTTCACAGGATTGCCCGGCGTGATTGCGGCCAGGTCGTGCACATTCACCTGGGCGCTGCCCAGCGCATTCCACACTCCACCAAAGAAGCCGAAGAAGCTGACGTACTCGTAACTGCCAGCCGTGCAGAGGCTGCCGGAGTAACCACCGTTCAACTTGATCGAGATTACAGCTTCCAGTGTTCTCGTCTGGGGGTTGTAACCCGCGCATGTCAGCTGTTCGTAAGTCGTGTCGCCATTCAGCTCCTCGATCTCGTCCAGAATTCCGGCTAGCTCGGCGCCTATCCCGAGGCTGCTCGAGGTTATCTTGAGGCCTTTGAGAGCGCTCGCCGCGGAGACCACATTTTCCAAAGGCTTTGCCGCAAGCTTTGTTGCGTCCGCAAAACCATAGCGATGCGCCGGCACCTTGGTTTTTGCATACAGGGTTTTCAGATTTGCAAATGAGAGCGGCTGTAGAGCTTTGGCCGGGAGTGTTTCCGTCAGATCGACGGAAGACTCGACCAGGGGATCGATCTTCAAAAGGCCGCTGCCGACCAGGGATAAAATCGGCACTTCATCGAAAAATGCCGGCGCGATCTGCACCCGGGCATTCACTGCGTTGCCCCACACCGGAATAAAGTCCGGCTGATTGGAGGGTGGTTGGAATTCCCACGAGAGGATCGCCCTCACGTTCAATACGTTTTCTGTGCTGCAGAACTTCTTGACCTGCGCCAGATCGATCGAAACCGCATAACTCACCGGGAGAGTCGATCCCGCCAGGTTGTAGACAGTAACGCCGGTCACCCCAAGGTCGGTCCAGGTGCTGCCGTCCTCAACATAGAAACGCACCCATTCCGTGGAACCTTCTCCGCAAGGTCCGGAGTCGTAGCCGCTCGCCAGGTTCATCTGAATAACAGCTTCGAGTGTGCCCTCGGCTTCGAACCCTGTTCCAGGGTTCAGGCCTAAGCATGCCAGTTGTTCGTAAGTCGTGTTGTACTGAATCTTCTTAACTACATTCCCCAATCCGGGAAATGAGCCGAAATAGTTAGGGTTTTTCAACAGATTAGTCTTGAAATTGATTCGCTCCTCAAGGAGGGCGTGATTTCCGATCGCGGGTTGTTTCACTTCTTTGGCCGTCATATATTTTCCTCTCGGGAATAGTCCGAAGAACTGCGTACGGAGAGTAGTGAAACAACGAAGCGAATCGTTTCATCCTCCTTCGCGATTGAGTTGAAAAGGGCGAGACTTTACGGTTTGCTGAAAAGCTTGCGATTCGTATCAGGGTATGCCTTCACATACCGCGAGTGCGACGTTTTCAATCGCGCCTTCAGGCGCTGCACCGCAGATTTTAATTTTTCAGCAAACGGTTTGGCCCCGCTGTGCCGGCCCGAGTAGTGGTCAATTTGGATTGTCTCGGCGATCTCCGCGATCTTGGCGTTAAATCAATTGCGCCAACCCTGAATAAAACGCCGAGTCCACAAAGTCCGCCGAGGACTTGATCCGTTTATCTCTATTCAAACTGATCCACTACCCAGCCGAGTTCTCGGCGACGTAGTTCCCGCATGTTAAAATAGACCTTCCATGTCCACGATTTCCCGCAGAAAAACCGTGACCGCCGTAGTCGGCGGAGTCCGCGTCGGCTCCGACGCACCCATCGTGGTGCAGTCGATGACCAACACCGATACTGCGGATATTCTCGCCACCGTGCAGCAATGTGCCGCGCTCTCCCGCGCCGGTTCCGAACTCGTCCGCGTCACGGTCAACAACGAGGAAGCCGCTGCCGCCGTCCCCCGCATCGTCGACTTGCTCGACCGGCAGGGCATCCGCGTGCCCATCATCGGCGACTTCCACTACAACGGACACCTCCTGCTCACCAAGTATCCCGAGTGCGCCCGCGATCTCGCCAAATACCGCATCAATCCCGGCAACGCCAGCATCGGCAAGACCGGCGATTCCAACTTCCGCACCATGATCGAAGTCGCCGTGAAGTATCAGAAACCGGTGCGCATCGGCGTGAACTGGGGTTCGCTCGATCAAATCCTTCTCACCAAAATGATGGACGAGAATTCCGCGCTGACCGAACCCAAAGACGCCCGTGAAGTTACGATGGAAGCGATGGTCGTCAGCGCGCTGAATTCCGCCGCGCTCGCGGAAAAATACGGCCTGCGCTCCGATCAAATCATCCTCAGCGCAAAAGTAAGCGGCGTGCAGGATTTAATCGATGTCTACCGCGCCCTCGCCGCCCGCTGCAACTATCCTTTGCACCTGGGCCTCACCGAAGCCGGCATGGGAGCGAAAGGCGTGGTCGCTTCCAGCGCCGCCATGGGCGTAGTTTTGCAGGAGGGCATCGGCGATACCATTCGCGTCTCTCTTACTCCCGCACCCAACGGCGACCGCACCGAAGAAGTCCGCGTCGCCCAACAAATTCTGCAATCGATGGGCATTCGCAGCTTCACTCCGCAGGTCACCGCCTGCCCCGGCTGCGGACGCACCACCAGCACCTTCTTCCAGGAAATGGCCGAGCAGATTCAGACCTACCTGCGCGAGCAGATGCCGTCGTGGAAAGAACGCTACACAGGCGTGGAAGAAATGAAACTCGCCGTGATGGGATGCGTGGTCAACGGCCCCGGCGAATCCAAGCACGCCAGCATCGGCATCTCGCTCCCCGGCACATTCGAAGAGCCAAAGGCCCCGGTCTACGTTGACGGCCGCCTTTTCACCACGCTCAAAGGCGACCGCATAGTCGCAGAATTCATCCAGATCCTCGATGAATACGTCGACTCCCACTACGCCACCCGCGACACCCAAAAAGAAGAAGTAGCAGTAAAAGCCTAGCCGCGTGGAGCGCGTAAGAATACAGCCCACGGCGTGAGCCGTGGGTATGATCAGAAAAATATCCAAGCCCCAGCGGGGCGAAAGAGTTCTCGCCCGCACCTCAGCCCTGCAATAAACCGTGGAAGAGCGGCGCTTCAGCGCCGCGTACGGGTCTAGGATCAACACGGGCTTTAGCCCACCCGATGTACCCTACTGCCCCACAAACAGAAAAATCGGATTCTGAAATGCCGGCTCCCCACTCGCCAGCGCCGGACCATCGCTGTAAGGGCCAACCAGATTCGTCACCAGTGTATCCGGTGGAATAGTCGTCCCCGGATTGTTCGAATTGCTATCGGTAGTATTGATCACCGCCACCGTTCCCGCGTCGCACATGCTCACATACACGCGCGAGCTGTCCTCCGAAGCCGTGGTGAACACGCGAAACCGCGTGCTGACCGGCGTATAAAGGGTCGTCGGAGCACAAGTCGTAACTGGTGATAACGCGAATTGATTCGTAGCAAACGGAGGCCAGGTCAACAGCGTCAAAGTCGGAGCGTTTGGATACTTGATCGTCAGGCTGTTGGCATCAAACACCGTCAACCCGGGAACAATGCAATCCCCTGACACGTTTGAATCGGGGCACTTCCCCGACGAATAGTTCTGATAGCTGGCCACGTAAAACCGGGTGCCATCGAGCAGCGCGGTTACGGAAATAGGCAGGCATCCCAATGGGCACGGCACCGATCCCGCGGCAAATGAAAAGCTTGTCAGCAAAACCGGCGTGTCATTCAGCGCTCCAGTACCATCCACTCCACCCGTATCGGCAAAGACGTAAACCTGCGCCGTCGCCGGATTCGTCACATAAAGCCGGTTCAAATTTGGATCGTAAAAAACGTAGTTTGCTCCCACCCCAACCGGAAGGCTGCTGCTCACCGTATCAGTAGCCGTGTCAATCGTCACCAGTTGCCCATCGCCCTGTGTGACCACATACACCTTCTGGCTGTCACCGCGAACCACAACCCACACCGGATCGATCCCGGTAAATCCCGTCACCGTATTCGGAGACAAATCCACTGTGTTCAAGCTGCTGATCGTGTTGTTTCCCTGATTCGCCACATACAGCTTGAAACCATTCGGCGTCGACGCTTCCACCATGGCAATCGGATTAGCCGCCGCCTCTCCTGTGGCGTATGTTGCCGGTTCCACCGACGCCGTATTCGTAACCACATTCGTCGTCGTATTGAGCTTTGCCACCGAACTGGAATTAAAATCCGCCACGTAAACCGAGGCAACCTCGCTGCTTGCCAGAAAAACCGGCTGCGCCGGTATGGACGCGGTTCCGGCAAGCGTGCATGGCGTGGTGGTATTGATTGCGCACGCTCCCAGCCCGGTCACAGAATCGGTGTAAGTAATATTTGTCGCACTGATCGAAGTAATCGTAAACGTGCCGTTGTATCCGCCAATACTCTCGCCCGTAATCGCCACCGACGTTCCCACGGGCACCAAAGCGGATGAATTGGCAAGCAGCGAGCTGGCCAGTGTCACCGTTACCGCATTCCCTGCTTCACTTAATCCGGTAATAACTGAGCTCTGGTTCACAAGGCTGGGCAGGGATGCTGTGCTCACCGGGCCCAAGCCGATAGAAAGCGAGGTTTGAAACACCGGGCTGAAGGAAGCAATCGCGTCCACTCCACCCGGAAAAATACTGGCCGCGGTCGCCACAAAAACTCTGGAATCGTTCGACAAAATTATGCCGTGTGTCGGATTGAAGCCGGCATTCGGCGCAGTACCGGTGGATGTCGCGGTTTCTCCAACTATCGAATCACCGGAGACGTCAATCTGCAAAGCTCCGCCCGGATAATAAGGCGTATTCACGGTAATGCCGAATACCGAATGAAAATTACCGGGATGAGGATTCGGTTCCACCGGACATCCCGGCACTCCGCCCGTAGTGCACGGAATCACGACCGGACGGTATACCTGGCCGCAAGCCGACCACAACACCATGGAAATCACCATGGCCGCCAAACAGCCCACACGTCGAACACTCATCGGCACCCCGAAGAAATAGCTCTCAATTCGTATGATGAAGACAGAAGCGACTATTGTAACGATAGCTCGCCGCAAGCGCTAGCGACCGCCGCAGTTCTTCCTACGGATGCTTTGTCAGCGTAGAGAGGATGCCTGATCCACCTGAGGAAGAGATTGAGATCGGAACAGGCTTCGTACAGGACAGGATTACAGAACAAGATTACAGAATAAGATTCGTATGAGGGCAGGCATTCATGTATGCCGCAAAAATCTTCTACACACCCGTGCCTTCAGGCGCTGCTTACCGCCCCTTCCGCGACTTCCCTCCCGCCGCGGCCGCTGGGGCCTCTGTCTTCTCCGTAGCCGCCGGTTTCTTCTTTCCTTCCATCTGCGCCAGACTCTGCTTCAGCGCGGCCATCAAATCCACCACTGGAGCCAGCTTCTTCGGCTTTTCGACGGCCGCCACTTCCCCGCCCTCCAGCTTGGTCTCGATCAGCTGTTTCAAATTTTCCTGGAAGCTATCTTTATATTTTTCCGGATCCCATTCATCGGCCAGCGCCTCAATCAACTGATGCGCCACTTTCACTTCCGCATCTTTCAACTCCACATCGGGCGCGCCAAAGCCTTCCACTTTTTTCACTTCTTCCGCGTAATACATCGTATGCAGCATCATGCCGCCTTCGTGCGGCCGCAAAAATACCGTGTACTCGCGGTTGTGCATCGTAATCTTCGCGATCGCTACATACTCGCTCTCTTCCAGCGCCTTGGTCAGCAATGCATAAGGCCGCCGCCCAGCCTCCTCAGGCAGCATGTAATACGACGACTCAAAATACACCGGATCGACGTCGCTCGCCTTCACAAACTCCAGAATCTCCATCGTCTTCGCCGTCTGCGGCTCGATCTTTTTAATTTCCTCCGGCTCGATGATGATGTATTCGTCTTTGCGGAACTCGTAGCCTTTCACCATGTCCGCGCGATCCACCACCACGCCTTCCAACTGGCAAATATATTGCTGCTTCAGCCGCGACTTGTCCGTGCGGTGCAGCATGTTGAAGGAAATACCGGAACTCCGCGCCCCCGAAAACAAGCGCACCGGCATGGAAATCAAACCGAAAGTTAAATGTCCCGACCAAACCGACGCTGGCATAGTCCCCCCTGGCTGCTAAAAGGCACCACCAAACCCTGTCATTCCGAACCGGGCAACAAGCCCGGCGAGGAACCTGCTTTTTTCTCATTCGGGGCAAAGGCGTCAAGATAATCGCCTAAACCGCCCAGAATTGGGAGTTTAGCCCATAAACCGACCTTTGGATGCACAAATCTTGGGGCACGGGGAACCGAAATGCGAAGCCGGAGGAAATGGGGTGTCTTGTGTACCAGCACTAGGAATTGTGTTTATAGAAAGGGTGACGGCAAGCCTGGTGGCGCCGCAAGCGCAAAACCTTGCTAGCGAAAACCTTCCCAAAAGTGAAACGGAACCGTAAGCGCCATCACTATCCCATCAATGAACGGCGAAAGGTCGACGTTCAAAAAGCGAACCTAAGGAGATTCAAAATGGCTACATTTCCAACAATTACGCAGAGCGGCGGTGGACCACAACTTTGGATTAATTCGGGCGGAGGAATCACCAACCATGAAGCCTTCGCATTCACACTGCAAAGCGCGGATGCCAATGTTGGCGCATTCATTTCCGACGTTACGGTGTATCGGAATACTGACTATGTTGCCGGACAAACCAGCTATTTGGTTAGCCTGGCTGCGAAGGACCAGAATTTCAATCCCTCAACCGCGACATTAACCGGGAATTTCGAAAGTAACGGAGTATAGGAGAAAACAATGAAAATCAATGTCGTCAAAGATGAGAAGGGGAAGGTCATTGCGACCTTCGAGAATGCCATTGCCGACGGTCCTTCGGTAAAGCCTGTGCTCAAACCCGGACACAAGATCCACGAGGTCGAGGCTCCAGAACATTACAGAGCGGACCTCAAAGCCTTTTACAAACAACACAGCCACTAACTATCAGCTACCGCACCGCTTCAAACGGCGCTTCCTTACTTTAGATCCCCCCAAAGCGCTTTGACCATTCCGCACAGCGAAATCTAAATCCTGGCCACAGTCCCAGAATCACAATTCCGGTTTTATTGCACCTTACTCACCTTCCCGGTCATCCTTGAAATGTCACTTCCACCGAGGAGACCCCAATGCCTGATCTGCGCTATCCCATCGGCAAGTTCCACTTCGCCGGACCCTTATCGGAAGACGAGAAACAGAAATACCTTTCCGATATCGAACAGGCCCCAGCCAACCTTCGTGCGGCCGTAAAAGGCCTCTCCGCCCAGCAACTCGACACTCCCTATCGCCCCGAAGGCTGGACCGTCCGCCAGGTCGTGCACCACGTCCCCGACAGCCACATGAATGCCTACATCCGTTACAAACTCGCCCTAACCGAAGACGACCCCACTATCAAACCCTACGCCGAAGACCGCTGGGCCCAACTGTCAGACACAAAAACAACGCCAGTAGAAGTCTCATTAACGCTGCTGGATTCCCTCCACGCCCGCTGGACCCAGCTTCTGCGATCCCTGAAGCCGGAAGACTGGAAGCGCACCTTCCGCCATCCTGACATGGGCCTGATCACGCTGGAAAAAAATCTAGCCCTCTACTCCTGGCACAGCCGCCACCACGTAGCCCACATCACAGCCTTACGCGAAAGAAACAACTGGTAGTTTCGCCAAAATAACCCCGTCTCCAGCCGCCCCGGCCAATCCGGGGTGCCCTGTCATCTTGAGCGGAGTGGTCGTTTCGCGAAGCGAACGACAACGCAGTCGAAAAATCCCTCTGCTCCCTAACGGCCAGGAAAGAAATCCTACCCGGAAAGTGAAAGTCCCCCATTGCACACGCTTCTGAGATAGAATCCTCCCTGCCTTTCCCCTGGGCTTTTCGACGTACCTGCGCAATTCAGCACGCCCATAGCTTTCACTAAAGCTCGCCAAGAAGGAGACTCGCCATGCGTTCCAGGAATTCTCTTCACACTCTTCTTCACTCGACGAAAAAAGTAGCCGGCCTTCTAGTTCTTGTATTCACTATGGGTGCTTTTGTGGCTGCGCAAGAGGAATCCACCATCTACAATTTCCAGGCACGTTACGACGGCGCCGAACCCGGGGGTTTGATTGCCGACAGCTCTGGCAATCTCTACGGCGCCACCTACCAGGGCGGAGGCAGCCACAACTGCGGCGGCAACGGCACGGCTCCCATCGGCTGCGGCACCATCTTCGAGTTAATCGCGCCCACACAGAGCGGCGGCCACTGGACGGAAACCCTTCTCTACGTTCTTCGGGGCGGGACAACAGATGGTGTCGGTCCGTCGTCTCCTCTGGTCTTCGATAAGGCCGGCAATCTTTATGGCAGCACCATTTACGGCGGGGCAGCGGGGCTCGGGACGATCTTCCAATTAACCCCGCCCGCGCAGCAAGGTCGCGCATGGACCGAGACTGTGCTGTACAGCTTTGGCAGCGCCGAAGGTGGTGGCCCCCGCGGGCTAGCAATCGATACCGAAGGCAACCTCTACGGCGAGGCCAACGGAGCGGACACCGACGGCCAGATCTTTGAATTGTCCCCGCCTTCCATTACTGGCGGGCCGTGGACATTTAGTAGTCTTTATACATTCACCGGCACCAACGGTGACGATCCCAATGGCGGACTCGTACTCGACCCTCGCGGAAATCTCTACGGCGCGACTTTCATCGGCGGTACAAACAATTACGGTTTGGTCTTTGAACTGGTTAAGCCCGCTACACAAGGCGGCACTTGGAGTGAAAATGTGCTGTATAACTTCACCGGCATCAATGGCGATGGCGCTCAGCCCTTTGGTGGCGTGATATTCCACGGCGGCAATCACCTCTATGGAACCACGGCCTATGGCGGCGACGAGATCGGCGACGGTACCGTCTTCGAGCTTTCTCCCGGTTCCAATGGTTGGACCGAAACCACGCTGTTCCAGTTCGACCGCAATACCGTAGGCTTTCGTCCCGAGGCCGGCGTGGTATTCGATCACCAGGGTAATCTCTACAGCACGACTACCTTTGCCGCGTTTAACGGAGGAGAGGTTTTCCAGCTGGCCGCCCCAGCCAAACAGGGCGCCCCTTGGGCGTTCACGCTGCTCTACGACTTTGACTGCACCACCGGCGGAGGGTGCTCTCCGCTTTCAACTCCGGTAAATAAGGGGAATCGGCTATACGGAACCGCCTATAGTGGTGGCACCGCAGGCGCAGGCTTCGTATACGGCATCATTCCCTAACCCAGCCGCCGCTCCCTCGCATCCACGTCATCCTGAGCGGAGTTGCCGTTCGCGAAGCGAACGGCAACTCAGTACTGACTTGGCCCGATCACCCTGGAAAAAAATCTGGTGCTCTACGCCTGGCATCCCCGCAAGTTATGTCTGCTTCAAACTTGTTGGGTGATGCCATGTTCTTATATTTTGTTCGCCCTTCCTTCGTAAACATAACGCTTCTTGCGTGTCTCGCCCCAACCGCCTCAGCCCAAGCCACCATTCAGGCGAAATCAGCCGACCAGTTTGTCGATTCGATGGGCATCAACGTTCACATGGAAGCTGCCAATACTCCATACCGCGATTACGACGTAATCAACGATAAGCTGCAAGCATTAGGCATGCGCCATTTTCGCGATGAAATCAACAACACCAATCCATCTTTTGTAAAGGAACTCAACCACATTGGAACCTTGGGCTATACCTTGTGTGGATTGATCGAAGGCGGCAATGACTATCCACCCCTCCACACAAAACTAAAAGCCGAAGCTGTAGTTCCTCTGATTGAAAATCTCCGCCCCACAATCGAAGCCGTGGAAGGGCCGAACGAACCGGACGATGGCGGATTCGTCTATGACAATATGCCCTACCCGCGCGGTGCGATCGCCGAATCTATCGATCTTTGGAACATCGTGAAAGGCAATCATGAGATCGGCGATCTGCCGGTGGTTTCGCTGTCGGAGGGAACTCCCCGTCATTTTGCGATATTGGCGAACCTTACTCCACCGCCCATCGATTACGCGGCCTTCGGAAACATGCATGCCTATCAAAATGGCGGCGTTGGTGATTTTGATTTAATCGAGTATCTCCATTACTCGCGCCTGTTGACCGGCGCGGATCCTCTCTGGACCACGGAGATGGGCTACCACAACTATACGAACTATCTGACCGATGGCGAACAGCAGGGCGTCTCGCCGCGCGCCGCCGCCATTTATCTGCCGTCCGCGTTTTTGGCCAGCTTTGATCGCGGCGTTCGGCAAACTTTCTCGTACGAGCTCATCGATGAGTCTTATGATCCGCATCTCGTCAGCGGTTCTGCCGAGGGCCACTATGGCCTTCTCAATTACGATGACACGCCCAAGCCGGCCTACATCGCTCTGAAAAATCTGATCGAACTTCTCCGTGAACCCGGAACCGAACCTTTCGAACCGGGATCGCTCACCGTCACCTTCGACAACGCTCCCGGCACAATCGAGTATTCATTGCTGCAAAAATCGAACGGTGATTACTATCTCGCTTTATGGAACGACGTCAGTGTGTATCAGGTAGCAACCTCGACGACTACACCCGGCCAAAACCTTTATCCTCACAAAGTCCCGGTACAGATCAGATTTTCGTCGCCATACACCTTCACGGTCTATGCACCGAACGATGCCAGCGGAGTGAATCCGACCAACGCTTACACGATCGGAATCAAGCCAGATTCGCTCGAGATCGACTTGCCGGCTCAAGTGCTGCTGCTCAAAATCAGCAGCGTAAGCTAAATAATGCGAGGTAGCGGTTATTGCACGTGTAAGTTGCGAGCATATGGCCACGTTTGGAAGTAGCCGCGAAGCGGCGTAAGGTTACAGCCCACGGCGCAAGCCCTGGGTATAAAATTTGCAAAAGAAAATCAGCGCCGGAAGGGCGAAAGAAAATTCTCACCATTCGCCTGCTCTTCCTTCCTCACATGAACTGCCACAAGACTCCCAAATTGCGCCATCGAACACGCGGATTCCACTATTGGATTCATCAACTTGCTGTTGACGCTAAATTCGTTGCGCCCCGGCAATCCCTCTGATAGCCTTTTAAAGACTCCTCATTTGAGTTCTCATTGCCGTTGCGACCGCGCGCGGTATGCGCGAGTCTCGCAGAAGTAATTGCGCAGAAGTAGTGCACAAACGCAGTGCGCAAAAAAGTTCGACGCAGTTTTCTAAGGAGAAAAAATCTTGGCAGCAAAAAATCGTATTTTATTTACCTCCGAATCTGTTACCGAAGGCCATCCCGATAAGATCGCCGACCAAATTTCCGACGCCATACTCGACGCCTGTCTGGTCGAAGACACTACCAGCCGCGTCGCCTGCGAAACCCTCACCGCAACCGGCCTCGTAGTCATCGCCGGTGAGATCACCACTAAAGCCTACGTAGATTTTCAGCAAGTCGTCCGCGGCACGGTGCAATCCATCGGCTACGACAACGCTCTCCACGGCTTCGACTGCAACACCTGCGCCGTCATCTCCAGCATCAACAAACAATCCGGCGACATAGCCATGGGCGTGGACACCGGCGGCGCCGGCGACCAGGGAATGATGTTCGGCTACGCTTGTGATGAGAATGAGGATTTGATGCCTACGCCGATCTCTTTGGCGCACAAGTTGACGATGCGGCTTTCGCAGGTGCGGAAGAATGGAGTGCTGCCGTTTCTGCGACCGGATGGAAAGTCGCAGGTTACCGTCGAATACGATGCGAATGGGAAAGTGAAACGCGTGGATGCGGTGGTGATTTCCACGCAGCATGCGGAGACGGTTGGGAACGAGGAGTTGCGCGCGGGCATTTTAAAGCATGTGATTCAGACCATCATTCCCGCGCAGTTGCTGGATGAGGACACGAAGTATCACATCAATCCCACGGGACGATTTGTGATTGGCGGGCCGATGGGAGACACAGGACTGACGGGGCGGAAAATTATCGTCGACACTTACGGCGGCATGGGGCGGCACGGCGGCGGAGCGTTCAGCGGAAAAGATCCGACGAAGGTCGATCGCTCGGCGGCTTATATGGCGCGGCACATTGCGAAAAATATTGTCGCGGCGAAGCTGGCGGATCGATGCGAAGTGCAGTTGGCTTACGCGATCGGCGTGGCTGAACCGGTGAGCGTGCGCGTCGATACGTTTGGGACGGAGAAAGTCGATCCCACGATCATTCCGGATTTGATTCGGGCGCACTTCAAGCTGACTCCGCGGGGAATTATCGAGTCTCTCAATTTGCGCCGTCCGATTTACAAGAAGACTGCGGCTTACGGACACTTCGGACGCAATGAGCCTGAGTTCACCTGGGAAGCTACCGACAAGGCATCTAAATTGGCTAGCGATGCTGGGGTTGGCGCGGCTGTGGCGCGGAAGTAGGAAACTTCCCCGCGCGAAACGTCTTATGGTATCGGTAGCATGGTGTCCCGCTCTTGCACAAAATGCAAGAGCGGGCACCCACTTTTTATTTTGTGCCAGCGGCTTTAAAGCTGGCCACCCGTCTGGTTAGGGTGGGAACCTGCCAGCCCACGAGCCCGCATGACTGGACGTGCTTAGGGTTTCACCTCGAAAGCAAATCCGTCGCCGCCGCCGCTGTCTACACGGCCGTACGAATTACCTGTGGCGTCCAATGTGAGAAGACCAGCGGCACCACTTCCGCCACCATTTGTAAATTCCCACAGGACGGTTTCAGTCCATGCACTGCCGGACGGCGACAACTCAAAAGCCACGCCGCCAGGTTCATAAGACGCCCCGCAAGCGTTGGTTGTGCCATAGAGACTTCCTGACTTACCCAGCGTAACTCCTCCTAATGGAAAACATCCGCCCGCAGGAGGGTCAATTCCGTTACCAATCTGGAAACTTATCAGGATTTGTTCAGCCCAAGTACCGTGGGTCAGTTTAAATACGGTGCCGCCGTCGTACGCACCGCCCACTTCCGTCGCGCCGTAAACATTCCCATTTGTGTCGAGGGTTACTCCGAAAAGCGGGGTGACCGCGTCCCCAGTATCTTGAAAGTCGTGCAAAATGCTTTCTGTCCATGTGCTATTTTTCGGTGTGAGTATATACACGGTTCCACAAGTGTTCCCGTCATCATTCTCACAATCTGGCCCTGAGTATTTACCGCCGCCGGCCGTCGATCCATATAACCTGCCGAGCTTATCGAAGGCTATCGATCCAATCGGGTCATTTCCATCTGTTCCATTATTTTGAAAATTGTGAAGCAGCTTTTCTGTCCACTTCCCTCCCAAGGCGGGCGTCAACTCGAAGACTGTGCCAAATCCGAACGAACCGCCGCCCGCGGTCGTACCGTACAAATTTCCGGTTTTATCGAATATCGGTGTCGTGAAAGGCAGGAGGCCATCCGTGCCGCCCTTGAAGTTGTACAAAACCTTCTCGGTCCAGTTGCCACTACTGCCTGGCGAGAGTTCGAAAACTGTGCCGCAGCCTTGGCCACCGCAGCTCGGCACCGACGATCCTCCGTAGCCGGTAGTGCCATACAGATTCCCGGCGCTATCAAACACCAATCCCGTAAGAGGCACCGCACCGTCGGCACAATTTTTGAGGGAGCAAAAATTGTAGAGGGTCTTTTCTTTCCATGGGCCGGATTTGGTGGGGGTCAGCTCAAAGATGTATCCGCAAGCAAAACCGTCGCAACTTGTCCCGGAGGACAACTCAGACACGGATGCGCCATATAAGTTTCCTGCCGCGTCGAAGATCATGCCACCGAAATTGGAATCGTTAGACGAGGCGATCCCACAGTGGCCGGACGTGCAGTTGAAAGTATAGAGCTGTTTTTCCTGGCTCGCCGCGTGAGATAGGGCAGGGAGGCTGAGAAATACGATTAGGGTAAACATCCCCAAACGTACACAAAGAGTATTGATAGCTCGCATAGTGGATTCTCCTTAAGTCCTTATTCGAAGTGAATGGATAGGCGAAACTGGCGTTTGAGGAAAAGTAAACAGGCGGAACAGGTCTATGGTCTCAAGCTTACCGCGATACGACAACGCTAATCTCTTAACTATTTTTGTGGAAAAGCCGTGGAAGATTTAATCTTCCCGCTTGCCGAAAGGTGGTGAGTGCAGGCGGGTGGACGGGTGGCCCGGCCTTTCCGTCTTTTCTTTCCCGTTCCGATACGGTGGGTGCCCCGCTCTTGCGTTTTTTGCGAACCACACAGTAGGCCCCCGTTCCTTCGCGTTTTTTGCGAAAAGCGGGAGTCGGAATGCTGGCGCCTGGTGGGTTTGTTCCGTGTTCACCACAAATCAAATAGCACGCAGCATCGCCGCCTACCCTTTCGACAAGCTCAGGGCGGTACTGGAAGGGAAATCGAAAATCAAAGGGTGGGCCACCCGTCCATCCAGCCAATAGGCCGGGGGGGGCGAATATTTTTGCATATTGTCTGGTGCAGCTTACTGAAGGACATTTGCGGTGGTGGACGAACGTCCTATTCCCTAAAGAGTGCTGGATCTGACGAAAAGAAAAATTCTTGGGGATGAAGTATGGGGGGAATCGTGTATCCTGAATGTGGTGAACGGCGATAATCACTGAGTCTTTTTTAAATCTTCGTTAATCTAGTCCTCAACCTCACGTCACCGACACAAAATACTTAGAGCCAGGCGCTACAGGAGGCGTATGTCAACAGCAGCACAGATTAATTACGACGTAAAAAATTTGGAACTGGCGGAACTGGGCAAGAAGCGCATCGAGTGGGCGAACCAGTCGATGAAGGTTCTGCAAATTATCCGTAAGGAATTTATTAAGAATCAGCCGCTGAAAGGGATGCGCATTTCGGCGTGCCTGCACGTGACGGCGGAGACGGCGAACCTGGCGATTTGCCTGCGTGACGGCGGCGCGGATGTGGTGCTTTGTGCCTCGAATCCGCTTTCGACACAGGATGATGTGTCGGCCAGCCTGGTGCGCGATCAGGGCATTCCGGTTTTCGCCATCAAGGGCGAGGACAACGACACTTATTACCAGCACATTATGGCGGCGATCGACCATAAACCGCACATCACGATGGATGATGGCGCGGATCTGGTGACGATTCTGCACACCAAGCGCACCGATGCGCTGGAAGGCGTGATCGGCGGGACGGAAGAGACGACTACGGGCGTGATCCGACTGCGCGCGATGGCGAAAGAAGGCGTGCTGAAGTTTCCGATTGTGGCGGTGAACGACGCCGACACCAAGCATCTTTTTGATAATCGCTACGGGACGGGGCAGTCGACGATTGATGGCATTATCCGGGCGACCAACTTTTTGCTGGCTGGATCGAAGTTCGTAGTGGCCGGTTATGGCTGGTGCGGACGCGGGCTGGCCAGCCGGGCACGTGGGGCGGGGGCGGAAGTGATTGTGACCGAAGTCGATCCGACGAAGGCGCTGGAAGCGGTCATGGACGGCTTCCGCGTGATGTCGATGCCGGAGGCGGCCAAGATTGGCGACGTGTTCTGCACGGTGACCGGCAACAAGAGCGTGCTGGTGAAGGAACACTTCGAGCTGATGAAAGACGGCGCGATCATTTCGAACTCGGGCCACTTCAACGTGGAGATCGATATTCCGGCGCTGGAGAAAATGGCTTCGTCGAAGCGGACGACGCGCACGTACGTGGACGAGTATTCGATGAAAGACGGGCGCAAGATCAATCTGCTGGGCGAAGGACGGCTGATTAATCTGGCCTCGGCGGAGGGACATCCCGCGTCGGTGATGGATATGAGCTTTGCCGATCAGGCGCTATCGGTGGAGTTCATGGTGAAGAATTACAAGACGCTGGAGAAGACGGTTTACAAGGTTCCCGACGAACTCGACAAGCGCGTGGCCAAGCTGAAGCTGGAGTCGATGGGGATTAAGATCGACCGGCTTAGCCCTGAGCAGGAAGAGTATTTGGCTGGGTGGTCGGAGGGAACGTAACGCCGCCGTCAGCAATTAACATTCAGCTAAACGGGGCGGCCTTGCCGCTCCGTTTAATTTTTGTTACGAGCGGTTCCGGCGTGAAATGGGCTTCGCTGCCGCGCTTTTTTCCTTGCGGGTTTCGCCTTCTGCCGCTTGCGATTCTGCGGGATAGGCTTCCGATAAAGATGCTTGAATAGTTCTGCCCAAAATTCTTGCGGCAGAACCCCTAGAATCAACTTGAGAACAGAGTATAGGTCTCCCATATACTCTGGATTGATGGCACGCAAAACCAGCGCCCGTAAGAATTGGAGAACTGCTCTCAAAGTTTCCATACCAAGCTTTGAAAGCACGCAGAATTTGAGATATGAGTTCGGAACGCCTAGTTTTACATGTGAGCCAAAGATGTAATCGCCTTCGGCAAAGCAGGGGGCTCATGTATGGAGTAAATGGTTTCGGCTGAACATGGCGTTTTTCGGGGCTTTCGGGGCGGATTTTGTGATATAGTTTCGCTCCAGTGGTTCTCCCCTCCGGTTCTGCATCCTGATGTTTTTGCGTCTTAAGCAATATCCGTTTTTGCTTTTTTGCTTGTACCTTCTCCCCGGGAAAGGTCCTGTTTACTCATGAAAAAATTTTGGCTTATTTCTGCTTTGGTTCTTGCGGTGATTCTCGTCGCTTTTCACGCTTCGGCGGGGGCGCAGGTGGCTACTGAAACCATTTTGTACAGCTTTGCGGATAGCGGCAGCGCTCCGTTTAGCCCTTACTCGGGATTGGTTTTTGATCCATCGGGAAATCTTTATGGGACGGCCTACTCGGGCAACGCGGAAAATGCGGGCGGGGTGTTCATGGTCTCCCCGGTGGCGGGCGGAGGGTGGGAGCAGACGACGATTTATTCGTTCACCGGCGGGGCCGATGGCGGCAAGCCTTACTATGCGGGAGTGATTCTGGATTCTGCCGGAAATTTGTATGGCACCACTTACTCGGGCGGCAGCATGAGAAAGTGCACCGGGGGCTGCGGAGCCGTGTTTGAGCTTTCGCCGGTATCGGGCGGGGGGTGGCAGGAAACGGTTTTGTACACGTTCAGTGGCGGGGCGGATGGGCAGAATCCGCGGGCTGGATTGGTTTTCGACGCGGAGGGGAATCTTTACGGAACCACGTTGCAGGGCGGAAATCTTACGGCGTGCACTTCGGGATGCGGCACTGCGTTCAAGTTGACGCCGAGTGAGACCGGCCAGTGGAAAAAGACGATTCTGCGTACGTTCAATGGAACGACGGATGGAGCGAATCCACATGCGGGGCTGGTTTTCGATGCCGCGGGAAATTTATATGGAACGAATTATTGGGGCGGCACGACTCCGGCTTGTCCGGCGGGGGATTGCGGAACGGTGTTTGAGCTGATTCCGACCGTGAAAGGCCCGTGGCAGGAACGGGTGTTGCACGCGTTTACGAATGCGGTGGATGGGGGAAATCCTGGGTCGAACGTGACGTTTGATACGGCGGGAAATATTTATGGAACGACCAGCGAGGGCGGGCATACTTCCGACTGCGGGGGATTGGGGTGCGGAACGATTTACAAACTTGAGCCGACCAAGACTGGACCGTGGACCGGGAGCGTGATTCGCGCTTTCTCGGGGCCGGATGGGGCCAATCTGGTGGCGGGCGTGATTTTTGACGCGGCGGGCAACATGTATGGCGCATCGCCTTCGGGCACCGGCAGCCATGTGGATGGGCTGGTTTTCAAATTCACCCCGCATACAACCGGTCCGTGGAGCCAGACTGTGTTGCATGGCTTTTCGGGGGTGAAGGGCGACGGGAAGAATCCGCAGGGTGGAGTGATTTTTGATTCCGCGGGCAATTTATATAGCACGACAGCGAATGGCGGGACTGGCGGGGGTGGGACGGTGTTTGAAGTTACGCCGTAGGTGACCGGTTTGATCAAGGATGGACTGTTGCGAACGGAGATCTCTCGCTCCGCTGGTGAAAACGCGGGGCTTTGAGATGACGGCATAATTTTCATGCAGCAACTTCTGTGGCATACCTCCCCAGCTTTCGCCTATCATTAGTGGTGCATTTTGAAAGGGTGTAGCTTTTGCGGGCCGCTGTTCACGGCTTGATGGAGTCTTTGTGGGTGCGTTTGGAGAAAAACTTCGGCAAAGGCGCGAGCAGCGGGGCATTTCGCTGGACGCCATTTCCACGACCACGAAGATCAGCACGCGCATGCTGCGCGCGATTGAAGATGAGCACTTCGATCAGCTTCCGGGCGGGGTTTTCAATAAGGGATTCGTGCGGGCTTATGCGCGGGCGGTGGGGATCAACGAGGAAGAGGCGATCAGCGACTATCTTGCGGCTTTGCGCGAGAGCCAGGTAAACGCGCAAACTATTCTTCCGAACTTTCGGGCGGAAAAACCTGTGGTTGACGGTGTAAAACCCAGCACGGCGAAATCTTCTGTTGAGGATGGGAGCGTGGCACGGGCGGAGCCGGTGGTCGTGGCACAACCGGTTGAGCGACGGCAGGAGCGCAGGCAGAACGACCGGCGGAAGAATGATGAGGTGCATTCCGTTGGCAGGCAGGAGGAAGCTGCCGAGATTGCATCGCCGCCGCTCTCTTTTTTAAATCTTTCTGGCGAACAGCCTGCGGATGCGGAAGATCATGACGAGGCAGAAGCGGCTTTGTCTTCTTCCGTGGAGCATGTTTCTTCCGCTGATGTTTCGCGGCGGTTTCCCTGGGAGAGAGTTGCCGCGGTTTTTGTGGCGATAACGCTGGTCTTTGCTGGTTGGAGCTTTTACCGCCACAGACACTCCGGCGATAAGGCTGCGCTTCCAGCGACTCAGGTTTCTCTTCCTATTTCTGCGCCGGCAACTACGATTACCGATGCGCCCAGCACACCACCGAAGCCTGCGCTTGCCGTGGTTGCCGATGCTAAACCTGTGCCATCTGGCGCGGTGACTGATTCGGATGTGAAATCTTCGGCGGTTAGCGGGCCTGCACATGTTGTGAAAGCGAAACCGCCGGTGACGTTTACGCTACAGATTCGGGCTTCGCAAACGTCATCGGTTTCGATCATGGCCGATGGACAGCCAGTGGCGAAAGAAACTCTGATCGCACCGGCCAACACTTCGGTGCGGGCGGCGCATGAGATTGTGGTGCGCACCGGCAATGCCGGCGGGATTCGCTTTCTGCTGAATGGCAAAGACGTTGCCGCCAGCGGGAACGAGGGCGAGGCGCGAGTTTATACTTTCGACGCCTCGGGGTTGAGAGATTCTGCGCCGGCGGCTAATCCGGCAAATTGAGTTTCCTTCGCGAATGGCTCGCGCGGCGAAGACTAGTTCTGTCCACTCTCCGCGTTGTTTGGCGTTCTTGATCTTCATTCCCGGATTTTTGTCCTTACTGCTCCTTCGAAACTCTGACTCTTAAATTTGGACAGCGGGTCAGTTTGAGTGAGATTAGCGCGATTGATTCAACGCCGAGATCGGTAAGATCGCCGAGACAATCCAAACTGACCTAACCCACTGCCTAAATTTGGGGCTTCTTTCGCAGCACTATGGTGAATTGGGCTTTACAGGTTTTGGCGGGGTTGTCGAAGGCGGAGCCTTCGCGGTCGCCTTCGGAGGCGCGGAAGAAGAATCCCTGACGGGGGCCTTCGGGCAAGCCGATGAAGCGGGCTTTGCCGTCGGCGTTGGTTCCGGCTTCGAGATCGAGCTTGTGGAGGTTCAGAAATCCGTAGGTAATGCGGACGCGGACGGACGCGGCATAGACAGGTTTATCAGCGGAGTCGGTTATGGTGAAATCGGCTGTGCAGGAACCTTGCCCGGCATCGACTTCTGCGATGGTTTTGGGGTCGACCGGGGCTGCGGCGACGGCCGGATGAGGACCGTAGAGGATTGCCAAGGCCAGCAGGGTAACTAACGCGGATGCAGAACGAGGGAATGGCATATGAAATAAGGGTACGCTAAAGGCTTATTGGGTGGTCAAGGGACAAAAGTGGGGTAAGTGCAGTTTAGCTTACGCGTTAGGCCGGGTGAGCGGGAGATCCCTTCGCCATACAGTTCAGGACAGGATCTTCGCTACGCTCAGGATGACAAAAGTCGTATGAAGAACCGCCAAATGAATAAAATAGCCGCCTGATGCCAAAGAACCATTGGCTTTGGGGATTCTGGTTACCAACGTTCATTGCCGCAGGGGCCCCGCGAATCTATAATTTTTGGAACTGTAACTCGTCCAGGCTACGGATCGTTGATGGAGAACTTGGGTAACGATTTTGCGTACTCATTTACAGATCGTAACCAGTCAAGACCGACACGATTCGAAGATCAACCAAAGGCACGTCGCGGGCGAGGCTGTCCGCGCTATACGGGATAGGAAGGAACGCGGCATGTCCGAGGCCGTAGGCACTCAACTAACCCGCCAGAGCCAGGAGCTCAATATTTTTCACGATGTGGCCAAAGCGCTCACGTCGTCGCTGGACCTCGACTCCATCCTGCAAACCATCATGGAAAAAATGGCGGAATATTTCCGCCCGGATACGTGGTCACTGCTAATGGTGGATGAGCAGAAGGACGAACTTTATTTTGCGATTGCCGTGGGCGAAAAGGCGGAGGCGCTGAAGAACGAGCGCCTGAAGGTGGGCGAAGGCATTGCCGGATGGGTGGCGAAACACGGCGAGCAGGTGATTTCAAACGATGTGATCAACGATCCGCGCTTTGCCAAGCGCATTGACGAGGCCACGAACTGGGAGACGCGGTCGGTAATTGCGGTACCGTTGCGCTCGAGGCTGCGGGTACTGGGCGTGATCCAGTTAATCAATGTGGACCAGTCACAGTTCAGCGAGCAGGACATTTTCTTTTTGCAGGCGCTGTGCGACTACGCCGCGATTGCCATCGAGAATGCGCGCTGGGTGGAGAAGATCCAGGAACTCACCATCACCGACGATTGCACCGGGCTTTATAACGCGCGCCATCTTTATAAGACTCTGGAGACGGAAGTTTATCGCTCGTCGAGATTTGGGTATGAGTTCAGTTTGCTGTTTATCGATCTCGACCATTTCAAGTCGGTGAACGATACGCACGGGCATTTGATTGGAAGCAAATTGCTGGCGGAGATTGGATATCTGGTGAAGGCGCAGCTGCGGCTGATCGATTTTGCCTTCCGCTATGGCGGGGATGAATTTGTGGTGCTGCTGCCGCAGACGGGAAAAGATCAGGCGCTGGTGGTGGCAAAGCGGTTGCGCGATGCCATGCGGGCCAGCAGTTTTTGCCGCGATGAGGGATTGAATCTGAATGTTCGAGCTTCGATTGGGCTGGCTACTTATCCGCACGATGCGCGCGATGCACACGACATCATCCGTCAAGCCGACGAGATGATGTATCTGGTAAAAAACACTACGCGGGACAATATTGGGATCGCGCAGCGGGGAGTTATGAAGTAGCAGGGGTCAGGGCTTCCGCGTATCTTGTTTTTATTTTTTTTCTGCTGGGTCTTTACTCTTTTCCTGGTTTTTCGCGTCTGGCGTCCACGGGTTTGCGTTCGCTGGGGCGTTTGGATTCACGCTGAAGGGCCAGACGTATAGGTTCATGCCTTCCGCGCCTTTCATTTCTACTATCGCGTACTCGCCGGGTTGGAGATCGTCTGTGGGAGTTAGTTTTAGCCAGTCTCCGGCTACTTTGTCGATGGTGGTTTTGACGGAGTCCTGCTGCTGGCTGACTTTGCCGTTGGGGGAGCGTTTCAGGTCGCCGACGATGCGTTTGCCGCTTTTGGTTTTGAGGCGGATGAGCAGGAAGCGGTCGAAGGGGACGGCGGCTTGCTCGGGCTGTTGCGGCTGCTCGGGCTTGCGGGGAGCGTCGAGGCTGGGCTGCGACATTTTTGCGGAAGCGGTTTCGCCGGCGGGAGGCGTTTCTTCTTCGATGCTGATGTAGATGGACGGAACGGAGACGTGGGAATAAACGGAGGCGTGTTCACCCTCGAGTTCGATGGTTTGCTTGGCTCCGACAGCGGGAATCGCTCCACGAAGAATATTGGTTTTGGAGTTGCGATTGACGTCGCCTTCGTTTTGCTGCACTTCAACGAGCTGCGGCTGGCCTTTGAAATTATCCAATAGATACATGCCGGCTAGTTCGGGCAGGCGCAGGCCGGGAGCGACCTGCGGCAGGTCTGCGTCTTCTTCGGCGGCATGTTCGGCTTTGAATTGTTTATCGAGTTCGGCGGCCTCGGGGACGGGCGCGGAGGCGCGCTCTTTTTCGAATTTCTCGGTGGCGGGCCAATCGACTAGCGAGGATGGGAGTTCCTCCCACTCGTCGCGCTCGGCGCTCAGGTAGCGGACGCGGTCGCCTTTGACCTCATACTTGGTGACGGACTGAAAAGAGCCATCTTTGAGGATGAGGCGGTGGGCGAGTTGCTGGGCTGAGGCGTGGGGAAGAGCGATGGTGGTCCACGCGGCAAGGATCAATGCAGCTAGGATTGTGCGCTGTGAGTGCGTCATAGTAAGTCTGTACTTTTCATTGTAGTTTCTTCGTAGTCTCTTCCAGGGACTTTGTTCTGGGGCGCTTCCCTGTTGATGGTATCCACTGATGCAGGTTTTTTGTTAGATGCAGGGCTGCGCTTGGGTGTGCCCGGGGATTGGGTAGTCGCATAAGAAACAAACTGCACCACCCCCCGGGGATCGGCTACGCTTCCGTGGATTCGAGGTCTGCGATAGAGTGAGAGCGATGAAACGAACATTACAAGAGATTGCCGAAGCCTTGGGAGCGCGCCTGGTGGGAGATGGAGCGGCGCTGGTTGGCGGCGTGGCTAGCATTGCGACGGCAACGGCAGAGCATTTGGTATTTGTGGAGGACGAAAAATATCTGGCGCGGGCTCTGCAATCGGGCGCGGCTGCGGTGATTGCGGGGGAATTTGCTATGGAGGCGGTGGTATCTCCGGGAAAAGCGTTGCTGATTTGCCGGCACCCTAAGCTGGCGTTTGCGCGGGCGGCTAGATTTTTGTCGGATGAAGGGCGAATTGGTGCTGGGGTGTGCGCGAGTGCGGTGGTTCATGAGTCAGCTCGTATTGGTGCAGGAGTTGTGATCGAGGAGCGGGCTGTAGTTAGCGAAAAGGCTGAGATCGGCGAGGGGTCGCGGATCGGCGCGGGATGCGTGCTGGGGCGCGGAGTAAAGATTGGGAGCGAGTGCGAGATTTATCCGAATGTGACGATTTATTCGGGGACGACACTGGGTGATCGCGTGATTGTGCATGCGGGCGCTGTGCTGGGCAGCGATGGCTTTGGATACGTGCGCGATGCGAAGAGCGGACGGTATGAGAAGTTTCCGCAGGTCGGCCGGCTGGTGGTGGAAGATGACGTGGAGATCGGCGCCAATACAACAATTGATCGCGGGGCGCTCGATGAGACGCGGATCGGGCGGGGATCGAAGATCGACAATCTGGTACACATTGGGCACAATTGCCGGCTCGGCGAGAACGTGGTGATTGCGGCGCAGACCGGGCTTTCCGGTAGCATTGTGATTGAGAATAATGTCGTGTTGGGCGGGCAGGTGGGGATTGGCGAACATGCGCGCATTGAAGAAGGCGTCATGCTCGGCGGGCAAGGTGGCGTTTTGCCGAATAAAGTTTTGCGCGGGAAGGGCGTGGCGTTCTGGGGAACTCCGGCGCAGCCAGTGCGGGAGTATTTGAAGCAGTTGGCGGCGCTGGCGAGGTTAGGGAAAAAGAGGTAGGCGTGGCGATTGTGGTGATTGGCGGGCATTCGCGAAGCGTGGGAAAGACCAGCGTGGTTGCGGGATTATTATTCGGGCTGCGAGAGCTCGAGTGGACGGCGGTGAAGATCACGCAATATGGGCATGGAGTGTGCTCGGCGAATGGGGCGCCTTGCGACTGCGCCACTGCGGATCACGCATGGGCGATTTCGGAAGAGAGAAATTGCGATGGAGAGTCGGATACTTCGCGGTTTTTGCTTGCTGGCGCGGCGCGGGCGTTGTGGGTGCGGACGGAGCAGGGCCGGCTGGCGGAAGCGATGCCGGCGCTGCGTAAGCGGTTGGAGCAAGCGCGCAACGTGATTATGGAATCGAACAGCGTGCTGAAATTTATCCGGCCGGATTTGTATTTGACTGTGCTCGATCCGGGCACTGAGGATTTTAAGAATTCGGCGCGGGAGTTTTTGGATCGGGCGGATGCGGTGATATTGCATGGTGGTTCGGACGCAGCCTGGCAGAATGTTTCTTTGAAGCCGGTGGCGGGGCAGCCGGTGTTCCGGATTGCGCCTCCGCCTTATGTGACGCGGGAAATTGTCGAGTTTGTGCGGGGCGTGGTGGACGCGAAAGTGGATTCCTCGCGGGCTGTCGCGCGCTCGGAATGACAAGAATAGTTAAGCTGGTTCGGCGCAGTGCTGGCGTTTGCTATTCTTGCTAGTGCGGCAAATTCATTACAGCGCGTGGTTGCTGGCCGGCTTATCTTCGGTGTTGCAGATCCTCATTTTTCCTCTTCCCGGACTTTACATTTTGTCGTGGGCCGCGTTTGCTCCGCTGATTGTGGCTTTGTTGCGAGCGCGCCCGGCGGGGGCGTTGGAGATTGCCGGCTCTACTAATTTGCAGGCTGCTACGCCGGGGCAGGCATTTCTGCTGGCGTATGTCTCGGGCATTCTCTGGTATGCGGGCACTTGTTACTGGATTTACGACACCATGCACGCTTACGGCGGGCTTAGCGCGCCCATGGCGTTGCTGGCTTTGTTTCTCTTCTGCCTGTATCTCGGCTTGTATCACGGATTTTTTGGTTTATTGCTCGGCCTGGTTGCGGGGCCGGGACGTGACAACCGGCGGGCGCTGATATCGGTGCCGTTTTTGTGGGTTGCGGTGGAGTTGGCGCGCACGCGCGTTACGGGATTTCCCTGGGATTTGCTGGGCACGGCGCAGGTGGACAACATTTCCCTGAGCCGCATTGCTACATGGACCGGCGTGTACGGACTCTCGTTTGAAATCATGCTGGTGAATGTGGCGCTGGCAGCGGCGTTCCTGGTGCCGAGAAAAAAGCGCAGCACTTTGCTGCTGGCGGCACTGGCGGCGGCTTTGGTGTTGCAGGCGGGGAGGCTGGTGGATGCTCCGGCGCTGGCTGGAGATCACGCGGCTCTGCTGGTACAGGAAAATATTCCGGTGGATGAGAACTGGACGCGCGATGCTTTCGAGCACACGCTGCGGGAACTGACCGGCCTCAGCGTGAAGGCAGAAAGTTCGGCATTTCCCGGGAACTCGACAGCCGGAAACTCGAATTCGATGGGAAGCAAGCCGGATTTGATTGTGTGGCCGGAATCGCCTGCGCCGTTTTTTACCAGCGATCCGCTGTTTCGCAATCCGGTGAGCGAAATGGCTCGGGTAACGCAGAGCTGGGTGGTGACGGGAGCGATCGGGAATAATCCGGCGAAGAATGGGGCGAAGTCGGAGATATTCAATTCGGCGGCGCTGGTGAGTCCGGCGGGCGAATGGTCGGAGCGCTATGACAAAGTGCATCTGGTACCGTTCGGGGAATATTTGCCGTTTCCACGATTGTTTGCTTTTGCCGGAGGGCTGACCAAGGAAGTTGGGGAGTTCAAGTCGGGCGAGTCAAGAGCGCCGCTGCATGCGGGGAATACGCCACTGGGAATTTTTATCTGCTACGAATCGGTGTTTCCGGATGAAGTCCGGCAATTTGCCGACAATGGGGCAGAGGTTTTCGTCAACATTTCGAACGATGGCTGGTATGGGGATAGCGGCGCCTATGCGCAGCATTTGAATCAGACGCGGATGCGGGCGATCGAGAATGACCGCTGGATTTTGAGCGCGACCGATACGGGAGTGACGGCGTCGATCGATCCGTATGGACGAACCGTGGCGCGGTTGCAGCGAAAGGTGCGGGACGCGCTGGTTGCGCCCTATGCCCTTGCTTCGGGTACCACGTTCTACACGCGGCACGGGGATTGGTTCGCATATCTGTGTGCGATAATTTCCTTAGGGGCGCTGCTCACGCGCTTCGGGCTTTCCACGAAAACAGGCAAGAAAGAATCCGCATGAATCAAGAGTTCGAACAGGAATACGGCGCGCTAAGCAAAAAAGTGCGCGAACTTCGGGAGTATCTTTGACGCGGACAAACTCCGTCCGCAATTAACCGAAATTGAAAAGCAGTCCGCCGACCCGAACTTGTGGTCCGATCCACAGCGTTCGAAGCAGGTGATGCGCGAGAAAAAGCGGCTGGAGCACTTGCTTACTACCGACGCCGACCTGGGCCGCCGCGGAGACGACATTGCCGCCTACTTCGAACTGGCGAAGGAAGGCGAAAATGTCGATGCCGAACTGCGCCGTGAGATCGACGCGCTGCGGGAACTTATCGACAAACTGGAAACCGAGACGCTGCTCTCTGGCGACAACGATGCGCTGAATGCGATCGTGACGATTCATCCGGGAGCGGGGGGAACGGAGTCGCAGGACTGGGCCGACATGCTGCTGCGCATGTATTTGCGCTGGGCGGAACGGCAGGGATTTGAGACGGTTCTCTATGATTACCAGCCGGGTGAAGAGGCGGGGCTGAAATCGGCGACTTTCGCGGTGAATGGTGAATATGCCTTCGGCTTGCTGGTCAGCGAGATCGGGGTGCACCGTCTGGTGCGGATTTCGCCATTCGATCAGGCCAAGCGGCGGCATACTTCGTTTGCCAGCGTCTTTGTCTCCCCGGAGATCGATGACAGCATTGAGATCGTGATCAAACCGGAGGATATTCGCACCGATACGTATCGCTCCAGCGGCAAGGGTGGACAGCACGTAAATACGACGGACTCGGCGGTGCGAATTACGCACATTGCGACAGGGTTGGTGGCGAATTGCCAGAACGAGCGTTCGCAGCATAAGAACCGCGAGCGCGCCATGAGCATGTTGCGCTCGAAGCTTTATGAATATGAGATGGAGAAGAAGCGCGCGGCCACGAAGAAGATTGAAGACTCGAAGCTGGACAACGATTTCGGATCGCAGATCCGGTCATATGTGCTGCAACCGTACCGCATGATTAAAGACCATCGCACGAAGGCCGAGGTGGGCGATGTGGACCGCGTGCTGGATGGGGATTTGCAGCCGTTCATACGGGCGTACTTGCTGGCGCGGCGTGGCGAGAAGCAGGAGAAATAATTGCCGGCGGTGAAGACGAAGATGAAAGCCGTGAAACTGGGGCCGCGGTTCCTGCGGGCTTTTGAGTTTGCGGGGGAGAAACATGCGGGCCAAACCCGCAAGGCTTCGACGATTCCCTACATTGCGCACCTGATGGGCGTGGCCTCGCTGGTGCTGGAATTTGGCGGGGATGAAGATCTGGCGATTGCGGCGTTGCTGCATGACGTAGTGGAGGATTGCGGCGGTGCGCCGATGCTGAAAGAAGTGAGGCGGCGATTCGGCAAACGCGTGGCCAAGGTGGTAGATGGGTGCACCGATGCCGACACGATTTCCAAGCCACCGTGGCAGGAGCGGAAAGAACGTTACATTAGGCATTTGAAGGATGCCGATGCGGAGACTAGGCTGGTTTCAGCGGCAGACAAGCTGAACAATGTCCGCTCGATACTTGCCGACTACCGCGAAGTCGGGGAAGCTATCTGGGAGCGCTTCAACGGCGGGCGTTCCGGGACGCTTTGGTACTACCGGGCGTTGTTGGACGAGTTCCGGCGAGGGAAGGCGAACCGGCTGATTCGAGAATTCGATCTCGCGGTGAAGGAACTCGAAGAGATGACGCGGGACGGGCTAAGTTCGCGAAAAGCAAGTTCCCGCCGGGCAAAAAGGTGAATTCATGCCACGCATGATCGATCAAATTCGGGCGTCGAAGCTGCCATCAAACATGATGCAGTTTGCGGCCAAAGGCGCGTTGTCGGTTCCGCCGGACGAGAACATTGAGATTCTGGTTTATCTCGCCAAACACAATAAGATTTTTGGCGATCTGGCGCGCATCACGCTGGCGGGATGGGACGAAAAAGCTTCGATGGCTGTGGCTTCCGATCCGAAGACGCCGCGGGAGGTGCTCGATTACCTGGTTTCTCCGAATAATTTGCGCCCGAATCTGTTGCCGGCTTTGCTGGAAAATCCCGCCGTAGCGGCGAGTGAATTGGCGAAGGTGGCGCAGTCGGCATCGGCGGAAAATATTACGGTAATGCTTAAGAGTGAGAGGGCGCGGGGGGCAAAGGCGATTCTGGAATCGCTGCGCTCGAATCCGTATTTAAAGGCGAGCGAAGCCAGCGAAGTGGCAGTGTTGCTCAACGGAAACCAGGGCGCGGCGCAGCCAGTTTCTGCCGCGCCTGCTGCTCCTCCGGTTGCCAGTGTGACAGTAGAGGTGAAGGGCGCTGATGTTCCCCAAGCGGCTGCGGCGGTTGCGCCAGCGGGGGAAGCTCCCAGCGCGGAATCAGGCACGGAAGACGATGCGGTGGTTGACGCATATCTCACCGAACATACGGCGGAGATTGTCGAAGCGGCGGAGAAGCCGTTTCAGCCCGTCGGCGGTATTGTGGATCTGTTGGGAGCCGACTATTTCCCCGTGGTGGAAGTACGGGATATTGCGCCCGAGCAGCCTGCAATTACGACCTCTGGAAGCGCGGCGGCTGCGAAGCCTGCACCCATAAAGCCTGCGGCCGCTGAGCCGGCAAAGCGCGGGAATGCGATGCAGAAGATCAACAGTCTCGACGTGAAGGGACGCATCCAACTGGCGCTGAAGGGCAATAAGGAAGAGCGCTCGATTTTGATTCGCGACGGCACAAAAGTTGTGGCGCTGGCCGTGCTGGAAGCGCCCAAGCTTTCCGATGGCGAAGTGGAGAAGTTCGCGCTGCAAAAGAATGTGCTGGAAGCGGTGCTGCGGCAGATTCCGCTGAAACGGCGCTTCATGAAGAATTACATCGTAGTGCGGAATTTAGTGGCGAATCCGCGGACGCCGCTCGATCTGGGTTTGGGCTTGATGAAGCACCTGCTGATCGTGGATCTGAAAAACCTTTCCAACAATAAGGAAGTTTCCGAGACGGTGCGAAAGCTGGCGACGAAGTTGTTTAAGCAGAAAGTTGACGATGCCAATAAGAAGTAATTAAGGCAATGGACGCTTCGCGCAGCCTGCCGGATTTTTCGTTCGCGTAAGAAACGCGCTCACTCATCAGGACCACCCATGATCTCTCAAAACGATGCAATCGGCGAATTATTGAGCCGCGCAAAAACCATTGCTGTCGTCGGGCTGTCCGATGATCCCATGCGTGCCAGCCATGGAGTTTCGGCTTACATGCAGAGCCAGGGATATCGCATTATTCCGGTGAATCCGCAGATCAAATCCTGTTTGGGCGAGAAGGCGTACGGGTCGCTGGCCGAGGTGCCGGAGAAAATCGATATCGTGAATATTTTCCGGCGGCGGGAGTTTGTGGAAGAAATTGTGGACCAAGCCATTGGGTTAAAGGTTCCGGCGATCTGGATGCAAGAAGACGTGATTCACGAGAAAGCGGCGGAGAAGGCGCGCCAGGCGGGAATCTTTGTGGTGATGGACCGCTGCATTCTGCAGGATCACCGGGCACGATTCCGCTGAAGCTGGGCCGAAATTCCTGGAACCAAAGCAACTCAAGCTGCGTACAACTTGAGGAGGAAGTGTCCCATACTCGGCAGCAAAAGCCTTTAACCGCGGAGGGCTCGCGAAGGTCGCGAAGAAAAGGCATAATCGAATTAGGACACTACCGTACGAGGGAATGCCTTGAGCGACGACGCCGCAGTGATACTTGCCGAAACTGCCCCACCTACCCAGCCCTCGACCCTCCGGAAGATATTCGCCGGAAAAGATGGACTCCGCGCGGGCTGGAGCCTGCTGATTTTCGTCGCACTATTTGCTGCCTTGATGTTTGCCGCAATTTTCGCCGGGAAGAAGCTTTACCCGTCTGCTTCCCGACCGCCGCAGCCGGGCACGGAAATTTCTCCAGCTTTCGGGTTTTTCGGCGAGTTGATCCCCTTTCTGCTAGTCCTCTTCATCACATGGATCATGTCAAAGATCGAACGGCGGCCGAACTCGGTTTACGGTTTCGGCGGCCGCCGCAAGGTCTCGCACTTTCTGGCCGGGATGGGCTGGGGAGTCACTTGCCTGTCCCTACTGGTGTTGACGCTGTGGAAGATGGGATTCCTCGTTTTTGACAGGCGCCTGGTTTTTGGCGCGGACATTTTTCGTTACGGAGGAATCTGGCTGCTCGGCTTCCTGCTGGTTGGCTTGCTTGAGGAGTATCTGACGCGAGGCTATTTGCAGTTCACGCTCACCCGCGGCCTTGCCGGCATTTACCGGTGGGCTTTCAAGAGCCGACACAGTACGGCGTTGGGCTTCTGGACCGCAGCCGTTATTTTCTCGGTTCTTTTCGGGCTCGGCCACAATAAAAATCCGGGCGAGTCCCCGATCGGGGAGCTGGCCGCTGGATTGGCTGGAATGGTGTTCTGCCTGAGTTTGTGGCGAACCGGTTCTTTGTGGTGGGCGATTGGCTTCCATACTTCGTGGGATTGGGCGCAATCATTTCTTTATGGCGTGGCCGATAGCGGACTCATGGTCCAGCACCATCTCATGGCCACACATCCAGAGGGCAAGCCGATTCTCAGCGGTGGAGCTACGGGACCTGAAGGCAGCATTTTTATCGTGGCGATTCTGGCGCTGGTCAGCCTCATTATTGTTTTTACTCTGCCGCGCACTCAGTATGGCGTGGCGGCGGAGCAAGAGCGTTCTTAATTGGTAATTTTAAAGATGGCGACCGGGTCGCCACCTGACACAAACCATCCCAATTCAACCTCTACCCATACGTATTAACCCGCCCGCCTAAATACAAATCCCGCCGTTTGTCGTATGCTTAGTGACCAAATAAAGACAGAGCCGTTGTAACCCTTCCTATGGCTCTGGTCGCGGGATTACGCCACTTCTTAGCGGTTATTGGAGACAATTTTTTGGTTACGCAGCCTGGGTATTCAGGCTGGATGGGGAGGCCATTTTTGCGCAGGCTGCATCGTCCTTGAGCGGTTCGCAGGTATGACCTTTCGGAACCTTACGCATTTCGTGCCTAAAGTAGACACTATGTTTTTCCGTAGTGGGAATAGAGAACGCAGAACATAACTAGATCCCTTTATGGGCCATCCCCCTAACCGATGGAAATTGCTTGCAGTCGTACTGGCACTCGCCACTATGGTGGGATGCCAGGGGTTCAGCTCGGCTAAACCCGCGACTCAAAGCGCGCCTGTCACTTCGCCCGGCGATCTGACTGCGGCGCCGGCGAGTATTACATTTGGAAATGTGCAAGTGGGGATAAGCCAGACCCTTACTGACACGGTCAGCAACACCGGTGGAACCAGCCTTACCATCAGCCAGGCAACTGCAACCGGGACAGGCTTTGCCATTTCGGGCTTGACGATTCCTGCGACCCTCGCGCCCGGACAGAGCGCGACCTTTAATGTGACATTCAACCCAACGGCAATCGGGGCGGTTAGTGGGAATGTTGCGCTTACCAACGATGGCTCAGGCAGTCCGTTGAACATTGCGCTTTCCGGCACGGCAGTGGCGGCTGGGAACCTGGGTGCGAACCCGACCAGCATGAATTTGGGCAGCGTGCAGATCGGGGCAAGCCAATCGCAAAGCGAAACTCTAACGAACTCCGGCAGCAGCAGTCTGACACTTACGCAGGCAACTTTTGGTACGACGGCGGGGTTCAGTTATACCGGGTTGAGCCTGCCGATCACCTTAGCGCCCAACCAGAGCACGACATTCTCGGTGGTTTTCGCGCCAACTATCGCCGGAACATCGGACAGCATTCTCTCGATCACCGTCAGCGGATCGAGCAGCGCCTTTGACATTGCACTCTCTGGAACCGGCACATTGCCCGCCGTTCTTACTGCGTCGCCGACCAGTTTTACATTCAGCGGAGTTCAGGTGGGCAAGAGTCAAACCCAAACGGAGACAGTTTCGAATACCGGAGGAGCAAGCGTCATTATTTCCCAAGTTGCGGCCACCGGTACCGGCTTCAGCATTTCGGGCGCGACGACGCCTATTACAGTTGCCCCCGGCCAAAGCACGGCGTTCAGCGTGGTCTTTGCGCCGAAATCTTCGGGCAGCGTCACAGGCAGTGTGACTGTTACTTCCAACGCTTCCGATTCATCGCTGGTGGTTGGACTGAGTGGATCGACGGCTACGGCTGCGCAGGGGCAGTTGAGCGTGAGTCCGAGCACGATCGGCGTGGGCAGTGTGACAGTCGGCACCAGCGGAACGCAGACTGCGAGCTTAGTTGCCAGCGGGGCTAGCGTCACGGTTTCCGGGGATAGCGTCGGCAGCTCCGAATTCGCCATCAGCGGCCTGTCGTTCCCCTTAACTCTGTCCGCGGGACAAAGTGCGAATTTCACCGTCACATTTTCGCCGCAGAGTAGCGGAGCTGCTTCCGCGACGATTTCGTTCACCAGCAATGCGGCCAACTCGCCGGCTACCGCCACCGTGACCGGAACGGGAGTGGCCGCGCCTGCGCACGCCGTTAATCTTGGGTGGACGGCAAGCAGCTCGCCGGATATTTCCGGCTATAACATCTACCGCCGCACGGGAACGTCAGGCAGCTATTCGCAGGTGAATACGACTCTGGACGCAACCACCAGTTATGTGGACTCGACTGTCAGCGACGGGCAGACCTACTACTATGAAGTCGCCGCCGTGAACTCCAGCAACCAGCAGAGCGCGCCCTCTAGTGCAGTGCAGGCGGTTATTCCGCCACCGTAGGAAGACGTGCCCGTCCGCGACGGGATTCCGCAAACCATTGATATAAATACAGTTGAATGTACGGTTGCAATCGCCTGCAACCAAAGTCGCAGAAATTATCAATCTTGACTATTCCGCCTGTCGCGCTAAAGTTAGAGTTGCCAGTTCAGGATAGCCACATTTCCGGAACTTGCAGCATCGGCCTTCCCCCACATATTTTTTTATTCGTACAAGGAGAAGTCTGATGAAGTTGGTAGCCAAATTTTCGGCGTGGGTAGTTTTCGCGGCGCTTCTGTGTTTCTCTTCTGCCGCATTCGGCCAAAATACAACTCATTTCAATTCAGCGCATAGCGTAGTCGCATCTGCGCCGATGGCGCTCTTGACCTTCGGCTTTGGTCCGGGCGGCCAAGGCGGCCACCAAAATACCAATGGCAACCAGGGTGGCGGCACTTGCGGCCAGGGTGGAAATGGCGGCCAGGGTGGAAACGGTTGGGGCGGCTGGTTTGGTGGCGATGGCTGGTGGGGTGGCGGCGGTAATAACGGCGGCAACGGCGGCGGCTGCAGCACGGTTCCTGAAGGTGGCACGACTCTGATGTATGTCGCGCTCGCCGGCCTGTTCTGCTTTGGCGCGGTCGTCCTCAAGGGACGCCGTCAAGCCACAGCTTCGGCGAAATAACTGCGCGGTTCGGCACGGCGTTGCGCGGCGCTTCTTTCATAAATATGGCAGGATCTCGGTTGAATTCGAGATCCTGCCCGATTTTTTTTGCGTCTGTGTTTAGACGCTACTCTCGTTGCTCTTAAGTTCTTAAGACATTCCCATCCGCCAGAGCAAATAACTGCTCGCTTCCCGCAATACCGCATATAGGCGCTGCACCACGCTGTGCGGACGCGATCCGGGCCGCGGCGCTTCGTATACCGGACCGATGCCTTCATGCTCGAGCAGCCGCTTGATGCGGAATACATGGTAGGCATCGCTCACCGCTACACAACTATGCAGGCCATTGGCTCGCATGATGACCGCGACGCGCACTGCCGATTGTGCGGTATCGGAGCCCTGGGTTTCGGCGATCAGATTTTTTTCCGCGACGCCGTGGTGCATCAGATAGTCGTGGCCGACGCCGCCTTCGCTGAAGGTGGGATCGGATGCGGCTCCGCCGGTTGTGATGATGACCGGAGCCAGACCTAGATGGAAAAGTTCGAGCGCATGATCCAAGCGCGCTCTTAAGACTGGCGAAGGACGACCCGAATATTCCGCCGCGCCGAACACTACAATGGCGTCGGCGGGATGCAACTCCTGCGCCGAGCCCTCGCGCGCGATGCGAACGCCGGTTACGGCGAGAAACGCGACCAAGGCCGCGACCAGCAGCGCGACCAGCCGCAGCAGCCAGCGGCCATCCGCGCGCCGTTCAGAAGAATCGTGGTTCATCCTTTGGCAAAGAAGGTGGAAATTTCGTCGGCTGGAATGGCGCCCTGGCGCATAATGCGCCAGCGCGCGTTCTCGTCGGTGAGATCGATAATGGTGGAAGCGATCTCGCGGGGCGAGATTCCGCCATCCACAATAATGCTGATGCGCCCCTGCAACTGTTCGTGAACCTGCTCGGCGCTGGTGCACTCGGAAGCGCCGCTCAGATTGGCCGAGGTAGCCGTAATTGGAATGGCCGCCGCCGTGACTACGGCCAGCGGAATTTTGGCATTCGGCACGCGCAGCGCGACATTGCCCGTGTTCGCCGTTACTTTCAAGGGCAGCCTTGATCCCGCCTTCACGATGATGGTCAGCGGACCTGGCCAGTATTTGCGGGCCAACGCGTAGAATTCTTCCGGGAGCGGCTTAGCGAGTTCTTCGGCCTGGTCCACGCTTTCGATCAGCAGCGACAATGGCTTGTGGCGCGAGCGTGTTTTGATGTCATACACGCGATCGACTGCGCGCAAGTTGAATGGATCGGCGGCCAGCCCGTAGAACGTATCCGTGGGCATGCCCAGAACTTCGCCGGCGCGAATCTGATCGGCGGCGTACTTCACCAGTGAACTCTCCGGCGCATCACTACTGATTTTTACGATTTCAGCGCGCACAGCGCTCCCTTCCCAACAGCTTTACTTAGAAGTATTTTTTTGAGACCTAATCATAATACGGCAAGGGGCGATGAGGGAACGAAATGGATTACCGGGTAATGGTGCAGTTTGATCCAAACGGCTCGGTGCTTAAGGGATATCCCTCGTCCCGCTGGTGAAAACGCGGAACTTCGGGATGACGTTGAGCAGATGAGATATGCCAACCTAGTGAGGCACACAATATGACATCATTTGATGCTATAATTTGTGCATGGAGTTGGTATGAGAACGACCCTCGCACTTGATGACGATCTGATACGCATCGCCCAGCAGCTTACTGGGGTGGAAGAAAAAACGGCGCTGATCCGCGAAGCTCTCAAAGCCCTCATCGAGCGGGAAAGCGCGCGCCGGCTGGCTTCCCTGGGAGGCACGATGCCGGGATTGAAGAATATTCCCCGCCACCGGGTGCGGCAAAATTGATTCTCGCCGATACGTCGATCTGGATCGACTACCTCCGCTTCGGAAATAAGGAAATGCGTAAGCATCTCAACCAAGGGGATATTGTGATCCATCCCTTCATTGTGGCGGAGTTAGCGTTGGGGCCGTTGCGGGAGCGCACGGCGACGCTTGCGCTGCTCGATTCGTTGCCACAGGTACGCGTGGCACAACTGAGCGAGGTGCGGCTTACGATTGAAGCTCGACGGTTGTACGGCCTGGGCATTGGGCTTATCGACGCCCATTTAATTGCTTCTGTGTTTATTAGTTCGCCCGCGCTTTTGTGGACTCGAGATAAGCGGCTGCGCCGCGTCGGGGAAGGGCTGGGGATTCTTGCTGGGCTGGCGTAGGCAATCAGGAGGGATCAGATATCAGATTCCTCCTGTCTCGCTTCGCTCGCGCGTCGGAATGACAAGGGGAATGATTGGGGCAAAGAAAAATCCACGCCGTAATCCTTTCGCACAAGAATTCATTACTGCTACTGCGGGGGAAGAACTGCGCGGAATGGCTCCCATTCCCCGAATGGATTCCCTTTTGTGGGCGGGCTTTGGCCATAGCCCACGACTACGTTGCCGTTCGCGGAAATGCCGTTCAGGGTATCGAGGGTTGTCCAGTTATCAGCAGTGTGCACGCCGGCATCCTCCAGCACGGTTTTGAAGTTCTGCATTCCTGTTTGAGCCGTCCAAATGAAGCAGACAGTCGAGTCCGACGCGCTGTTGGTGAGCGAAGTGCCTACAATTACCGACCCATCTTTATTCGTGGCGTAGGCAGCGCTCTCCGGACCGCCTAGAGTGCCGATATCTTGCATGCCGGTGGCGGCGGTCCAGCGAAAGGCACGCCAGAAACCGCTTCCGTCCGTGGCCTCGCCCACGACTACCGAGCCATCATCGGAGACGGCAATCGCGATGCTCTGCGTGCCGGTCGTTACTCCCAGATCCTGCAGCCCTGTGGCGGGCGTCCACCGGAAAGCGTGGTCGGTCGGCCCGTTGAGGTCGGAGCCCTTGAAGGCCGCACCCACAGCGACCGGCGCGCGACCGGTCCCGGCGAGGCCCAGAGCCTGGGTTTGATCTTGATTGCCGGCAAAGGGGCCGAAGATTCCGGTTGCGCCGGATGCATTCCACCAGTTATCGCCGCCGGCAACCATGTTTCCGTCCCGGGTGACCGCGCTGGCGATCAGCATCGGCAGTTGAACCATTCCGTGTGCGGCAGTCCAACGGAAGGCTTCGGAATTATTGTTGGGGATGGGATGCTCACCCACGATTACCGAACCGTCGAACGAGACGGCGCCCGCGCCAAAAAAATCGCTGTCTCCCGGAGTTCCCAGAACCTGGTAGCCGGTGGCTGCGCTCCAGCGATACGCCTGGACGGTGCCCGAAGAACTGCACTTGGTTCCTCCGTTCTTGCAGACCCATCCGTAACCCATGATGGTTGAACCATCGCCCGAGATACCGCTGGTGTAGGTGCCGGCAGCAGGCCAGCCGCCGGGCATCTGGCCCAGACCTTGAAATCCGGCCGTGGGCACCGCTGCTTCCGGAGCTTTGCTGGTTTGCGCACCTGCGGCTAACGCAAGGATGGTGATCGCAGCGGTTAAAAACAGACGTCGCGGCAACGAATGGATGGGCGGGTTGGAGACACGTGAAAAGCCGGTAGAAATGCCGCGAAGCGGATTTGGATAAATCATTGTGAACCCCCGAAAGCTATGGTCTGGATTTAAATGCAGGCAAGATCTGTGGTAATTATTCGGGCCGAATGCGAGGCAAGCCATTCGCGCTCTGAAATTAACCACAGACGGTGCGGACGTCAGGGTAGCTGCATTCGATTGTGGCGCGTGTCAGTGGCTTGTAAAGAGTTTGTTAATTCACGGGGCGTGATTTATCCGGCAAACTCCCTACCTTGATTGCGGTTGAGATTGGTCATGGAAATCGGATTCCTCCTGTCTCGCTGCGCTCGGTTGGCGGAATGACAAGGGGAATTATTGCGGCAAAGAAAATCCCCACTTCTCGCGCAACCTACGCGCGAGAAGTGGGGCACCATTTGATTCTTATTTGAAGTTAACTGGGTTTAGTGCGATCCGCTCACTGGCAACAGGGTTGCCGCCAGCACGATCACGTCTGGATCATCGGGCAATGTAAGGCTCTGCACGACCTTGCCGGGTTTCAAGGCAAACCGGTAGGAGTACAGATTAAACGTGCGGTTATCTTTTGTGCCGTTATCGAAATTGCGGTAGGCCATGGCCACGCCTTCCGATTCACCGGGGAATTGTTGAGGCGTGAACCAGTCGCTGAAGCTTTGCGTCAGCTTCGTGGTGGTTCCGTCGGTGTAGGTGACGGTGAAGACCTCGGAGGTTTGAGCTCCCTGAACACCTGTCGCCAACAGCGTAAGGGCAGAATAGTTGCCCGCAGGCAGAGTCACCAATTGGCCGTTGCTCGCGACCGCGTCCAGTTTATTGGCGGGTCCGAAGTTGAACTGAGTGCCGTTGAAAACGCGTGAAGGCGTGAGCAGGTTCGCCGAGTACGAGTATCCGCCGCCATCGAGGCCGCCGGTCGTATACGTGGAACCATCCTGGTAGATTCCGAAGAGACTAAATTCGGAAGCCAGATTTACCGGCGTGCCGGTGCCGGTTTTGCCCGTGCCTGCGCTTACGGCCAAGGTAAACGTGAAGGTTTGCGTGATGTTGCCGGAAGTGCCGGTCACGGTGACTGTGGTGAATCCAGTGGCGGCGGCGGCAGTGGCTTTGAGCCCGAGTTTGCGACTGTTTCCCGTTCCCTGGAACGCCCCTTGCACGCCTTTTGGCAAAGTCGACAGGGTTAGATTTACCGTGCCGTTAAAGCCATTCAAGTCAGCGATGGTGACTGCGGCGCTGGCCGAGGAACTTTGATTCAAGAAGACGCTGGTTGGTCCCGTTAGTGTAAAGCCGGAGCCACCCACCGCAGTGTTGATTGCGTTGGCGTATTGAGCGGCGAGTCCGGTGCCGACGAAATCGTCATAGAGCCACATGAAGCCGCCGATAATGCCGCATTGGTCATGCCATCCGGTCATGATGCTCTGCACCTGGGCCGGGGTGTCGTTCTGGTCCCACAGGCCGGGGAATACGGGAACTGTGCCGAAATCCCATCCCACGCACGGACTGTTTCCAGCGCCGCCGGCATAGGCTTGCAGGTGTACGCCATCGACCGTGCCCGGCGCCTGCGCGTTGATCTGCGAAACCAGGTTGATCCAGTAGCTGTTGTTGGTATAAGGATCGGGCATTACGTGGTAGCCGAGCCCGTTGAGCATTACCGCAAACTGAACCGAAGTGGGATCGTTGTAGCTGTTCTCATCGTCGAAATCGATGGCATCGAGCGCCGGGATGGCGGCTTTGAGGGCTGCGAAATCCTTATAAAGGATGCTGGTGGGGCCGGTGCCTTGCGCTTTGACCAGCGCCGTGATGTCTTCCCAGTCTCCGAAGTTGGAGGAGCCAACGGCGAACGTGACCCGCTTCACCGTGCCTTGTTTCAACTGCGCCATACCGGCGGGAAAATTGGGATAGTACGAGTTGCCGACGTAGACGCCGCCGGAGGTGAGCGGGAACTCTCCGTTGAAATTTAAATCGCCGACGCTGCTGACTTCGACGCTCCAGACGATGGCTTCGGTGAAGCCGGAGGCCTCAATTTCGGTGATAGATGAGGCATCCTTGTAAAACGGGCCGCCGCCGAAGATCCCGGTGAACCCGGTTTGAGCAGATGCGGCACCCGAGAATGCCATTACAAGAAGCAGGGAAAAAAGAATGGTCACGCCGCGTGCAGCTGCACGACAGCAAAGGGATATCGATTGGGTATTGCTTGAACGCTCCACATCGTCTCCTGGGTTGGTACGAGGGTTGGGTGCTTGCGGCTATGGACGCGGGTTTTGACCGGTAAAAGCCGTGCCGGGATTATACACGGAGCGGTCGCGCGGAGCGGATGGGAGAGTTCACCGCAGCGGCTAAAACCGCATTCAAGAGGAAATTCTTATCGCAGTGGTGAAGCGCTGCGCCACCCAAAAGTCGTATCTGCCTATAATCTAGTCAATGGAACAAACGCGCTCCGCCGCCCATTCTCGCCTGCGCCGCATCGAAGGGCGGCATAATCCGCTCATCAAGCAACTACGGCAGGCCTTTGCTCACGCTGAACTTACTGAGTCCGGCGATTGTGCTATCGAAGGTTTGCGCATTCTGGAAGAAGCCATTCGCAGCGGCCTGCGTTTCAGCGCCGTCTTTTTTCGCGAGTCGGCGCAGGAGCGCGCCGACCGCCTGCTGCCGCAGATCGGGGCACATGTGGAAACGCTGCTGCTGCCGGATAAATTATTTGACAGCCTCGTGCCCAGTGAATCGCCGCAAGGCGTGGCCGCGCTGGTGCGTTTCAAGGAGTTTTCGCTTGGCGATCTGGTTGAGCGCTTGCAGGTGGGTCCAATCGTCGTGCTCGCCGGCTTGCAGGACCCGGGCAATCTTGGCACGGTTCTCCGGTCATCTGAAGCGTTTGGGAGCGCCGGCGTTGTTCTTGGTGAAGGGACGGTGAGTCCTTTTAACTCGAAAGTTGTGCGGGCATCGGCCGGATCAGTCTTCCGCCTGCCTGTGGTTCACAACAATGGGAAGTCGAAGCCGGGAAAGCTGAACGACATTCTTACTAAACTCCGCGCGCAATCGGTGCGTCTGATTGCTACATCGTCACACAAAGGCACGCCGCTCGATCAAGCAGACCTGAACCGGCCGGCGGCAATCTTCTTCGGCAACGAGGGAGCGGGCCTGACTCGCGATGTGATGGCGCAAATGGATGAGTCCGTCGCCATCCCGCACACCGCGCAGGTAGAATCTCTCAACGCCGGCGTGGCGGCGAGCATCGTGCTGTACGAGGCGGCGAGGCAAAGGAACTCGTAGCCCTCACCTATCGGCAACAGCTTCTCAGTAACCAGGGGAACGGCATAACGATATAATTGTGCTATGGCTGACCGTGTTATCCACATCTCAGACGCGGAAGCTGCGAGCGATTTCGCCGGCCTTTGCGCGCGGGCGCGGAAGTTGTGATCGAGAGCGGGAAGCTGCCGGTGGCGAGCAACGGCTCTCTCGCTTGGATACCAGGTATTGACTACTAATCTCCGTGACTACCGCCGAATCCCAGGTCTGACATTTCTGAGTTCAAGAAAAGCTCGGGGACGCTGGGGATCTGCTGGCTGGGCGCCGGTTTGGTAATAGCAACTCGCTGAGGTGTTTCAAAGTTGGGCCTTTTCCAACCCATTCCGAGCGCAGAACCCTCCACCGACCACACTCGTCCGCTGGCGGATCGCATGCGCCCGCGGACGCTAGAGGAATACGCCGGGCAGGAACATCTGATCGGCCCTGGCAAGCCGCTGCGGGTGCAGATTGAGCGCGACGATACTGGCTCGCTTATCTTCTGGGGCCCTCCCGGTACTGGCAAAACTACGCTGGCGAAAATTATTGCTCACATGACCAAGGCGGAGTTTATTGAGTTCTCCGCTGTACTGGCCGGGATCAAAGAGATCAAGCAGGTCATGGCTGACGCTGAACGGGCGCGGCAGTATGGCACGCGGACGATCGTCTTTATCGACGAAATTCACCGCTTCAACAAGGCGCAGCAGGACGCTTTTCTGCCGCACGTGGAAAAAGGCAACATCCGGCTCATCGGCGCGACCACGGAGAATCCTTCGTTCGAGATTAATGGGGCGCTGCTGTCGCGAACGCGGGTTTACGTGCTGCACCCGCTCGCGGAAAATCAGATTGTCCAACTACTAAAACGCGCCCTTACTGATGAAGAACGCGGGCTGGGCACAATGCAGGTGCAAGCTTCCGACGATGTCCTGAAGAAAATTGCCAGCTACACCAGTGGCGACGCGCGCAGCGCCTACAACGTATTGGAAGTTGCTGCAGGGTTAGCAAAAGCCCCACCCTCTCGCAAAGAACGCGAGAAGGATGGGCCACCCACGGATGGTGGTGGGGAGATCACCGACGACATTGTCCGCGATGCTTTGCAAAGGCGCATTCTGCTGTATGACAAAGCGGGCGAAGAGCATTACAACCTGATCTCCGCGCTGCATAAATCTGTACGCAACAGTGATGCCGACGCTGCGCTCTACTGGCTTGGCCGCATGATCGAAGCTGGAGAAGATCCGCTTTACATTGCGCGGCGCGTGGTGCGCATGGCTGTGGAAGACATTGGCCTGGCCGATCCTAACGCGCTTTCGCTCTGCATGGCTGCGCGCGATGCCGTCGATTTTATCGGCATGCCCGAAGGCAATCTCGCGCTGGCGCAAGCTGTCGTTTATCTTTCGGTCGCGCCTAAGTCGAATGCACTTTACACGGCTTACGGCGATGTGCAGCAGGATATCGAGCGCACAGCCGCCGATCCGGTTCCGCTGCACCTGCGCAACGCGCCTACGGGATTGATGAAGGGACTGGGCTACGGCAAGGATTATCAATACGCCCACGATGTGGAAGGCAAAGTTGCCAACATGCAGTGCCTGCCGGAAAACCTGAAAGATCGGATTTACTATCATCCAACCAACGAGGGGATCGAGAAGCGCATACGCGACCGCATGGAAGAAATCAAAAAAGTTCGCGTTGCGAATGCCGGAAACGAAGCCACACATCCGAAGAAAAAACCTTAAATGCCACGGAAGATCCCCTTCGACAAGCTTAGGGCAAGCTCCCGCCCCGCTGGTGAAAACGCGGACTTCGGGATGACTGCAAGCGGATCAAATCGCCAAGTTATCAAACTGCACTGATACGCAAGCCTGGGCTTTCACACAGCGGAAGCTCAAACTTTGATTCTTCCTAATTACCTTGACTTCCCTGCGGTTCCGCAACTATTAGTAATAAATCGTAAATATGCGAAAGCGCGTAGAAGGTGGGGCACGAGCGATGAAAAACTTTCTTCGAACACAGCGGTGGTACCAGTGGAATTTTATTCTGATAGTGACGGCGCTTGCTTTTCTCTATGTGGGATGCACGCGAACGCCGAACCAGCAGCCTGAGATAGTCAAGCCACAAGCCTCGAAGATTTTGGTTGCCGTGAATCAAGGCGGCCCGATTGTGGTGACCACGCGCACCGCCGAATTTAAGATTCTACCCTCGGGGTATATTCACGCGGGCCTGCTGAAGGGTGGAGCGACGCAGAGTTTGGATGAGGCTCAGGCGGGCGATTCCGCAGGGAGCGATTACCTTGTTCAAGATGGAAAAGAAGTTCACTTCACGCTGAATTTCGGCCAGGCGATGGTGAATGAAGCTTCGGGCAAGCTGGGCGCAGGAAAGCAGATCACGATTTCAGCGCAGCCACAGGATAACGCCGCGGCTGGCGTGCAGCAAACCTTGCAAATCTGGGCCTATGACGATTTTCCCGATCTGTTGCTGACGAGCGCTTCCTATACGAATACCGGAAAATCGGGATACCACATTGACGAAGTTGTGGAGCAGCAACATCGATTTAATTCCAACGAGGCGAAGGCGCATCCTTACGATATGTGGTCGTATCAAGGGGCGAGCTACGACTGGGGCGAGGAAGATGTAGTCAAGTTGACGGGGAATTTTTCCCGCCCTAATTTGATGGGGCAGGTAGTGAAAGGCGGCTTTGGCGGAGGCATTCCGGTGGCGGCGTTCTGGAACGCCGCCAGTGGTGAAGCGATTGGACATGTGGAGACATTGCCGCTATCGCTGTCGCTGCCCGTAAAGGTGGAGCACGATGGGCGGGTGAGCGCGGCGGTCAAGATTCCGGCGAATACGACTCTCAAACCGGGGGAGACTTATTCCACACCGCGAAGCTTTATTGCAGTTTACTCCGGCGATTTTTACCGGCCGTTGCGGTTGTGGTCGAGTGTGCTGCAGAAAGAGGGATGGGAATTACCGAAGCCTTCAAGCGAAGCTTACAACGTGAGCTGGTGCGGGTGGGGGTATGAATTTAACGTCACTCCGGCGCAGATGGTAGGGACGATTCCCAAGCTCAAGGAGCTCGGCATTAAGTGGGCTACGCTCGACGACCGATGGTTCAATACATATGGCGACTGGGATGCGCGGGCGGATACTTTTCCGGATGATTCGATCAAGAAGATGACTGACGACTTCCACAAGCAGGGCGAACTGGTGCAGCTCTGGTGGCTGCCGCTGGGAGCGGAAGACGGCAAGGGCAAGGCGGATTCGCATAAATACATCGTGTCGAAGGTGGCGCAGGAGCATCCGGATTGGTTCATCCTCGATAAAGAGGGCAAACATGCCCGCATGGTACGGAATTTGGCGGTGTTATGTCCGGCAGTACCGGAGGTGCAGGCATATTACAAAAAGCTCACGGAAAAATTTATTCGCGACTGGGGATTTGACGGATCGAAGCTGGACAACATTTATAGCGTGCCGATGTGCTACAACCCGGCGCATCATCACAAGTCACCGCAGGATTCGGTGAATGCGATGGCTGATGTATACAAGACGATTTTCGAGACTACGCGTTCCATTAAGCCGGAGAGCGTAACGCAGAGTTGCCCTTGCGGCACGCCTCCTTCTTTGGCGTGGCTGCCTTATATGGATCAGGCGGTGACGGCCGATCCGGTGGGCGCGGTGCAGGTGCGACGGCGAATCAAAGTTTATAAGGCGTTGCTTGGGCCGGAATCCGCCGTGTATGGCGACCATGTTGAGCTTTCGGCGATGACGCGCATCGGCAATAGCGATGAGTGGACGGAGCATGGCGACGATTTTGCTTCCACCATAGGCGCGGGTGGAGTGGTGGGAACGAAGTTTGTGTGGCCCGATCCGGGGCCGAAGTTCAAGGCCGTGAACCTTACTCCCGCAAAAGAAGAACACTGGAAAAAATGGATCGGCATTTACAACGACAAGATGCTTTCCAAAGGTGATTTTAAGAATCTTTATGTGTATGGATACGATTTTCCCGAGGCTTATGCGATCGCGAAGGACGGCAAGATGTATTACGCTTTTTTCGCGCCCACTTCCGCATCATGGAAGGGCGAAGTGGAGTTGCGCGGGCTGGGAGCGGGAACATATCACGTAATGGATTATGCGGAGGGAAAGGATCTGGGCACGATTACGGTTACGGACGAAACGGCTCCGCGGCTGGCTGCGGAGTTTAAGGATCATTTGCTGCTGGAAGTGGAGAAGTAGGGAATGTTTATGGGGCGCGACCTCAGGGGCTGAAGCCCTCACGAAAATGAAAGGCTTCATCGCAGCGCTTAAAGCGCTGCGCCACCCAAAATCGAGTCTTTCAGCAAATTGTTGAGCCGTGCCATATCCAAACCGATTTCTGGAATCGCTTCTAATCGTTGAGAATCACTACGCGAGTCAAATTACGCGGGTTGTCGGGGTCCATATTTTTCTTGCGTCCCGTATAGAGGCCAATCAACTGCCCGGCGAAAATGTAGGGAGCCAACTGCGCCAGTTCCGGCAGATCAAAATTAAGTTCTACCAGCAAGTCTGAGGCAGCGCGTGCGCGCTGGTCAGCACGATTCGCGATGGCGATGGTTGTCCCCCCCAGACTCTTGATTTCTTCAAGCACGCCGCATTCCGCGTCGTAGGCTTGTTCGGAGAGTAGAAATATAACCAGCGTTTCGGGGCTGACAATGGATTTTGGCCCGTGGCGAAATTCCAGAGTGTGGAAGCTTTGCGAGTAGGAAACCGACATCTCGGTGATCTTCAGCGCGGTTTCGCAGGCTATACCGTACAAGGGGCCCTGCCCGAGGCAGACGTAATCGGCAAAATCTCGCTCGGCGACAAAATGCCGAATGCGCGGATGCAAACTTTTTAAAACGGGCTCGGCTGCGGCCGGCAACCTAGCAAGCGATTCCAACACCACCTGATCGCCGCCCAATGTGGCGGCGAGATACTGCAGGCCCAGCAGCATGGAAGAAAAAGAGAGCGTCATGACCGTGCTCTTTTCGCCGCCTTCAGGCAGGGGGAGAGTCACCGCCGTTGCCTTTTCGAGAGACGAGTTAGCGCTCACCGAAACAGCCAGCGTGGTCACGTTCTTGTGCTGGCCGAGAAGCCGCGCGACTTTAATGGTTTCGGAGGTGCTTCCGGAACGCGAAATGAGCGCGGCGACGCGCTTTTCTGCAGGCGACAGAAAGAGTTCGGGAAACAGCAACAGTTCGGAGGCGGCTACGGCGCGGGCTCTTTGCCCGGTGACCGCGGTCCATGTGGCTGCGGCGGAAAGCGCCACGTAATAACTGGAGCCGCACCCGATGAATAACCATTCAGCCGCACCTTCGACGCGTTGACGGAGATCGTCCATGGTGCCGAGAGATTGCAGTTGGTGAATAGTGCGGGCCCAGAATTGCGGCTGGGATAATATTTCGGCAAGAGAATGAACGCCGAGCGATGAAACTTCGGGTGATTGAATCAGGGAATCCAATCCTTTGTGATCAGACAAGGGTTACCTCCATCCCCATTTTTTTTAACTCCCGCAAATCCGATTTCTCGATGTTGCGATCGGTGATGACCTCGTGTATTGCGCTGGTAGGAGTGATCAAAGATAAGCTGCGCCGGCCGAATTTGCTGGAATCGCAGACGGCGACGACCCGCTTCGATACTTCAACCATGACCCGGTTTACCTTGGCCTCCAGCAGGTTGGGAGTACTGAGGCCATAATGCGTATCAAAGCCGTCGACGCCGAGGAACAGGATGTCAGCATTCAAACGATGAAGCGTTTCTTCGGCGATGGGACCGACTAGGGAAAAGGAATTCTTGCGCAGGGTGCCTCCGGTCAGAATGACTTCCACCGGGGCTCCCGATAATTCTGCGGCGATATTGACGGCGTTGGTGATAATCGTAACATTATGAAAGTTACGCAACGCCCGCGCGATGCAGGTTGTGGTGGTGCCGGAATCGAGAATCACCACCTGGCCCTCGTTCACCAGACGGGCTGCGGCTTCAGCGATGCGCAGCTTTTCGGCGCGCTGAAGATTCTCTTTTTCGCGCAGGGTCGGGTCTTCGAGAGCGCCTTCCCGGGCGGGTAAAGCGCCTCCATGTGTGCGATGTACAAGCCCCTGCGCGTGCAAGACCTCCAGATCTTTACGGATCGTGACCTGCGAAGTATCGAACTGGCTGGCCATGTCGGTAACCAGCACACGACCGTTCCGGTGGATAATTTCGAGGATGGCGCGGCGTCGTTCTTCGTTTAACAAAGGATTCTCGGAAACCGATTAATTGGAACGCTTTTCGTTAAGCTTTCTTTTTATATCGCTTTCTTTCGTTTGTCAAAATAAAAAGAAAGCGGGAAGAAAAGCTATGCAAAAACGCCCGGGAAGATGGCGGAGGATTGAGGTAGCGTCCCAATTTTGAAAGCAAAAATCTTTGATCGCAAAGGATGCGAGGAGTCGCAGAGGTCGCGAAGAAAAGCGGAATCGAAATTGGACTACGTAGGGTAATGAAGATGTTGCATTCGTAGTCGCGAACAAGGCGAGGGAAGAGTTGCGCTTTCGCTCCTACGGAGCTTGATTATTTTTATATTTTAGGCCCGCGGCTTGCGCCGTGGGCTGTAATCTTTCGCCGCTTTGCGGCTGGATAGATCGTCACCAGCTTTAGAAGAGGAACTTTAATCCCAGTTGCAGGACGCGGGCTTCGCGGACTGATCCGGAGTAGAGGAAGGTTGTGCTGCCGAAGGTGCCATTGCCGGAGTTGTTGTTGCCGGCAAACGATCCGGACTGACCGGCGATGGGAGCCCATTCCGTGTGGTTGAAGATATTGAAGGCTTCGGCACGGAATTCGAAAGCGGCGCGCTCGCGCACAGCGAAGTGTTTGAAGAGGGCCATATTGAAGTTGATGTAATCGGGATTGCGCAGACTGTTGCGGCCGGAATCGCCAAAGGTAAGACCTTGCGGCGCGGCATAAGCGTCTGAATTGTAGAAAAGGCGTCCGTTGCCGGCGTTGGCTGGAACTTGCACTACTCCAGCTTTCGGGTCGCCAACGATATCGGCATAGGAGGAAGACCCCACACCGTTGGCTACTCCAGCGTTGTCGGTGGGATAGATGACGCTGAAAGGCGATCCGGTGTTGAAGCTCATGATGCCGGAATATTGCCAGCCGCCGAGAACGTCGTGGGCGATTCCACCAGATTTGAACAAAGGAACATCCCACACATAGCTGGCGTTCAGCACTTGCCGCTCGTCGAAGTTGGAGCTGGCGCGATTGGATGCCGGATTGTAGGAGTTGACGAAGCTGCCATCGGAGCGGTCGGAGGAATCGTCGATGGAGTGGCTGTAGGTATAAGCCAGGCTCAATTGCAGGCTTCCCGCGGTGCGGCGCACGGCCACTTGCAGCGAGTTGTAGTTTGACGATGCGGCGGGCTGGAGGAATGTGATGTTGGAGTATCCCTGATAGGGGCGGAAGGGATCGGGGTTGGCGCCGCAGGCGGCTACGCCAACATTGACTGCCGGCCCGGATGGCGGACCACCGGCTACGCCAGGCGTGTACGCGATTGGCGTTCCGCTCGGCGTGGTGGCGTTGGTGGGAATTCCGTAACTGTCGAGAGTTCCGCTGCATTCGTTGCCGCCGAAGGCTTCGCCGGGTTTGTATGGATTTTGCGCGGGAGAGACAGGATAAATCTGATTCAGGTTGGACTGACGCGCCAGATGCGTTCCCTTGCTGCCGACGTAGGAAATAGTTGCGACTGTGCCGGGAGCGAGTTGCTGCTGCCAATCGAGGTTCCATTGCTGCACGTAGGGCCACAGCTCGTGGGTGGGAACGGCAATGACGCTTAAGGGAAATTGGGCCTGCGCGGTACCCGAGCCAATGTTGGGATAACCGACAATATTGAGCTGCGTGGAAGTGTAGGCAAGCGGAGGCGAGTTCTCGAGCGAATTTGTATTGCCTTCGTTCCCATTGCCGTGCTCGAAGAAAATTCCGTAACCGCCGCGCAAAGCGGTTTTGCCATTGCCTTGCGGATCCCAGGCAAAACCCAGGCGTGGAGCGGCGTTAAAGAGGTGTCCCTGCATGCAACTGACGGGCACGCCGGGAGTGACGCCGCACTGCACGATTCCGTTGGGAAGATCGGATACGGTAGGTGCGAGGTTATTAGCGGTGAGATTTGTGACGACATCGGTGTTCGGGTCAACCGTGGTTTGTCCCTGCACGTAATGAGCGGGATCGAAGTTGAAAGCCCGTTGGTATTTCTCGCGATAGGTGCCGAAGAGGCTTATGCGCAGGCCAAGGTTTAACGTGAGCCGGTTGGTGGCACGCCAATCGTCGTTGAAGTAGGGCTCAACCATTTTGTAACGGTTGTAGTATTTGACGGTGTTGCTCTGCTGCCCGTAGGAAGCGATATCGCCCAACAGCAGATCGGAAAATGGATTTCCTGTAGTAGTTTTCGCTATGCCTGGGTTGAACGTTATTAAACCTGGGAATGAGCCGGCACCCAACTCACCACCGAGTTCATTCTTTTCGACGGCCTCGGCGTAAGCGCCGAATTGCAGGTTGTGTTTGCCGATAAGTTTGCTGACGTTGTCTTTCAGGGCATAGCTCGGATTCGAATTGTATGGGCCGTTGGGAATGTAACCGGGATCTTCGCCGAAACCTCCATAGACTCCGGCCACATCGACGAGGTTAATTCCGGGGATAACGCCTTGATTCGCTCCGGGGAAAATTTCACCGAAGCTGGTACCGGAGGGCAATCTCCAGTTGCCGATATTGTGCAGCACGATGTGGTCGGTGGTGTAGCTGGCTACAAATTCGTTGAGCAGCGTGGGAGAAAATGCCGAGGACAGGCGCGCGACCATGCTGACGCCGGGGCCACCGAACTGGGTCTGGATGGTTGGGAAGCTCCCCGCGTCGGTCCAGAGAGGGGTTTCGTTGAGCGTGTTCCAGGAGTCGTGGATGTAACGGAAGCTGACGCGTTCCTTCTCATTGAAGTTGTGATCGATTTTAAATAGATCCTGGCGCCAGTTGGTCGGCGGGGAATTGATCTGATGGAAGTATGCTTCGCCGGGCACATTGACCTGGCCGAAATTCGGGGATGGGATCAGGGAAAGTAAAGCTTGAACGTTGGGGTCGTTCGGACTTACCGGAACCTGGTCGGAGGGATAAGGCAGCCCGGTCGCAGGGTTGAGGGGACAATCGGCTGTACCCAAGGCGCAGATATCGCTGAAATTACCAGAGCGTTCCGCATTGGTGGGGACAAGCTGATTAAAGGTCTGAGGAAGACGGTCTCTACGCCATTCTTCGGACACGAAGAAAAAAGTTTTGGTTTTATCCTGGTTGTAAATATTGGGAATGTAGATGGGGCCGCCGAGGGTAAATCCGAAATCGTTTTTGTGATACGGCGGCGCAACGCCCTGTTCATTCCACGAAGGCGAGTTGAACATGTTGTTGCGGACAAACTCGTAGGCATCGCCGTGGAAAGCGTTAGTCCCCGATTTGGTTTCGACTTCGATTGTGCCGGAGCCGTTCTTGCCGTACTGCGCACCGTAATTGGAAGTGAGAACTTTGAATTCGCCGATGGCATCGATGCTGGGGGTTACGTTGAGCGTGTCATTTTGCCCGTTGTCCATGATCGACGCGCCATCGAGTTCCCAATTGTTGTATTCGCCGCGGCCGCCGTTGACGCTGTAGAGATTGTTGGCGGTAACGCCGACGCCGCCTTCATCGGCTCCGGTCTGATTGCTGACTCCGGGAACCAGCGTGATCAGTTGTTTGAAGTCTCGGCCGTTGAGTTCCAGCTGCGAAATCTGTCTGCCGGTGACGGTGCCGCCGAGATCGGAGGATTGGGTCTCGACTTGCGCGACAGTTGTTCCCTGAACCACGACTTCTACGCTGGCCTCACCGACCTGCATGGATACATCCACGCGCGATTTTTCCGCCACGCGAAGGATGACGCCTTTGGCTTGGTACTTCTTGAAGCCGGCCGCGGTTATCGTGATGTCATAGCTGCCGATGGGGAGGGCCGCGAAGAGATAGTCGCCGCTGCCGTTGGCCGCAGCAGTTCGATTCAGGGCTAGGGCTGCATTACTGATCGTGACCTGTGCGCCGGAGATGGCTGCGCCGGTGGAATCGGTGACGGTTCCGGTAAGCGTGGCGGTGTCCTGGGCGAAAGCGACTCCGCAGAAAAGTACTACCGACAGCGCAAAGCCCAACCTCATACGATCCGATCTCATGCCCAGGTTTCCTTTCCGATATGAACCGTTCGCGCTACGCTTTTGCCGGTATTTGTTATGTGTGACTATATTTCATTGAAAATGTGAATATATAACAGAGCACATTTCTTTAGCGGTCGTCAACCTTTTTATTTGCAGGGCGGCAAGTCGGTTTAGGTATGGAATAGGCGGATGCGTAACCAGTCTCGATCAGCACAAGAAGGAATATCGGCAGAGTTGCCTTGAGTACCAGTGGGGAAATTAAGAGCACTCAAATATGCGCTTGAGCAGGTTTTACAAAAAGGAAGTGGGCAGCCCCCTCATTGCTGCCCACCGGCTGCGGGAGCATCTCTCAGCACTCAGACCGCGAGCCGATCTCGATTGGACGGTTTCAGTCTCTCTATTCGGCAACCATTATTCGGCAACCAGGACGCTGGTCAGCTTGCGAAGCCTGGCCAGATCTCCGGCCCTGACGGCTTTATCGGTGACGATGAGATCGCATTTTTCTACTGCGCAAAGGCGATACACGGCCTCGGTGCCTATTTTGCTGCTGTCGACCACCAATATTCTTTCTCGAGCCGCGCGCAGGAAAGCGCGAGGCATCTCGACGTCGTAGTTCATCACACCTTTTTGGAAGGAAATGGCGGCGGCGCCGAAGAAAACTTTGTCAGCATGAATTCCGCTGAGCGCTTCGAGAACGGCGCTGCCGGTGAGATCGTGGCTGGCCCGGCGATACAAGCCACCCGTGAGGCGCACTTGCACGCTGGCGCTGCCGGCTAATTCCTCAAGGACTGCCAAGGAGGTGGTGATTACGGTGACATTGTGCCTGGAGGCCAAATAGCGGGCGAGGTATCGAGTGGTTGTGCCGGAGTCGAGGACAACGATTTCGCCATCCTGCACGAGGCGCGCGGCCTCGCGGCCAATGGCGTCTTTCGAACCCGAGGCTTTGGCGGAGCGCTCCAGAAAGCTGCGCTCCATTGAACCCGAAGGAATTGCCATGGCTCCGCCGGGGGTGCGGATGGCTAATCCGGCGTCGGCAAGTTTGTGCAAACCGCGGCGTACGGTCATTTCCGAGACGCCAAAATGGATGGCCATCTCGGCGATGGTTGCCGATCCTTTTTCCTTAATGAAGAGCAGGATTTCGCTCTGACGGTCTTCAGAGGAGCGGGGCGATTCTGTGTTAGAAGATGCCATACAGCTTGTTAAACGATAACAGACCACAAGCGCGGCGGATCGTCAAGGTTTTTTTGTTCAGTTTCCCGCGCGCGCGATTTAATCGTGACGATAGGCGAGATTATCGAAGCGCAGTTTGCCGCCGTTTTTTACGTCGAAGATGACGGACGAACTGGGATCGCGCCAGCCGGTGCGGAGGCGCTGCAATTCTCCGGGCTTGATGGTGAACGACATTTCCCGAATTTCCGGCGAGTGTACGGTGACGACGGCTGGCTCCGATCCGCCGTTGTAGACATCTACGCCAACGAATATGCGGGGGGAGTAGAAGCTGAATTTCGCTGTAGTAATGCCGTCATCGGCGAGAGACAGGTTGAAGGTGCCAAACTTTCCTTGCGGGACGCCGATCTGCCACTCGCCTGAGCCCCAGTCGATTACGCCGGAGGGATATTGCCCTTGCAATTCGGTTCCGGCGGGAAGATGGGGATCGTCAAAGGTGATGTAAAGAGGAGGGGCTTGTCCTGCGTTGCCCTGAACATCAATGTCTTTTTCGGAGTCGTGACGGATGCGCAACACGTGCGTGGATTCGTCGAAGACAAACCCGGGAGCATCGAGATCTTTGCGCGCACTCAGCGGCTTGCCGGATGCGGTGATAGAGGCGGGAGCGAAATCAAGGCGCAGTACGTCGATCGACTGCGGATCGAAAGTTGAATACGTGACGCTGCCTCTGCCGTAGCTTATTTTCGTTATGACCGAACTGGAGCCGAGCAAATGCGATTCATCGGCGGGCGCCCACTCCGGCACCGCCCAGAAAGCGTCCATCAGGCGGCGTGGGCCGTCGGCGTACTGGTCTGTGAACCACCACTGCGGACCGAACGGGGTGTGCGCGCCGCCGGAAAGTCCCTGAAAATATGTGACCCAGTTGTAGGAACGGAATGCGGCTTCGCGATAAGATTCGTCCCCGGTTTTCGCGTAATACAACGCTTCCACGGCCGCGAGCCTCGAGGTGTGGCTGTCGCAACATTGATTGGGTTCGTTGCAGCAGAATTCGATGCCATCTCCCTGTTCGGTGGTCACGGTTGCGCCGTGGACAATGTACTTGGGCCACTTGGGCGTTGTTTTCACCCAATCGATGAGCTTGCGCGCATGTTCCCGCCACTGCGGATCTTTTTCCGGATGCAACAGAACGTAACGCGCAAACTCCAGCGGGATGACCTGATTCATGTTCGTCATGCGGGGCGAGACGTCTTCGAAATAGCCGACCCAGGTGTTGGTGACGAGGGGATATTTTTGGAACCAATCCCACGCACCGGCACGAACGCGCTCGTAGTCGGCGATGTTTCCCTGACCGAGGTGCATGAGTTCATCGAATAGCATGATGGGCTCGATGACGTTCGCGGAGTATGGTCCCATCGGGCCGCCGTCGGCCTTGCCATCGCGCGGGTAACAACGCACGGGCCAGGGAGAATTGTTTTCATCGCCCGGTTTGAAATTTTTGACGAGAGCATCGGCGCAACGGATGGCAGCCTGAAGATATTTCGTGTTGCCCGTCATTTCATAAAGGCGAAGATAGGCATAGCCATCTTCACCAACAACGTGAGGCTCGATGTAATCTTCGCCGTGGGCGCTCCAGCCGGTGTAACGCTTTGCGCCGGGATTGGCCGATGCGTAGGGCACTTGGGGCCAGGCATAGCCTTGCGGGGTCAATCCATTCTCCAATTCGTAGTCGACAAAATCCTGGAGAAAGACAAGCATTCGAGCGTCGCCGGTGTAGGGATAAAGGCGCTCGATAAAACCCTGCAACATGGCGCGTAAATATCCGGTGGAGTTGGCCCAGTGCTCATCGGGAAACATTTCGAACGTGGTGCGGTCGAAGTCGAAACAGCAGTAGTAATAAGGGAGACGCTGGCGGTTGTATTGGTCCCACAGAATTTGCCACTGCGTGAGAACGTGCGAAGAGTAGGAGTAGCCGATGTTGTCGGGCATCGGCCAGGGCAGCAGCTTTCCCTGCGCATCGAGTTGCACGGGACGGCCCGCGATCTCCGGTTGGTCGACTGTGGAGACAACGGGGAACGGCTTCTTTGCTTGCCCTGCGCAGACTGCAATAAAGCACAGCGCTGCCATTGCGATCTTCAAGAATTTAGTAGCTGGTGTCATATTTCATGATCAGAACCGTCGCCATCAGCACGACTGCGGCGCCTGCGATTGCCCACAGATTGAGCCGCTCGCCGAGCAGCACGACTGCTAAGAGTACACCGAACACAGGAACCAGGTAGAGCGAAGCTGAAGCGGTCGTGACATCGAGATGTTGCAGCGCCTTAAAGAATAAGAGCATGGAAGCGCCGTACATGAATAGTGCGAGGAATGCGAAGGCCGCCCAGCTTTGCCAATCGAATTGCTCAAAGCTGCGGTAGGAAAATGGTTCCACCCAGATCAGCAGCGGCAAACTCGCAACGGATGCGGTGACGTAACTGAAGATCAGGATTTCGATCTCGGTGAAGCGCTGCATCAGTCCCTTGCAATAGACGTTGTAGAAAGAGGAGCCGAGGCATCCGCCGAGGATTAGCAGATTGCCCACCAGGAAGCGCATCTGACCGAAGGAAGCCTGCTTCCAGTCGCTGACGGACATCAGGACTACTCCCGCGAGTCCGATGAGCAGCGATGCGACGCGTAGTAACGTGATTCGCTCCTTCAGCATGAGAGACGCGAGCACGGCGCTGATGACAGGAATCAGAAGATTGAGGATGGCGCCGTTGGAAGCGAGCGACCTGCTGATGCCCCAGGTCATGCCGAGCTGCGCCAGAACTTGTCCGGCGACTCCAGCGATTGCAAATTTTACCCAGTCTCCGGCGGAGGGATTTTGTGCTGAGGGATTTTCCCGTCTCATTTTCAGGAGCAAGGGTACAAAGAGAAGAGTCGTAATATAGAACGGCAAAAATGTGATCGCGATGGGGCCCATGTGTCGGTCGAGAACTTTGACTGCCGTTCCCTGCCCCGACCACATGAGCGAAGCGAGCGCCATTAGAAAAAAGTACCAGCCGGTTCTTGATTTGGTTGGCGCGACCGCAGTTGTGGCGCTCATGATTTCGCCTCTAGCGTGCGGATCCCAAATCGATCAGCCCCGATTGAACTGCCTTCGAAGACATAGGGTTGGCACTTGCGCGCTTCGGCGTACTTTTGCACCACGCGGCGAAAGGCATCCTCTGCGTCATCCGCTCCTAGAACGGCGACTGTGCCGCCTCCTCCGCCGCCGGTGACCTTCGCGCCGTATAACTTCTTCCCTGCCCCGCATTCTTCGTGAACCAACTCGACGAGCAGGTCAGTGGCTTCACAACCGAGGCCACATTCCGTATAAGACCAGTGCGACTGGAACATGAGATCACCCATGAGACGGAAGGTGTTCGGCGAGTGAGCGCTGGCTGTAAGGCGCGCGAGTTCGATGAACATTTCGATGCGATGATTTTCTTCTACCGCATAGCGCGTGCAGGCGCGGACGTGGTAATTCATCTCGGGGCGAATGGTGGTGAAAGGATCGGGGTGAATTTTTCCGAGAGCGATGAGTTCCGCGCCGGAAGCTAGAAGCGGCAAGTCATCTTCATATCTACAGCGAAACGCGGAGGGCGGAATGCTGGACAAGTAGCCGTTCCATCGTGGCTCGATGAAACGCGGAACCCTTCCGCTATTGTCTGGTGTAAGCGGCAAACCTTCCCAGCCGCAGATCATTCGATATCCGACGAAGGCCGCGGCGCGCGCCGCTTCATACTGCGGTCCGGTGACCGCGTGGCGGACGCCCGAATCGATTCCCCAACATCGCAGACCCGCCGGCAATTTCACGAGCGGCATTGCGGAACAGGGTTGGCAGAGCAGCGGCAAAATCCAGCCTTCGTCTCCCAATACGGAAGCGGCCTGATCCATAATGCCGCAGGCCGATTCGGCGATTACATTTTCGACCCACTGGCATGCCTCGGCCAGCTCCACTCCAGACAGATTGATGCCGTGAGCAGCGGCTGAAGCTTTCATCACTGCTACTTCCACCGCGGCGGAGGAACTTACACCTTTATTGAGTGGAACTTCGGATTCGATGTAGACGCTGGTGCCTGTCTTCATCTTTTCGGGATACTTGCAGCGCAAGAGATAAAAAACTCCCAGCACATAAGCGGTCCAGCGAATTTGCGGGCTGCCGTTTACCAGCTTGCGCACAGCAGCTTCATCGGTGAGAGAGCTTAGCTGAACTTCGACGCGATCGAGCCAGCCTTCCGGCTGCATCTGCGGATTCCAGAGGACGATGTTCGCATCCTCGCGCGCCTGGGCCGCGCACCATGTCGCCTCGCGAATGGTGGCCTGGAAGACGAGGCCACCGGTGTAGTCAACATTGCCGCCCATTAAATCCAACCGTCCGGGGGCGCGGCTGATGTGCACAGGCGCTTGATTCGTGAAGAACTCTCCACGCTTGTGCAAACCGGAAACTGTTTGCTCGAAGCGACTCACGCAAGCTCCCGAATGCTGTCGATGACATATTGGATCGATTCTTCGGTCATGCGGGGATGAATGGGAATGCTGACGTAGCGCTCAAAGGCTGCTTCCGCCACAGGGCACTCCCCTTCACGATGGCCGAGGCGGCGGTATGCCTTAGTGAGATGAATCGGCATGTAGTGCGACCAGGCTTTAATTTGCTTTTTCGTGTAGAGGTCCCACATGAAATCTTCTTTGTTCAGACGAAAGCCAGGTTCCAACAATAGAAGATAAACATGGAAGACGTGCTTGATGTAAGAAGGCACGCTCGGGTGTTGCAATCCCTTGATGCCGCGAAGTCCGGCGGTGTATTTGGCGGCGATCTCGATTCTGCGAGCGTTCAACGATTCGAGCTTGCACAGTTGAATGAGGCCGACCGCGGCCTGCACTTCGGTCATCCGGTAGTTGAAGCCGATGTCGTCAAATTCGAGATGCCAATATCTTTTGCCCATGGGCTGAGTTTTTTCATCGATGGAAAGATATTTGCCCTTGGGATCATAAGTGCGGCAGCAGAGCGAGCGGTGGGAGAGCATGCTCTCGAAAAGGTCTTTGCGGCTGGTGGTGATCATTCCACCTTCGCCGAGCGTGACCATATTTTTTTGCTGATGAAAGCTGAATACGCCGATATCGCCGAGGTTTCCGGCTTTGCGCCCTTTATATTCGGCGCCGGCGGCGTGGGCGGCATCTTCGACCACGATAATTTTGCGCGGGCGAGCCAATGCGTTGAGCGCGTCCATATCGCAACATTGGCCGTAGAGATGCACGGGAAGAATCACCTTGGTGCGATCGGTGATTTTACTGGCGACGGACTTGGGATCGAGATTCAGAGTGCTTTCATCCACGTCGGCAAAAATCACTTTGGCGCCGAGAGCGGCGGCAGCATTAGCGGTGGAGATCCAACTGATGGGCGTGGTGATGACTTCATCACCTGGACCAACACCTGCGGCGATCAAGGCCAGCGATAGTCCGCCCGTGGCCGAGGATACGGCGAGACCGTACTGGCTGCCGCAATAGCCCGCGAACACTTGTTCGAACTCCTGCACACGGACTCCACAGGAAGGCGCGTTGGCCTCGATGACCTGCAAGACCGCGGCTTTTTCTTCTTCTCCATAGATTGAGCCGTGAGAAAATTCCAGCTCAAATTTTGCCTTAGGCAACTCCATCAAAACACCTCTCGATCACCTGGTCGCAAGTCGGAATGGAGGTGGTGCAAATTCCGGCAAGTTTATTGGGCAGAAGATAATGGTCAGGACCACGCGGCGCTCTTCCTTTTATAGGCTGCTGCTGCGGTTGCACGAGGCCGGGATATCCCATGCGCGCTGCAAGTTTACGTCCGAGCTCGTAGCGCGAGACCGGCTCCTGCGCTCCGGCGTGGAAAATGCCATGGGTTTCCGGTTGCTGAAGAAGTTCCATGAAGAAGCGGCTGAGTGTCCCGGCATCGATTGGATTCCGTTGCTCGAAGGTTGGCAGCTCGACTGTTTCGCCTGCTTTCAGGCGCTTGGCCATTTTGTCGAGCACGGCATTTGCACCATTTTCTCCGGCGAAACCGATTGCGAGCGCGATGCGCACTACGATGGCGGACGATCCCAGTTCCAACACTTTCGCTTCCGCCTGAGTTTTGGTTTTTCCGTAGACACTGATGGGCGAGGGCATATCTTCTTCGATGTAACCATGCTTCATGCCGTCAAATACCGCGCCTGTGGAGGTAAAGAGCAGGCGGACGTTGGCGCGGCGGCAGGCATTCACTACGTGCTCGACTCCGCGAATATTGACTGCGATTGCTCCTTCCGGATTCTGTTCGCACTGGTCGATGTCGGAGATAGCAGCCAAGAGGAGCACAATTTCTGGTTTAGTCTGTTCGAATGCGTGATTCACGCTGCCTGGTTGCGTTATGTCGATCCCGATCTCAGCGACTTGCCGAGCGGACTTTTTTTCGGCGGGCGCGCGCACGCCTTGGATCACATCGAAGTCAGCGGCCATGGCGCGGACGGCATGACGCCCCAGGAAGCCCCGCGCTCCAATCACGAACGTTTTCGGTCTGGCGCGAGACATCGGCTCCCTTTCGTCTTATTTACCGCACCCACTCGCGTGATGCATTCTCTCATGCAAAATGTTAATTTACAACATTTCTAAAATGGAGGCGGTTTGGCTTACGCATCAGGCCGGTTAAGCGGGAGATCCTGGTTACGCCTGAAAAACGGCTGCGCTCAGGATGACAGGGGCGTATGACTCGTCCAGCGACCGTTTTCTTCTGTACGATATTTATGTGCGACATCATTTAATAAAATCGGTTGGGATCCGGCTCACCGGCATCAGGCGCATCCTTTATATGGTCGCCATTTGCGTGATTTGCCTGAGCGCGCAGAATCCGAAGCAGCCGGCCCCGGCAAAAACTGTTCCGCAACAGAGTTCGCCGGGACCTCAGGTTTCTTTGCCGCAGATTCAGCTTGACGACAATGCGGCGTTGCATCATCTGAATCAGCTCATCAGCTGGTACCGGCATTCCACCACCGGGATGCAGTCGGTCGGACTGCCCAGCGACGCCATTTATCAGGACAATACGCAAAGTTTTGGGGCGCAAGCGGTGCGACTGGCATTCCAGTCGGCGAAGGCGGAGAGCGTACTGATCGCGGCGCAACAGAAAGTGAGTGGCGGGAATCCGGAGTCCACCGAGGGGACACAGCAGCAGCAGAATCTGGCGGCGATGCAGGCAAAAACATCGGCGCAGATCGAGCAATTGCAATCGCAGATTGAAAACCTGAATACGCAACTTACGCACGCGCCGGCGGCGAAGCGGAATACTTTGATTGCACAGCGAGATGCGTTCCAAGGACAGTTGGAACTGCAGAAGGCACTGCTCGATGCCCTGCAAAAGATGTTGGCGTTCGTAGAAAACAACGGCGAAATTGCCGGCGGACTCGCGGGCAGCATTAACCAACTGGCGAAGTCTATTCCGGAAGTTTTAACTTCGTCGGAAAAATCCCAAAAAACGGCTGTGGCACCGACTGCCGCCAAGCCGACGGTCTCCAACTCCGGCGGGCTCATCAGCGAGGCGGTCACGCTTTATGACTACATGAGCGCCGCGCATCAGCTTGAGGGACTGGTACGCGAAACCGCCTATGCGCGCGAAGTTGCGGACCAGTTGCGAACCCCGCTGCGAGACGCGCTGCGCGCGACCATTCAGCAGAGCCAGACGCTCTCGGTTCAGCCGGGAGCAACCGATCCACAGCAGATTCAGGCGGAGCGGCAGGAATTTCAGGCGCTCACGCAATGCTTCAAGCAGCTTTCCGACGCGCTGCTTCCGCTTAGCCAGGAAATCATCGTACTCAACGACAGCAAGACGAACTTTGACGAGTGGCGTAACTCGATCGAGCGTGAATCGAAGTATGTGCTGCGCTCGCTGCTGGTGCGAGTGATGGGGATTATCGGCGCGCTGGCGGTGATTCTGATTCTTTCGGAGATCTGGCGCCGCATTACGTTCCGCTATATCAGCGATCCGCGACGGCGGCGGCAGTTCCTGGTAATGCGCCGCATCGTGATCGGTTTCCTGATTGCAGTAGTTATTATTTTAGGATTCGTCAGCGAATTCAGTTCGCTGGCAACGTTCGCTGGATTTATTACCGCAGGCATTGCGGTTGGGTTGCAGGCGGTGCTTCTTTCGGTGGCCGCGTATTTTTTTATTATCGGCAGATATGGCATTCGTGTGGGCGACCGGATCAGCGTGGCGGGCATTACCGGCGACGTTGTCGATATCGGACTGGTGCGGCTCTACCTGATGGAACTTGCCGGGACGGGATTGGATTTTTATCCTACTGGAAGAATCGTTGTATTCTCCAATTCGGTTCTTTTCCAAACAGGGACGCCGCTCTTCAAACAGATCCCCGGCACTGAGTATGCATGGCATGAGGTAGCCGTGATGATCATGCCGAATGGAAATCATAAGGTGGCGCAGGAAAAACTGGTGAGCACCGTGAATGCGGTTTACGCACAATACCGGGAAGAGATCGAACGCCAGCATGCGGCCATTGAGCGCCGCGTGGATATTCAGATCGAAGCGCCGCGGCCAGAGGCGCGCCTGCAATTTGCCGACACGGGGCTGGAGTTGCTGGTTCGCTATCCAGTAGAAATTCGCAAGGCGACGGATATCGACCAGCAGATGACCAGGAAAGTTTTGGAGCTGGTGGAAACCGATACAGCGCTGAAGGAAATTATTTCAGGGACGCCGAAAATTCGATCGGTGGTTAAGGGATGAGGCAGCGGGCACGACTTCTCCATAATGTTTTTACAATTATTTAAGAATCGTTGAAAGATTTCCTGAGTCAAGAATGACAGGAGAATAAAAATGGCGACGCGCACTGATGCAGGAACTTCATCCGAAGTTAAAGCTCTTCCGAAGCGAGAGGCGTGGAAGGCTCTCCAAACTCATTACGAAACAATCAAGAGCACGCATCTGCGAGAGCTTTTTGCGCAGGATGCCACACGTGGCGAACGGCTGACGGTCGAGAGCGCGGGCATCTTCCTGGATTATTCGAAGAACCGCATCACGGATGAGACTCTTAAGCTTCTTTTGCAACTGGCAGAGGAATCCGGGCTGCGCTCGCATATCGATGCGATGTTTCGCGGCGATAAGATCAACTTCACCGAGAAACGTTCGGTTTTGCATGTGGCGCTGCGAGCGCCGAAAGGCGCGACGATATTGTCGGATGGGCACAATGTCGTGCCCGATGTGCATGCCGTGCTCGACAAGATGACGGCTTTTTGCAACCGCGTGCGCAGCGGGGAGTGGAAGGGGCACACCGGCAAGCGCATTCGTAATGTCATCAATATCGGCATCGGCGGCTCCGACCTGGGGCCGGTTATGGCGTATGAAGCGCTCAAGCATTACAGCGACCGCGCGATGACCTTCCGTTTTATTTCCAATGTTGACGGCACCGATTCTGTGGAAGCCGTGAATCAACTGGATGCAGCGGAGACGCTCTTTATTATTTCTTCCAAGACCTTCACTACTCTGGAAACCATGACGAACGCCCATTCCGCGCGGGAGTGGTCGCTGGCCGCGCTGGGCGGCGATATGAAGTCGGTGGCGAAGCACTTTGTTGCGGTTTCCACGAACGCAGCCGAGGTGGAAAAGTTCGGCATCGATACCGCGAATATGTTTGGCTTTTGGGATTGGGTTGGCGGGCGCTATTCGATGGATTCGGCGATTGGCCTTTCGACCATGCTGGCCATTGGCCCGGATAATTTCATGGCCATGCTGGATGGCTTCCACCAGATGGATGAGCATTTTCGGACAGCGCCATTTGAAAAAAATCTTCCTGTGTTGATGGGATTGCTGGGAATTTGGTACACCGATTTCTTCGGCGCGCAAACCGTGGCGGTTTTGCCGTACGAACAATACTTGAAAAGATTTCCCGCTTACCTGCAACAATTGACGATGGAGAGCAACGGCAAGCATGTAACGAGCGCCGGCACCACGGTTGCGTATGCGACGGGGCCAATTTATTGGGGCGAGCCGGGAACGAATGGCCAGCATTCTTTCTATCAATTAATTCACCAGGGAACCCGGCTCATTCCTTGCGACTTTATTGCGTTTGAAGAGACGCTCAATCCGCTGGGACGCCACCATGACATGCTGCTGGCGAATGTTTTCGCGCAGACGGAAGCACTGGCGTTCGGAAAAACGCCGGAGCAAGTTAAGGCGGAAGGTACGCCGGACTGGCTCGTCCCTCACCGGGTGTTTGAGGGCAACCGGCCATCGAACACGATCCTTGCTGCGCTGCTCACCCCTGAAGCTCTCGGTAAACTCGTGGCTCTCTATGAGCACTGTGTATTCACACAAGGCGCTATTTGGCAGATCAATTCCTTCGATCAGTGGGGCGTGGAGCTGGGCAAAGTGCTGGCGCAACGCATTATTCCCGAACTGGAGAGCAAAACAGAGCCTTTACTCGGGCATGACAGCTCGACGAATCATTTGATCCGCCGATATCGGAAGAGCAGGCAGGGATGAAGTTCGACAAGGGCAATACAATTACTTTTTACAAGCTGTTGACAAGAAAATGACAAGATTCCTGGGTGCCGACAATATTCTGTGAGTCCGCGAGAGAACTTTTTCAATTCCCGGTTCTGGCGCGAATGAAATTCGTTATGCACGGTCGGCACCGGTATGCGGTCCCAGGATTTTCTTCACAAGAACGCTGAAACTCCATTCAATGAGGACTACATCGCGGCTGGTGCGATTTGCCGGTTGTTGACCAATAGCGCTGCATTGCTGGAAGCAGCGCGCGCAAGTTTCCTGCCAAGCGAAGAGCCGTCCTCAGCTGCCGATTTTTCTCTACGTTTTTGGGTAGACGAGAGCGATGCAGCTCAGCCTCCCTGGCCTAAACCTTATCTGCGCGGGCTTGGACACCTTGTATTCGCGGGATTCGATACACAAAGCTCGGTGCTTGTTGATCTTGGCACGCGGCGCATGATAGGCCGGTTTTCCGCCGCCATGGCCAATGAGAGTAATTATTGGACACGCGTGATCTTCCCTATGCTGCTTTCCATTATAGCTGGGTCAGTCGGAGCGGTTGAACTGCACGCTTCTTGTGTCGCACACGACGAGCAAGGCTTGATTTTGATGGGCCCATCGCGCTCCGGCAAATCGACGCTGGCGATGGCATTGAGTGAGGCCGGATTCAGCGTGCTCTCCGACGATCGAACGTTTTGTACGGTAAGGCAAGGAAGGTTGCAGGCTTATGGATTGCCCCGGCCACTGAAGTTACGGCGCGAGGCAGCGAACTGGTTTGAAGAGTTTCGCGATCGAGAACCCACCGACATACAGAACGGAGAACGTGTTTTTTATTGCGAGCCGAAGCCGCGCACGGTAGAGCAGCGCTTTTCAGTATGCGAACCGCAGGCGCTTGTTTTTCTCGAAAGGCAGGAACGTCACTGTTTTCGGTTAACTCGAATGGAATGCGACGAGGTCATCTCTCGCATTGAGCCTGATTTACTGGCGGAAGATCGCCCGGCGATTCAGGAGCAGGAGAAGGCTCTGGAGAGTCTTTTAGAGCTTCCCAGTTGGCGATTGCAATATGGCGGATCTCCGCAAGATATCGCGCGGCAAATTGGCGCGACATTCTTGAGCCGTACAGAGCTCAACGATTCTGAGTTTCAGGGCAGGACGCAATCGAGAGCATAACAAAATCGGCGCGGGAGAGCGGGTCGAAAAATCAGTCTCTTTTTTTTCGAGATACTGGCCACGCCGGGACACGTCAAGATCCCTTACGGCGTTTCACATCGACTCAGCACGTTGCGAACTTGCTCGTGATGCATAAAACTGTGCGCCTTGAAACGAACAGCGAAGAAACGCTTGGCGCTGTCTTAAAGTTTTTCGAGCGCCACCAGTATGGAAAATTCGAGACGCCCGAGTTTAGTTGGCGGCTGGTTTGCGAGTCCGATCCAAAAGCACAAACTTCAGCTATGCAGGTCTCGGCATTTTCGGATCTGGGGCTTCGCTATGCCAGCCTTGGGCAAAAAGGTTTTATGGCAGTGGACTTGGGCAGGCGCGAGGCCGTGGCGTGCCTCTCCGATTTATCCCCCGAAGCAAAAGCTGGCTTCAAAGACCGTCCGCCGCTCGATCTCTTATTCAGCATGACAGCCGCAAGTTTGGGATTAACGACGCTCTGCGGAGGTTGCGTTGGCGCGAATCATCGCGGCGCTATGATTTTTGGTCCGCCGAACTCGGGCAAGACAACAGCTTGTTATCTCGCAGCCAAGGGTGGCATGGAGTTCTACTCGGATCAGGCCGTCTTCCTGGATATGAACAATAAATCCCTCCGCGCATGGGGCGATTTTCTGCCTGCGGTTTTCCGCCCTGCAACGCTGGAATTTTTGCCGGAGCTTAGGCAGTCCGCTCTGCGCTCCACTTATGGCAATCTTTCATTTTATTGCCTCGATAAACGCCCGTTGCAGGCGCGATGGGCGGAGCCGGTGGTTCCGGTTTGCAGCATTTTCCTGAATCGCGGCGCGGCAAGTGAACCTCGGCTGACACAGATTGCGCATGAAGATGCGGCTGCTCGGCTGCTCGGCTGCATGCTGTTTGAAGAAGATTCACAATTCGATACGCAGACCTCGGAAGCGATCAATGCGCTGGCGGCGAAGCCGGCGTACATTCTTGACTACGACAGTGACCCAAAGACGGCTGCCGCATGCATTCGGAAGATGCTGCCATGAGTTGTGTTTTGAAAAACTCTCGCTGATTTCTATTGAGAAGGCCACTGGTAATTTTACGGGTGATCGCGGATGTATGACGCGATCGCCTGCGCGGCGATTTCGTTGCCGCGAGGGCCAAGATGGGCTTCGTCAACATAGACCGGCTCTTTCGTAGAATCAAATATATGCCCTAGAAAAACGTAATTGCCGTCACGCGCAGCGTGAAGTTCCGCTTGCCGGTAGACTTCCACATTCGTGAGGAACCAGGCACTATCGAAGGAAGTTCCGCTGGCGTCGCGAGTTGCCATTTGCTGTTCGAAGGGAACGAATGGTTTGTGACCATACACCAGCATTGGCTGCCAGAAGCAATAAAGCTTGAACTTATACGCTTCCGCGAGGATTCGCACGAGGCGCATATTGCCTTCATAGTTGTTTAACGCGGCGATGACATTCGGCTGCGCCTGGGAGATGAGCGGCGCAAATGAACTCGACCGATGACTACGCGACATCCATTCCCTTGCCAGGCGCAGCGCATAGGATTTCTGGAGAAAGTCGAGCCTGCCGGAGAGCGAACCCTCAATCCGGTTCTTGATGGTTCCATATTGAAAGTGCGGCATGGGAGAGCTTGCTGGAGGCCATGCCAGAGACGAATCATTGACCCCATCGTAAAAGACAACAATATCGGGCTTCCCGCCGGCTTTCAGCTGCTCCTCAAGCAAGATTAGTTCCTGATCTGTGACGTAGCCCTCTACTCCCAAATTCGAAACTACAACGCAATCCTTACCATCACTATTCAGATCGCGAGACAGGTAGGAAGGAATGGTTGACCAGTCCGGCACAGCTGTCCCGTACATCGTCGATCCGCCGAATGTCCAGACGTTTATTTTGCGTCGCGCTTCACAGTTTGCCGAATTGATTGTCCTTCGCAAATAACCTTTTAGCTCCGGATCGTTGTTGATGTATTTGCCATGCCAACTTGTAACGCTCCAAAGGCGGAATGGCACGTAAACGGAGTGTTTTTTTCTGCGCGCGGATTCCTCTTGCCAGAATTCCTTTGCCCATTCCGCACCAGCGTATACCGGGCTTCCTATTTGATTCTCCAGCTCCGCTTGCCGCGTAAGAGGGTGCATTGACCAGATTGCCCAGGATGCGAGTTCGAGCAGAGTTCCCAATAGCACAATAATTACAATTGCGCTCCCCAAGAAGCGGCAGAGGCGAGAAAAAAATCGCAGAACAGAGAGCACAGCGGGAGACGCAACACGCTTGTTATCCGGATACAATTCTCTTTCGCGTGGGTCTAATTCAGTCATGGCTTGGTTGGCGGAACGGAGGGAGAACTACACGTGCGATGGCGCTTAATCCTACGCCGCGGCCGCAGTCCGTCGTATATAAAAGGGTTCCGGCATTTTCCCAGGAAGGCGAAATGGCATTGCAGGTGGCGTGCGTTAGTTGTTGCTCGTAGCCGGTTGTCAAAGAACGCACCATCAGGTGCCATGATCCACCGTCGCGGCGGCTAAATGCTAAATGTTGGCCATCGGGAGATATAGCTGGATATCGCGCAGGATGAGGAAACTCCGCCAGCTTGATTACTTCTTGCGTGCTCTGCCTGACGAGCAACAAATGCGAATCGCTCACCTTTCCCGCTGCGGCAATCACATCGCCATCATCTGTGACTGTCATATCGATTGGCTGATAGGCGTTTGAGAGAACGAGATGCGCGGCATCTTTAGAATCGGTTGCTTGAAGCCAGACACTGCCTCTGCCTTGCTGTTCGCGAATGAATGCGAGCCACTTGCCGTTGGGTGAAACTGTTGGCTCCTGGCCCTCGGCGAGAACTTCAGTGGCAGATTTGTTTGGCCCTGCCGAGAGTTTAACAATGAATGATTTTCCATTGGTCACTTCCGAATAAAACCGTGCGGTCACATTCGATCCGGCTATCGACAAGCTGTCGCCTGACGTCGGTATGTCGTCGACAAGTCCATTCGCCAGAAATCCAGCCGTATATTTGGCAGGCTGCATCTCGGTGAATGCTACTCCGTTGGCAACCGGCACAGGATTCGCCAGTCTGTATCCATTGCCCGCAATTGGAAGGCGATTACTGAAATCTTCACCCCGATTCCGAATAATGCGAAGATTGTAGGCCGTCAGTAGAACCGTAGAGAGCAAACTTGCGGTTAACCAATATTTTGCAGAAATCTGCCTGCGGCCACTGCCCGCGCTATTCAGTAGCAACACGTAAAGCGCAGTTGTGGCGATGAGCCGCGACAATGGGAACCAATGCGAGATGCTTGCTGGCACGGGCGCGCAGGCAGCCACATACAGGAGTAGAAGAGCGATCGCCTTCCTATTTTTACCCATGACGAGCAGGGCGTCGAATGCGACAATCGCGGTGAAGATCAGGAGGCATGAGTAATCAGAAGCGGAGGTTGTGGTCAGCAGCAACATCAGCGGGATCAGGACGGCCCAGTCCAGTGGCGCCGCTTTTGAATTTTTGGCGCTTTGGGTTGAAAGCAAAAAAGCAAAGACAAGAATTGTGACTGTAGCCGCCATTGCTACGGCATATAGCACCGGCGAGTCGATCCAAGGAGATGGATTTAGCTCAGGCTCGATTAAGAACAACCGGCTCCATAGAGTGATGAAAGAATTCTGCGAGAGAGCGTACGGTCCGAGCCAATCGCCACGCGAGGCCTGGCTCAATACTTCGTGGAAAAAGACTCGATGAACTTCTGCTCCAAACAGAAACATTGAAATGGCGGCTAGGGCCGCTCCGCATAGAACGAACCCTAACAGCGCCCGCCAATTTCGTTTGCGAACAAACAGAATTACGGCAAGAGCGGGAAACAGCTTAACCGCGGCCGCGGCCGACCAGAGTGCTCCACAAGTCAAATATTTGTTTTGGCGGGCAGCGTAGTAGGCGACACAGATGAGGAACAGGATGAATACATAATGCCGCCCATATAAGAAATCGACGTGCAAGGGAAGTACGCACAACAGCGAGATCAATAGGAGCCGCCGCCAACCCAGCGAAGTTACGCGGTGAAGCACATAGATTGAGAGAGCAAACAATATAAGACTTAAGGCCAGCCAGACGCGCTTTGCAGCCAGCGGTTGCAGCCTGGTAAGAGGCAGCATTGTGAGCACAGACGTAGGTGGATTGGGAGCGAAGCTGACCAGACCATCGCGCACTCCAAGGTGATCGTTTTGGCGTTGAAACCAGGTCCATTCATATACGCGATCGAGCGGAATATCGCGGTGGTACAGTTCGGCGGCGAGGTAATAGTCAGGAAACTCGCTGGTCAGCGACCGCCATGCCGGGACTAGAGTGAATCCGGCAAATATTATGGCGAGTGCGGCCACTGCGCACCATTCAATGGCAGGCAGCCAATCAGGTCGATCAATCGGCAACTGCAAATTGAGTTTTGCGGTTGCGGCTTCGTGCGCCTCTAAAGATTGCCGCATTTCGGTTAGCGGATTCATTCGTCACCGAGTTATGCACTACTCGGTGCAGTTTCAGGCTGCAATCTTTGGGCATCAATACTCGGCTTCGGTAATTTAATGATGTTTTTCAGTTGGCGGTTGATCCACAGCTCGACGGGGAAATTGTAAAAGTCGTAGTTCAAGCGCACGCGCGCCGGGTAAGCGGTGAGATGCTGAATCGCTTTGGCAAACCGGCCAGGGCCCTTTGCGATGGGCTCGCGATCGAAGGCGATGCGCAGATAATCCCGCATGGTTTGAACCTGCTGATGATCGCTGCCTTTGAGCCACGGGAGAACGGTATAGCGTGGAAAATAATCGACCCATCCCTCGAGAGACTTTGGCACCTCGATGCCCAACTCTGCCGCTCGCTGAAAAATTGGCGAACCGGGATATGGAGTAAAAATATTTGTCCAGAACTCCGCACCGGGGAATTTGCGGCAAATATCCATCATGAAATTCACCGTCTCGCGCCGCTCTTTTGGGCCTTCTCCTGGGAATCCAAAAATAATATTGAAGGAAGGGATTACACCGGCGCCGATGCAGCGCTCGGTGGATTGATAGATGTCGCCGAGAACTTGAAAATCTTTGTTCATCAGCTTCATCACAGCAGGAGAAGCAGTTTCGATTCCCTGGCAAATCTGATGCAGGCCGGAGCGCCTCAACAGAGTCAACTCGCCGATGCTGAGACGCGCGGTGAGATTGGTTGTGGCTTGAACGCTCCACTTGAAAGTTGCGCCTGCCCGAACCAGACCTTCGGCGATTTTGAGCGAGCGGTCAAGATCGACCAGAAAGTTGTCGTCCGCCATCCACAAAAGTTCGAGCCGGTAACGGCGAGTCAACTCCATAGTTTCTTCGACAACCTGCTCGACGGGAAGAGCGTTCCACTTGCGTCCGTAGACTCCGGCGTTAGTGCAATACGCGCAGTTGAAGGGGCAGGCCAGACTGGAGACGTACATTGCCCAGCGGCGGCCGCAGATTTTTTCGTAGGCGTCGAAGTCCGCCAGTTGATAGGCCTTTGACGGCATCTTGTCCAGAGTCTTCAGAGGACGTTCGGCGGTGAAATGGAGCTTGCCGTCGCGTTTAAAGCCGATGCCAAGAACATCATCGAGTGGAGCGTCATCACGCAGGCGCTCGGCAACCGCGAGCATACTTTCTTCGCCTTGCGCGCGAACAACAATATCTACGTAGGGAGCTTCCAGCGTCTGCGTAGGAAGCAATGATGGATGCCATCCTCCCAATACGATTGGAAAATCCGGATTCCATCTTTTGATTGCTTTGGCGACTTCGACGGTTTCGCGAATCATGGGTCCAGTGACGAGCGAGATGCCCAAGCAGAGCGCATCTTTCACTTCTTCCATAATTCGTTTTTTGTAATCGGGCGCGATCGATGCGTCGATGATGCGAATTTCGTATCCGGCTTCGAGCAAAGGAGTTGCGATGGCGAGGATGCCGAGCGGCGCGGTCGCCTCGATGCTGGAGAACGAAGCCACGAAAAATACAATCTTTTTCGATGATTTTGCGCGAGCGCCCTTTGCCATCCGGATCTTGGGTAAAGAACCGGGGATCAATTGATCTACCGGGAGTATGTTCATTCGGGCCTCGTTGTTCTACGAATCTACTTCGTACTACGGATCGGCTTCGTTATTTGGCGTTTTGTGGCTGGAGACAAATCGAGCCGGATGCCTGAAGCTCACAAGTTATCAATCACGAACTTTGCATTTGTCTCTAAATTGTCAAAACCATGCAAAATCGGTTACGCGCGGACTTAGCTGACGTTGCTGGCGCGATTCAGCCATCGCCAGCGTGGAATCTCACAAAAATATCGGAGCCCGGCCAAAATGTGAAAGAGGCTTCGCCGAATGAGCATCTGGCGCTTCCACCAATGCACGTTCCAGACCAAGGAAGGTTTTTGTTTAATCGATAAGGCCATTCGCGAAAAGCGGGACGGCGCGATCAGGCGCTTTCGCACGGTGTCTTTGTGGATACGCGCGCCTTTATATTGCTCAAGAAGAAATAGAACGAGCTTGGCGCGCGGGAACAGATCGAATTCATGGGCAGGTATCTCGGAAAATGTGCAATTCCAGCCATAATTTTCAATCCATATTCGAGTCGCAGGGCGAATTTGGCGGCCCCATCGCTCGGTTAGCAAAGGAACAGGCGCGGCAAAAAGCTTTGTGGCCAGCTTGGTGATGATCACGAAAAACTCGCGCAGCATTAAGTTGTCGCCGACTTTTTGCTCAACCTGGCTCCATAGCGGCGAGTCGGAAGCTCGCTGATTCAGGAAAAAGCCAATCTCGAACAGAGATGACATACGAATCCAATAGGTGAACAGATGTTGGCAGGCGTGCAATACCTGGAGGAGAAATGCGTCGTCATCCGCGAGCACAGGGAAAGCGAGTTCACCCCACTGATGAGTCCTGGTTCGATTTACCGAGAACAATGATTGCATCGCCGGGAGCCGGTGCTGTTCGCTATCCCAGATATCCAGATGCAACTCAACTGCGTGAGGCGCACGGGCGGAATATTGCCGATGATTGCGTAATGGTTCGCCCATTGACGGCTTCACAAAGATGAGTTCCCGTGTGGAAAGCTGTGGCTTTAGCTGATATTCAGCTTCCAGCAATACGCGTTGGGCGGCGGGAAGCGACTGCTCATCTACCAGGTAATCGAAATCACCCTGATGACGAAAGGATGCGTCGGGGCAGTACTGAGGAACAAGAGAGAAACCTTTCAGCACGACGTAGCGGACACCAGCATCGTGGAAGCGATGATTGAGAAAATCGAAGCGGCGCGACAAATCATCGACGCGCTCTTGATTGAGGAGAAGATTCTGCACCAGTCGAGAGAGTGCCCAGGCCGGGATCGTATCCGTACAATTCGTATCTTGAAGTTTCCATAAGAAGTACATGGCCAGCCCGGCATCGTCGAGCCATTGGAGTACGTCATGCCATTTTCGATCGTTGAAGCGCTTAAACATGCCGATGCTGTCCGTGTAGTCATTCGAAAATCTCAGGAAGTGAACGATGGCTTCGGCTGAATTACGCGCCATGGCTGCCCTGCGAGTCGAGGCGTCTGAATTGGCAAATCAGGATCGCGGGTAATTTACACGCTTCTGCAAATATGCGAGACTTCCCTGCTTGCTCGAAGATTGGCTGTTCAGGATTGCCAAGGTGCAAGGACTCGCATTTCAGGCATGTAAAACCGTTGCCTGAAAAAGCGGGGACGATTTCATCCATTGCGCGAGGCAATGTTTCAATTTCGATGGCCATGTTGGCATCGCGAAAACCAACTCGCCAACCTTTGGCACAGGCTTCCGGATGAAGATCGCTGACAAAAAGATCAGCTCCCGGTTTTGTGACTCGCGCCAGCTCGCTGGCCGTGGATTCGAGCTCCCATATATGTCCTAACGCAAACGAGCAGATCGCGAGATCGAACGCCGCGGAGGGAAATGGAAGGTGCGCGCAATTTGCCCGGGCGAGCCGGCCGCTTATTGCTCGCTTCTCCTTGGCGATACTTAGCATTGCAAGCGAGATATCCGTTCCTGCGCCGGTTGCACCCTGAGCTATGAGGCGATCGAGCCATCGCCCTGTGCCGCATGCGACATCGAGAACCTGTCTGCGTTGTACATTCGCGAACAAAGGCATGAGATAACGCTCTTCGCGCGCCAGAAGAGGATTGGGTGCGTGATCGTAAGTGGGGGCCCAGCGCTCATAACCTTCGCTGGCAGAAATCAGTTGGGAGTCAGCCGGACTGGAAAATTCATGGGCAACAGTCGTCGACTGATCACGGTCGGACTTGGCAGTGCTATTCACAAGCTTTCAGCTTTTGGTTTACGCAATTCGATGACTTGCTGTAACCACTTCAGTTCCAGCGGCGCTGCGTAGACGCCCAGTTGGTAGCGCCAACTGCTTAACGCTTTCAGCGCCACGCGTCCCCAGTTGGGCAATCGAATGTCTTGTACTGTAGGCCAGCGCGAAGATACGACCAATTCAAAATTGTCGATAAGTTGCTTGGTGGTGGGCCGCAGCCAGGGGGTTTGAGGATCTTTTTGCGTGGCGAAACGCTGCCAGTGGTCGGTAGCCCACTCGTCGGGAGTGGTTGGGAATTCAACTTTGTCTTCGACATTGCCATACATGCTGGTACGTTGCGGCACCGGCGTGTAATGCTCGACGATGATTTCCGCGTCGGGATTCAGACGCTTCAACTGGCGGATAAAGCCGATGCACTCGCGCGTATCGCCTTCCGGATCTTTGGGATTCCCGAAGATTATGGAGAACTCAGGAATAATGCTGAAGCGGCGTATGCGCGAGGCGAGCTCAAGGGTATCCTCCGCGCGCAGGTCTTTATTCATTTCTTTCAGAGTCTCGTTGTTGCCCGACTCAGCTCCGAAAAAGATCATGGTGCAACCTGCTCTGCGCAGTGCCTCGAAGGTGGCGTCCGAATATTTCATCATGATGTCGGAGCGGCCTTCGCACCACCAGCGCAGGTTCAGCGGCGCGAGCCGGTCGGCAAGCTCGCGCGTGTGAGCCTCGCGCAGGAAAAAATTGTTGTCGTAGAACTGGATAGCGTCCACGCCGTAGTTTTCCACCAGATGGCGCATCATGCCTTCGGTGCGCGCGGGCGATTCCATTTTTTCGCGGCTTCCGGAAAATCCAACCACGCCGCAGAAATTGCAGCGATAGGGGCAGCCGAGGCTGGCTTGATGAACCGCCGTGCGCCGGCCAAGAAATGTCGGCAGCAGATATTGACGAGCCGGAAGGCGATGATAGGGATACCACGGAAAATCATCGAGACTGCGCATGGGACGCTCGGGATTATGGCGATGCGTTCCGTCCTGGGTTTTATAAGACAGGCCGGAAACGTCTTTTAAATCGCGATGGCCCCGGATGGCCTCGAGCAGGTCGAGAAAAGTCTGCTCGCCCTGACCGCGGACAGCGTAATCCACGTAGCCCGCGTTGAGCGCTGCCGTGGTGTAGTTGGAGGCGAAATATCCGCCCCAGACTATCGGCAGATTCGGAAAACGAGAACGGATTTCGCTACAGCTCGCCACCGCACCGACGGTCTGCGGGCCCGGCATCACGGTGACAGCCAGAAGTTCGACTGGATGCTCTTTGATGATTGCAACGAGGCTGGCAGTGGGATCTGGATCAAGGTTGCCGTCGACGATGGCGTATTCTTCCTTGCCTTCCACGACGGCGGCGATCGCAAGAATCGACAACGGCAGGCGTCGATTGCGAGGTTTGGTTGCTTTCGGATTGTAGAAAAGGATCATCTAGCTGAATCGAAATCTCTTTTGACCGGAATGAATTCTTGAATCGATCGTCTGCGCCGGTTAAACGAGAATGGAAGATAAGCTAGCAATAGCAGGGCCGTGATTTGTCTCCAGTTTGTCAAAGTTCTGCAAATTCACCAGCTACGAAACGTTTCAAACTCACCGATTTTTCGCGTTAAACCTCCTAAATCATCGAGAAGTGACACAAATTTAACAATCCGCTGACAAATCGCCGAGCTTCGACAACCTAGAGTGCTATAGCAGAATTCCTAGAAGGCGAAAGCGATTGTCGGGAGCGAACAAAGTCGTGCTGTTCTATCCGCCTTATGACGGGCCGCCGTTAGGCGCTCCGCTTTCGCTGTTGTGTCTCGCGTCTCCACTCTTGCAGGCTGGATTTGACGTCAAACTCGTCGATAACCTGCTCTGCCCGGATTACGAAAAAACGATTCTGGACGAAACCGAAGATGCGCTTTGCCTCGGCATCTCGGTGCTGACGGGGCCGCATATCGGATCGGCCATCCGCATTTCCCAAGCAGTGAAGAAGCTGCGCCCGAATTTGCCGATTGTGTTTGGCGGATGGCACGCCAGCCTGGCGACACAGCAAACCTTGCGCGAGCCCTTTGTAGACGCAGTGATAAGAGGCCAGGGCGAACTTACACTGCTCGAATTAGTGCAACGAATCGCGAAAGGCGAGGAGTGGCGTGGGGTACGCGGCCTTTCATTCAAGGATCACGAGGGAACAATTGTTGACGAACCGGAACGGCCGGTGGCGAACGTCAACGATCTGCCGGCGCCGGCCTATCATCTGGCCGACCCCGGTATTTACGCGGCCGTTTCAGGCACGCGCCAACTGGCTTACACCAGCAGCGTCGGCTGCCCCTATCAATGCAATTACTGCACCGACATGGTTTTTTACAAACGCCGCTTCAATGCGTATCACGTTGAGCGCGTGGTCGAAGAACTGGCCGATCTCGTTCCCCGCTACAACATCGAACACGTGCCGTTATTCGATTCCAACTTTCTGGTGGACCGCAAGCGCGCCGTCGCCATCGCGAAAGGAATCATCGCCAGCGGGACCAGGTTTCAATGGGACTTCCAGACCTCGACCGATTTTCTTGCGCTCATGAGCGAAGAGGATGTTCGCCTTCTCGCCGAAAGCGGCGTACATCATATTGGATTCGGCACGGAATCCGCCTCGCAAGAAGTTTTGACAATGATGAATAAGCGCTTCCAGCATGTGGACCAGATGGTGGAAACGGCGCGCAAGACTCATCTTGCGGGGATCCATGTTGTGTTCAACATCATTCTTGGTTATCCGGGCGAAACCGAAGCGCATCGCCAGCAGACGTTTCGCATTATGAGCGACATCGCCAAAGAGTATTCGAACGTCAGCTTTTCGCCCAATATTTTTACTCCTTATCCCGGAATTCCGATCTGGCCGCAGCTTAAAGAAATGGGAGTGCGCGAGCCGCAGTCCCTGCAAGAGTGGGAGATTCTCGCGCTGGGAACCAATGTTTTGCCATGGTTGCGCGGCGAGGAACTGAAGCGGCTGCGGCGAAGCCTCGAATATTTCCTCTTGAATAATCAGATTCGAAAGGCGACGCGAAAAATACCCTGGGCGCGGCGCGGCGTGCGGCGGTTATTGGGAGCTCCGGTTCGCTGGCGAATCGGCAGGAGCCGCTACTCGTTTCCCTGGGAATTGTGGTTGTCACGCACGGTGGAGAAAGTGGTGACCCGAAGATCGCTTCTCACCGGCCGGGTTTTGACAGAACGCACGCAGGAAGTGTGCTGATTGATTGGGCGCTGAAAGGCGGCTGACATGACCGATGTCTTACTAACGCATTCTTACCATCTTTATTACGACCGCAAGCAAACGCGGAAGATGCAGCCTTATCCGCCGCTGGGCACGCTGTATGCGGCTGCTTTGCTGCGCAGCGCGGGTGTGTCAGTCGCCGTTTTTGACACCATGCTGAACGATCCCGAGGCGGAATTTCAAGCCGCGCTCAAACAACATCAGCCACGCATCGTGGTGATATACGAGGACAATTTCAACTTTCTCTCGAAAATGTGCCTTACGCGCATGCGCGAGGCTGCATACCACATACTGGAAAGTTCGCAGAGGGCGGGAGCGACCGTTCTGGCGAATGGCTCGGATGCTTCCGATCACGCGCTGGATTATTTGCAGAAAGGTTTCCGTTGCGTGCTGCTTGGCGAAGCGGAGTGGACATTATTAGAGGCTGTATCGTGCTTGTTGAAAAATAGTGAAGATGCGTTGCAGCAGGTAGCCGGCCTGGCGTATCTGCATGAGTCCACCGGAGAGCTGGTGCGAACGAAAGCGCGCGGCTTGATGCATGATTTGGATCGCCTGCCGTTTCCGGCTCGCGATCTGATTGACATGAACCAGTACGAGCGTGCGTGGAAGACGGCGCATGGCTACTTTTCATTGAACATTGTGGCTGGGCGTGGATGCCCTTACCGGTGCAACTGGTGTGCAAAGCCAATTTACGGAGATTCGTTTTCCGTGCGATCGGCGGCGTCGGTTGCGGAAGAAATGCGCCAGTTGAAGTACGATTTTGCGGCGGAGCATCTCTGGTTTGCCGACGATATTTTTGGTCTTCAACCGAAGTGGGTGCGCCAATTGGCAGTGGAAGTGGAAAAGCTCGACGCTGCGATTCCTTTCAAGATGCAATCGCGCGTGGATCTGATGACCGCGGAGAATGTGAGCTCGCTGCGCCGCGCCGGTTGCGCGGAGATTTGGATGGGAGTGGAATCGGGATCGCAAAAAATTTTGGACTCGATGGATAAAGGCACGCGCGTGGATCAAGTTGCCAAAGCCCGCGAAAACCTGCGCCATGAAGGGATTCGAGCCTGCTACTTTTTGCAATTCGGATTTCCCGGCGAAACCTGGCAAGACATTCAAAACACGATCCGGCTGGTTCGCGATACACGGCCTGACGACATTGGAGTTTCGGTTTCGTATCCTCTACCCGGAACAAAATTCTTCGATCGCGTGCAGGCGCAACTGGGGGACAAGACCAACTGGTCGGATAGCGAAGACATGGCCATGATGTTTCAGGGCGCTTATACAAACGAGTTTTATCGCGCCTTGCACGACGCGCTGCATGCGCAAGTCGATTCCTGGAACTCGTGTTCTTCTGCGGCACAGAAGCAACAGCAAGCTCACGCTGCACCCGACGAGCTTTGGCAGCGTGTCATGCAGCTGGAAAAAACTTGCCGCAATCCAAAACCTACGGTGTTCAATACGTTGCCAGGAGAAAATCTGGTCCAACTGCAAAGCCCGATGTATGCCACGAGCTTTGATGAACTGCTGAACGTTCTTGCCAGTTGATCTCATTCAACTGAACTCATTCGTCTGATCTATTCGACCATGGATATTCTTCTCACTCACGGTTATTTCCTTTACGAGGACCCCAAGGAGCTTCAAATCATGAAGCCCTATCCTCCGCTGGGAATTCTCTACATCTGCTCGCATCTGCGGAAAAAAGGAGTGAATGCCGAAGTCTTTGATTCCACTTTTTCATCGCGCCAGAAGCTGTACGATTTGCTGCGGGAGGGTCCGCCGTCCGTTCTTGGCGTGTATGCCAATTTGATGACGCGGTCGAATGTCATTGAGATTCTCAAGGTCGCGAAGGAAGCTGGTTGGCGAACGCTTGTAGGAGGGCCGGAGCCCAGCGCTTATGTTCAAGAATATCTCGCGGCTGGGGCAGACGTTGTTGTGATCGGGGAGGGAGAACTCACGCTGGAAGAACTGGTGCCCACGCTGCGAGCCAGCGCGTTTGACGAGCTCCATCAGATCGATGGCATTGCGTTCCGCTCGCCGGACGGTTCAGTGGTGCGCACGAAGCCGCGCGCGCAAATCGGCGATATCGACGCGCAACCCTGGCCGGCGCGGGAGTCGATCGACATGGCGAAATATGTCGAGGTCTGGCGCAAACATCACGGCATGGGTTCAGTTTCGCTGATTACCGCGCGTGGCTGCCCTTACCATTGCCGCTGGTGCAGCCATGAGGTATTTGGGAAAACGCACCGGCGCAGAAAACCGGTTTCTGTGGTGGACGAGCTTGAATGGTTGATCGACCGATACCAGCCGCAGATGGCATGGATGGCCGACGACGTATTCACGATCCATCACGGCTGGCTGTTTCAATATGCAGACGAGCTCAAGCGCCGCGGATTGAAATTACCGTTTGAATGCATCTCGCGCGCAGACCGTTTGAACCTTAAAGTTGTGGAAACACTGGCGGAGATGGGCTGCTTTCGCGTCTGGATCGGCTCGGAGAGCGGATCGCAAAGAATTCTGGATGCGATGGAACGCGGGGTCACCGTGGAACAGGTGCAAAGCTCCGTAGCGTTGTGCCGGTCGGCTGGAATTCAAACGGGAATGTTTTTGATGTGGGGATATGAGGGCGAAGATCTATCCGACATAGAAGCGACGGTTGAACACGTGAAGAGGACAGACCCCGATATTTTCTTCACGACAGTTTCCTATCCGATAAAAGGCACACCGTATTTTTCGGATGTGGCGGAGCGCGTGGAGAACTCGAAGGCGTGGCAGGAAAGTTCTGACCGGGAGTTCAAGGTGCGAGACCGCCACTCGCGCGAGTTCTATCGTTTCGCCGACAAACTGCTGCGCAGCGAGGTGGAACTTGAACGGCTGACGCATAAACCGAATGCAGACGATGCGGCCCTCGCATTGCTACGCTGCGGGATCGCCGAGGCACGCGCCGGTTTGCAGGCGACCATCGCAGAAGTTGAGGTTTAGATTCATGTCGGCGATCCAACAACAAGCCTATTCTGCTCCGTTCGATGCCGTTGCCGCACGATATGACGAGACGTTTACGCGCTCGCTGATCGGGCAAGCGCAACGGTCAGCGGTGTGGCGCGAATTAGAAAAGACATTCCACCCCGGTGACCGGATATTGGAGGTTGGATGCGGTACTGGCGTGGATGCTTGTTTTCTGGGGCAGAGGGGAGTTCGGGTTACCGCTTGCGATAGCTCGTCACAAATGATTGGCGTGGCGGCACAGAAAGTTCGGGACAGCGGGTTGGATGAACTTGTGCAACCGTGTTTGCTTCGCGCAGAAGATATCGCCAGGTTACCTGCAAACGAACCGTTCGATGGCGCTTTATCGAATTTCGGCGCATTGAATTGCGTGGACGATCTTGGGAAAATTGCCCGCGATCTGGCGAGACTTTTGAAGCCTGGCGCTTCTGCGCTCCTGTGCTGGATGGGGCCGCGGTGCGCGTGGGAGATGATCTGGTATCTGCGCGAAGGCAACCGCACCAAGGCGTTGCGGCGTTTGCAACCGGATGGAGTCATGGCCAGAATCGCGGATGACGCAGTCTTGCATGTGCATTACCCGACTGTTCGCTTACTGGCGCATGCGTTTGCGCCTTATTTTCGGGTGAAATCGGTCAAGGGCATTGGAGTCGCAGTACCTCCCAGTTATCTTGAACCCTGGGCGCAGCGTCATCCAATACTGTTCCGACTTTGCGAACGGGCTGATTTTTTGTTGGGGCAATGCCCGGGTATTCGCATGTTTGCCGATCATCTTCTGGTGCGATTGCAGCGGGTGGACACAGCTCGTTTCATGGTAGAGCTATGAACGCTTTGATCTCGATTGCGACTCCCGGCGCAACTTCTGCCGATTCGACCGCACTCGCGACGCATCAGATTCACGAACTGCCCGTGCTTGTTATTTTCCCGCATAACCAATGCAATTGCCGCTGTGTCATGTGCGACATTTGGCGGATTCGCGAGGCGAAGGAAATCACGCCTGAAAATTTTGAACAACAATTAAGTTCAGTCAAGAAGTTGGGAGTCCGGTGGGTGGTTCTTTCCGGAGGCGAACCGCAACTGAATGAAAAATGGAACTGGCTTGCGCAAATGCTTCGTTCGGCTGGGGCCCGCGTCACATTACTGACCGCGGGATTGTTGCTGGAATCGCAAGCGGGTGTGGTGGCCGAGAGCGTTGACGATGTAATTGTTTCTCTAGATGGTCCCCCGGCGATTCACAATAAAATTCGCCGCGTTGCCGGGGCGTTCGAGCAGATATCGGAAGGCATTCAAGCTTTACGCCGATTGCGCCCTTCAATTGAGATTCGGGCGCGTTGCACCATACAAAAAGCGAATCATCTTTCGTTGCGGGAGGTCGTGGGATCGGCAAAAGAAATCGGGCTTAACTCGATTTCATTTCTGGCGGCGGACCTGACTTCGAGCGCATTTAACCGCCCCGATGGCTGGCAGCCCGATCGCATAGGACGAGTTGCGCTTGACTCACAGGAAGTCGACGCACTGGAAGCGGAGATCGAACGGCTGATCGAAGATCGTCGAGCAGATTTTGATTCTGGATTTGTTGTGGAGAGCCCTAAGAAATTACGGCGTATCGTGCAACATTTTCGCGCTCATCTGGGGCTGGCTGGGAATATTGCACCGCGCTGCAATGCTCCGTGGGTTTCGGCTGTGATCGAAGCTGCGGGCGACGTCCGGCCCTGCTTCTTCCATCCGGCATTGGGAAACATTCACCGCCAGTCTTTGCCGGGCATCCTTAATAGTCCGCAGGCGCTGCAATTTCGCGCTGATCTCGATGTCGAAAGAAATGAAATCTGTCGAAGCTGCGTGTGTTCGCTTTATATCCCGCGCGACTCCGCGAAGGAATAATTTCGCGCAAGAAGTTTTGACGTCTGATGTGAGTTGCCGTTTACTGTTTGAAGGTAAAGCTCAGCGTTTTCGCTTCGCCGGTGCCGACCGTTACTTTCTGAGTTTGCGTTCCCAATTTCTCCTGCCACGCTGTAATCGTGTAAGTACCCGGCGGAAGATCTTTTAGATCGAAGCTGCCATTCTTGTCCGTCACGGAAAAATAGGGATGCTTAAAAACCGCGATGTAGCCCCGCATCCAGGGGTGCACATTGCACTTCACCGGAATTGCGATCTCTTCGCGCGCGAATGTCTGCTCGATCGGTACTCCATGAGGCTGTGTCATGTTCCATTCCCGGTTGTTGTTTGGACTGGGATGGATATTGTGGGTGGTTTCGTCGCTGTTTACCACATCGAGCTTTTGGCTGGCTTGCATCGCCAGCACGTGCGGCTTGTATTGGCAGCCTTTCTGCTCAAATACGGCCGGCTGTGGCGGAGGCTCGAAATTGTGCGAAGTCAGCCCATCGGAAATGTAGACGACTACGTTGGCCAAGCCGCCATCGGCACCTACCACGATGTCTTCCGTGGTGGCGGATGTTGGGTGCGCTTTGGAACAAACCGGATCGGCCGACATGTCGATGCGAGTCGGTTTCGGCGCGGCGCCTTCGAATTTCACCTGGCCAGTTAACGATGAAGCATCCGGACTGGCTGGGGCGGCAGATACGCGTCCCGGCAAAGAAAACATTAGGAGGGCGATCGCGGCAATTACGAGGGAAAGATAATTTTTCATATAACCTGCTTTCGTCATTCGTTTCCATGCGCATTGGCATCGTTCTTCGCCGACGCGCGGGCTTTCGGATTGCTCAAGGTGCGGATGTAATGGACGACATCCCATCTCTGATCTGCCGTCATTGCGGCCGCAAAAGAGGGCATGGGAGTACCATCGAGGCCGGTAGCGAGATCGCGAAACATATCGCCATCCGACTCTCCGCATTTGAAGCGCTTTCCGCTGGTGAAGTCGAAGGGCGTGATGGGATAGCCCTGGCTATCGGTAAGGGCAGCGGCGGACGGGCCGTGACCTCGGCCATCTTTGCCGTGACACTGCCAGCAATTCATGCTTTGGAAAAGCTCCGCTCCGCGCTGCACACTTTCAGCCGGGTTCGGAGGCTCCGGCGGTATGGGCATCGCTGCGCCGGGTTTTTCTTCCTGAAATGCAGAAGAAAAAGTTTTTATGTAGGCAATCAAGTCGGCGCGCTCTTGTTTTAACAGCGGCTTCCATGAGGGCATCCCGCTGGCATGAATTCCGCGCGTGATGGTGTCATAAAGATCGCTGTCCAACGGCAGACTCCCGCTGGGCGTGGAGCGGCACTTGAATAATGCTTTGGTAAAATCGCGGGGTTTGGGATCGAGATAAGGTGCGCTTTCGCCTCGGCCATCTCCGTTGGGTCCGTGGCAAAAGATGCAGTAACGCACGTAGAGCGCTTTTCCGCTTTTCGCATTGCCGACCAGGTTGCCGATGTGGCTCTCCTGCGCAATTGCGGGCGCGCTGCACAGCAACGAAACAAGAATCGCGGCGCTCATCGAGAACCTGACACTACTGCGCACCAAAGTTGTCTCCTAAAAATCGAAATCGAAGCCCATCAGAAAACTGTCGTGAATGTCGTCTTTGCCGGATAACGGCGCTGCTCCGGCGTTGATAATGCGAGAATATTCCTGTGTCCATGCGAAACCGGCGCGCGGACTCATGATCGGATACCAGCGGTAACCCAATGTCCAGGTATCGAGATTCCCGCTGTTGCTGCGTATATTCGGATTGGCTTCCTGCGACATGCGAATCAATTCGTATCTTCCCGTGAAGATCAGCCGCGGGTTGGGATTGTAATGACCTTCGATAAATCCGCCGTTCCATGCCGGGCCCACAGCTCCAAGAGGCAGGCGTGACGGCTGGTTGGCGGGCACCGCATTGCCAAGAAACACGTTGTCGTGTCCGTGCAGGAAAAAGGTGTAGAAGTCGAACTTACTTCCTGCATACAAATGCGCGTATACGCCAGCGCGGTAAAAACTGCGGTTTCCCTCGCCTGTGCCGGGGATCGGATTGCCTCCGCTGGTCTGGAAGAAGGTTGGCGACTCGCCAAAATAGCCGTATGCACCCACTTGCTCCCTGCCAAACCATGGCACTTCGAAAGCCTGATTTACATTGGCATAGACGTCGTAAGACTGGTTGGACGGCAAGCCGGTTTGACCGTTACTGTCGGTGACTACGGCAGCGGAGTAGCGTGTGTGATCGTCACCCGAATGCCCCAGCACTTCAACGCCGAGCTGAGTGAGACCGATTCCCGAGAAAAAATTATTGTCTCCCGGCGGAGTGAAAAAATAGTTGTAATACACACCACCGGTATTGCTGAGCGTAAGCAGGCGCTCCTGCGAGATAGGCTCGTCCAATTCAAACTTGCCCATTTTGAAGTTGAGCCAATGAGACCCCAAAAGATTGTCGAAGCGCGCCCACGCCTGACTCAACGAAATGTTGCTATTTCCGATAAATGGCTGAATGAAAAATGAAATGTTGTTGTACAACGTGCCCGCGGTTATCGCGTCCACTCCTTGCAGATCGAAGCCGGAAGTCGTGACCGTTGCTTCAACCTGGCCGCTGCCTGAACTTCCGGCGACCAGGTCAACCGCCTGGCGATTATTGCTTTCTCGATGCCAGATTGGAGTGGTGCGGAACATGATCGGCCAGTACGCAGGGTCCTGATAAATAGGTGCGTCGCGGCCATTGCCCAATTGATATCCATTGTCTTTAAAAGTCTGGCCGAAATTGTTAAGCAGAGGCCATGCCTCATGACAGGCAGAACAGGGCAAGCCATACTTGCGGGCGAAGGCGGGAATGGCATAAGCGGAATGAGCGCTCGCCAGGAGAGCACTCAGAACCAATGCGCACCAGCTGTATTTTTTTAAGGTGACTGCTCTCATGTTCAATGTTTGCGCCTTGTTCGAGGGCACTCAGTCCAATCTCACCTGTGTAGGGAAACTTGTGGATGAGAACCTCTCCATCCCCTCGTCTAAAATTTATCTCCGGGGCATGGGCATGCTTGTCATCGTCCGGTCACATATTTGTCAAATCGGTGTATGGGGCTGGACGCAGCGAAGGGGTAGAGGTTTTTAGAGGGGCTGCTCTTCAGAAAATCCGCGGTAAAGTCTGGGTCAAAACTTTACCGAGATAAACGCTTGACTCGCGCTCGCATAATTGTGAGTCTGTCAGGCATGGATCTGGTCACGAGTCGAACCATGCGACATCACTATAGCTTTTGCAGAAAATTACGCTGGCGCACCTTTCAGCGCGTAGCAATCCTTTTCACTTTCATTGCGGCGAGTTTTGCATTGCCGGCGCCGGCATCCGACCGGCACTGGTCGCCTGATCAGGCGAATCGATGGTATGCGAAACAGCCGTGGCTGGTGGGCAGCAACTTTATCCCGAGCACCGCGGTTAACGAACTCGAAATGTGGCAACCTGACACGTTCGATTTGCCGACCATCGATCGCGAACTGGGATGGGCTCAATCGCTGGGAATGAATACGATGCGGGTTTTTCTGCACAATTTGCTGTGGCAGCAGGATTCGCAAGGATTTCTTCACCGCATGGATCAGTTTCTGGAGGTGGCCGACAAACACCATATCCGTATCGCATTTGTATTGCTGGATTCGGTTTGGGATCCGCGCCCGCATCTGGGGCCGCAACCAGCGCCTCGGCCACATATCCACAATTCGCGCTGGGTTCAGGCTCCCGGGGTGGAGTTGCTGAAAGATGAATCGCGCTGGGATGCGGAGTTGAAACCGTATATTGCGGGAGTGTTGCAGCGCTTCGGACACGATCCGCGTGTGCTTATGTGGGATCTGATGAACGAACCGGACAATGATAGCGAGCAATACAAAGCCACGGAAATTCCGGATAAAGCGATTCGAGCGTTAAAGCTGTTGAAGGCGGAGTGGAAGTGGGCGCGAGAAGCGAATCCCTCGCAGCCGCTGACCAGCGGAGTCTGGGATGGAGATTGGTCAAAGGACGCGAAGCTCAGCGAGATGGCACATTTTCAACTGGAAAATTCCGATGTCATTACTTTTCACAGCTACGATCCCTACGCTGAAACGAAGCTCAAGATCGCTTCACTGCGACGTTATGGGCGTCCGATTATCTGCACCGAATATATGGCGCGGCCCATCAACAGCACATTCGCATCGATCCTGCCCTTGCTGAAAAAAGAAAATGTAGGCGCTTACAACTGGGGCTTTGTAAATGGAAAATCGCAGACGGTTTATCCCTGGGATTCATGGGAGAAGCCCTATACCAGCGAGCCGGCGGTGTGGTTCCACGATATTTTTCGCAAGGACGGCACGCCGTATGATGCAAAAGAAACCGAATTGATCCGCAAGCTGACGGGAGCCGATGCCACCGGCCAGTAAATCAGAAAAGCGAAACATGCGAGACAGATTTGCAGGGATATTTGCGTCTTTGCTGCTGGCGATGATTTACATGCTTGCCGCCACGCCGCAGGCTCTCTCGCAACAACCGGAGGCGAAGCCGGCTCCGGCGCAGATGCAGGGATCGGTTTCTACCGGCGGCGCTCACGCGGCTATATTGGATAGCGAAAAACGTCCTATTACTGCGGGAGGGTTCGTCGACAGCGGGCCAATTGTTTTTCAGGATGTGGCGAAACAGGCAGGCCTTACCAGTTGGCGGCACGTAATGGGCACGGAGGAAACCCGCTTTATTTTGGACACAATCGGCTCGGGCGTGGCGCTGCTGGACTATGACAATGACGGCTGGTTGGATATTTATCTGGTCAATGGTTCAACTTACGACGCCATGTCGGGCAAGGCTACACCACCGCATGCCGCGCTGTTTCATAACAATCATGACGGAACGTTTACCGATGTCGCCGAGAAGGCCGGGGTGGCGAACGACCGCTGGGGATTTGGCGTGGCTGTGGGCGATTACGACAACGATGGGTGGCCGGATTTGTATGTGACCAACTTTGGCAAGAATCGCCTTTACCATAACAATCATGATGGAACATTTACCGATGTCGCCGAAAAAGCCGGGGTAACGTTGGGTAACTGGTCGACTGGCGCGACCTTTGGCGACTACGATGGCGACGGCCGTCTCGATCTTTTTGTTCCCGGCTATGTGCACTATGACCTTGAGCATCCGCCGGTCTCGGGTTCCGCTGAAGTCGCCTTTACAATCTGCGAGTTTCGCGGCATGAAAGTGATGTGCGGTCCGCGAGGTTTGAAGGGAGAACCGGACCATCTTTTTCACAATAACGGCGATGGAACATTTACCGACGTAAGCGTGAAGGCTGGAGTTGCGGATTCAACCCGCTATTACGGGCTCACGGCTGTATTCGCCGACGTAAACAATGATGGCAAAGTCGACCTGATGGTGGCTAACGATTCCACGCCGAATTATTTGTATCTGAACAAAGGCGACGGAACTTTTGAGGATGCCAGTTATACCTCAGGCTATGCGCTGAATGAGAACGGCCGCGAAACGGCATCGATGGGGATCGCGGTGGGCGATTATTTGAACAATGGCCTGCTGGATTTGTACAACACAGTTTTCTCGGACGACTATAACCCGCTCTACCGCAACGAAGGCGGTGCGAACTTTACCGACGTGAGCTATCAAGCTGGCATTGCCGAGCCGACGATCCCGTTTCTGGGATGGGGAACTGGGTTTCTCGATTACGACAACGATGGCTGGAAGGATCTTCTGGCGGTGAACGGCCATGTTTATGCGGGAGTGGATCAGAGCGATTGGGGCACGACATTTGCGGAGCGGCCGCTGCTCTTTCACAACCTGAGCAAGGGCAAATTTGAGTTGGTGCCGCCGGTTAAAGGTACGGGACTGGCATCTGTATTTACCGGACGCGGCACGGCCTTTGGCGATCTATTCAACGACGGCAAAATCGATGTCGTCATCAATCAGCTGCATAATGTTCCGGCGCTGCTGCGGAATGTGTGCGCCACGAAGAATCACTGGGTCGCCTTGAAGTTGATTGGCGGGCCGAAAAGTCCGCGGGATGCAGTTGGGGCTACGGTTTATTTAACAGCCGGCGGCATGCGCCAGCGTGGGGACGTGATCAGCGGCGGCAGCTATGCTTCTTCTAATGATCCTCGCGTGCACTTTGGGCTCGGAGAAGCCACCGCAGTGGAGCGCGTAGAAATCCATTGGCCAAGCGGGAATGTAGAAAAGATTTCGCTGCCGGCGGTCGATCGCATCTATTCTGTGGAAGAAGGGCGGGGCATCGTTGATCGCACGCAATTTTGAATCCGGATTTTCGAATCATTAACTTTTTGAATCAAGGAACCCACCAATGAGGACCATCAAAGGACCAGCAATTTTTCTGGCGCAGTTTGCCGGAGATGCGGCTCCATTCAATCGTTTGGATTCAATCGCGAAGTGGGCCGCCGGGCTGGGCTATAAAGGTGTGCAAATCCCTTCGTGGGATGGGCGCCTTTTCGATCTCAAGAAGGCCGCTGAGAGCAAGGCTTACTGTGACGATCTTCTTGGAACGCTCGAAAAAAATAATGTCGAACTTACCGAGCTTTCGACCCATCTTCAAGGCCAATTGATTGCAGTCCATCCCGCGTACGATTCGCTCTTCGACGGCTTTGCGCCCGAAGCGGCGCGTGGCAATCCGAAGGCGCGGCAGGAGTGGGCACAGGAACAGCTGAGATTCGCGGCAAGGGCCTCGAAAAATCTTGGGTTGAAGCAGCATGCAACATTTTCAGGTGCGCTGGCGTGGCCTTATCTCTATCCGTGGCCGCAGCGGCCCGCTGGTCTGGTGGAAGAAGCTTTCGATGAACTTGCGCGGCGCTGGAAGCCGATTCTCGATGTGTTCGAAGATAACAATGTGAATGCGTGTTTCGAAGTTCATCCTGGCGAAGACATTCACGATGGCGCGACCTTCGAAATGTTTCTGGATCGGCTCAAGGGGCATCCGCGCTGCAATCTTCTTTATGACCCAAGCCACTTCGTTCTCCAACAGCTTGATTACCTGCAATACATCGACCTGTATCACTCGCGGATAAAAATGTTTCATGTCAAAGATGCGGAATTTAATCCCACGGGGCGACAGGGAGTGTACGGTGGTTTTCAATCCTGGGTAAACCGGGCGGGACGATTCCGGTCGCTGGGTGATGGCCAGGTGGATTTCCGCGGAATTTTTTCCAAGCTAACGCAGTATGGATATGAAGGCTGGGCAGTGATGGAATGGGAGTGCTGCATAAAAAGCTCGGAGCAAGGCGCCAGCGAAGGCGCACCATTTATTGCGCGGCATATCATTCAGGCAGCCGAGCGATCATTCGATGACTTTGCGGGCGCGAGCACGAACCGAGCAGCGATTCGCCGCCTGCTTGGCCTGGAGCCCGTGGAAAAGAAATCGGGGAGAACAAAATAAATGGTTTCCGGCGCGCAGGAATCGAAAATTAACCGGCGGTTGCGGCTTGGGATGGTTGGCGGCGGCCCTGGCGCTTTTATAGGCGCGGTTCATCGTGCCGCGGCAAGGCTGGATGATTTATATGAAATTACGGCTGCGGCGCTCTCCGCCGATCCGCAGAAATCGGCGGAAGGCGCGCGTTCCCTGCGCATTCCCAGAGCGTATTCGAGTTTTGAAGAAATGGCGAGGGAAGAAGCAAAACGCCCGGATGGCATCGACGCGGTTGCCATCACCACGCCAAATCATCTTCATCATCGCGTAGCCAAAGCGTTCCTAAATGCCGGCATTCACGTCATTTGCGATAAGCCGCTGACTACAACGGTTGAAGATGCAGTCGATCTGGCAAAGACTGTAACTGCTACCGGCTTGATCTTTGGAGTCACATATACGTACACCGGCTATCCGATAGTGAGGCAAGCGCGGGAGATGGTTCTTGGCGGAGAGTTGGGCAGGATCCGCATGATTCAGGTGGAGTACGCGCAGGATTGGCTAGCCACTCGATTGGAATCGACCGGGCAAAAACAGGCCGACTGGCGCACCGACCCGGCGCGCAGCGGTCCAGGAGGATGCGTCGGCGATATTGGGACGCATGCTTTTCAACTTGTCTCCTTTGTTACCGGCTTGACCTGCGAAGAATTGGCGGCTGACGTGACAACGTTTGTTCCGGACCGCAAGTTGGACGACAATGTTCAAGTTCTGCTGCACTACAACGAAGGGGCAAAGGGTTCCTTGTGGGCGTCACAGATTGCGCCGGGAAACGAAAATAATCTTCGCCTGCGGATTTACGGCGAAAAGGCCGGGCTTTGCTGGGAGCAGGAAAATCCGAACCGCTTGACGTTCACGCGCCTGGGAGAAACTGCACGGTTGATGACGCGCGGCGGGCCTGGGATGGGCGACTGTGCCACTCGCGCAACACGAATTCCTGCCGGGCATCCGGAGGGTTATTTCGAAGCGTTCGCGCAATTGTATTCCGATATTGCAGAGCAAATTACGGCCAAGCTCGAAGGTCGAGATCCCGATGCCTGCGCGCTTCTGGTTCCGGGAGTTCGGGATGGCCTGGCTGGGATGCATTTTCTGAACGCCGCGCTTGAATCGTCTCGACGCGGCTCGGCGTGGATCAAGATGCCTACGGATGAAGAGGCCGCTCATTGAAAATGCACTTGTCAGCATAGTGCACGATAAACAAAGATTCGAAATGAGGTTAACTATGCATCGCCTTTCACGAAGAACATTTTTGAAAACTGCTTCCGCCTCGGCAGCCGCTGCGGCGCTGTGGAATGGTTCTCTACCGTTAATGGCTTATCCCCTTGGTTTGCCGCTGGGGTTGCAACTGTACTCGGTTCGCAGCATGTTACCCAACGACTATGCCGGGACGCTGCAACAACTGGGCGCATTGGGATATCGCGAAGTGGAGGCTGCGGGATTTTTCAATCACAGCCTCAGCGAGGTGAAAGCGGCCATGGATCGCGCGGGCTTACACTGCGTGAGCGCTCACAATTCATTGGCCGATCTTATGGCGAAGACGGACGAAATCATTCAGTATGGCAAGAGTTTGGGCCTGCAATATATTGTCTGCTCATCGCCGCGTTTGAAGGATCCTTCACGCGTACCGCACGCCGATTTTCATGCGACCGGCAAGTCGATGACGCTCGATGATTGGCGCTGGAACGCCGATCAGTTCAACCGCATTGGGAAAAGCGTAAGTGAAGCGGGCATGCGCTTCGCCTATCACAATCACACTCCGGAGTTTCGCTCGGAGAACGGCATTTTATTTTATGACGAATTACTGCGCCTGACCGATCCGTTGCACGTGACCATGGAACTGGATTGCGGCTGGGCGGTCGTGGCAGGACAAAATCCCGCCGAGATTATTTCGCGTTATCCCACTCGCATTTCTATGTTGCACGTTAAAGATTTCAAGATGACGCCCGCGGTGACACCGGATACGCCGCCAACCTCGACGGAACTGGGGCGTGGAACGATCGATTATCATCCGATCTTTGCAGCTGCCAGGAAGGCACATATCGAACACATGTTCGTAGAGCAGGAGGAGTTCGATGTGCCGGCCATGGAAGCGCTCAGGATCGATGCCGATTATATGCACGCCTTTACAGGCTAGGCAGCGCTTAAGTTAGGATTTCGAGTGCGCTGCCTTAGCGCAGCGCACTGCGAATCGCCAGGTCCAGCGCCGTCATCAGCACGGCAGAGCCGGGAATCACCAACAGAGCCTTCTTAAGCCGCCGCGGGTCGCCGCCCGCTATCGCACCGATAATGCGCGAACTCACGGCAAGGCCAAGCCATCCACAGGTAATCACGAAACCGATTGCGGTGCTCGTCATGCGCGGGAATGCATCTCCTACGATTCCCAGGGTAGTGGGAAAGACCGGCGCCATGGAAATACCCGCGAGAAAGACGAAGACTAATGCCATCCCCGGGCGCGAGGTCCGCAGCATAAGGAATGTTGTAACCGCCATCGCAATCGACCCCGTTAGAGTCACGGTGATATTGGGCACGTGGCTGAGAATCGGCAGGACAGCGGCGCGGCCAATCAGCAGACCGAGCGCAAACCCTAAAGACAAAATATTGAGCGCGCGTGATTCAGGAATCCCTTGCGCAATGAGATGGCGCGGCAGCCAGTTCCAGATTCCAACTTCGCAGGTGATGTAAAGAAACAGAAAAAGCCCGATCATCAGCAGCAGCGGACGCCCGAGCACGGGCGCCGCATCCGCGAGCACAAAACGTCCGGCGCCGGTGGGCCCGGGCATCTTTGTGCCAACCTGAATCGCTAGCGTCACCACAGTGAGTGACGCGACGGTGTAGCAGAGCTTTACCCAATTCCGGCCGAAAAGATTGGCAGAGATAAATGGCGTGGCCAACCCACCGAGGCCGAAGAAAAGATTGACCAGGTTCAGTGCGGTCGCACGATGAGTTTCGCTTACATCGCTGACCAGGGCATTCGCTCCGGTCACGAGAACTCCGCCGCCAACCCCGAGGAGAAAAAGCAGAAGCACGATGCTGCGGAATCCGGAAGAGCGAGGCAGCGCAAAAAGCGCGATGGAAATGAGAAGAAGGCCGAGAACGACTCCGATCTTATTGCCTTCGTTATCGAGCAGCGGCCCGACGCAGAGAGATGCCAGGATAAGTCCCAGCGCCTGCGCGGAGGCGATAGTGCCATTCTGGCTGGGCGACAAATGAAACCGGTCCGACAGGTTGGGAAGGATGGTGCCCAACATGGCGGCGATCATCCCGTAAATAAATATGGCAACACTAGCGGCAAGGATTAGCACGCGTCCCTTTCCACACGATCTCAATGTTTATCGAAAATCAATTGTTGATGATGTTATGACATTTAGCTCGGGAACGTACCGAAATCTCGGCAGGCAGGAGAAACGGCTGCTGTCATAATAAAAGTATGGCGCTTTTACGATTTTTGAACTCTATTTTGTTAGCAGGCTTGTTGGCTTTCGCGGCCATCAGTGTTGCGGCAGAAAATAAACCGGCCCCCACTGGTCGGCATATAAAAACTGTATGGGTGATTGTGATGGAGAACCAAAACTGGTCGTCGATCAAGGGCAGCAGGTTTGCTCCTTATATGAATCAGACCCTGTTGCCGCAAGCCTCTTATGCGGAGCAGTACTATAATCCCCCGCACACCCATCCCAGTTTGCCGAATTACATATGGATCGAAGCCGGCACGAATTTTGGCATTCTCGACGATCGCCCTCCCCTGGCTGACAGTCAATCGAGCACGCAACATTTAGTAACGCTTTTGAAAAACGCGCCCGGAGGAACTGTGCCGTGGCGCGCGTACGACGAGAATATTTCGGGAAAGGATTGCCCGCTATCCAATAAATATCCGTATGCAGTACGTCACAATCCGTTCGTATATTTTGACGATGTTACCAACCACAACAATGTGGATTCCGCCTATTGCATCGAGCACATTCGCCCTTTCGAAGAACTTGCCCGTGATCTCACGAATAATTCAGTGGCGCGTTATAACTTCATCACTCCCAATGTTTGCGATGACATGCACGATGGCTGCGCGCCGCTCTACAACAAAATCGCTCAAGGGGATGCGTGGCTGGCGAAGTACCTGCCGGAGATTTTGAATTCGCCCGCGTATCGAAACGGGGGAGCGGTCTTCATCACGTGGGACGAGGCAGATATTGGAGACGGCCCCATCGGCATGATTGTTCTCTCGCCATTCGCGAAAGGCAAAGGTTACAGCAACTCGATTCACTATAATCACGGAGCGTTGCTGCGAACTCTTGAAGAAATCTTCGGAGTTGCTCCTTATCTCGGCGATGCAGCGAATCAGCCGGACTTGAAGGACTTGTTTAGCGTCTTTCCGTGAGTATCACCCTTTTTTAGAATATTGATCTTCCGCGCCAGCTTCTTTTTTCCATGCCAACTCGTTGCATATTAGAAATCTGTGTCGAATCGGTGGAGCGTGCCGTCGCGGCTGAACGCGGCGGGGCGGACCGCATTGAACTGTGCAGCGATTTGATCTCGGGCGGAGTTACTCCTAGCGAGCAACTGATGGGCGCGGCACGTAGCGGCGTTCCTATTCCTATCCATGTATTGATCCGTCCACGAGCGGGCGACTTTGTTTATTCCCAGGCTGAGTTTGAAACCATGAAGCGCGAGATTCAAGCCGCCAAAGACCTTGGGATGGATGGGATTGTGCTGGGCTTGCTCGATGAAAATATGCAGATCGATCGAGAACGCACAAGCTCGCTCATAAATCTAGCGAGCCCGCTTCCGGTTACGTTTCACCGGGCATTCGATTCGTGCCGGAATCTTACCGCTTCATTGCAGGCGGTGATCGAAACTGGTGCGACACGAATTTTAACTTCCGGCGGAAAAGAGCAGGCTGCAAATGAGCTTGCAAGTCTGGCAGAGTTGGTGACGAAAGCTGGAAGCCGAATCGCCATCATGCCGGGTGGGGGCGTGAGGGCCAATAATGTCGAACATATTTTGCGGGAAACCGGGGCACAGGAAATTCACACTTCCTTAGGAGTGCCCGCAACAGCGGGGAACGAAGGATCGGACGACGAATTCGAAGCAAGAGTTCGGGAAGTGCGGCGCTTGATTGATAATCTGACAGCTCAAAAATGAAACAGCAAATCGCTCGCCACAGTTAGCTGATTCTGCCGCCGGCCATTGTCATAAGCCTTCTGATCCCAGGCACGTTCAAAACGCAACTCCGGACGCAACTGCACTGTGCTGCCAAACCAGTGACACCACATAATTGTGTTTTCCGAATACTTTGTGGAGTAGCCGGTGCGCTGGCCTTTTTTGTCGTCGAGAAAGTCGCTGCGAAATGAAATAAAGTCGTGTGCCGAGAGTTCTTTCTGTAGAAAATTTACGATCGCATATTCGGGCGCGGTGCAACGCTGTTCTCCGCTCAGGCAGTAGGCGGCATTTGCGCCAGTTTCGGGCTGAATACCGCCTCCCACGGCGGGCACGTCGCGCTCATACATGTACCAGCTTTCGGTCGCCATGTGTACCGTCTTCGAGAACTTGTGATACCAGGTGGCATCGTATTGCTGCAAATTGTTGTAAGTGTACTTGCCGTTGTTAATGCCGTTGGCGCAAGCGTAAAAATTGTCGTTCACGGTTTTTGTCGTATAGCTCAGGCAGGCCGTGCCGGAGGGTTTCGCATCGGGAGTCCACAAGGCAACGTCGTGGCCGCCGGTAATGCCGAGTTGCACCAGCCACTGGTCGTTCAGTTTTACGGTCGCCATTAACCCTGTGTCGGTAAAGGGATCAATCGCATATAGCAGCGAGTGGCTGAAGATATAGTTATTCGGGGCTAATTGTGCCTCGATTCCGGGTACGGAGATAAAGCGGCCCAATCGCAGATTCATTCCATCCGCAATTTGCGGAATGTAGATATCCACGTATTCCAGCGTGGGATCAAATCCATATTGGCGATGATCGTTTATCCACGGGCCGCTCCAATAACCTTTCGCAGTCGTGTAACGATAATCGGTGCCGTAGAGGGCCGTCAGGTGATATCCCCAATCGACGTGATCGCGTTGAACGGAATCCGGTAGCCGTTCGGCATAAAGAACCAGTTGGCCCATCTCGAAACGATTCGAGTAGACGTCATTCGCCTCCGGCGCATTGCGGTCGGATGAAGTGCTGAAATTTAGCGTCGGCTCGACCCATCCATAAAGTTTCGTACGGCCGGTCGCCTGGTTGATGGCCGTCATCAGCGGATAGCTATTGGTATCCGGCTCGCCGATCACGGGCGAACCACCGTAGGACCAATCGGCATTGGGAAATGGAGGCGAATCGAGCGGTGATGGGAGTCCGCGGCGCGGCGGCGCGGGTGATGAAGAGGCGGGCTCGGACCAATCTGCACGGTAGAACTTGAGCCAGCGCGAAAAAAAGTTTGGCGTTTTAGGAACGCTCTGATTCAGTGAATCCGGGAGACTTTCTTTGCCGGCTTCTTGCGCCGCGCAGAGAACACAGGAAAAAGCCGCAATAACTGCGATTAGAAGAAGGTAGTGGCGGAAGTAAAGCGGGCGCACGATAGGAGTTGAAGGCATGAACTGGGAAAATCAAGTTTACAAGGTATGCGGCCCAGCCAAAAGTGGCGCGCTTTCGTATGGATCAGCGGCGTATGACGTGAATATAAGGATTGAAATCACCAGAGGATGCATCCTCACGCAACAATGGGTTAACATCGTCACTGCGCCGGGCTTCTCCGGCGCATACGGAAGGTTTTGTGAAATTTACTTATAAAGCTTTAGCGTCCTATCTCTTTTTAATCGGCGTCTCCCTGGTTTGCGCTATGTTCTCGCAAGACACGCCCCAAACACAGCCGGAAACTCATGGTATTCAACTCTCGAATATTGATCGCTCGGCGACTCCAGGGAATAACTTTTTTGAGTACGCCAATGGCGGATGGATCAAGCGTACTGAAATCCCCGAGGATCGCGCGCGCATTGGCGTCTTCACCGCGCTCGGCGACCTCAGCAACAAGCGCACTGCCGATTTGATCGAAGAGATATCTAAATCAAATGCGGCGGCGGGCTCGCCGCAGCGCAAAATTTCCGATCTCTACAAATCCTACATGGATGAGGCAGGCATTGAGGCAAATGGAGTCTCGCCCATCAAGCCGCACCTCGATGCAATCACGGCCATCCGCGACAAAAAAGAGCTGGCGCACGCTCTGGGCGCAAGCCTGCGCGCCGATGTGGATGCGTTGAACAATACCAACTTTCACACTCCGAATCTATTCGGACTCTGGACCGCTCCGGACTTCAACGATTCCGATCACTACACTGCTTATTTGTTGCAAGGCGGCTTGCAGCTTCCAGACCGCGAATATTACCTCTCCGATAGTGAGCACATGCGAAAACTGCGCACCGAATATCAGGCGCATGTCGCGGCCATGTTGAAGCTGGCAGGATTTACCGATTCTGATTCCCGCGCTGTAAAAATCATCGAACTCGAGCATGCGATCGCCGAGAAGCACACAAGCCTCGCCGATAACGAAGACATCCACAAAGCCAATAACCCCTGGAAGCAAACCGATTTTGCGAGTAAAGCTCCCGGGCTGGACTGGAGCGAATTCTTTCGCGGGGCTGAACTCACGAAGCAAGCCAGATTCATTGTGTGGCAGCCATCGGCTTTTGCCGGCGAGTCGCAGCTTATCGTCTCTGTTTCCCTGGATACCTGGAAAGACTGGCTTGCTTACCACCTGATCGAAGCCTATGCCGCAGTGCTGCCGAAAGCTCTTGCGGAACAGCATTTTGCTTTTTTCGGCAAGGCGCTTTCCGGAGTGACCCAGCAACGTCCGCGATGGCAGCGTGGCGTGATTGTGGTGAACGGATCGTTGGGTGACGACGTGGGCCGCATATACGCGCAAAGATATTTCCCGCCTGAAGCGAAAGCGCAAGCCGAAACCATGGTAGCCAACATCGTGGAAGCCTTTCACAAACGTATTGATGCGCTCACCTGGATGAACCCCGCCACCAAGGCTGAGGCTCAGGCCAAACTGAACACGCTCTATGTGGGCGTCGGCTATCCAGAAACCTGGCATGATTATTCGGGGTTGGCAATCAAGGCCGACGATATCTTCGGCAACACATGGCGCGCCTCGGTCTTCGATTATCACCATGCGCTGGGCCAACTGGGCAAGAATGTCGACCGCAAGGAGTGGTCAATGACGCCGCAGACAGTGAACGCAGTCAACCTGCCACTGCAAAATGCGCTGAACTTCCCGGCCGCAATTCTGCAACCACCCTTCTTCGATCCTAAAGCGCCAGCGGTAGTGAACTATGGCGCAATCGGTGCGGTGATCGGACACGAAGTCAGCCATACATTCGACAGCGAGGGCAGCACCTTCGACTCAACGGGGGCGCTGCGAAACTGGTGGACGCCGGAAGATTTGAAACATTTCGAAGAAGCCACGGCCAAGCTAGCGGCGCAATACGACACCTACAAGCCGTTTCCTGATCTCTCCGTTAACGGCATGCAAACCATTGATGAGAACATCGCAGACCTCGGCGGCATCTCCGCCGCATACGATGGCTACCGCGCCTCGCTCGGTGGCAAGCCCGGCCCCGATCAGGACGGTTTTACCAGCGATCAGCAATTCTTCATTGCATTTGGACAGAACTGGGGATCGAAGTCTCGCGAAGCCGCGCTTCGCCAGCAAGTGATGACCGATCCGCACTCGCCCGCGCAGTATCGTGCTGACACGGTGCGCAATGTGGACGCGTGGTATACGGCATTCGATGTGAAATCAGGAGAGACGCTGTATCTCGCTCCGCCCGACCGCGTGCGCATCTGGTAAGTGGCTGCGGTTCGATCGAAAAAATTATTTCAAACCGAAAAGCGAGGATCACCTTCCAATATCTGCTGATCCAGTTTTGGGGTTTCGCCTTGGCGCCAAAGTTTGGTCAGATGCTTTACGCGATACACCAGCGGGCCTCCATCAGGGCGTTCGCTGCGCTCAAGCGGACGCGGAATGCAAACGAATTCCGTTTCGAACGCATTGCTGGTAACACGAACCACAGCATAGCCGTGGCCACCCATGTCCACGAAGGAAACGTGCGGCGACAAATCTGGATTCGATACAGCTCGTGCCTTGTTGATGTCTCCGCTCTTTGCATACTCGAGGCAAGACTTGACGCCATGCCTCAGCAATAAGTTGATCATCGGTTGCGGGTGCGTGTCCGCCGGGCCTTTGCCGATATATAAAGCAAGAAGCGGATGATCTTTGGGAAAAACGTGCTCGTACGCTTCTACGAATCCGGGCGCTGAGATGGAGCCGGTAACGAACGCGATGCCCACCGGCTCGAACTTTCCGGGCGGGAGGGACTTCGCCGCAAGTCCGGCCCAGAAGCTGTGACGGTCGCCGGCGACGGTGGCGAAGCCGGTGATGTTATTCTCGCGAACGAAATCATACACTTCGCCTTTTTCTTTATAGGCAGTGCTGGAGTCGGCGCCGGAAAAGCCGGCGTATCCCGCGCCGGGCCAGGGTGCGGTTAAGCCCGCCGGCAAATTTTGCGGATCGGCGCGCATTTCGAGGGTTGCGGTTGTGTTGCCCCAGATTTTCCAGGTCGCGTTAGATTTCTTGAGGCGATCAAGAAACCATGCTTTCTGTTCCGCACCAAGCACCGTTTGCGCGGGTTGGTCGCGGCGGAAATTTGGAATCTCGGAACTGCCGTAACGAATGGTTGTTGGGGCATGGCCTCCGTTGTAGGAGTTCCCGGCATCGAGTATCTCCATTGCTTCCTGTGGTAAAAGTTCAGGAAAATTGTCGCTCGAAAATGCCTGCGCTTCGGGCCGATCCGTGGGCTCCTCGGAGCGATAGCTGCGCTGATCGGTAATAATCAGTTCCATGTTGCGACCCCAGCGCACCGCCCGATAGCCTTTTAGGCTGCTAAGAGCAGCCAGATTGTTCGACTCTTGACCGAGACCGTGCTCATCGAAATGCGTAATTGGCGTATCGATCACCAGCGGCGGATCAAATTGATTTAGCGATGGTCCACTGGGTTTGAACAATCGCGCCGGCTGGTATTCGAAGAACGCCTGATTGGCAGCGACTTTGCGGGTCTGCGCGGGGCGCGTCTTGCCTTCAAATTTCTGCAGACTTTGCCAGCCCAGCCAGCTGAATTCGTGGTTGTCCCACATGCAGACAAATGGCCAGTGCGCGCGCGCATCCTGCAAGTCGGGATCATGCAGATAACTGCGATAAATGGTGCGATAGTCGCCGAGGACGGTTGGAATATGAAAGTCGCGAATCTTTTCGCCATGCTCGTAGCGGACGATGTCGCGCAACTGCCGGTCGTACATGCCTTGCGGACGATCTTCCGGATACCAGACAATTTCATAAATAAAATCGCCGAGGTGCAGAATAAAACCAATGCGATCTTCTTCGGCCGCGCGCTCATCCTCAAAAATCATGCGCCGGTAGGCATTCTGCGCACCCTGGTTGGCGTTCTGGCAACTTATGAATACAAAGCGCACGGGCCTGGTGTCATTATCCAGAGGCGCAGTGAGCGTGCGGCCGAGGCGGCTGCCGTTGCCTTCGGCATCGGTAAAACGATACCAATACACTCGCGCGGGCTTGAGTCCGCCGGCGAGCACGCGGCAGGTCCAGTCAGAGGCTTCCGAAACCGGCGCTTCTGCCGTAGCCACGATGCGTTGGAAGGATTCATCTTCGGCGACCTCGACATTTAACTTTTGCACGGTGCTGCCATTGATGGGTGGACGACGCGTCCACAAAAGAACACTGTCACTTTCAGGGTCGCCGGAGGCAACGCCCTCCGGATAGAATTCGCGGCGCTCGCGCCATTGAATTTTGGAGTCGCTCGCAAAAGGCTCTCCCCATGCGGCGGTCGCCCCGAGTGCGATTGCCATTTCTAAGAATGACCGTCGACTAATCGTGGACATTGGTTTCCTTTCTCTCTCTTTCTCAATGACGAACAGCAGCCATTATTTTATTGGCCTCGGTTCCGAACGGATAACTAGCAGGCTGGAACGCCGTCCAATATGATGAACCGTTATGCCGCTGCTGTCTTGAATCGATTTGACCTGATGAAGTGGCAGGTAGTGTCTTAATTTCAGGAGTAAAAGCATTGACCGCAGAGGTCGCGAAGGACTCGCAGAGGTCGCGGAGAAAAACACAGGAATACTACCAAACGGCGGGTGAACTTGCTCAAGATGATGTCTGCGACTTAGGATCAGCTGTGTCTGCATCGAGCGATAATTTTAACTTTCACTTTCGCCGTGTCACACCTGGAATAGAGACTCTGCCTTGCAGTTTCAGTTTGCCGCGGCATCGCCACTTGCGGGCTTATGCCACGGTCGTACTGAGTGGTAGCTTTGAGGAATCGGGCTACGCTGGGCGCGTGCGCGCCATCGCGGGCGATGTATTGATTCACCCTGCGCTCGACTGTCATGCAAATCAAATGATCTCGGCGGGAGTGAAATTGATACGTTTGGATTGGCTGGATGCGACCGGAATTGGCGGCCTCTATCGTTTGTTTAATGCGGACGAGATCGCGCGAATAGCGGAAAAAGATGTCAAACAGGCGGCGCTGTTTCTGGAAGATTGTTTGCGTAATTATTCTCCACCTTCGCCCGGTATAAGAAATGATTGGCCTGATCTTTTGCTGACAGCCCTGACCCAAAATGCTTCAATTGAGATTGGCGCCTGGGCGGAAGTGAACGGTCTGGCGCGAGAGACGGTGTCTCGCGGCTTCGCGGCGGCGTACGGAACCACGCCTGCTGTATTTCGCGCCGAATTACGCGCCCGCGCCGCGTGGCTCCGTATTACACGAGGCTCCGATGAACTTTGCCGAATCGCGGCCGAGATGGGCTTTGCCGATCAGGCGCACATGACCAGATGGATTCACCGCATCACTGGCGCCCCGCCCTCCGCATGGCGTCGTGCTTCCGTTGCCGCATGATCCACGCCTTGTTGATTAACAGGCATGAACAGGCCTTCAATTCAGCTACATTAATATAGAGAAGCTACAATTAGCTTTCTGTCGGTTGGCATCGCCTGCGCAAGCGGCTGATCGCTGAGAGTTTAGTCGTTACTTCATGAATATGGGGATCAAAACCGCAACAAAATGTCTTGGCGAAGCGGGGCATTACGGTCCGGGAATCCGCTCCGATCTGCATGTCCGGATAGAACCGCGCGAACGCGGCGGCCTCGATATTGAACTCGAATCGCGCGTCAAACCTTACTACGGCGATGCCATCCGGCAACAGGCCCAAGATGTGCTCGCATCACTCGGCGTACGGCATGCGCAGGTGTCCATTCACGATGAAGGCGCGCTGCCGTTCGTAATTGCGGCGCGGATTGAAACGGCGGCTCTGCGCGCCGGATTGGGAGAAGGGACGCGCGTGCTCCCCAACCGGGTCTCGAATCCCGGGCCTTCTCCGCGTGATCGCATGCGGCGTTCGCGGCTTTATGTCCCCGGCAGCGAACCCAAATATTTTGTTAATGCGGCTTTGCATGGAGCGGACGCGATCATCCTCGATCTCGAAGATTCCGTTCATCCCAACGAGAAAGACGCGGCGCGGGTGCTGGTGCGGAACGCGTTGCGCGCCGTCGACTTCCTGCAATGCGAGCGCATGGTGCGCATCAACCAGCTTCCTCTGGGACTGGAAGACTTGCAGCAGATCGTCCCCGAGTCTCCCAATGTAATTCTTATTCCTAAAGTTGAGACTGCCGATCAGGTGTTGGTAGTCGCGCAGAAGATTGCGGAGATCAAGGACAATTACGGAATCGCTCGCCCGATCTGGCTGATGCCGATACTTGAGTCGGCGCTGGGAATCGAAAAGGCCTACGAGATCGCGACTGCGAGCCAGGAGATTGCTGCGCTCACCATCGGGTTGGAGGACTACACGGCGGATCTTGGCGTGGCTAAGACGACGGCAGGCACGGAATCGTTATTCGCCCGGCAACGCATGGTGAACGCCGCTCATGCAGCCGGCGTGCAGCCTATTGATTCGGTATTTGGCGATGTCGGCGATGTCGAGGGCTTGCGCGCGTGGTCTTTGAGTTCTCGCGCCATGGGTTTTGAAGGCATGGGATGCGTACACCCGCTGCAAATCCCCATCGTCCATCAGGCTTTCGCGCCGACGCCCGCCGAAATTGAGCGAGCGCGGAGCATCGTCGCGGCGTATCACGAAGCCGAGAGCAAAGGCCTGGGCGTGACCACGCTGGGATCGAAGATGATCGATGCACCAGTTGTGCAGCGCGCTCTGAAACTGATCACGCAGGCTCGCGCGATGGGCCTGATTGAGTAGATGGGCCTGATCGAATAAGAATTTGAAATTACGCACGTGGGGAATCATTGACCATCCTGGAAAAGAAAGAATTCGTTCTTAACGCCGCCGGGCGCATGGTGCCGGAAGTTGCGAATGAGCGCCGGCAAACCCCTTATCAGGGCGTGGACAAATTTGAGGCGCGGGGAAATAAGGCTGCGCCGCCCATACGGAATGCAGCCAGCTATCCCAAGAATGGTGACAAGCGCGCCGCGGATCTGGAGACTGCCCTGCGCAAATGCGGACTGCGCGATGGCATGGTCATCTCCTCGCATCACCATTTGCGCGACGGCGACCGGGTTGCCATGATGGCGCTGGAGGCGGCGGAAAGAATCGGCGTCAAAGATATTGTCTGGTTTCCCAGCGCTTCGTTTCCATCGCAGAAGGGAGCCATCGAACTAATGGCATCCGGCGTGGTCCATCATCTTGAGGGCAGCATGAATGGCCCGCTGGGCGATTACTGCACGCAGGGAAAAATGCGGGGCATGGGAGTGTTGCGCTCGCACGGCGGACGCTGGCAGGCGATTCAGGATGGCGAAGCTCACATCGATATTGCGGTAATCGCCGCGCCCACGGCGGACTCATTTGGAAATTGTGATGGCTCTCACGGCAAGTCAGCCTGCGGCTCTTTGGGATTTGCGTTAGCCGACTCTCTCTATGCCGATCATGTCATCGTGGTTACCGATAGTCTTGTTCCCTTCCCCTGCATCCCCTGGCAGATTCAGGGCAATAATGTAGATTACGTTGTAACCGTCGATTCCATCGGCGATCCCGCGCGGATTGTCTCGGGCACAACGCAAATCACCCGCTCGCCCGACCGTTTGCGAATCGCTGAGTTGGTAGCGGCTTTTCTGCGGGACGCGGGCATCATGCGCAACGGCTTCTCTTTTCAAGCAGGCGCCGGTGGAATCTCTCTGGCATTCATCAACTATCTCAAACAAATGATGAAAGCAGCCGGGGTGAAAGCGCGATTCGTTCGCGGCGGATCGACAAAATATCTTGTCGAGCTTCTGGAAGAGGGCCTCACCGACTACATTCTCGACGGCCAAACTTTCGATCTTGATGGCGTGCGTTCCATCGCCAACAATCCTCGCCATGTGGCGACTTCGCCATTTACCTCGTACAACGATCACGTAAAAGGAAATTTTGCATCACTGGTGGATGCGGTCGTGCTCGGCGCAACCGAAGTGGACCTCAATTTCAACGCCAACGTTGTCACCCACTCCGACGGCCGGCTTCTGCATGGAATCGGAGGATGGCAAAATTGTCTGGCTGCGGGCTGCACGATCCTGGCCGTACCCTCATTTCGCGACCGCATTCCCATCATCGTTGATGAAGTGACCAGCCTGTGCGGGCCCGGTGAATTGATTGATGTTGTGGTGACGGAGCGTGGTATCGCCATCAATCCGCTGCGCCAGGATCTCATCGATGCCGTGAAGGGTTCAAAGCTCCCCATTCGTTCGCTGCAAGAGATCAAGGCGGAGGTCGAGCGCATCTGTGGCGGCAAGCCGCGACGACCGAAGCTCGGCGATCGAGCCGTCGCTATTATCAAATGGGTCGATGGCACCGTGCTCGACAGCGTCTGGCAGGTTACCTAAAGGAACGTCTCCGCTTCGAATTGCTATTTCGCGTGAATTCCTGTGAAGAACTTCCAGGCCATGTCTGTAAAATCCAGCGGCACGGCTTGCGGATTTTTCTTGTTGCCGGAATCCAAACTGCCCGCCCACTCATGGCCGAGGTTCGCCACGAAGTCAGCGATTACGGGCACACCAGCTCTGCAGTTCTGCCAGGAAAATTGCACGCCCCAGTTCATTTTTTCAGCCGTTTGGATCCGACAGCCATTCAGATATCCCCAAGTGACCCAATTGCCATGAGGCGTAGTCGCAAATTGCGGACTATTCACTTCAAAACCGGAGAACTGCTCGTCGGTATCGCCGTGTATGTAAAGGATGGGTACAGGGCGGGCAAGTTTCGGCGGCGGGTCCATGAGCGGCGTGGCGACGGCAACAACTCCGCGAATCAGATTCGAATGACGTGAGGAGAGCAATTGCACCATTCCCGATCCGCTGGAAAAGCCGGCAAAGAAAACGCGTTTCGGGTCGGCGTGTTCGCGGTGAAGAACTTCACGAACAACAGCCAGCAAATATCCTTCGTCATCGACGGGCAACATGCCGGCCGCAAGAACGTGGGTGCGCGAACCTTTCATTTCCCAGAAGGTGATGTTGTTGTGCCGATCGGTCGGTTGATCGTGCGGCTGATCTGGGTGGGTCGCAACCGGCTCAGGAAATACAACCAGAAATCCATAGCGATCCGCTTCACTAATCCAATTGAAATCTTCCGAGGCGGATTTTGCCGTGCTTCGAATGCCGCCGAGCATAAAGACAGCCGCAGGATGGGATGCTAAATGGGCTGGCCGATAAACGAGATAAGGGCGGCTATACCCGTTATGGACGAAAGGCCTGGTTTCGATCTGCGCGGAAAGTTGCCGTGGAGCAGCTATTACCGTGGCCGCAAATAGAAGTAGCATTAAGCCTCGGCGGATTGGCAATCTGTAAATCATATGTGTCGGGGTCATGATTTCTATCCAATCTTACGAATTTGCGTGTTATTTTGAAAGGATTCAAATTGGAGCTGCCCGATGGACGCGACACTAAAAACGCTCATGCATTTCTTCCCTTCGCGTTTTCTGCCTTTGATTCTGTTGATTGCCACCGCTTCGGCGCAGACTACACATTATCCTCCCGACGGCGATCAGATCCCTGGCCCCGATTGCCTCAGTCCGGTGAAGGCATCCTCAGGACAACCGAAGATCTGCACCCCCGAAGATTACAAAGCATGGCTGGAGGATATTACGCATTGGCGGATGGAGGCGCGCATCCGCGCGGGCTATTCGGGCCAGGAATACGAACGGCAAGAACTCAAGTGGACCCAATCCAGCTTCATGCAACCGCAAATGATGGTTGAAGATCGCTACTTCTACGATCCGGAAGCGGGCCGCTATACGGTGGATCGATATCTGGATGATTTGGAGAAGCGCTATGGCGGCATCGATTCCGTTCTCCTGTGGCCGGTGTATCCCAACATTGGCATCGACAACCGCAACCAGTACGACATGATCGGTGCCATGCCCGGCGGAGTTGCGGGAGTAAAACAGATGGTTGCGGATTTTCATCGCCGCGGCGTCAAAGTTTTCTTTCCTTTCATGGCCTGGGACCAGGGCACGCGCGACGTCGGTGCGGCCGATTGGGACGCTACCGCCCAAGAGATGGCGGAAGTGGGCGCGGACGGCATCAACGGCGATACCCTGCGGGGAATTCCCCGCGCATTCCGAACAGCTTCCGATGCGGTAGAGCATCCGCTGGTGCTTGAACCCGAGCATGCATTCCCTTCTCCTTTTGAAGCGCTGGCATGGAACAACATGGCTTGGGGTTATTGGCAATATCCGAATGCGCCGATGGTGAGTGTATACAAGTGGCTTGAGCCTCGGTACATGCTGAATGTTTGCGACCGCTGGAACCACAGCAAGGTTGACAACCTGCAATACGCCTTCTTCAACGGAGTCGGCTATGAAACCTGGGAAAATATCTGGGGCATTTGGAACCAAATTACTCCGCGCGATGCGGAGGCGGTGCGGCGCGTGGCTGCGATCGAGCGCGCAACGGCTAGTCTTTTGGTGAGCGCCGACTGGCAGCCCTACGCGGAAACCGAACAGACGGGCACTTTCGCCAGCCGATGGCCGCAGGGAAACAGCACGCTCTGGACGTTGATCAACCGCACGCAATATGACGTAGATGGCCGCCAGTTGCGCCTTCCAGTGCAGGCAGACATGCATTATTTCGACCTGTGGCATGGAGTTGAACTCTCGCCTGTCACCGTTAACAATCAACGGTTCCTGAGTTTTTCTATTGAGGCACACGGCTATGGCGCAATTTTAGCGACTACGAGCGAACCTGATAACAGCTTGCAGAAACTGCTGGCGCAGATGAAACAACTCTCTGCCCGGCCTTTAAGCAGCTATTCGGCGGAGTGGATCTTCGCGCCCCAGCAGATAACGCCCAATCCGAAAACAAGTCCGGCGTCGGAAGCACCCGATAGCATGGTTCGAGTTCCGGCGGGCGAGTTTTCTTTTCAAGTGGATGGAATCGAGCTAGAGGGATTTAACGACGTGGGGGTTGATGTCCAGTATCCATGGGAAAACTCGCCACGCCGGCATCATCTTCACCAGTTACATGTGGACTCATATTGGATGGACCGCTATCCGGTGACCAATGCGCAGTTCAAGAAATTCCTCGACGCCACGCACTACCATCCCAAAGACGATTTGAACTTTCTTCACGATTGGCAAAACAGCATGTACCCGCCGGGTTGGGAGAACAAGCCTGTAACGTGGGTTTCACTGGAGGATGCCCGAGCCTACGCGGCCTGGGCTGGGAAGCGGCTTCCGCATGAGTGGGAATGGCAATACGCAGCGCAAGGCAATGACGGCAGGTTGTATCCGTGGGGTAATCGTTGGGATGATGCAATGGTGCCGACGCCCGATAAAGAACGCACATTGCGCGGACCCGATCCGGTCAATGCTCATCCCAGGGGTGCAAGCTCGTTTGGCGTGGAAGATCTGGTCGGAAATGTCTGGCAGTGGACCGACGAATTCAGCGACGAACACACTCGCGCCGCGACCTTGCGCGGCGGAAGTTATTACCAGCCGCAAGGATCGGTGTGGTACTTTCCGCCGGCGTACCGACTGGATCAGCACGGCAAACTACTGTTGATGGCTCCTAGTAAAGATCGCGCCGGCACACTAGGCTTTCGTTGCGTGAAGGATGCGCAGTAATTTCCCATGCAACTCAATCACTCTACGAACCAGCGAGAAACCCCCGGATGGCAGTATGCCGTTACCTCGGGAATTCTGGGATGGGTTCTGGACGCTTTCGATTTCTTCGTCGTAATTTTTCTGGTGGATACGCTCGCCGCGAACTTCCACGTCGAAAAGAAAGCCATTGTCTGGACTATCTCTATTGCTTTGGCGATGAGGCCGGTGGGTGCGCTGCTCTTTGGATCGCTCGCCGATCACTTCGGCCGCCGACGTCCACTCATCATTTGCGTCCTGTATTTCTCGGTAGTCACCATGCTGAGCGCGTTCGCACCCAATTACGCCACGTTTGTGGTGATGCGAGCGCTGTATGGCATCGGCATGGGAGGTTACTGGGGCGTGGGTGCTTCTCTGGCTGTGGAGAGTGCGCCGCTGCGGCGCCGCGGGTTGATTTCAGGATTGATGCAGAGCGGCTACCCGCTCGGATATCTTTTAGCCGCAGTAGCCATGGAAAGCGTGCTGCCTCACTTTGGCTGGCGAGTCATGTTTTGCATCAGCCTTCCTATCGCGATTCTGATCTCCCTGCTTACGATTCGCGCCCCGGAGTCGAAGGCGTGGGAGTTGCACCATCAGCACTCGATCGGCAAAATGTTTCGCGTCCTCTGGGAATATCGTGCTGGCTTCGCCTACTTGCTGCTGGTCATGACCATCATGTCCTGCCTGTCGCACGGCACGCAGGACTTGTATCCGGATTTCTTGAAATCGGCGCACGGATTTGCCCGGTCTACGGTATCGAGAATCGCTATTTTCTACAACATTTGCGCGATTGCCGCCTCGCCGTTTTTTGGCCAGCTTTCGGAATCGCTGGGAAGGCGACGCACCTTTATGTTGTCGCTTAGCGTGGCTGCGCTTGCGTTATACCCCTGGGCTTTTGGTGCAGCTCCTGCCACGCTACTGATCGGCGCATGTTTCATGCAGGCCGGCGTGCAGGGCACGTTTGGAATCATTCCCGCCCATCTGAATGAGCTCGCGCCGAACGCGGTGCGCAGCCTGTTTCCGGGTTTCGTCTATCAACTGGGAGTTCTGCTGGCTTCTCCGGCAGTATCCATTCAGTACGCCCTGCAAAAACGCCTGGGATACCCATTGGCGCTCACGCTTTTCGAGGGTCTGGTTATTGGCTCGCTCATTATTATTTTTGGTCTGGGGCCGGAGCGAAAAGGACGAGATTTTTATGCGGCAGACCAATCCGCATGAACTCGCGAGAGTTGAATCACGTGGACTGCGTGGCTAGCACGCAGTCCGAATGAAATTCCTTTGCTGCCCTCACTCCACAGCTAACCCAACATTTAGAAGACGAACCGCATGTTCAACTGGATCAGGCGGCCGGGACGAGCTGCGCTGACATATCCGAAATGACTTGCCGAATTAGTCTGGCGGTCGTCAATGACACAGGGAGCGTAGCCCAGAAACGGGCAGCTGCTGTTGTTCATAGCGCTCCATTGGGTGTGGTTGAAAGCGTTGAAGGCATCGGCGCGAATCTGAATTTCCTGGCCTTCGCGGAACGGCTTAAACGCCTTTTGCAGTCCCATATCCCAGTTGTTGGTTCCGGGCTGGCGCACGTTATTGCGGTGTTCGTCACCGCGAGTCACCGCGAAGTTTGTGATGCCTTGGTTGAGGTAGAACGGATCAGTGCTGGCGGCGGGCTCGGTGTAGCAACTGGTGTTGAACTCGTGGGTAAAGCTCCGGCTGCCGCGCCCTAGATTGCCGCTGCAGCTTTGGAGTGGAACATCTCCCATTCCGTCGTATGAGCTGGTGTATCCGTTAAAAACCGTTGTGGGAGATCCGGATTCGAAAGTTGTAATCGAATTCACTTGCCATCCGCCGAGCGTCTCGCGCATGATGCGATTTCCGAAATGCCTACCCGGCAGCTCGTAGGTGAGAGCCGCCACGAAGCGGTTGGTATGGTCAGCATCGGAAGGGCCATAACTCCATCGCGGATGCCACTGGCCGCCGATAATCTCTTTTGCGACACCGGCGTTGTTCGTTTCGCCGTTCTCCCCGAAGAATTCGTCCATCTGCTTCGACCAGGTATAGGAGACTTGAGTGGTCAAGCCACGCCAGCCACGGGTTTTCAATTCGGCATTCATGGCGTTGTAGTTGTTGCTCTGGTCGGGACGAACTGAATTGACCGCACCCCACCGGCCCGGCGCTACTGCTGTCTGTGGACGTGCAGCATCGCAGGTCAGGCATTCGCCATCGCCATCAAGCTGAACGTTAATGTCGGGATAGAAGCCCTGGGGGAAGAGGTTCAGGTCATACTGAATCGCCATGTGCGTGCCCTCGGAGCCCACATAGCCGACCGAACCCACCACAGCTTTGCCCAGTTCACGTTGAATATCCAGGCTCCAGCGCTGGACGTAAGTGGTCTTCCAGGTTCCCTGATCCACGGTCGAGGTGGTGCTCTGATTCCCCGGAGACCACATCAAACCGCCATCGGTGCCAAGCGGATACGGCCATGTACCCCGGGCAACAGAAATGGGCGCCGGAAACGTTTGGGCGAGGGTGTAGCCGGTCCCACCAGGACCATTCGAAATATTCGATGTGTAGTACTGAGTTCCTCCGTACGCCGGTGAGTTCCAAGTCACCTGGTCGAGGAACTTGAAGCGACCGGTCTCATAGAAGAGACCGTAACCGCTGCGAATAACGGTTTTGTCGTCCAACCGGTAAGCGAGTCCAATCCGCGGCGCGAAGTCTTTCTTGGGCGCGGAAAAGGGATGAGAGCTGGTTCCAGGGGTTAAACCCGGCATGACGAACCGCCATCCGGGATAGTTCTGGTCGAGTACGCCCCAATAGTTATCCACGGAATATGCGGGGATGGGCAGATCGTAGCGAACACCTAAATTTACGTTGAGTTTCCGGGTCGCATTCCACCCATCATTTACGTAGGCAGCGTATTCCGGCGTGCCGTAATAAAGACTGGCGTCCCCGCTCTGTGCAGGAGTGCGCTGGTTCATATTGCTGACGAAGCCGGTTTCAAACTCCGCCAGATAATTGAAGCCGGAACCGTCCGAAGAATTGGGGCCAAAGCCCGTGTAACCGCCATCCGCCGTGACCGAGCGAATGATGTCGTTGTCGCGCTCGTAACGCCGCGCCAGGTAAAAGCCCGCCTTGATAATGTGCCGCCCGAACGCTTTCTGAACGTTGTCGGTTATCTGGAAGATGGGAACGTACTGATACCAGTACTCGCCGGCATTATCCGTGCCTAGACTCAGATCGTTTCCGAACAAACCTCCGCTGCCGACGTTCACAGCGAAGTTGGAGTCATTGCTTACGCCGAACAGACCCTTGTCGAATGGCGTATAGCCCGCCAGATTCGAGGACGAATTCTGGAAGAGCGCCGGAAGCCAGGAATGGTCCAGCGCGTTGATTTGCGAAAGTGAGTTACTGAAATTGTAGGCTCTCATCCAACTGATATTGAATTCATTGCTGAGCGTGGCATTGAAGACATGCACGTAGTGGAATTGGTAGGTATTCACACGATGCACTGGACCATCGCCGGCGCTGAGGCCCGGCGGATCTAAAACTACGCCAACCCCGGATGTATTGGAGGCGAGAAGGTTATTGGGGTTATTAAGCCTGTAGCCGGTGTCGTGCAGGTAGCGGAAATATACGAAATCGTGAGTGCCAATGTTGTAGTCTCCGCGGACCGTGTAGTTGTTGCCATTGATCCCCGCGAGGTAGGAGCTGGAATAATTGTCATAGTCGCCGGGTTCGTTCGACGCATAGCCATTGGGCTTGGGGAAATGCGAAAGATAATTCAGAGCGATTTGGCTGGACGGGGTAGCGAGGAGGGCTGCAGAAATCTGATTGCCGGGAAAGGGTGTCCGCACATTGGTAGCTGCGTTATACGAGGTTGGATCGTAAATCACATACTGGCAGGCGCTGGGTTCGGTGGTTGGATTCCCATTGCACTGCGAGGCATTGAAACCGGCAGGCGCGTTCGCCAGCCAGGGACTGAAGTCGCCGGCAAGGTCGGCTGCAGTTGGGACGTAAGCGGAAAACGCAGTCAGCCCAGAGTTCCGCAGGCGCTCGAAGGAGGCAAAGAAAAACGCCTTGTTTCTTCCGTCAAAAACCTTGGGAATGTAAACAGGTCCGCCGATGGTGAAGCCGTACTGATTCTGGTGATAAGCGCTGCGCGGTATGTCCTGAAAGATGCTGTAGGGGTTGTTGGCGTTCATGCCCGAATTCTGGAAGGTGTCATAAACGGAGCCATGAAGACTATTGGTTCCTGACTTGGTAGTCACACTGATCTGGCCCACATCGCGGCCATACTGCGCCGAGTAATTTGAAACCTCGGCTTTGACTTCCTGGATGGTGTCGGCGTTGATGTTCATGATGGGGCCTTCCACCCAATTGTCGTTGTTATCCAAACCGTCGACGTAGTAACCGACACCGTAGTCGGTGCCGCCGACGTTCAATTCCATGGCGCCGCCGGCCGCGCTGGCTGAACCAAGCCCCCACACCATGCGCGTGTTGTCGCCACTGCCGCTGTTGAAGCCCGGCAGAATCTGGGCAAAGTTCAGGTAGTTGCGTCCCTGCACAGGCAGGTCGCGGACGAACTCGTTCTCGATGATCTCCGACAGGCTGGCGTCGTCCGTCTTTAACAATTCCGCGGCGCTGCTGACTTGCACTGTCTCGGTGGTTTGACCCACTTTCAGGCTGATGTTGATGCGCTGAGTAGTGCCGTTTTCGAGAGACACGGCAGTTGAAATCGCGTTGGAAAAACTTTCCTTAACGACTTCGACTGTGTAGTGGCCAGCTATCAGATTGGGAAATTGATAGTCACCGCTGGAGCTGGTGGTCGCCTTCCACTTGACCCCGGTGTCGACGTTGGTGAGCGTTACCTTCGCACCGGGTATTACGGCCCCTGCCGGATCGGCGATGTTGCCGAGGATGGTGCTGGTGATCACGACCTGAGCCAGTAAAACGGCGGTGGCGAGGACGCAAAAAGTGAACAGAAATACACATCGACAAAGACGCATAATTCCCCCTCATGCCCAGCGCTGCGAGCCGGCGATATCTGCCTTTGATGGCCGGCTGGCGGTTTTATTTTGAAACGTTTCAAATCACAGCCCAAGATATTAGACCCGCTTGTGGAACATTGTCAAGAAAAAATGAAATCCGTTTCCGATTACCGGGTTTTATTCATGCGCATTAAATAAAGGGCGCGATGACTTATGGTTCGATTCCCCCGGCTATTGCGTATTTGGGAACGCTGGAATCCGCTCCCTCGAATTCACATTTCTACGAAGACAGTGGACACAATCTTTGAACCGTTTTATATTGTCCACCGTGAAACTCTAATCGGAACGGAGTTCGTTCATGAGACCCATCGTTGCGCCTTATGTGATCCTCGCCCTCCTCGTTACCGCCTGCTCCCTTTCCGCCCAGGATTCTCATTTTCGCCCCGATCGCCAGCAGATTCCCACCCCCGGCTGCCTCATCATGAAAGGAGCGTGGGAAGGCGGATCCACGCCCTGCACGCAGAATGAGCATGATTCCTGGCTGGCTGATATTCGCCATTGGCGCGAGGAACGGCGGATTCGTATCGGCTACGAAAATTCGCGCTACGATCTCCCAGCATTGAAATGGACGCAGTCCAGCTTTTTCCAGCCGCAGATGATGGCGGAAGACCGCTATTTCTACGATCCCGTCGCTCACCGCTACACGGTCGACCGTTATCTCGACGATCTGGAAAAAAGATACGGCGGCATCGATGCGGTGCTTATATGGCCGACGTATCCGAACATGGGAATCGACAACCGCAATCAACACGACTTGATCCGGTCGATGCCGGGTGGCGTGGCCGGCGTGAAGCAGATGGTCGCGGACTTTCACCGGCATGGCGTGCGCGTGCTGTTTCCGATGATGATGTGGGATCAAGGCACAGGAGCTCCGGGCAAATCGTGGCCGGATGCGATTGCCAGCTTAATGGCCGAGATAGGCGCAGACGGCATTAACGGCGACACGCAGGATGGAGTGCCGCTCGCCTTTTCGCTGGCTGCCGA
>Ga0224568_1000008_pt1 | contig 158163 bp, 142 predicted proteins | sample CLU5metagenome_FD_182727 | JGI IMG/M metagenome (GOLD analysis project Ga0224568, IMG submission 182727) | Spruce litter microbial communities from Bohemian Forest, Czech Republic - CLU5 | ecosystem: Environmental > Terrestrial > Plant litter > Unclassified | place: Czech Republic: South... | reverse complement strand
CGGCGTCAGCGCCTTCAGCTCAATCTGCTCCGGAGACATATAGAGCAGCGTTCCTTTTTGCGCCCGCGTGGTATGAGCATCGGCCATATGGGCCACGCCAAAATCGATGATCTTCACCGAGTCATCTTCCATCACGAAGATGTTGCTCGGCTTCAGATCGCGATGTATCAACCCGCGTTCGTGCGCCGCCTGTAAACCGCGGCAAGTTTGGGAAATGATGTCGATTGTGCGCTCGACCGTAAGGCGATGGCTGGCTTTTCGAATGAAATATTCCAGCGTGGTACCGGGCAGCAGCGGCATCACGAAATACGGCTTTTTCTTGCCCTCTTCCTCGAACTCCCCAATGTCGAAAATCTCAACAATATTGGGATGGCTCATGGAAGCGAGCACATCGCATTCTTTGTAGAACAACTGGAGCGAAGCCGGATCGGGGATGTCGAGGATAGTCTTAACCGCGACCTCGCGGCGCACGACCGTGTCGTAGGCGCGATAAACCAATCCCATGCCGCCCTGGCCGAGGACCTGCCGGACCTCGTAGCGGCCTGCTAATTTTTTAGGTGACGAAGTAGAATCCATGGCCCGCCCCGGTTTTCGGGGGCGTTTAGCATCTTAACCCGATTCGGGTGAAAATCGGGGATTTCCGTAGCCAAAAAACTATGCCCGGAGCAGGTTGCGGACGATGAAAAGGACGTTTGCAGGACGCTCGCCCAGCCTTCTCATGAAATAGGGATACCACTCGGTGCCAAAGGGGATGTAGACGCGGACGCGCCAGCCTTCCCGCACCAGATTTTGCTGCAAATCGCGGCGAATTCCATAAAGCATCTGAAATTCGAACGAGTCGCGCGAAATATTTTCCTGGGTTGCAAAAACTTGCGCTTGCCGAACAATCACTTCATCGTGGGTCGCCAGGCCATGATAGATGCCGCTCTTCATCAGTGTTTTCATCAACTTGACGTAGTTAGCGTCAACATCGGACTTGGCTGCGAAAGCGATATCCGGCGATTCTTTATACGCGCCCTTGCAAAGCCGTATGCGGATCCCTTCGGCAAGAAGCTTTTCCACGTCCGCTTCCGAGCGCTTTAGGTACGCCTGAATCACGGTGCCGACCGACTTGGCGTTGCCGGGCATGCGATGGAGTTCATGTACGAAATCGAGCGTGCGCTGGGTATAAGGAGAACCCTCCATGTCGACGCGGACAAAGCCCGGCGGGTTCATGGACGCGGCTTTGGCGACCAGGCCACTGACGATCTCGCGAGCCAGGTTCTCGTCGACATCGAGCCCCATATGAGTGAGTTTCAGACTAATGTTCGCATCCAGATGGTTGGTAATGATGGCATCGAGAATTTGCTGATAAAGCTGGGCACTGTGGCGGGCTTCATCGGGATTGGTGACGTTTTCGCCAAGGTTATCGATGGTCACACTGATTCTGCTGCGGTTCACCGTTTGCGTGGCGTGGACCGCATCGGCAATCTCCGTTCCAGCTACGAACCGGCCTGAAACCCGGCGGCCCAGGGAAGAACGCTCGGCGAACCTGCGTATGGTGGGGTTTTCTGAAAGGCGGACAAAGAACGTTCTTAACATGCCGCACCTTGGAATGAGCGCGGAAATGGACGCGCCAGCACAGATTGCTTCGCGAAGACCACAGAATGTTGTATCACAGACGAGGCTAGGGCTTGGAAGGGATGGTAGTCACTACGGAATAGACAATATCTGAAATAAAAACGAACTCACTAAAGCATGAACTTCAGTTCCACAACTTCGTGAGTTTCGTGCGGAGCAGGTTCCCACTTCCATCCGCGTAACGCGTTTTGAGCAGCCTGAACCAGCAAGGGATGCCCGCCTTTGATTTCGACGGACTTGACCGTGCCATTGGGCGCAACTACAACGTCCGCCTTAACGCTGCCCTGCAGGTTCATGGAACGCGCGAGGCTGGGATACTGCGGAGAAATTCGCGTCACTATCTTGCGCGTGCTCTCAGGGGAAGTTTGGCCGAGAATGAGATTGGGAACAATGAACAGCGCCGCTACGAGGAAGGCTGCGGCGGCGATTCGATGCTGAAGAAAATACCTCATGGGACAGCATGGAGAATAAGTGAGATTGGAGTCCCGTCGTAGATTACGGACGTAATGGAGGCAGTCGGAGACTCGCTTTTGACGCTAACTTATCTTGTCGTGCTCTTCCAAGAACTTCTCCACTTCAATCGCAGCCATGCAACCGCTTCCCGCCGCGGTAATTGCCTGGCGATAGCGGCGGTCCTGCACATCCCCGCAGGCGTAGACACCATGGACGCGGGTATGGACGTAGTTGTGCGTTTTGAGATAGCCGTCCGCATCGGTGTCGAGCAAACCCGCGAACATTTTCGCGTTGGGTTCGTGCCCGATGCCGAGGAACATTGCGCTGACCGGGAAGTCTGAAACTTCGCCCGTTTTCAAATTCCGGAGCTTGAGTCCGGTGACTTCCTGCCTGATCGGATCGTAGATGTCTTCGACGACCGTGTTCGTAAGGAAGCGGATCTTTTCGTTGTGCTGTGCGCGCTCCAGCATGATTTTGGAAGCGCGAAACGAATCGCGCCGGTGAATTAGAGTGACCTTACTGGCAAAGCGCGTGAGGAAGATGGCTTCTTCCATCGCGGAATCGCCGCCGCCGATCACTGCAATTTCTTTCCCCGAGAAAAAGAAACCGTCGCAGGTTGCGCAGGAGGAAACCCCGTGACCGATGAGTTTCTGTTCGTTGGGCAATCCAAGCCAGCGAGCGGAAGCGCCACTGGCGATGATCAACGTTTGTGTGTGCACCTGGTGCACGCCGAGATGAAGCGTAAACGGACGCTTGCTCAGATCGGCGCTGGTCAAGTGCGCCATGCGATATTCGGCGCCAAAGCGCTCGGCCTGCTTGCGCATATTTTCGATCAGTTGCGGCCCCATGATTCCCTCAGGGAAACCGGGGAAGTTCTCCACTAACGTGGTGAGAGAGAGCTGGCCGCCCGGTTCATGGCCTTCAATCACAAGCGGTTTCAGGTTGGCGCGCGCGGCGTAAAGAGCGGCGGTGTGTCCGGCGCAGCCGGACCCGATAACGACGACGTTGCGAATTTCACTCATGATATTTAGCCGTTAGATTGTGGATTTCAGATTTCGATGCAAGCTGCCCCTGGCCAACAAAACCGATAACTATCAGAGGGCGTTGGGTACACAGAGAATATTGACTCATTGCTTCTTACTTGCGGCCTTGGCAGGCTTCGCTTCCGCGGATGACTTTGATCCCGGAATCTGCGCCAGTTCCGCCGGCACGGTACGCTTTACTCCCAGCAATCGGCGATAACTGGCAAGCACTTCCGAACCGCTGCGGAATAACGGCTCATAGGCGCTTTGATTCGGAGCGGGTCCATTCTCCGAGGCATTGCATCGCGCCAGCGCGATCGACGATTTTCCAAACCGCTCCAACCGAATGCGGCTTACCGGAGTATTAGCCGCAACCATGCTTGTAACGCTGCCGATGGCCGAAGCGCTGTCTTCCATGGAAACCTGGATTAAGTCTTTGGGATCGCGCACGTGCATGACCAGCGTCTCCACCATATTGTGGCCGTCATCGCTAAAGGAGTACTGCACGCTCGAGAACAAAGCCTGCACCGAGAATTCGCGCCGGATGCGAACATAGCGCGCGACTGAAGGTTCGTCAGAAATTTCGGTGCTTTGCCCCGGCTGAAGAAAATTCGGCGCATCGGTCAGCGTTGAAACACCATGGGAGATTTCGAAATCGGAGCCGAACAGCGGCTGTTTCGGAATGCGCGCCAAAGCCGCGGCAATCTCTTTTTGCTCTTCCGCGGAAGGCGTACATACATTCAAAACATTGACCTTTACCTGCGGTTGAGCCGATGATTCGGTGCTTTGCTGAGCACGCACGGGAAGGCTGAGCAGGAGTGCAGTAAGGATGCAAAAGAATTTTGAATGCACGGCAGAATTCTAAACGATAAGAGCCAAAATCCCACCGAAGACGCGAAAGTTTTCTTCCGAGAGGCAAGGGCGATTAGAATTTACACATGGCGAATTTAACATTGGTTTATGGCATGAGGCTGCTGCCATCGGAAGATGTGGCCGCGGTCGGAGCGGCCCCGGTAAAGCTCACTAATGGGCGCGAGGCGTCCGTCACCATGCACGTGCTCGAGGGCAGCAAAGAAGAAATCGAGAAGCAGTTGCGCACCAGCCTGGAAGCTTTCTTCGATCTGTATCCGGAGATCTAAGGCACAAAATTTGGAAGTTCGCGGCAACATCGTCCGCGGCTGAATCCGAAATACAATTATGCGGGAATCTTATTGGAAATTGCGCGCAAGACTACTTGAGGCCGGTCTGTGGCCGCAAGGTTGGGTTGCGCGTGGAGCCTGGTATTCCCTGGTCTCGGCCATTGGACTCTTATTTCTGGAATTATTGCTTGATCTTTTTGCGCCTGCCATTGGCCAAAGCCTGGGAGGATGGATCAAGTTCCTCATCTTCGATGCGGCTCTACTATTTTGCATTCTTGCTTTCCGCTGGTTGAAACGCCGGATTTTGTGGCGTCTGCGCAACCGGTTGATTGTTACTTATGTCTTCATCGGCGTGATTCCCGCATTCCTGTTGGTGGCGATGGCTTTCATCACACTCTACGGGTTAGCCGGGCAGTTTGCCAGCTTTGTGGTGACCTCCGAAATCAATTCTCAGCTGCGCAGCATGCAGGCCGTGAACGCGGCCGTGGGCAATGAACTCGCCGCACACATTGAAAAAGGCGAAATACCTGCTGCCGAATCTCTCGCTGGATTGCGAAAACGCGACCACGCCTGGGAAAGACGCAGAGTATGCGCCTGGCATGGCTCGCGCGTATTGCTGTTCAGCGCCGGATCCCAAAATACGACTTTGATGGCCTTCCCCGATTTCTTTAACAAAGGCGATACCGAGTTTGCCAAGGCGATCCGCAATGGCGAGTCATTCAAAGAAATCGTTCGCGATAACGACCAGTTGTACTTGCGCGTTGCCTCGGTATTTGACGTAGGGCCGGAGAAGCTCACCGTGGTTGCCGGCGAACCGCTAGACAGGGATATGCTTGCCGACGTCGCAGCGAATTTAGGCGAGATTACACTGTACGGGGCTGGAACTCCGCTCAACGATGGGCAACCAGCCGACCAAAATTCGGCAAAGCCGCACAGCTTTGAAACCCGCATTTTTAATCAGCCGCAAAAGACTAACTCCGGGATCACCGCAAGCGATGGAGAGTCAGCAGCCGGCTCCGAAAAAAAGCAGCAGGTTTTCCATTCGAGTTTCTCCGTGGGTGCGCTCACCCCTTCCGCAAGCATGCTGGATCGCGAAATTACCTTTGCGACGCCGCTTCCGGTGGTGGATTGGAAGACGGGAGAACGCGCCGGCACCGGCGCCCTCATAAGCGTGCATACGCGACCATCGGTACTGTATAGGCACCTGTTCGCAGCGCTGGGAGATATCGCCCGTGGTGTGGAATATATCCTGCTGGGAATCCTGATCTTCTTCGCCGTGATCGAGATGGTTGCGTTGATCATTGGCACGCGCATGACGCGCACGGTCACCGGCGCGGTTGCCCAACTCGACGACGCCACTAAACATGTGGATCGCGGTGACTTCAGCCATCGTATTCCGGTGAAGTCTTCCGACCAGTTGGCGCAACTTTCGTTGTCGTTCAACTCGATGACCGAATCCATCGAGAAGCTGATACAGGAGCAGAAAGAAAAGCAGCGGCTGGAGGGCGAACTGGCCATTGCGCAGGAAGTGCAGGCGCAACTGTTTCCGCGACAGGTTTCGGAGCTGGAATCTCTTGAAGTGCACGGCTTCTGTCGCCCGGCGCGCACGGTAAGTGGCGACTACTATGATTTTCTCACTGCCAGCTCGCACAAGCTGATTCTCGCTGTCGGCGATATCAGCGGCAAAGGAATTTCGGCCGCGCTGCTGATGGCCACCATCCATTCGGCGGTGCGCGCCTATAGCGTGGAAAGCCTGCCGCAGATGCGGGAACCGGTAGCCGTGGGCGCTGTGGCCGGCGCGGGCAGAATCATGGCGGCGTGGCCCGAGGGTATCGAAGTCTCGCCCGGCGCGTTGCTCGGCTTGCTCAATCATCAACTCTACGAAAGCACTCCGCCGGAAAAATACGCCACGCTTTTCCTGGGCATCTATGACGGCCGTTCGCACCGGCTGACCTACAGCAACGGCGGGCATCTGCCTCCGATTTTGATCAGCGGCGATGGTACAGTGCGGCGGCTCGAAGCGGGCGGCACAGTGGTCGGCCTGTTCGACAACATGACGTATGACGAGGGGTCGGTCGAGATGCATCCCGGCGAAATTTTCTTGGCGTACAGCGACGGCGTCACCGAACCGGAAAACGAATTCGGCGAATTCGGCGAAGAGCGCCTGATCGATCTGGTGAGCGCGAACCGTCGTCTGCCGCTGATTCAGATAAGCCAGTATGTTACCGCCGCCGTGGATGGGTGGATCGGCGACAACGAACAACCGGACGATATTACGCTGGTGCTGGCAAGAGCACGGTAGCGGTCATAAGTTCTCAAAGAAGGCTACCCCAGCTTCGCTATGCCTTTATCACATTCGCGCTGACCAACTTTTAACAAATTCTCCGAGCGGGTACAGGGCATCGGGAAATTTGTCGGTCATTACCGCGAATCCAAGTCGAAAATGCGAGGGCGCATCCCAGCAATCCCCGGGGGCGAGCAGGATGCCCTGTTCCGCGGCCGCCTGGCAAAAGGCGCGGCTGTTCTCTCCACTAACCAGCCAGGGGAAAGCGGTCACTCCGCCACGGGGAGGAATCCAGCCCAGCGTCCGGCGATGCTCTGACATAAAGGCGGCAAGATGCCTAAGATTCCGAGTTGCGGTTTCCTGCGTTGTTCCGAGGACCGTAGCCCGGTGGCGCATGGCAATCTCCGCCAGCATTTCTCCGGCAGTATTGTTTGAAATAGAAAAAATGGTGCGCGCATTCCAGTAAAGCTCGCGGCGCTTGGCGTCGTGCTCGATCATCCAGCCGGTCCGCACTCCAGATAAAGGGAAAGCTTTCGAGAAATCATGGATGACGGTCGCATGCGGCAGACGGGCAGCCGATCGGGTGGGCTGTTCGCCGTTAATAGGATGATAGATCGGGTGGTAGACCTCATCGCTGACCAGTTGAATTTCACGTGACATTGTGAACTCGTGCAACTCATCCAGTTCCGCATCGCTGATCGTAGCGCCGGTGGGATTGTGGGGGCTGTTAATCAGAACCAACTTGGTATTTCGATCCACCATTTGCTTGATCTCATCGAGATCGATACGGAAGCCGTTCTCCTTGCGAACCGCGTAGTAGCGCTTCTCGATCCCAAGGGATTCGGGCAAGGCGGAAAAGGGCGGATAGCCGGGTTGAGGCAGGACAACGTTGGCTCCCGCTTCCGCGGCCAGCCAAAACAGAATAAGCAGCGCTTCCGAGGCGCCGGTCACCACCTGGACCGTGTCGACACTAACATCCTGCATCTCGGCGATGGCTGCGCGTAAGCCCTCGGCGCCTGCTGGGCGGCTGTAGGCCAGCTCGTGATTCATGAAGCGCTGCCGTTCCTCCTCACTGGCGAGGCTCAGGATCTCATTGAGGGTCCAGCGTGGCCCTTCGCTGGAAGCCAGGTTGAATTCGATATCATGTTCGTAGGCGTCCAGCCATATGTCCAGCAGGAAGGGTTTCAATCGCACGTCACACCTCGAAAGATTAGATCGCGGATCGTCAGGCTGGCCTCACAAACTTTCACATGTTTCTTGGATGTTGGATGAAATTCAACACCGATGCTTAATTAAAGTGCGGCTAGATTTTCTTCTTCTTCCACTTTCCCTGTTTGAACAGAATCGCGCTAGCCACAGCCATGGCGCTTTCAGCTATGGCTATTGAAGCGAAGACTCCGTTCGAGCGCATGTGCAGCGGAATGGCCAGGCAATAGGCCAGCGGAATTTCCAGCAGCCAGAAGCCGAAGAAATTTACGATGGTGGGAGTGATCGTGTCACCTGCGCCGTTGAAGGCCTGCATCATGACCATGAAATAGGCGTAGCCTAAGTTGCCGTAGCTTATTATGCGCAGGCAGGCCGCGCCCAGCGGGATCACTGCCGGGTCGCTGGTAAACAAGCGAACAATAGGCTCGGCGAAAAATATGAAGATCAAGCCGAGCAGTCCGAGAAAGGTTACGTTGTAGATCCCGGTGCGCCAGACTGCTTTTTCCGCGCGCTCGGGATGGCCCGCGCCAAGATTCTGGCCGACCAGAGTGGCCGCAGCGTTGCTCAATCCCCACGACGGCAGGATGGCGAAGATCACGATGCGAATGGCGATCGTATATCCCGCCAAGGCAGCTGCGCCGAAGATGCTTACGATGCGCACCAAGCCGATCCAACTGGTGTGAGCGATGGCGAATTGCAGAATGCCAGTGAGCGAGACGCGGATCAGCCGCAATAGAACATCGAAGCGCAGGCGAATCTGGCTTTTGAGGATGCGAAGACGTTCGGTGCCGCGCATCAGGCGGTAGAACTGGTAGGCGACACCGATGCTGCGGCCGGTGAGCGTGGCCACGGCTGCGCCGGTTACGCCAAGGCGTGGAAACGGACCCAGGCCGAAGATGAGGCAGGGATCGAGAATTAAGTTGAGGATGTTCGACACCCAGAGCAGCCGCATAGCGATGGCCGCGTCTCCGGCGCCGCGAAAGATGGCGTTATTGAGAAAGAGCAGAAGGACGGCAAAGCTTCCGCCTAAACAAATCCTGGTATAGCCGCTGCCGGTGGCGACAATTGAGGGAGTTGCGCCCATCAGGCGCAACAAGTCCGGCGCGAAGAAAAAGCATGGGATGCCGATGGCGACCGAAATAAAAAACCCCAGAGCAATCGCCTGCACTCCTGCAACCGCCGCGCCCTCCGGATCTTTTTCTCCGATGCGGCGAGCCACCATGGCTGTGGTAGAAAGGCTAAGGCCCATCGCGACGGCGAAAATCAGGCTCAGTAGAGACTCGGTGAGTCCCACCGTGGCGATCGCATCCGCTCCCAATCGCCCTACCCAAAAAACATCCACCACGGCGAAGAGGGATTCCAGCACCATCTCCAGCACCATGGGGACGGCGAGCAACAAGATGGCGCGGTTCAGGCTGCCGGTGGTGTAGTCCTGGTGTGAGCCGCGAACGGCTTCCAGAAGCGAACTCCACAGCGTGTGCGGTTTTTCGGCAGCGGGAACCAGGGCGTACATAAATGCTGTACCTTTCACTACGGCGGATTTACCCCGCGAACCGCCTACTTCTTCGGAAACAGTGACACCCTCGCGGTGACAGCCAGATTTTTCGCCATCCCTCCCAACAACACGGGGCCGATCGGCGTTTCCACGAGTCCCCTGCCATCAGCGCGTGGGTCGGAAGTGGTCTCATCCAATGTTTCCCACTTGTGCGCGTGCAGGTCGAAGTCAAACGTTAGAGGGGAGACGTCCGGAGGATTGCCATCGTAGGAAGTGCCTTTGTAATCGTGCGGCGTGGCCGTGCCCCCGGAAAAATAAATCCTATGATCGCGCTCTGCGCCGCCTCCTGCAATACCGAAGCGGGCAGTGCCGGGATGCGGCGGCAATTTGCTCCATTCAATTTTGGTGGGATCTTTGTGATCGATTTTTCCCAGCCAGCATTCGTCGGAAGCAATGTAACGTGGACCTCCGGCGGGACCGGGCTTCGCGCCATCGACAATGACGATGTTTTCGTCGGCCACGCCGCCCGCCATACCGAAAGCTGGAGCTCCGGGAAACGGTGTAGCCGAGGTCCACGAGTCTTTTTCGATATCGTAGAGTTGCACATTGTTTACCGGGCCGTTCGGTGATCGGCCTCCGATCAAATAAATGAAGTGATCGTGCGTTACGCCGACGACCGCGCTATCGACCGGGAGTGGCAGGTCTTTTCCGCGGGACCAGCGGCGAGCGCCAGGTTCGTAAACATTCACGTCCGGCACAGTGAGTTCGACACCTTTGCTATCGACAACGAAGCCGCCTATGAGAACAACCACACCTTTTACCCCGCCAGCGGCGGCATTCAAACGGCCTACCGGTCCGGGCACCTGTCGAGCAGTCGTCCACTTACCGGCGCGCCCGAGGGTCATGATATAGACGTCGTTCGTAACATCATTCCAATCTTTCTTGGGACCCACTCCCATGAAAGAAAATAGTTGGAAGCCGCCCTTCAGACCTGCGACGGCGTTGCCCGAAACTGCGGCAGGCATAGGCGGGAATTTTGGCGTGTCCTGGCCGGCGGCAAACGTGGCACAGAGGAGGAAGAGAGAAGACACAAAAAATTTCTTCATCGCAGAAATATTACTCCACAATTCTGGAGAAAAATTAGAAGGCTTAGGTTGGGATCAGAACCAGGTCTTGCGGCGATAGTCGCGGTAGGCATCGCCAAAGGCCGCTTCCAGTACGCGAGCTTCGCGGCGGGCGCGAACCACCTGTATCGCAATCACTCCCAGAAGAAAGATCCAACCCGTCGGCCGATGGAGAATCAAAATAAAGCCCGCGAGCAATACGGTTCCGAACACATAAATCGGGTTGCGGATTTTCGAATAGACTCCCTGCGTGACCAACTGGTGGGCTTCCGCCCGGATCGCAAAAGAACGGCCTAGCTGATATCGCGCGACCGCAATCCCACTTAGGCCCGCGATCATCAGCGCCGTTCCAACGTCTCGTTGCCAATCCCATAGGCCCGGCATGGTGAACATGAACCCAAGCAGCGCACAAGCCAAAACGATTTGGACCACGGCGAACGCATAATACTTTCGGGTTTCCATCCTCGATGCCCTTCCCTGTTCAGCACCCCATGCTCGGCACTCCATCGCCTATTCGATCAAGCCCTGGCGCACGGCGTGAATGAAGTCCGTATATGCAGGAACTGCACCGTTCGCGCGCATCAAGCTGGCGATTTGTCCGCGATGGTATGCGGAATGCATCACGACGTGAGTCAGCACATCGTGCACATTGCTGTTCCACCGTTCACCCTTGCTGTTTTTGTATTGAATGTTCTCTGAAAGCCCTCCGGAAGGAAGTTCAGCGAAATACACGCTCCAAAGTTTGCCGAGTTCAGCGATTTCTGCTTCGCACTGCTCGGGGTTGAACTCCGGCCACACAGGCAAGCTTTGCGGTTGCTGCTTCAGGCGTTCAAACCACAGCCGTTCCGCGGCAAGAATGTGTGCAAGCAGTTGCCATGCTCGCTTCGCGGCTGATCCCGGCAATCCATTGGCTTTCATCACGGCCAATACTTCGCTATTTGCCCACGCATCGTAGGCAAACTGGCGACGCAAATATTCCATCAAGTCCACAGATCAGTCCTCAATTTCCAAACCTGCTTAAAACGTAGAGCGAGATCGAGCCCCTGACAACAGAAAAACTGTAGTCGGCAGGTCCACCCTCTGGCAACCGAGTAGTGCTCTTTCGGAAGCAAAAGCCTTTGACCTCAGAGATCGCGAAGAAAAGCACGCTCGAAAACCAGGACACTACCGCAACCGAGTTGTAACGCTCCTTTCATACATGTCGGTTAGACTGCCCACGAGTTCTGGAGTGAGATATTCTGAACAAGTAACTCTGATTTGCCCGGATTTAACGGCGCCTAAAATGCCTTCCAAGACCTCATCTCGAAAGCCACCCGAAGAGATAGATACGTCCGAAATGCAGCAGAAACCGGAGGTGGCTAAGAAGACGCTTAAGAAGGGCCACGCATCTCTCGACAATCTTGCGCAGACGGCGCTAAAGGCTTTTCTCATCGCACGCGATGCCGCTTCCAATGTAAACGATCTTTTTACGCCATCATCGCGCATGGCTTTTCTGGCAATCAAAGAGTGCGAGCAGGAACTCGATGTAATCGAGCGCTATATCGATGAACGTACTCCCGCCGCCATCACGCGGGTAAATGAGGCTCGCGCCCGCCAGTTATTAACCAGCTTAAAATGCACCACCGACCTGGAGCGTATCGGCGATCTGGTGATGAGCATGGCTTTGCGGGTGCAGGCGCGCACCACAAAGATGCCAGCTTCGGATGTTCGCCAGTTAGTCGAAATGGCCGCGATTCTGCGGGAGATGCTTGATCTGGTTTATCAAGGATTCGTCAATCTCGATCTGGAACGCGCCCGCAAAGTGCTGCAAATGGATAAAGACATCGACCGCCTCTGCCATACGCTTTTCCAAAAGCACCTCACCGAACACGCGACGCAAAGCGGCCCTTCGAGCTTTGAAATCCTGCTCATGGCGCAGGCTTTGGAGCGTGCCGGCGATCACACCACGAACCTCGCCGAAGACCTTTACAGTTTGATCGAAGGCCGCAGCCTGCGTCACGCCCCCAAGAAGAGGGCCGCCACGTAAAGTATTCGCTTTCTTTCTGTTTCCCCGGCCGCAAAATGCGGTTTTTCTGCCTACTGCCCACTAGCCACTGCTACCCAAATTCACCATTCCTTAACAAGCGGGAAACATTCTCGCAACATTGCCCGAATAGATTCTCTAGGAACCCGGATGCGAAGTGTGCGGCCTTTGCTCAAGCCGGCATAACGAAAAAATGCACTCTCCCCTAGGATCCTACGAACCGCATGAGGCGGGCGCGGTTGGAGTGTCTCGTTTGCGCGTCTTCGTGGTGGAAGACGACGAAGACATCGCACGCCTTATCTCGCACAATCTGCAGGCGGCGGGATTTGACGTTCAGAGCTTTGTCAGTGGTGCATCGTTAATTTCGGAAGCGCTGCGCGAGATGCCCTCACTCTTTATTTTGGATGTAATGCTGCCCGGCGCCGACGGCTTTGATCTCTGCCGCCAGATTCGCCAGACCTCCGCTCTTTGCGCGATTCCGATCATTTTCTTGACTGCCAAAACTGCCGAGTCCGACCGCATCCGGGGACTCGAGCTGGGTGGCGACGACTACATTACCAAGCCCTTCAGCCCGCGAGAACTGGTCGCGCGCGTCCGCAGCGTGCTGCGCGGCGTGCGTCAGCCCATAGGGACGCCCGAAGTTTTGCGGGTGGGCGACCTGGAGATCGACGCCTCTTCCATGACTGTGCAGGTGCAGGGACGCGCCATTCTCACGACGGTTCGCGAGTTCCGGCTTTTGGAGTACCTCGCCACTCACCTTGGCCGCGTGCTTACGCGCGATCAATTGCTCGACGCAGTGTGGAAGGAAACTCCCTTCGTGACACCCCGTTCTATCGATGTCTACGTGCGGCGGTTACGCGAGAAAATTGAAATCGATCCGCGCCACCCGCGGTATCTTAAGACGCTCCGCGGCATCGGCTATCGTTTCGAACTTCCCAAGTAGCATTCCCTTTTCGATCTTCATCCGATATACCGCATCCCGCCGTTACTTTGATTTATTCTGTCTTTTACTCATGCCAGCGTTCCTATCATGACCCAGCCCAAACCATTGTGGAAGGCGGACGATCAGCGATCGCGTCTTTCCGAACTTACCGCGCAGTCGAACGATTCCGTCAAGGATCATCCTCTCCGGCGCGATGTCCGTTCGCTAGGCGCGCTGCTTGGCCGTGTGCTGGTGGAACAGGTAGGTCCTGAGCTGTTCGATACCGTCGAACAGTTGCGGCGGCTCATGATCCGGCACCGCGAAAGGGTCGGCCGCAATCCCGCCAAGGAAACGCGCAGCGAACTCATGGCGAGCGCTCAGGCCATGATTTCAGAGATGGATTTGGCCCACGCGTATCAAGTAACAAAAGCCTTCGCCATTTATTTTGAGCTGGCCAATCTTGCCGAAACCAATCATCGCAAGCGCCGCCGCCGGGCTCGAGAATTGGAACGGCACTCTACGCCTTTGCCCGGGTCTTTCCATGGAACATTGCTGCGCATGAAAGCAGCGGGTATTTCCGCGGATGCGGCCCTCGCGGCTCTTCGCCAAATCGTCGTCACTCCCGTGTTTACAGCTCATCCCACGGAAATTGCCCGCCAGAGTGTGCTTTTGAAGCGCCGCCGCATCTCGGAACAATTGGAGCGACTGGACCGGCTCCCGCTTCCTGTGGGTGACGCGTTGCGCTGCGAGCAGATCATTCACGCTGAAATTACTTCACTCTGGCAAACCGACGAAGTGCGGCAAACCAAACCTACCGTCGATGACGAAATCCGCATGGGACTTCGTTATTTTCGTCTCTCGCTGTTTGAGACGCTGCCGCACATTTATGACGAGATCTCGGAATCCATACGCGATGTCTACGGCATAGCTCTCGACCCCTCCAAATTGCCCAATCTGGTCACCTTCGGATCGTGGATCGGCGGCGACCGGGATGGCAATCCTCTGGTCACAGCGGCATGCGCGAAAGATGCGCTCGAGATGGCGCGGTCATTGATTCTGCGCGAATACATCCGGCAGGTGGAGTTCTTAAGCGACTGTCTAAGCGCTTCCTCACGGCAGACTGGAGCTTCACCGGAGATTCTCTCGAGACTGGCGCAGTACCAGCGCTCCATGCCCAGCGCAAAAATGCTTTGGGGGCAAGGCAATACGGCAGAGCACTACCGGCGCTTTCTTTCTTACGTGGTTCACCGCCTGCAACGCAACCGGGAAGGTTTACGCGCGCAGGATTCGTACGGAGATGCCGCGGAATTCGAATCCGATCTGGTATTGCTGAGAACGAGCTTGACGGCAAATCGCGGGGCGCTTCTGGCCGGGACCTTAGTCGATCCGCTCTTACGCCAGCTTCGCACCCTCGGCTTTCATCTGCATGCGCTCGATATTCGTCAGCATGCGCGCGTGCATTCTGAAGTGCTGCGAGAGATCGTTGACAAGCAACTCAACCTTAGGCAGATCGAAAGCAGAAGCACCGAGCCGCCAAAGACCAAACTGCGAAAGTCTGAATTAAGAACGACCGCGCCGGCTCTGGCTCCCGGCGCGCCGCCACCGGAGATTGACGATCCCGTTTCCCCTCAGGCTCGTGAGTTAGTCGAAACATTTCACGCCATTCAGCGGCTCAAGCATAACTATCCTGCGCAATCGATTCATCAGTACATCATCAGTGGCGCAGAGTCCGAAGAAGATGTACTCAACGTGGTCCGCCTGGCCAAAGCTTGTGGCTTGAATCTGGCGGGATCGGAACACGATCCCGGCGTGATGCCGGTCCCGTTGTTTGAGTCGATCCAGTCTCTTCGCGCCGCTGCCGATGTCATGCGGCGACTGTGGCGGAACTCAGACTACAGGCCATTGCTCGACTCCTGGGGACGATGGCAGGAAGTCATGCTGGGATACTCGGATTCGAACAAAGATGGCGGAATGCTGACCAGCACATGGGAGCTGCACAAAGCGCACCGTGAATTGCATCTTGCGGCGCAGGAGTGCGAAGTAAAATTGCGGCTCTTTCACGGGCGCGGCGGAACGGTGGGACGCGGGGGCGGCCCGACGCATTCCGCGATCCTGGCGCAGCCTGAGGGTTGTTTTTCGGGACACATCCGCATCACGGAGCAAGGCGAAGTCCTCAACTGGAAATACGCCGATCCCGTGCTGGCGGAATGGAATCTTGAGTTGATGATAGCTGCCAGCCTTGAAGCGCTCACTCGCCCGGGCTCCCATCCGCCAAAAGATCAGGCGCGCTGGGAAGAAGCGATGGAGGAAATGTCGCAGGAGGCTTTCCGTGTCTATCGCCGCGACATCGCGGAGAACCCGGATGTGGTCGAATATTTCGAGCAAGCCACGCCGGTGCTCGAATTGGATACGGCTCGAATTGGGTCGCGCCCATCGCGGCGGGCGAAGGGTCGAAAACTGGAAGATCTGCGCGCCATCCCCTGGGTTTTTGGATGGATGCAGAGCCGTCACGCGGTCCCGGCCTGGTATGGGGTCGGTCAGGCGCTGGAGAGTTTTACCGCCAAGGGAAGAAGCCATGAACGGCTGCTGCGCGACATGCTCAAGCATTTGGCGTTATTTTCGGATCTGATGCGCAATGTGGAACTTGGCATGGCCAAAGCCGACTTCCACATAGCCCGCATGTATTCAGGCCTGGTAAAGAATTCGTCCGTGCGTACCCGCGTCTTTGCCATGTTGGAAGATGAGTTCGTACGTTCGCGGCGCATGATTCTGCGCGTTACCAGTCAACGGGAGTTGCTGGCCGGCAACCGCGTGCTCGCCCGCTCGATTCATCTGCGGAACCCTTACGTGGACCCCATGAGCCTGATTCAGGTTGAACTCTTGCGGCGCAAACAGCAGGGCAACGATGTTGCAAAGCTGGAATATCCGCTCGGCGCGACCATCAACGGCATCGCCGCGGGGCTGCACAATACGGGATAAAAGTCTACGGCGCGTGGCCGGCATAACGCGCTAACAATGCAGATCAAAAGCCGTCTGTAGTATGTTGTTCTGTGCAAAAATGTGAGAGTTCGTATTCTTCCCCTGCTTCCACACTTATGGCCGGCGCACAACCGTCATTTGCCATCTTGTTCCAATTTTGCTCGCATCCAGAAAGAGGTCCTATGTCTTTTCCTAAAGTTGTAATGGGTCTTGCGCTGCTGATTTCTTCGCTCCCGATGTGGGGACAAAGCGCGGCCATCAAATCCGCCGGCGCTGGCCAGACAGCAGACACGCCCAAGCTCGAACACTTCGATACGAACCTCGTCGACAAATCGCTGAACCCATGCGATGACTTTTATAAATACGCCTGCAACAAGTGGATCGCGGCCAATCCCATTCCCGCGGATCAGGTGTATTGGACCACCGGCAGCGGGCTGGAGATGTGGAACGATGCGGTGCTGCGCGAAACTCTGGAAGCCAACAGCAAGAACGACCCCAAACGCACCGCTGTGCAACAGAAAATCGGTGACTACTGGGCGGCCTGCGCGGATGAAAGCGCCATCGAAGCCGCCGGGCTCAAGCCGTTGCAGCCCGAACTCGATCGCATTGCAGCTCTCTCCTCCAAGAAAGAACTCGCGCTTGAGATTGCGCACCTACATCATCTGTTTCCCGGCGCATGGGAAGCCTCCGATAACCAGACCAACGCACCGTTCTTCGGCTTTAGTGGCGGACAGGATTACGACGATGCCTCCAAGGTAGTCGCGCAAATCGATCAAGGAGGTCTGAGCCTGCCCAACCGCGACTATTACATCGTCACCGATGACAAGTCTAAGGAGACTCTCGAAAAATATCGCGCGCACGTGCAAAAAATGTTTGTGCTGGCGGGGGAAACGGAAGCGCAGGCGAAAACCGACGCGGCCACGGTGCTCGAACTGGAAACCCCGCTTGCCACTGCGCAGATGGATAACATTAAGCGCCGCGATCCGAAGAACGTTAACAACAAAATGAGTCTGGCCCAGCTTCGCGAGTTGACTCCTACCATCAGTTGGGATGTTTATCTGAAGGCGGTCAACGCTCCGGCCAGCGAGCACTTTATCGTTTCATCGCCCGACTTTTTCCGCGCTGAAGAAAAGTTATTGGAGGAGCACCCGCTGGAGCATTGGAAGGTTTACATGCGCTGGCAGGTCATACACCACGCCGCTCCTTATCTGGCAAAAGCAATGGCGGATGAGAATTTCAATTTCTTTTCGCGCACCCTCGCGGGACAGGAAGTGCAACTCCCTCGTTGGCGACGCTGCGTGCATAGCGCCGACCGCGATCTGGGTGAAGCACTCGGCCAGGCCTATGTGGACCGCGCATTTCCTCCGGATAGTCGCGCGCGCACGCTCGAAATGGTACATAGCATCGAGCACGCGATGCAGGACGACATCGAAGGCGCAGCCTGGATGACGCCGGCCACCAAACAGCAGGCCATCGTTAAGCTGAAAGGAATCGAAGACAAAATTGGCTACCCTACGCATTGGCGTGATTACTCCAGCGTAAAGATCACGCGCGAGAGCTATGTCGGCAACGTGGAGCAGGCCAGCGCATTCGAATTCGAGCGTTGGGTCGCCAAGATCGGCAAGCCCGTGGACCGCGGCGAATGGACCATGACGCCCCCCACCATCAATGCTTATTACGATCCGCAGTTGAACACGATCAACTTCCCTGCCGGCATTTTGCAGCCGCCATTTTTCGAAAGCAAGATGGACGATTCGGTAAACTACGGCGCCACGGGAATGATTATCGGCCACGAACTGACCCATGGCTTCGACGATCAGGGCCGCAAGTTTGACGCACACGGCAACCTCCGCGACTGGTGGACGGCGGAAGATGCCAAGCAATACGACGAACGCGGAAAGTGCATCTCCGACGAATACACGCAAGAGGTTCCCGATGCCGGCCCCGGAGTCAAGCAGAACGGATTGCTTACCCAGGGTGAAGATACAGCGGATAACGGCGGGATCCATCTCGCACTGATGGCGCTGGAAAGCGATCTCAAGAAGCAAGGCAAGTCGCTCGACGAAAAAGGGCCTGACGGCTGGACCTACCTCCAGCGCTTCTTCCTCTCCAACGCTTACTCGTGGTGCTCGAACATCCGTCCTGAGGTAGCGCGTTTGGTCATTACTACGAATCCGCACTCGTTGCCGATTTTCCGCATCGATAACGTAGATTCAAACATGTCGGAGTTCGCCCAGGCCTTCGGCTGCAAAGCAGGTCAGAAGATGGTGCGGGCGAACGCTTGCAGAGTTTGGTGAGCTGAGAATCAAACACCAACCAGTTTTCCAATGAAAAAAGGGGCCAGCCCTCAGGCTGGCCCCTTTTCTTTTGCTGGTTACCGATTGATGTCTTCCTTGGATTGCAACCGTTTCACATAACCCTCCAGATTGCTTTTATTCGAATCCGGAGCAGTGGTAAGCGCCGCCTGCATTTCTTTAACGGCATGATCGAAGTCGCCCTTCCCGCTGTAAACGCGCGCCAGGCCGACATGCGAGGTCCAATAATCGGGATACTTCTTCGCATTCGAGCGATACACGGCGAAGGCTTCTTCCTGTTTCTTATCCGTCTGCAATTGCCGGCCGTAGAAGTAAAGCTGCTGGGCTGTACCTTTCTCCAGCGCTTTATTACGCACGGCAACGGCGTCGTCGTTACGGCCCATGGCCTCCAGAATGCGCGACTTGTTCAGCAGATTGTCGTACCGCTCCTCGGCCTGGATCGACTGGTCCTCATCTTTCAACGCTTCATCCAGATTAATTTTGGTGGTCAGGAAGTAGTTGGCGGCATCGTCCCAACCTTCCCAATAGTATTGGTTGAGGCCGCGAATCTGGCGGTGAATGCTGGCCGTGACGAGGTCATTTACGTTAACCGCAACCTTAAACGGCACGGCGACCTTTTCCCAACGCATGGTAATCACGGTCGAATCCGGCTTGAGTTCGTCGAAGTCGTAAGCCAGCGCATCGTGCATGTCGGCCGCCTGCGGTTTCACTGTCACGCGGAGCGCATCTTCATCCTGCTTGTAGCTGAAGCTGCCCCATGCGGTCGACATCTTCGAAAAAATCACCGTCCACTGATTTTCGCCGGGAATCATGTGCAGTCCGTAGGTTCCTTTGTCGAGCGCCTGGCCCTCAATGGTCACGGGATCGGTAAATGTGATCGTCGTATTCTCGTTTGCACCGGCGCGCCATACTTCTCCATAGGGCACCAGCTTGCCCCAAATCTGCCGGCCGTTAGTCAACGGGCGGTGATAGTTAATAGTGATATCGGTGATGCCGATGCGCTGCGTGATCTGCGCATGCTGGCTTTGCAAGGGTAAATCGAGCATCACGGTTTGCGCATGGCAAAAACTCGCCACAACGAAGAAAATCGGCAGCAAAACAAGCAGACGCGGTCTGTGCATAGAAGCTCCCCTTCTCTTGATCTTTTTGATTGGGAATCAGACAGCAGGTTCAGCCGCAAAAAATGTTTAAGATCGAAACACCCGCGCCTGACCGCTGTGCTGTCTGCAATAGACGGACGACCAATGCAGAAGTGAGCTTGAGGGGGTAAAGCGGATGCCGAAATGCCGAATGAGATGAGAGAAGATTCGGTCTAAGTCCGCAGCCAAGCCCTCTCGTTTAGAACGATTGCCTAGCTTTCAATACCTTAAGAAAGCTTGCTGTCCGGTCGGGTAAACTAGTAGAGATGAGCGATATCGTAGGAAAGTTCAATATGGCGTTGCAAGCTGACGGCCTTCGCGCGGCTATGCGTTGGCTCAACGATAGGGTCCCCTATCGCTACACCGCCATATTTGCATTTGATGGGGATACACTCCGCAATATTTGTTTGATCGACAAGGAAAACCAGAGCGTTGCGAACTGTGCGGATCAGCCGATCACGGAATCTTATTGCATGTATATACACCGCTCTCGCGAGAGCTTCATCTTAGAGGAGACATTACAGGATAGCCGTGTTGCCCTTCATCCCAAACGCCGGAGCGTACAGTGCTACTACGGCATTCCACTGTTCGGCGAAAAAGGCGAATTGCTCGGCACCGTATGCCACTTCGACCATATGCCGATTCGCGTAACGGAAGATGTCGCCAATGTACTCGATGACTTAGCGCCCCTGATAGCCAACGCCGCCTTCATCAAAAAAGCGGCTTAGGGCGTATATAAGATGGCAGCGCTGTTTTCCCGCCCAAGGGAGCGCAAGCAGAGCGCGAGGCTAGCTAACCAATTGAAAAGATGGTGGGCGCTATAGGATTCGAACCTATGACTTCCACCGTGTGAAGGTGACACTCTACCGCTGAGTTAAGCGCCCGCGAGAGTTTCTCCATTCAAACATTTGCGAACGGATTATGCAAATGGGAGCGCGGCGAGCATCTTCCATGGCGAAAGGATGTGTAGAATGCTGGGGGCGAGGAACCGAAAACCATGAGCGCACTTCTTCCAGGCACAATATGGGAAAATCTGAGGCAGTTGGCGATGTTTTCTATTGCCACATTGGTGGCACTGGGTGGCGTTGGCCTTTATGCACAAACGGACGACACGAGTTTTGGTCCGGGCAATCCTTTTTATACGGCGAGCAAGCTGCCCTTTCAAGCGCCTCCATTTGACAAGATTAAGGACAGCGATTACCAGCCTGCCATTGAAGCCGGCATGGCGCAGCAGCGCAAGGAAATGCAGGCCATCGCCGATAGTCCAGCGCCGCCTACGTTTGAGAACACCGTGGTCGCGATGGAAAAGACAGGCGCATTGTTTAACCGGGTAATGCTCGTGTTCAACGGGATCACTGGCGCAAATTTGAATCCCGATCTACAAAAGGTGCAGGATTACGAGGCACCCCGGCTGGCTGCGCATGAGGATGAGATATTCCTCAACTCCAAATTGTTCCAGCGCGTCGCGACGCTGTACCGGCAGCGCGATTCACTCAAGCTGGATGCCGAGTCTCAGCGCCTGCTCGATTTTTATTACAGGAAATTCGTTCACTCCGGCGCTAACCTCAACGATGCGGACAAGGAATCGCTCAAAAAACTGAATGCGGAAGAGTCGACTCTTTCGAATGAATTCCTCAATAAGTTACTCGCCGCCACCAAAGCCGGGGCTTACGCAGCGCAGGATACAGCCGCACTGGCCGGATTGACGGATGCGCAAATCGCCGGTGCAGGGCAAGCGGCAAAAGATCGTAAGGTGGCTGGCTATGTAATTGCTTTGCAAAACACGACGCAGCAACCTGACCTGACGGTACTGACCCAGCGTTCCACGCGGCAGGCCATCTTTGAAAATTCTTGGACTCGCGCCGAACATGGAGATGCGAACGATACACGGCGCACAATCGCCCGCATGGCTCAACTTCGGGCGGAGAAAGCTAAACTCCTGGGTTTTCCCACCTATGCCGAGTGGAAGCTCGAGGATCAGATGGCGAAGACGCCCGAGGCGGCGCTGAAGTTTATGGATGCGCTGGTTCCCGGCGCGACGGCCAGAGCCGCGCGCGAAGCCCAGGATATTCAATCGGTAATCGACGCCCAGAAGGGCGATTTTAAGTTGCAGCCCTGGGACTGGAACTTCTATGCGGAGCAAGTTCGCAAGGCCAAATACGATTTGAATGAAGCGCAAATCAAACCGTATTTCGAGCTGAACAATGTACTGGAGAATGGCGTTTTCTATGCCGCCAACCAACTCTATGGGCTGACCTTCAAGGAACGAAAAGATATTCCGGTATACAACGCGGACGTGCGGGTATTTGAAGTGACCGACGCCGATGGCAAGCCCTTGGCTCTTTGGTACTGCGATTACTTCAAGCGCGACAACAAAAACGGTGGCGCCTGGATGGATAATTTTGTTGCCGAGTCAAGACTGCTGGGCACCCTGCCGGTGGTTTATAACGTCGCCAACTTTACCAAGCCCGCGGCGGGCGAAGCGGCGCTACTCAGCTTTGACGATGTGACCACGATGTTCCATGAGTTTGGCCATGCGCTGCACGGCATGTTCGGCGATACCGTATATCCGACACTTTCCGGCACGGCGGTGCCGCGAGATTTTGTCGAATTCCCCTCACAGTTCAACGAGCATTGGGCGAGTTATCCAACGGTCTTTGAACACTATGCAAAGCATTACCAGACCGGCGCTGCGATGCCGGCCGAACTGGCCGCCAAAATCAAGAAAACCAAGACTTTTAACCAGGGCTACGCACTTACTGAAATACTAGCCGCGGCGGAACTGGATATGCAGTGGCACACGCTTCCAGCCGGCGGCCCGTTGCAGAATCCGGACACTTTTGAGGCGGAAGCGTTGCAGAAAACTAAGCTCGCCGTAAGCTATGTGCCGCCACGCTACCGGTCGAGTTATTTTGCGCACATTTGGGGCAATGAATACTCCGCCGGTTACTATGCCTACCTCTGGAGCGAAATGCTGGATGACGACGCCTACCAATGGTTTGAAGATCATGGCGGTTTAACCCGAAGCAACGGGGACCGCTTTCGCAAGATGGTGCTCTCGCGAGGTAATACCGAAGACTTAGCCAAGATGTATGCGGCGTGGCTTGGGGCAGAGCCGGGCATCGAACCAATGTTGAAATACCGCGGTCTGGAAGAAACCGGCGACTCGAAATAGATGTGGTTCGGCACTGCGGCTGACGGTTTTCGCTGAAATTTTGGAGAAGCCAATTCTCGTTTTCAGCGTCAATCCACTTTAACGTCAATCCCGGCAACGAATTCCGCCGCTTGCGAAAATTGAGGTTTTGGATAGCAGAGTGCGCCGTGGTAGCCTAACGGCATTGGGGGCAGCGATGGGCTTGGGTCGCCAAGGCCTGACCATGCCCAAAGTAACCTTCATGCCGGACGAAATCAGGCCACTCGAACCTTCCCTATCCCCCTCATCCAAGGGGATTTCCGGGGTTTCGTCCGATTCTGAAAAAGAGCAACTTTCCGGCTCCGGCGGTGTTCGAACAAGTGTGAGCACAGCTGCCATGGACCGGAGTGCGCTTATAGCCGCGATGAGCCCCCATCCAGCAGGCAACATGACCCCGGCCATCGCTGGCGCTGAAGGCTACACCGACGCGGAAGTCATGCTGCGGGTAAAGGCGGGAGATCAGTCCGCCTTCGATTATCTGGTGCAAAAATACCGCCGTCCGCTGGTGAGCTTTATGTACCGCATGGCGCGCAACGCCTCCGCAGCGGAAGATTTGGCGCAGGAAGTCTTTTTGCGCGTGTACCGCTCGCGTCACACGTATGAGGCCAGCGCGAAGTTCACGACCTGGCTCTACCGCATTGCCACCAATTTGGCGGTCAATCACGCCCGCGATACCCGGCACGAAAGGCCCGAGGTCACGATCAGCCTCGACGAGCCGGACGAGGAAACTGGCACCACGCCAGACGTGGCCGATGCGACCGTTTCGGTGGAGCAGGCCATGCTGCGCCGCGAGCGCATGCTGGCGATCCGCAGCAAGGTGGAAGCCTTGCCGGATCGGCAGAAGCTGGCAGTGATTATGCACAAGTACCAGCAGATGGATTACAAGCAAATTGCCGAAGTATTGAAATTGAGCGAGTCGGCAACGAAATCGTTGCTGTTTCGAGCGTATGAAAGTTTGCGGGAACAGTTAAAAGAATTCCTGTAGAAGCAGCTCTTTTATTTGGCAGTCAGCATTTGCAGTGGGCAGTGGCGAAGAGAAATAAGGGGAATATGGTTATGAAGTGCGAGGAAATTCGCGAAGTGATGCCGGACCTGGCATCCGGCTTGATGGAAACGACTCCGGAGATGAGCGTGCATGTGGCTGGCTGCGGCTCGTGCTTGGGAAAAATGAAGGAATTGCAACAGACGATGGCGCTACTGAATGAATGGAAGGCGCCGGAGCCGTCGCCGTATTTCGATGTGCGGTTGCAGGCGCGTTTGCGGGAAGAAATGGCCAAGCCGCAATCCAGCTGGCTGGGGTGGTTCCGGCGTCCGGTACTGGCCTCGGCTCTTACCGTCTTGTTGGGAGTGGGAGTTGGCCTGTTCTTTACTCAGGGCGGGGGCATCTACAAACCGAGTTCTGATGTGGTTGCATTCGTGGATACGGCGCAGCCGGCCGAGCCCGGCACCGCCGTCAGCGACTTGCAATCTCTTGATAAGAATCATGATTTATATTCCGACTTCGATTTGCTGGATGACCTGACGGTGCAGCACGACGTGGTTGCGAATCCGTAAGTGGAGTAGGAGTAAAGCTGTTGAATACGCGATACGACTCTGAGGGGGGAAATGCGGGTAAGGAACATCATAATGGTGTGGTTGGCAGCGGTGACGCTGGCAGCTGTTATGTCTTCCCCCTGCTTCGCGCAGCGTGATTACTACCGCCCCGTGCAGGGACGGCAGGTGGCACGCCCTCAAGGTCAGGGTCACGCCGGCGACTGGCTCCGCCACTATCAGGGTCTCTCTCCCGCGGAGCGGGAGCGGGCGCTGCAAAACGATCCCGGTTTCCGCCGATTGTCTCCCGACAAGCAGCAGATGTTGCGCCAGCGGCTGGAGCACTTCTACAACCTTCCGCCCCAGCAACAGCAGCGCGTGCTGAACCGCATGGAGACCTGGGAGCATTTGACGCCGGGTCAAAAACAAGAAGCGCGGGATATATTCGGCCGTATGCAGCAGCTTCCACCCGACCGCCGCCGCATGGTCACAACAGCGGTACGCGATTTGAGTACCATGCCCCCGGCACAGCGCGAGCAGATTATCGATTCCGCCCGCTTCAGAGGCATGTTCTCGCCGCAGGAGCGCGAGATCATGCGCGGAGCCAGCCGTCTGCCTCTTGCTACTCCGCCGGATACTGGCAAGCCTGAAGAATAACCGGCGCCGCTTACTTCTTCTGGCCGTCTTTCAGAAAAGTCCCTTCCTGTAGTTCAGTGAACGCGCGCTGTAATTGCTCCTGCGTATTCATGACAATCGGACCGTACCATGCCACTGGCTCCTCCAGCGGCTTGCCCGAAACTAACAGGAACCGGATTCCTTCATCTCCTGCCTTCACCGTAACTTCATCGCCGCGGTCGAACAGGATCAGCGATCGATTATCCGCTTCCACCGGAGGCGCGGTATCCAGCCACTTCACGCCTTCTGTCGGTACGGCCAGCGGACCTGACGCGTTGCAGAACTTCCCTCCTCCGCCGAACACATAGGCAAAGGCATGGCGCTTGGTTTCCACCGGCAGCGTCTTCGTTTTGCCGGGGGCTACAGAAACATCTAGATAAACTGGATCGGCAGCGATTCCATCCACCGGCCCTTTCTTTCCCCAAAAATTGCCGCACACGATCCGCACATGCGTGCCGTCGTCGTCGGTCACTTCGGGAATCTCGCCGGTCTTCACTTCCTGATAGCGCGGCGGCGTCATCTTTAACGACGACGGAAGATTGGCCCACAACTGAAATCCATGCATGCGCCCGGCCTGGTCGCCCTTCGGCATCTCCTGATGAATAATGCCGCTGCCCGCCGTCATCCATTGCACGTCGCCGGCGGCAATGGCGCCGCGGTTTCCCATGCTGTCGCCATGCTCCACCGTTCCTGCCAGCACGTAGGTGATGGTTTCGATTCCACGGTGCGGGTGCCAGGGAAATCCGGCGAGGTAGTCCTCCGGAACGTCGTTACGAAAATCGTCCAACAGTAAAAACGGATCGAAATCTTTGGTATTTCCAAAGCCAAATGCGCGCCGAAGATGCACCCCCGCGCCCTCCAAAGTTGGCTTCGCCTGAACAAGCTTTTTCACTGGACGAATCGACATATTCGCTCCCTAAGCACTTTGATGTACAACCGACCAGCAACGATTCTCGCGACGCTTTCAGTGTCCCGCCTGATCCTGCAAACTAGGCTCCAGTTCGCTTCGAATGATACCCATCTCAATGTAAATCGGCCGCATGACTGTGCGGATCGACTTCAATTGCGTGGTGAACCAGAGCGCTCCCGCCAGGCAGAACGCTCCCGTAATCATCACCGCGTGCGGCGCTCCCAGTGTATGCGCCAGCCCACCCGCAAGCAGGCTTCCGAAAGGCGCCATGCCGACAAAAGCCATCGTGTAATAGCTCATCACCCGGCCACGCTTGTCTTCCGGGACTAACGTCTGGATAACCGTATTGCTCGCCGCCATACCCTGCATCATGCCAAAGCCAACCACCAGCATCAGGCACATCGACAGAAGGAAGACTCGCGACAGGCCGAAGCAAATCAGCCCAAGCCCGAAAAGCGCGGCTGAAATCTGAATCATGGTCGTCAACCCGCGAACCGTCCTGCGCAGCGCAAGCGATACAGCCGAGATCAGCGCTCCCACGCCCGAAGCTCCCAACAGGAGTCCGAGAGTGTGCGGCCCTCCATGCAGCACTTTCGATGCGAAGATGGGCATCAGCACCATGAACGGCATGCCCATCAGGCTGATGAGCGCAAAGAGCAGAAGAATCGTTCTGATGGGAGAAAATCCTCGCACGTACCCCCAACCTTCTCTCAGTTGTTGCAGCATGGCCGCGGGAGCGCGAGTGACTTGCGCAATCGTGATCCGCATCATTACTAGTGAAGCGATGACGGCAAGATAACTCAGGCCGTCAACCAGAAAACAGTATCCCTCCCCCACCGATGCGATCACAAATCCCGCTAACGCAGGCCCGACCAACCGCGCCATATTCACCATGGATGAATTCAGCGCGATCGCGTTGCCTAAATCCTGCTTGTCCTCGACCATCTGCACGAGAAACGCCTGCCGGCCCGGCATGTCAAAGGCATTGATCAGGCCCTGCAAAACGCTCAACCAGATGATCTCGTGGATATTGATAATTTTCGCGAGGGTCAGCCCAGCCAACGCGAGCGATTGCAAAGCCGCCAAGGCCTGCGTCCATACCAGCATGTTGCGCCGGTTCAATCGATCAACCCAGACACCGGCAAAAGGAGCCAGCAGAAAAGTAGGAATCTGCCCGGCAAAACCGACCACGCCAAGCAGCAAAGCGGACCCGGTAAGCCGGTACACCAGCCAACTGGTCGCGACGCGCGTCATCCAAGTGCCGATCAGCGAAATACTCTGGCCGGTAAAGAACAATCGGAAGTTGCGATGCCGCAGCGCCCGCCATGCATGGGAAAAGCGGTCGATCGTTGGTTGCGGGGCAGGAGAGGCTTCAGAAGGACTGATTGGTTTCACTCTGACTATTCTTGCTCAAATCCAGAATGAACGGGAATCGATTCGCGAAAGATTTAAAACCCGGAGATTAAGGTTGGTAGCGCTACCGGGAATCGAACCCGGGTTTGAAGATTGAGAATCTTCCGTCCTAACCCCTAGACGATAGCGCCATCTGGAGAGTTTCGATTATAGCAAAGCTGATCCAGACAATATCCGCGAGAAGATATCTGCCGAGTGGAAAGCTTTCCACAGCGCAAAAGGTTATACTAAGTGCAATCACACATCCAACTCCAACGTCCTCGTAGATATTGCGAGCGAGCATATGTGGTTCTCAGAACAAATCAATTCATTCCTAGATTTAGGTATATGTAAGGAGTATTCAATCATGGCGAGACAAAAATCTATTTCCGGCGGCAAAACTCCGCGCGCCCGTAAAGAGCAACCCCCAGTAAACGCTCCGGTTATTCCCGATGGAAACCCCATCGTGGCGGAAGCAGCCCCGGTCAGCGCGCAACCCGATGTGAAGCCAATTGACGTTAAACCAATTGAAGTTAAGGCCGTTGAGGCCAAGCCGGTTGCGGAGATCAGGAAGTTCGAGTTGCACAAGACCGAGCCACGCAAGAATGTAGTTCCGATCAACATTGAAGAAGAGATCCGGCGTCGCGCCTATGAACTGTTCCAGCAGCGTGGATCAGGATCGGGCAGTGAGGCTAACGACTGGCTAATGGCAGAGCATGAAGTGATGCAGCGCTACCGTCAGCAGCAGCGCGCGTAATTTCGGCTGGAGTGACTCGTGGCCCATCACTCAATAGGCGTTAATAGTTGCCTCGCCGGGGCCTTTCTGCAAAAATAGCGCGGAGTTTTCCACATGGCGGAAATAGGCAGCTTCGCACTCCTGCTTGCCCTCGCGTTGAGCGCGTATGCGTTCGGCGCGGGCATCATTGCGCTGGCTTTTCAGAAGCGAGCTTTATCGCCGGGGCGGGGCAGCGTGGCCGCAATCGCGGCTGACGACGGGTCGCTGGCCGCAATGCTTCGCCAGGGTTCGGAGCGCATCGGCGAGACCGCTCGCCGCGCGGGCATTGCTACGTTCGGAGCGGTTCTTCTCGCCTCGGTCGTTCTGGTGATCTGCGCCTTTCGCGACAATTTCTCCATCGCCTACATTCTCCATCACAGCAACCGCGATCTTCCCGGTCCTTATAAGTTCGCCGTGCTTTGGTCGGGGCAGGAAGGCTCGCTGCTCTTCTGGTCTTTATTATTAGCGGCCTACGGATTCGTTTTGCGGCTGCGCTATAAGACCGATCCGCGGCTTTTCGCTTACGCTTCGGTCGTTCTCTCCGGCGTGCAGATTTTCTTTCTCCTGCTGCTCAATTTCGCGGCACATCCGTTTGCCATCGTGCAAGGCACTATTCCCGCCGACGGCAATGGCTTGAATCCTCTGCTGCAATATCCCGAGATGGTGATCCATCCGCCGATGCTTTATCTCGGCTACGTGGGCTTCACCATCCCCTTCGCCTTCGCGCTGGGCGCGCTGATCATGAAATATCCCGGCGAGAAGTGGATCAACATAACCCGCCGCTGGACCATGGTCACCTGGGCCTTCCTCACCTGCGGAGTTTTTCTCGGCGCGCACTGGGCTTACTCCGTGCTCGGCTGGGGCGGATATTGGGGCTGGGACCCGGTCGAGAACGCCTCGCTCATGCCCTGGCTGACTGGCACCGCATTTCTGCATTCGGTGATGATGCAGGAAAAACGCGGCATGTTGAAGATGTGGAATATGTGGCTGATCTTCGCCACATTCTGGCTGGCGATTCTGGGCACGTTTCTCACACGCAGCGGTATCATCAGTTCGGTTCACGCTTTCGCGCAGTCTTCCATCGGCGACTGGTTTGCGTGGTTCCTTGCGATCACCTTGATCGTATTCACGTTCTTCTTCATCAAAAACAAATCTCATCTGCGCAGCGAGCACAAACTGGAGTCGCTGGTTTCGCGCGAGTCCAGCTTTCTGTTCAACAATCTTCTATTTGTTCTGCTTTGCTTCACCGTGCTTTGGGGAACATGGTTCCCAAAGATTTCCGAACTGGTGCAGGGCAATAAAGTCACGGTCGGAGCGCCGTTTTACAATCGCGTGGCGATTCCGGTAGCTCTACTGCTCCTGATCCTCACCGCTGTCGGCCCGCTGCTGGCGTGGCGCAAGACTTCTCTCGAAAGCCTGAAGCGCAATTTCATGTGGCCGGCCATCGGCGCGCTCGTGATCGCAATCTTTTTGATAATCACACCGCAGAGTTGGGGATCGGTCTTCGGCCTTAAGCCGTGGCAGGACATCTCTTATTTCTATTCGCTGATGGCGATTTCGCTCGCGGTGCTGGTAGCGCTCACTGTGGCCAGCGAGTTCTATCGCGGTGGGCGCGTTATTGCGAAACACACCGGGCAGGGCATGTTCGCCTCCATGGTGCAGCTTACGCACCGCAACACGCGCCGCTATGGCGGGTACATTGTGCACTTCGGCGTGGTGGTGGTGATCATCGGCTTCGCCGGAGCGGCCTTCAATCTGGATAAAGAGCAGGAAATGGCCTACGGCGACAAGATGAACATCGGCCCGTACACCTTGATCTGCCGTTCTTACACGGACGATGACGCGCCTAACTATGCCAGCGAGTGGGCTGTGCTCGACGTTTACAAAGGCGGCAAGCAGATCGACACCATGACTCCGGTGCGCCGCTTTTACAAGGCCAGCCAGCAGACTTCTACCATGCCCGATATTCGCTCGACCTTGAATGAAGATCTTTATCTCGTGTTTGAGGGAGTGAATCAGGATAACGGCCATCCCATCCTGAAGGCGCATTTGAATGCCCTGGTGATGTGGATATGGATGGGCGTGTGGATCATGCTGATCGGCACGGTTCTGGCGCTGGTGCCGAACGCACCGGCAACAGCGCGAGTTGCGGCAACGCGGTTGGAGCGCGCCCAAAGCGCACAAGTTGTGACGGGAGACTGATGTCGAATAGTCGAACTCCATTTTCGAATCTGGGTGCCCGTCAAAAAACCCCGCAGATAATTCTTCTATTCGTCGCTATCTTCAGCTTGCTTGGCGCGGGTGATCCCGCCACGCGCTTTAACCAAATCGGCCATCAGATGATGTGTATCTGCGGCTGCAACCAGATTCTTCTGGAATGCAATCACGTGGGCTGTCCCGATTCCGACGGGATGCGTAACGAACTTATGGCCGCAGTCTCGCGTGGAGATAGCGACAGCCTGGTGGAACAAAGTTTCGTACAAAAGTACGGCCCCACCGTGCTGGCCGCGCCCACCACGCAGGGTTTCGATCGCGCGGCGTACATCATACCTTTCGCCGCACTCATCTTTGGCTTCGGGTTGATCGTGCTGGTAATCCGCACCTGGAAAAATCGTCCCGCTCCCGCCCTTGCCGATGGCCTGCGGACGGTGCGTGGCGCTGAACTCGAACAATTTCGCGACCAGGCCCGCAAGGAGACCGATCTATGATCTGGCTCGTTTGTTGCCTTGCGTTGGCAGTCGCGTCGTTATTCTACGTCTTCTATCTTCCCGGAAGACTTTTCCTTGGCCCGGAGAAAACCCGCGCTGGATACCTGCGCGAGCGTAAGGATGCCGTCTACGAAAACCTGCGTGACCTGAATTTCGAATACAGAGCGGGCAAGGTTCCGGACGCAGACTATCAGTCGTTGAAGTCTTCGCTACAAGATGAAGCCGCTACAATCCTTGCCGAGATTGCCCGGCTGGAACAGAATCTCGCGCCACAAAAAGGAACCAGCTCTTGAAAGCAATGCATCCCACTGTCACTCTGAGCGGAGTGGAAACTTCGCGAAGCGAAATTTCCCCGCAGTTGAAGGATCCCATGTCCGCCGGCACCATCCGGCGACTCAGCCGGATGTTCTCCAAGGGATTTATATCAGCAGTTGTAAAACCGGTTTGCGAAAAAACCCTCCGGATATCGCTGCCAATTCTTCTCTTCACTTCCTTCGTGACCGCTCAAACCTTAACCGGCACGGTCAAGAATTCGACTACCGGCAAGCCTTCCGTCGGAGACGAAGTGGTTCTGCTCAAGCTCGGGCAGGGCATGGAAGAAGCTGGCCGCAGCAAGACCGACGCCAAGGGCCAATTCAGTTTTAAGCTCGACGACGGCCAAGCGCCGCATCTGGTGCGCGTCATTCATCAGGACGTCACCTATCACCGCATGGCGCCTCCGGGGACAACCTCGGTTGCGGTCGAAGTTTATGACGTGGCCAAAAAACTCGATGGCATCAGCGTAGTTGCCGACATCATGCGCATTCAGGCGCAACAAGGCCAGATTTTGGTCACGCGCGAATTCGGCGTGCAGAACGCTTCCACCCCGCCCCGCACGCAAATGAATGAGCGGAACCTTGAGTTCTACGTTCCCGACGGAGCGCACATCATCGACGAATCCGCTTCGGCGACAACTGAAGGCGGTAACCCGCTCAAATCCGCTCCCGTGCCGGAGGGTGAGAAGAATCGCTACGCGTTTATTTTTCCTCTGCGCCCGGGATTGACGCGATTTGAAGTCAGCTATCAGTTTCCTTATAGCGGCAGCGCGAATCTCGATCCGAAGTCGATCTATCCGCTGGAGCACTTCGTGGTCATGACTCCCAAGGCAATGCAGTTCACCGCCGCGGCCACTTCCGCCGGGTACAAATTGATTAACTATCCCAACGAACCCGCGGCCGCCGTGCAAGTGGCTTCCAACACCACTCCCGGCCAAAATCTGGCTTTCAAGATTTCGGGAGAAGGCATGCTCTCGGATGGTCAGGGAAACGCCGGCCAGGATAACGGCGCGCAGGGATCGAATGGAGGCGAGCAAAGCTCGGCTCCCGGGGCAGGCGGCGCACAATCGTCGGCGCGTCCCGGCGGTGGACTGGGGCCGCCTATCGACGCTCCCGACCCGCTGCAAAAATATCGCTGGTGGATTCTGGGCGGCTTTGCCGCTGTCCTGCTCATGGGCGGAGTTTACGTTGCTTCGCGCCAGCAATCCGCAGCGCGCGCTATGGGGCGGCAAAAGTCCGGTTCGTCCCGAGTCTTGCATGAAGAAGATTTCGATTCGGAAATCATTCTCGGCGCAACCCGCCCCCCGCATCCTTCTTCCAAGTTGATGGAGGGAATCAAAGAAGAGCTGTTCCAACTGGAAGTTGAACGCAAGCAAGGGCAAATCTCGCAAGCGGAGTATGAGAACGCAAAAGCCGCACTCGATCAAACTCTGGAGCGCGCGCTGCGACGCGAAGCGCAAAAACAAGCCTGATCGTAAATCGCCGCTATATCTCTCGGCTTAAAAATTAATGAAGACGAGCGAGCCCATGCAAGCCGACAAAGCCGCGCTCGCCAGAGAACGCTTGCGCAGACGCTATCGTCCCGACCGGGTGCGAATGCTTTTCATCGGTGAAGCGCCTCCTGCTTCCAGGCGATTTTTCTATGCCGCGGACTCCGGACTTTATCGTGTAATTCGCCATACATTTGTTGCCGCGCTGCCCGCTCTTGCTGATACCGATTTTCTCGCGTCATTTCGTGACCTAGGTTGTTATCTGATCGATTTATGTGGAACGCCGGTCGATCGCCTCGACCGGCAGAAACGTAAACAGATATGCGATGCGGGCGAAGTTCGTCTCGGCCGAACCATCCGGCAACTTCATCCGGAAATCATTGTTACAGTGGTCCGCTCCATCGCAACCAATGTCAGGCGCGCGCAACGGCAGGCAGATTGGAAAGGTACGTATCTGGAACTTCCTTATCCCGGCCGCTGGCAACATCATCGATTAGCATTCGCAAAGGCGCTAACCCCGGTGTTGCGCAGAGAATTTACACGCTGAACGCGATCTAAAAATCAGACTAACTCGTTGCATGCTCTAATGTCGGTATGGCGTATTCCTGGTTCATTCTTCTGCTCTCGGTGGCGGGCGCGGCGTTTCTTCTGTTGCTGATGCAAGGCACTTCTCTCGGTGACGTGGTGCACGAACGCATCCCCGACCGGCCGCGCCGCCGGCTTTTTGTCGCGGCGGTAAGTTTTTTTCTCACTTTCGCCGGGGTGCGTGCCGTGGTTTATGCGGTATTACACAACATTCCACCATTCCATTTCATCCAGCATGATGGAAGCCACATTCATCATCTGGTATTCGGCATTCTTATTTTGCTTCTCGTAGGCTACGGATGGCTATGCGATGTCGGCACCGGCGAGGATGATTCCTCGATTCTGCTAAGCCGAATCATGTCGATCCTCTACGGCGTGGGCGCGGCGCTCACGCTCGATGAATTCGCATTGTGGCTGAACCTGAAAGATGTTTACTGGGCGCCACAGGGACGAACCAGCATCGACGCCGTCGTTCTGTTTGGGGCGCTGCTGGCTGCAAGCGCATGGGGCGCACCGCTGCTGCAAGCGGGCAGCAAGAAAAAATGAGCCGCAATTCGCGGATCGAGAGAACTGGCCTCGTAAAAAACGAAAGTCCCTGATTGACTTCGAGGCAGATCAGTCGTAGATTGTAGCCCTCCCCCGTTAGGAGTCCGGCACTCCTTCATTCTCACCAAATCTTCCGCGCACATTCGCGGAATCTGCCCGGGACCTCAGCGGCATGGGTTGCCGCAAAACGCCTTTGAGTTTAAAAAACTTCAGGAGACTTCTCCCATGCATGTTCGAATCGAAAGATCCAACTTAGCGAAAAGTGCATATCGCGCTTTCGCCATCGTCGCCACAATCGTGTGCGTCAGCGCCAGTGGATGGGCTGCCGAAACCGTCCTGCATTCATTCCCCGGTGGAGCGAACGGCTCAGCTCCGGCGGGCATTCTAGCCGTGGATTCCGCGGGCAACCTCTATGGCACTACCAATCAGGGCGGCCTCAACGGGAGCTGTTCTGGAGAATCCTGCGGCATCGTCTACGAATTGTCGCCGGCTTCCGGCGGTGGCTGGACTGAAACGGTTCTGTACAGTTTTCTGGGCACCACCGACGGCGGCAACCCCAATTCAGGCGTCATACTGGATTCCGCGGGCAATCTTTACGGCACGACATTGTGGGGCGGTGACACTGGTTGCAGCAGCGTAGGCTGCGGAACGGTTTACGAACTGGTGCGTGGTTCCGGCGGAAGTTGGACGGAAAAAATTCTGTATGAGTTTACCGGCGAGAGCGATGGAGGGGATCCGATCGGAGGCCTGGTTTTCGATTCCGCGGGCAATCTTTATGGCACGACATCGGCATGGGGCGATTTGGGTGGCTGCAATAACAACGGATGCGGCGCGGTATTCGAGTTGTCGCCGGCCTCCGGCGGCACATGGACTGAGACTACTTTGCACACGTTCTCGCATTTGGTCGGTGACGGTAACGCTCCTGCCGCTTCGCTCGCCATTGATGCGCACGGAAATCTGTACGGTTCAACACCGCTGGGAGGCGCCTTTCCGAATTATTGTCCGGTAGGTTGCGGCACCGTTTTTGAACTCATACCGGCGGCGGGCGGTTCCTTCCACTATGGCGTGATCTACCAATTCGCAGTCTCCTCTGGTACGGACGGGCAAAATCCCGGTGGGATCCTCTTGGGAGCCGGCAAAATCTACGGAACGACAGCCAGTGGCGGCTCCGTGGGAGCTGGAACGGTTTGGGAACTTTCCGGAAGCGCCAGGGGCTGGACCGAAACCATCGTGCATAGCTTCCTGGGTGGAACCGATGGACAATCTCCTACCTCTGCCATGGTTTTTGGCCAATACGGGTCCATTTATGGCACCACCGAATACGGAGGAAACACCTCTGCCTGCAGTCCGGGGTGCGGAACCATCTTCCGGCTCGCGCCCGCCGGTTCGACGTGGGCAGAGTTCCCATTTTTCCGGTTTAACAGTACCAATGGAAGATTGCCCACTAACAGCGGACTCACCAAAGATGCCGCAGGAAATTTGTACGGCGTAACCGGCCTCGGCGGCAGCTCGAACGACGGCGTAGTTTTCGAGATTACTCACTAGTTTGAATCGTTGTCCTGAATAGGGTGCCCCATTTCTCGCGCGTACTTTGCGCGAGAAGTGGGCACTCGACTACTCTTCAAGCCACAGGGTTTCGAACGTGGGATTCAAGTGAACATCGATTTGGCGGAGCGGACCGTCTCCCGTATTGGCAAATTGATGCGGCTCACCGGCGCGAACGATTAACACGTCGCCAGCCTTGGCTTCCCGTTGCTCGCCGTTAACCATCCATTGTGATCGGCCCTCGATCACATACACAATCTCGTCGTAGTCGTGCTTATGCAGCCTGACTTTGCGGCCGGGTTCGGCAATAACCAGGAAGAACGAGATGGGCACATCCTGCTTGACTCCGATGAACTCATACGACATTCCAACAAACGGCAACTTCGATTCATGGATGACGTCCATTTGCGGGTCCTCAATTTTTGGATTCGCCCAGGCCAGGAAACGACTCTTAGCGCGCCCCAGCCCACTTTGAAAGCCCCGATCCTGCCGCCGAGAAAAATATAACCCGATAGCGCTAGGAGATGTATCATTCGGGGTACATTTCGCGCCCGTCTCTTACTGGGCAATCTACGAGACAAACGGGGAAGTTGCCGAGCATAGTAGTTGTACCCTTTTCCCTGCGAACTTCATCAAGTCTCTTAAGCGGATTGTGGCGCTTAGAAAGAGGTCTCTCATGGCAACAACAATTCCCATTGCATCCGGTCGACAGGGTTCAACAATATCGATTCTTTGGGGGGTTCTGCTGGTGATTCTCGGTTTTGTGGCCATCGGTACGCCATTTCTCGCGGCGGTTGCGGTCAGCGTAGTCGTGGCCTGGCTGATCGTCATTGCCGGCATCGTACACATCGTTCTGGCCTTTCACGCCCACGGCGCGGGCAGCATCAGCTGGAAGCTGCTGGTCGGCCTCGCCTATCTGATTTTTGGCGGATACATGCTCGTCCGTCCCTTATTGGGCGTGGCGTCGCTCACACTGTTGCTGGCGGTGCTGTTCCTCGTGGAAGGCGCATTGAACATAGTTCTCTATTTCAAAATGCGCCCACTGCACGGTTCGGGCTGGGTGCTGGTGGATGGCCTGATCACCTTGCTGCTCGGCGCCATGATTTATATGCAATGGCCATTCAGCGCGGCCTGGGCCATTGGAATACTCGTAGGCGTCAGCATGATGATCAGCGGATTTACCCGCATTGCGCTGTCATGGGCGGTACGCCAGGCGACTGATGCGCCGGCAGGGGTTTCCAAGCTGGCAGCGTAATGAGTGCCCCACTTCTTGCTGCTTCTGCGGGAAGTGGGATTCGTTTTAAAAAAGTTTTTCACCCAAAATCAGATCAAAAAAAATTGCAGATCAAAATCGCTAAAATACTTAGGCTCAACGGCTTGCGATGACCGCCAGTGGTCGACTCCGCGCAAATTATTAATTCGAGAAACCTTGCCCGCAAAATATTACCGCAGAAGCAGTTAACTGGTCGCACTCGCCACCCAATTCCCACCCTCACTTAATTACGCTGTTGTCCTCAAATTAAGTTCCCAGGTCTCCGCCGTAAGGTCCTTCCCAAAGCTGTGGTGCTTTTCTTCGCGCACGATCTCGAATCCTTCCTTTTTATAAATGCCGCGCGCTGCATGGAGAATGCTCTGCGTCCACAGCGTCATCTTCCGGTACCCCGCCTGCCGCGCGAACCGGACACATTCCTCGACCAGCCGCTTGCCAATCCCCAGCCCGCGCGCTCCTGGTTCCACATGCAACAGCCGCAGCTTTGCCGTTTCGTCAGATTCCTTCGCGACGAAAACCGTACCCACCCTTTCTCCGTCTTTTTCAGCCACCCAGGCGCGCTCGCGCTTCGGATCGTAATTCTTAATGAATTGCGCCACAATTTCCGCCGCCAGAGCCTCGTAGGTTCCATCCCATCCATATTCCTCGGTATAGAGAATGGCCTGGCGATGGACGATCCAGCCCATATCCCCGGGCTGGTGCTGGCGCAGCAAGTAAGGAGTTTTCGCCTCCGCTCTGTCGCCCAGCAGCCTATGGACCAGCTCGACCGCCGCTACCAGTTGTCTTTGCTCCGGCGGCGAGAGTTTGTCGATCATTGCGGCGATATCCCGGCTCGAGCGCTCGTCCAGCGGAACAAACGCTTTTCTGCCCCAGGATGTCAGGGAAAGAAACCTCTGCCGCTCGTCAGTCTTTGAAGTCTCGCGCCTCAGGAGCTTTCGCCGTTCCAAACCCCGCAGGATGCGGCTCATGTATCCAGCATCCAGGCCAAGTTCCATGCGGATCTCGGTGGCAGTGGGCTGCCGGCGGTGCGCCAGCTCATACAACACGCGCGCCTCGGCAAGAGAGAACGGATCGCTCGCCATGCCATCCAACACGCCAATCTTGCGGGTGTAAAAGCGGTTGAATGCGCGAATAGCGCTTACGTGTTTGTCGATACCACGCTCTGGCATGGACATCTCCTCCTCAATGCAGTTGACTGTAGCATACAGATAGTTGCTTTTGTCAATCATATACTTTTGGGGATACTAAGGAACTTCTGGCGCGAGTTGTTTTATAACCGTGACGTTCACGCCATCTGCAAAAGGCAATTTGCGTGGGAATCTTACCCCCAGCTTGGGATATTGGCGGGTGGCTTCGTTGACGCTTACTTATCCTTTAAGCTGAACGGCCCCGAGCCGAACTGGGTAATCAAAAATGCGCCGCCGAGCATGGACAGATTTTTTATGAACATAGCCATCTGTATCTGCTGCGTCATGGGGTTGGTGACGCCCCAAAATCGGTGCATCGCCGGAGTAACACAAACGAGGAAAAGAACGATTAGCCAGGCGCCGAGTCTGGCACGGTAGCCGAGGATGATGGAAAGCGCCCCGACGAGCGAAATTACTCCCGAAAGCGGGACGACTATGGAAGCCATGGGCACTCCCTTGGACACGGCATAGGCGATGCTACCGCTGCTAAAGTGAGTGAAGCCAGCCATCAGGAAGATGAGCGAGAAGCATAGGCGTCCGAGTAAAACCAGCGGGCCGCTGAGTTGAGACGGTTGGTTTGCCATAGGTTCTCCTTTAATTGCTTGGCAAATTTCTGAATTGATTTCTTTATACGCGTCTGGCTCATCCTTTCACACGCTGTTTTTCTTGATGTTCCCAACCTGTGGACGACCATGTTCGATCATGCAAGTGGATTGGACTCAACCTCCGCCGATGAATCCTTTCCGTTTTGCGCAAAACCATCTGATCGCCAAATCAGCTCTAAGTCATTTCTGCCCTATATCTTGCGCAGCGGTCCGTGCAGTTTTTTCCCTTAAATTTTTGTCGGGCCCGCCGAACTGCATCTCCCCGCAAGCCGTAACATCAAATAGGTGGGATTCAATTATGGGAAATACATTCAAGACCGCGTTTCTGCTGACCGCGCTTACGCTGTTGCTGATGTTCTTTGGCCGCTACTTTGGCGGGCAGAATGGGATGATTCTGGCGCTGGTGTTTGCTGCCGTGATGAACTTCGTCTCCTATTTCTACTCCGATAAGATTGCGCTGGCCATGTACCGCGCGCAGCCGGTAACGCGCGAGGAGTTGCCGCGCGCTTATGCTGCCGTGGAGCGGCTTGCGCCGAAGATGGGCATTCCGATGCCGAAGATTTTTGTGATCCCGACGGAGTCGCCGAATGCGTTTGCCACGGGGCGGAATCCGCAGCACGCGTCGGTGGCGGTGACGCATGGGATTTTGGGGTTGCTGAACGACGAGGAACTGGAAGGCGTTTTGGCGCACGAGCTGGGGCATGTGAATAATCGCGACATTCTTATTAGTTCGGTGGCAGCGACTATTGCAGGCGCGATTACCATGCTGGCCAGCATGGGCCGCTTTGCCATGATCTTTGGCGGCTTTGGCGGTGGCGGCCGCGATGAACGCCGCGGTGGCGGGCTGGCCGGATTATTCATGCTGATTGTGGCGCCGATCGCGGCGAGTTTGATTCAGCTGGCAGTATCCCGTTCGCGCGAGTATCAGGCGGATGCCACGGGGGCGCATTTTACGGGCAATCCGTATGCGCTGGCGAGCGCGCTGCAAAAATTGGACGCTTACTCGCGGCGCGTGCCAATGCAGGCTTCGCCTTCGACGGCGCATCTGTTTATTATCCAGCCGCTGCTGGGGATGAATTTCGGGGGGTTGTTTTCCACGCATCCTCCGGTTGCCAAGAGAATTGAGCGGTTGACGGGACGGCCGACGGAGTTTATGCAGTAGAGCCGTGGGCTATGAGCGGTGAGCTTAAGTCCACTGAAGACATTGCGAGTGCTTTGATAGCAAGTTTGCCTTAATTTTTGCGTTCTAAAGTGTGGGCAGCTTGTAGCTCAAAACTCATTGCCAACAGTGACATTCGTAACTCCGGCCTGTTTCGCTTCGGATAGTAGAATCCATTCAATGTCTCCTGAGACCGCAATTGCCATTTCCCATAAAGCCGCTGAACTGGAGAGTTCGCTTCGCCGCGTGATTCGCGGGAAGGACGATGTGGTTCGGCTGGCTCTGGTCAGCATATTTGCCCGCGGACATCTGCTGATTGAGGGCGTTCCCGGCGTTGGCAAAACTACTTTAGGGCAGGCGCTGGCGCGGGCTATTGACTGCACTTTTCAGCGCGTGCAGTTTACCAGCGACATGCTGCCTTCCGACGTGCTGGGAATTTCGGTGTACTCGGCGGCGGATCAGGAATTTGAGTTCAAGCGCGGCCCGGTGTTTACCAATGTTTTGCTGGCCGACGAAATCAACCGCACTACTCCGAAGACGCAATCGGCGCTACTGGAGGCGATGAACGAAGGCCAGGTCACGGTGGACGCGCATTCTTACCAACTGCCGCAGCCGTTTCTGGTGATCGCCACGCAAAATCCGGTGGAGCATCATGGAACGTATCCGTTGCCGGAATCGCAACTGGACCGGTTTTTGATGCGGGTTCGCATGGGATATCCCGATGCGAAAGCGGAGCGCGAGATTTTACGTTCGGAAGTGGGCGCATCGCGAGTGAACGATCTTCGCCCGGTACTGACCGCGGCTGACGTGCTGGAGATGCAGGAGGCGGTCAAGCTGGTGCGCGTGGATGAGTCTCTGGTGACTTACGCATTGCAGATTGTGCAGCGGACGCGGCAGTCGGAATATCTTTCGTTAGGCGTATCGCCGCGCGGGGCGCAGGCGCTTTATCGCGCAGCGCAGGCGATGGCGTTTCTGGAAGGCCGCAACTTTTGCACCCCGGAAGATTTCAAGCCGCTGGCGGTTCCGGTCTTCGCACACCGCATCGCGGTCAACGGACAGTATGCCTCGACGATGAAGAAGTCGGAACAGGCCGATCAGGTGCTGCGCGAGATTGTGGACGATGTTGCAGTGCCGGTGTAGGACTTAGTAGCAAGTACCCAGCATCAAGTGCTGGGCCGGATGCTCCTGTCACGCGTAGAACAGCAGTTCTCGGTGCCCTGTACTGGGTACTGCCCGTTATAATCCTCGCGTCATGTCTTTCCTCCGTTTTCTCATGCTGCTTTCGCTGATCTGCTGGATCGGCGGGCTTATCTTTTTTGCTTTCGTGCTGGCGCCTACGGCATTCAATATTCCAGATGTGCTGCCTAACACTCATCTGGCCGGCAATGTGGTTGGGCGAGCGTTGGGAAAATTGCACTGGATTGCTATCTTTTCTGGAATTGTCTTTCTGGCGAGTTCCCTGCTTTACAGCCGTTTCACTGATGGCACGGCACATGTGTTTGCGACACGCCATGTGCTGTTGTGCCTCATGCTGGCGCTCACGCTGATCTCGCAGTTTGGCATCATTCCGCGCATGGATGTGCTGCGCAGTTCGCTCGGAGATGTGAAGGCGGCGGCGATTGATAATCCGGAGCGGGTACAGTTTGATGCGTTGCACATTTGGTCGACGCGGGTTGAAGGCGCGGTGCTGCTGCTGGGGTTGGTGGTCGTGTATTTGACTGCACGCAGCTTCTAGTTTCTTGCTTTTAGCAAGACCTTTCTGTGTATCCCATTGGGCATTGGCCGCTCGATCATTTATCCTGAAATGTTGTGCGCTGGTCACTTGTAGTCGCAGTGCTGATCCAGCCCTAATAGAAATGCCTAGCAGCGATGAAAACTCCTTTTGGAGCCTCTGGTGGCGAAAATGGGCAAGGGATTCTTCGCTCGCTCAGAATGACAGAGTAATAAATTATGAAAACTGGAATCATTGGCCTGCCTCAGGTGGGCAAGACATCGTTGTTTCAAATCCTGACCAAGGCGCATCTTTCGGATCAGGCGCGAGCCAACCCGCGCGAGGCTCACATTGGAGTAGCGAAAGTTCCGGATGATCGTCTCGATCGTTTGGCCGCGCTCTACAACCCGAAAAAACTCACGCACACGTCGGTGGAATATGTTGATGTGGGCGCGATTGGGCAGGAGGCGTTGAAGGATAACGCTTATGCCTCGCATCTGCGTAATGTTGATGCGCTGGCGCATGTGGTGCGGGCTTTCGACGATCCCTCGATTCCCCATACGGCAGGCGAGATCGATCCTTTGCGCGACATCAGGAACGTAGAATTCGATTTGATGATCAGCGACCTCGGGCAGATCGAAAAACGCCTGGAGCGGGTGGAAAAAGATCTCAAGAAGATGAGGACAGCAGAACTCGAAAAAGAATTCGAGCTGTTGAAGCGGGCGAAGGTGCAGTTGGAATCGGAAAAGCCTTTGCGGGAAATGGAGATGACATCTGAGGACAAGAAGCGCATTAAAGGCTTCATGTTCCTTAGCGAGAAGCCGATTCTCTATGTGCTCAATATCGGCGAATCGAGCAAGTTGGGCATTGAACTGGAAGAGGCGGTGAACAAATACAAGTTGACGGAAATTGCCGCTAAACCGAATGCCGGAGCTACGGCTATCTGCGGCAAAGTGGAAGCCGAACTTGCCGAGATGAGCGACACCGATGCGGCTGAATTTCTTTCCAGCTACGGACTCACGGAAAGCGGACTGACGCGGTTGATTCGTACCACATATAAATTGCTCGGCGTGATTTCATTTTTCACCGCGGGCGAAGACGAATGCCGCGCCTGGCAGGTTCCGGCAAATTCACGGGCGCAGGAAGCGGCGGGAGCGATTCACTCCGACCTGGAAAAACATTTCATCCGCGCAGAGACCATCCGTTGGGATCAGTTGCTGGAAGCCGGATCTGAAGCGAATGCGCGTGCCAAGGGCACACTGAGGCTCGAGGGCAAAGATTATATTGTGCAGGATGGGGACGTGATGCACATTCGGCATTCTGGGTGAGTCTCAAGTTGGGGCGGTAGAACCGAATTTTTGATTCTTGCGTGCTGGCTAGCTGAGCCTCGGATGTAAGCTGAAGTACGATGGCTCGGCATTACAAAAATTTGATCGACTTCTCAATTCCCTTAAAATACGTCTGCCTGCCGCGTAGGAGCTTTCGACGCGGTGCCGGAGCCCGATTTGACTAGGTACTGGGTACTGAGTACTTTCTTACTTCATGCATCTCACTCGTCTAATTTTATTTATCTCGATTCTGGCTTTCGCCTGTGGCCTGTCCTCGCTAGCTAACACCGCGCTTCCTGATTCCCCCGACTGGAGTGAACCCTTCCCTCCACACCGCATGATCGGCAACGTCTACTACGTGGGGAGCCGGGGGTTGGCCGCATATCTGATTACGACACCCGCCGGGCATATTCTGATCAATAGCAACCTGAAAACTTCGGTCCCGCTTATTCGGGAGGGTATTGAAAAGTTGGGGTTTCGTTTCACTGACGTGAAAATTCTGCTGATCAGCCATGCTCACTTCGATCACGATGGAGGCAGCGCCGAGATAAAAAAACTGACCGGCGCCAAATACATGGTCATGGATGCAGACGTGGACGTCGTCGAATCCGGCGGCAAGAGCGACTTCCAATATGGCGACGACGCGGCGCTTTTGTATCCGGCGGCCAAGGTGGACCGGGTGCTCCATGATGGTGATGAAGTGAAGCTCGGCGATACTTCGCTGACTGCACACAAGACTGCCGGGCACACCCGGGGCTGCACCACGTGGAGCTTGAAAGTGCGCGATGCAGGTAAAACTTACGATGTTGTGATCGTGGGCAGCCCTAACGTCAATCCCGGATATAAACTGGTGGAGAATGCGCGCTATCCCGAGATCGCGGGCGATTACGCGCGCGGCTTTCGCGTGCTCAAGTCGCTGCCTTGCGACATTTTCCTGGGCGCCCACGGCAGTTATTACGGGATGGAAGAGAAGTACGCAAAATTGAACGCTGGTGGGGCCAACCCATACATTGATTCCGAAGGCTATAAGAACTACGTGGCCGAACGGGAACAGGCATTCCTAGCCGAACTTCAAAAACAAACCGCGGCTGTTAAAAAGCAGTAGCCAGTTCCCTGTACTATCGCCTTATGAATCCCATCGCCATCAGCATTCTGCTCGGCCTTACCGCTGCCGCCGCCAACGTTTTTGGCGGAGCAATTATTGTGCAGCACCATTGGGAACGGCGCTACCTTCGCTATTTTATCGCGCTGGGTGCCGGGTTCATGCTGGCTACAGCTCTGGTGGAAATGGTTCCGGAGAGCTTCGAATTACGGGGCCGGAACGCGGCATTTCTGATTCTGCTCGGCTATCTGATCGTTCATTTTTTCGAACACACGGTCACGCCGCACTTCCATTTTGGCGAAGAAACGCACAAGGATGAGTTCATCCACTCTCACAAGGGATACTCAGTTTTGTTCGGGCTTATCATCCACACATTTTTTGACGGTATCGCCATTGCTTCGGGATTTTTGGTTTCGAACGCGTTGGGCTGGCTCATTTTTATCGCCATCTTCCTGCATAAAATTCCCGAAGGCTTTACGGTGAGTTCGGTGATGCTGGCCAGTGGACGCAGCCGCGGAACGGCGTGGGGTGCATCCGTTATTTTGGGCGGAGCGACGTTGGCGGGAGTCTTGACCATGGCGCTGTTTCGCCATCATGTCGGGGCGGGCTTGCCGCTTGCGGCAGGAGTGACGATTTATGTGGCCGCTTCCGATCTCATTCCCGAGGTGAATAAGGAACCCGCGATGCGAATGGCTCTGCTTGTTTTCGTAGGAGCGGGATTTTTCTTTCTGCTGGAGACGCTGTTCCATCTGCACTGAAAGCGCGTCTCGCAATCTCACGTAAACGATCTCACATGAACAACGACCAAATAAAAACGCGGGCGAGTTCGCCCGCGTCCACACAGTCCACTTAAGAATTAGGCATTGGCCAACGCTGGTTCGACTCCATAAATGGAATACCACGAAGTCGCCGCCTTCAGCTTATCGTTGACGTTGTTGATGTTCTTCACGCCTTCGGTTTCCAGCCATTTACGGAACGCGGCTGCACCCTGCTTGGCATAGATTGGAATACCATCTTTCCAGGTCGCGCGACCGCAAAGAACGCCGTTGAATTTCACTCCGGACTCGCCGGCCAGTTCCAGCGTCTCGCTGAACTCGGCATTGCTCACGCCGGCAGAAAGATAGATAAATGGTTTAGTGGCGACGTTTGCGGCTTGGTGGAACAGGTCGATGGCTTCCTGCTTGGTATATGCCTTCTGCCCGCCAAAGCATTTCACGCCTTCCACGAACTTCATATTCACCGGTACTTCCACTTTGAGCACGTCAACCCCGTAACGGTCTTTGGTGAACTCGCGCATGCTCTCGGTCACGATCTGCGGCTTCTTTTTGGCGTAGTCCAATCCCTTTTCGTCCGCGCCCTCGTCGTAGCCGACGAATTCAAGAAAGTATGGAATGTCATTGGCGCGGCATTCGTCGCCAATGCGCTCCACCCAGGCGTGTTTTTTATCGTTCACGTCCTTGGGATCGAACGGGGTGTAGTAGAGCAAAATCTTTACGCAATCGGCGCCGGCTTCTTTTAGCCGCCGCGCCGACCAGTGGTCGAGCAGATCGCCCAGCCGTCCGGGACCGGTTTTATCGTATCCAGTTTTTTCGTAAGCGAGAAGCAGGCCGGCATTCTTAGCGCGGCGCTTGGAAGCTGGGAGACCCCACTCCGGGTCGAGCAGGATGGCGCTGGCATGCGGCGTAAGGACCTCGGTGACCAGCGACTTGAACTCTTCCATCATGGCGTCGCTGATTTCTCCGCCTTTTTCCTTGCCCAACGATTTTTGCAGGGAGCCACGCTGATCCATAGCCGCGGCGGCGATTACACCGCGGTCGTTTGAAACTCTTTTCAGGCCAGCGAGTTTGCCAGGGGTAAGCTTCATAGATTCCTCCAGGAGTGCTTGAAGAAGATGAATGCGAACGACAATTGTAAACTACGGGAGCAATAAATCGACATGGAGAACCCCAAGAAGGGCAGGCTTCTCCCTCAACTGGAGCAATAAAGTTGGAACAGGCCAGACCCTGATTCAATCCGCAATAACTAGTCGACTGAGTGCCTGGCGGTGTAGCCGTCTCGCGCTACGACATCAACCTTCTGATCTTTCCCTTTTTGATCTTTCACCTTGAGCGGGCCGCCATCGGGCGCTACTACTTCCACTTTTAGCTTGCGGTATGTCCCATCGAGTTTGTCGTTGGTAGGTCGATAAGTGATCGAATATTGATTACGGATGTCGTTTCCAATATCCCGAAAATCGTCGCCATATTCTCCCTGAAAGCGAGGGAAATAGGCGCGGCCGCCGGTTATAGCGGCGAAGGTGCGCATTTCATTATCGGCCTGAAGATAATCCATTTCGCTGGCGTGAATGCCCATGCTGCGATTGCCGGCCCGGCCCATGATGCGAGCAATCTGTCCGACGCTGATTGGGAAAATGGTTACGTCTTTCGTGTCTTTTACCTTTTTTGTGATCTTGTCGAGGGTTAATTTGCTGAAGCTGTCGTAGCCCGTGGTCACCAGGATGATGTATTTCTTTCCCTCCACTCGATCGAGACGATCAAGGGTGTCGTATAAAGCGTCGAACAAATTCGTTTCGGCGAATCCGGGAATACGCATTTGGTTCAGGGCACCGTAAACCGCTTTCTTGTCTTGCGTGAAATCGACGAGAATGTGCGGCTGCATGTCGTAGTAGGAAACCGCGACCCAGTCATCCTTTTGCAAGGTGTTGGCGAAGGCATAGGAAGCCTCCAACGCATCGATGATGAAACTGTAGGTGGTGGACGCAAATTCGACCAACAATACGGCGGTAATTGGCGCTTTCGAAACGTTGAAGCTGCTGATGCTCTGCGAAGCTCCGTCTTCGAAGAGACGGAAGTTTTCTTTCTTAAGCCCGGGAATAAATTGGCCGCTCTTGGTAGTGACCAGCACATCTACGTTTACCAGCGGCGCGTTCACGCGAATCGAGTAGTCGGGCAGACCCTCGACTTTCTTCGGCGCTGGGGGTGGAGGTGGTGGCGGAGCTTCGTCGGGATTCTTTCTCGGAATCGCATAGGGGCCGATGTCACCGCCGGGACCGCCGGCCTCGGGTGGTGCTTCCTGCTTGGGCTTGCCTTCGTCGCTGCTCGGAGGATTTTGCGTCTGCTGTGAGGATTGGTCTTGCGCGGACAACAAAATCGCCGAGAAGAAAAGTAATAGCGAGAGCGCTAACGTACCGAATTTTTGCATGGGCAAACCTTGCCTGATAGCGAAATTGGCAGCCATAAGAACCCCCCGCGGGGAACTAATGACCTGTTGGGGCAAAAAAGTCCCTGTGCTAGTATAGACGCAGGGATTCGCGATTGGGATGTTTGCCCGGCTCCCTTGTTCCCCTTCCGTGCAACGACTTACAATCCAGCGAAATCTAATCTGTATAGCGGGATTCTCACATCCTGCCAGGCGTCGTACATGAAAAAATTAGTAGTTGCCCTCTTTGCCGCACTCTTGTCTTTTCCCTCGGTTCTCTCTGCGCAGAAGCCGGAGTCCACGGCAAATCCGCCGATTATTCCCGTGAGCCAAATTCATACCGGCATGCGGGGCGTGGCCTATACGGTGTTTGAAGGCGTGAAGCCTGAGTCCATGGATGTGGAAGTGCTCGGCGTGCTGCACAACGTGAATGGCCCAAAGGGCGATGTGATTCTGGTGCGTTTGCACGGGCAAAAAGTGGAATATACGGGCGTGGTAGCAGGCATGAGCGGCAGCCCGGTTTATCTCGACGGCAAATTGGCCGGTGCGCTGGCCTTTCGCATTGGAGAGTTTTCGAAAGAGCCGATCGCCGGGGTCACGCCGATCGCCGACATGCTGGAGATCAACGCGCTTGACCGTTCTCCTGCGGAAGAAAGTGCGGCAGTAAAACCTTCGATGAACGCGGTCGCGGGCAAGACTGCCTCTCCCGGGGATATTTCCACGCTGCCTACGCAGGATTCCACGAACGGCTTCGCGAACTACCTCAAGCCGATTGAAACTCCTCTGGTATTCAACGGATTTTCCGAGCAGGCGATTCATCTTTTTGCGGGAGAACTCGGATCTGCCGGAATTGTGCCCGTGATGGGCGCGGGTTCGATGAGCGAGGATAAACAGCCGGATCCGGTTGTGCCCGGCTCCGCCATCAGCGCCATTCTGGTGCGCGGCGATATGAACATTGAGGCCACCTGCACGGTGACTTATGTCGACCCACAGAGGCTGCTGGCATGCGGACATCCGCTGTTGCAGTTTGGTTCCGTCGATCTGCCGATGAACAAGGCGGAAGTGCTGGCGACGTTACCCTCGCCGCTGAATGCCTTCAAGATCGTGAATACCACCGAGCCAGTCGGAACATTTGTACAGGATCGCCACACAGGCATCATGGGTTTATTCGATCGCCAGCCGGAGATGATTCCGGTTACGTTGAATATTCACAGCAGCATGGGAGAAAAGCAGTTCCATTACGAAGTGTTGAATAACCCCAAGCTCACACCGGTCGCTTTGACGGTGACCGTATTCAACGCGCTGCATGGAGTCAACGAATTCGGCGAGGAGATCACCTACCGGCTGAATGGCAGCATCGGAGTGAAAGGATTTCCCGATGTCACAATACGCAACATGTTTTCGCCCGCCGAAGGATCCCAGCCGGCGGCGATGCAGGCGGCGACATCTTTAGGCGAACGCTTCGGACGCATCTATGACAATCCCTATAACGCCGCGGCAGTTGCGGGCGTGAAGCTGGATTTTGATCTGGTTCGCGAGCGTCGCTGGGCCCATCTGGAGAGCGCACGCACCGATGTGACGGAAGCCAGACCGGGCGACGAAGTGATGCTGGAAACCGTGCTGGCTCCCTATCGCGGAGAGCGCATTGTGCAACAGATTCCGGTAAAGATACCGACTTCGGCGAGCAAAGGGACGCTGCGCATCCTGGTATGCGATGGCGATACTCTCGATCACCTAAGCCGCGCTAATGCCGCCTTCGGCCGCAAACTCGATCTGGCTTCCACCATCTCTCTGCTTAACAAAGAGCATGCGAATAATCGCGTCTATGTTTCGCTGCTGGAGGCCGACCCTGAAGTCCGCGTCGCCGACAAAGTAATGCCCACGCTGCCCATCTCAATCATGAACGTGATGGATGGGATGCGCAGCAATCAGGAAATGGTGGTAAGCGGCGAATCGAACGTGGATGAAACGGCAACGGCTCCGCTGGATTATGTGGTAAGTGGAGCGCAGTTGCTGACAGTTACGGTGAAGTGATTGGGTTTCGCGGGCGCTCCTGCCCGCGAAACCCAACCACAACTCGCAAACATGCAAGTAAAGATTCTTGGCTCGGCCGCCGGCGGCGCATTTCCACAATGGAATTGTGCCTGCCCGAATTGCCGCGCCGTACGGGATGGTAGTTTCCGCGGCAAACCGCGTTCGGAAACGCAAGTTGCAATCAGCGAAGATGGGCGTTCATGGTTTCTTTTAGGCGCCTCTCCTGACTTGCGCGCGCAAATCGAGGCCACGCCGGAACTGCATCCACGCGATGGCGTGCGCCAGTCACCAATCACTGGCATCGTATTGGCCAATGCGGAACTCGATCACGTCCTCGGAGCACTTCTTCTTCGCGAACTGCAACCGCTGCGCATCTATGCCACTTCATCCGTTCGCCGCATTCTGCGCGAAGACAACTCCATGTTCGCCATGCTGCAACGGATTGCAAATCAGGTGGCTTGGACAGATTTTGAACCGGGGAAGCAATTTCTTCTGAGCAAGGTCCAAGGCGAGGACTCGGGATTGCTATGTCAGGCATTGGCGTTGAGCACGCACTATCCCAGCTATGTCACAGCCGAACGGCAGTTGCAACTCGCCCCGGATGAAGCATCGTTGGGCTTCATCATTCAATCGCCCTCCGGTTCGCGATTGGCTTATCTGCCATCCGTTCCTCAATTGGACGACTCTCTACTCGAACAAATCGATAGCTGCTCTGTATTGCTTTTTGACGGCACATTCTGGAGCGACGACGAACTGATTCGCATTCAAGGCAGCGGGCAAACTGCACGGCAGATGGGGCACATCCCGGTGGAAGAAATTCTCGTCAGGTTGGCGGGAGTGCGCCGCCCGCGTAAAATATTTCTACACATTAATAACACCAATCCCATGCTGGACGAGGCGAGTCAGCAATATCGCCAAGTGCGGGCGGCAGGCTGGGAGATCGCGGAGGATGGATGGCAGTTCAACCTGTAGAAACCAAAACCGCGCCGCAAGCCCTCCTGCTTTCGCTCGAAGAGTTGCGCGCGCAATTTCAGGCCGTGGGCGAAGAGCGCTATCACCATAAGCATCCTTTTCATTTGCTGATGCACGAAGGCAAACTCACGCGCGGGCAACTACAGGCGTGGGCGCTGAACCGTTACTACTATCAGAGCGTTATTCCGATTAAAGATTCCATCATTCTTTCGCGCGGCCCCGACCCGGTTTTTCGCCGCGCATGGCGCAAGCGCGTGGTCGATCATGATGGTGACGCAACAAGCGAGGGCGGCATCAAACGCTGGATAAAATTGGCCGAGGCTACGGGACTTGATCCCGCTCAAGTGCGAGCGGGCACGGGTATTCTGCCGGCGACGCGATTTGCCGTCAACGAATATTTGAATATCGTGCGCAGCCGGTCGCTACTGGAGGCGGTCGCATCCTCACTGACGGAATTGTTTTCGACAAAACTGATCACTTTGCGTGTAGAGAAGCTACGGACGCATTATCCGTGGCTGGCGGGCGGGTTGGACTATTTCGAAGCCAGACTTTATCAGGCGCCAGAGGATTCGCAGTTCGCGGTGAACTACGTCTTCGATCATGCGAAGACGCGCGGCGAGCAGGAACTGGCGATCCAGGCTCTGCGCGACAAGTGCGACATTCTCTGGGCACAACTGGACGCGCTCTACTTCGCCTACGTGCAACCGGGATGGCCGCCGCCGGGGGCGTTTCAGATCGAGGGCGCATAGCATGGCCGTTCCGGAGGATTTTGCCAAGCCACGATTGGCCACTGGCTGCCGCTGGGGAGGCACCGAAGAGAATCGGGTCATTCTCTTTCCGGAAGGCGCGATCAAGCTACAAGGCACCGGACGCCAGGTACTCGAACGCTGCGACGGCCAGCGTACCTTCGGAGAAATCATTGCAGAATTACAGACTCAGTTCGGCGACGCCGATCCCGTGAAGATTCGCAGCGACATCAGTCAATTTCTCGAACAACTGCAGAAGAAGCGGATTGTGGATTACTAGAAAAAGTAACATGCCCGCGGCACCTATTGATTGCCGTTTTAGCGAACAAGAACCTATGCCAACTGTTCCCATCCCACATCGAGCGCAGCGCCCAACTTCTTCCAGGTTATGACAGACCCGGCTTTACGCTTGGTCTCAATCGCGGCAATCAGCGCCCGCGATATCTTCGATTTTTTTGCGAGCTGTTCCTGTGTAAGCTTTCGATGTTCGCGCCAGATGCGGAGTGTGGCCTCACCCCGCAACCTGCGTTCGATCATCTCCAGCGGTATAAGCTCATCTTCGCCATCTTCAAGGCGCGTCTTAGCGGCATCATATGCCCTCACATCGGCCAGCATCTCTGCGTCTTCCATAAGCTTTTGCAAATCTTCCACGGGAATCACCGCAAACTCTTTACCCTTGCGGGTTATTGTTTCTACGCGCATCAATAAATTCCTCCTCTCGCACCTACTTCTAAAGCCCATAACTCCAGACGATCGTCGTGCAATTCGTAAATGACGCGCCAGCCCCCAATTCTCAGCCGATAACCTTCGCGCCCCTGAAGCTTGGTGACGTTGTTGTGCTCGGCATAAGGATCAGCGGCAACTTCCTTGATCTTTCCGACGATACGCTTCTGCCAGTTCACTGGAAGCCGGGAAAGAGCTTTAGCAAAGGATTTTGTGGTAACGACTCTGTACATCTATTTAATTGTTACTTAAAGTAACAATTGCCGTCAAGCAGAATTACCCGGTCGTTTCATTAAGCACTAAACTGTATCCTTATAAAACAACCGACATATTGCACACGCGCAATTCATGATTCCCAACCCGCTAGCCCTCATTGCCGAGATCACGCATCGCTGCCCGCTGCATTGCGTCTACTGCTCCAACCCCCTCGAGTTGGCTGCGGTTCATACGGAGCTTTCCACAAAAGAGTGGATCGATGTTTTCGAGCAATGCGGCAAGTTGGGCATGCTGCACGCGCACTTTACCGGAGGGGAACCGCTGGCGCGGCCCGATCTCACGGAATTGATTGCGGGCGCTCGCGCCGCAGGGCTTTATACCAATCTCATCACTTCTGGTATCGGCCTGGCCGAAGCGCGGCTCAAGTCACTGGTGGATGCCGGGCTCGACCATATTCAACTCAGCTTTCAGGATTCGCGCGAAGACGCAGCCAACTGGATTGCAGGAACCAAGGCGCACGCGCACAAAATCGAATTATCGCGTCTCATCCGGCAGCACAAAATTGCGTTCACTGTGAATCTGGTTGTACATCGGCAGAACATCGATCACCTCGCCGAAATGATCGACTTCATCGAGCAACTCGCGCCCGAGCGCATGGAGATTGCCCACACGCAATATTACGGCTGGGCATTGAGGAATAGAGCCTCTTTATTGCCGGCGCGAACGCAACTGGAAAAAGCAGTGGAAGCGGTCGCCGCTGCGGAAAAGCGCCTCTCCGGGCGCATTCGCCTCGATTTCGTAGTCCCCGATTACTATGCGCGTTTCCCCAAAGCTTGTATGGGTGGGTGGGGCCAACGGTTGATGCTCATCAACCCTTCCGGTAGAGTCCTTCCCTGCCATGCCGCTGAGGACATTCCCGGAATGACGTTCGAAAATGTCCGCCAGCAAAGTTTGGAGTCCATCTGGCGGCAATCATCCTCATTCCAGAGCTTCCGTGGAGAAGAATGGATGCCAGAGCCGTGCCGCAGTTGCGAGCGGCGCGCGGAAGATTTTGGAGGGTGCCGCTGCCAGGCTCTATTGCTCACCGGCGATGCTATGGTTACCGACCCGGCGTGCTCGCTGGCGCCTGCGCATCAAATTGTTGAGGCGGCATTGATGGAGGCGAATTCGGGCCAAGCCGCAGTGTCTCAACCGGTCGCGGCTTCCTCATTTGTGCAATTGCAGCAGCGCACCACGGGATTCTGGAGTTACCGCACGAACCCCGAATAAAACGGTCAACACTGGAATTGAGCCTACCAGCGTACTCCAACCGTAATGGGCCGCACATCGGTTGTCGTTCCATTGGCCGTTGCGTGCGTGAGGCGGTATTCTGCGTAGACTTCCACACCGCTTGGCATTTTGCGCGTGATCCCAGCGCCAATGTTGTATCCAAATTGATTCTGGCTGGAATTGACGAAGCTGCTGGCAAGAGGAACGCTGACATTCGGGCACACACCCCACCACTCGAAAAATGAATTGCAGGGCGAACCGGGAACGGTGGTGTCTGAATTCAAAGTTCCGAAGCGATGATAGTAACCGGGCCCGAAGAGGATATATCCGCCCCAAAGTTTGGTGACGGGAATGTTGATGACCGGATCCAAGGTGAGGGCAAACATGTAACTAGATGCGCTCTGGGCCGCTGCCAAATCCAGGGAAGACTGGCGTAGTGGGAGATCGACAAAGAAGAAATCGCCGCGCAGTCCCAGATATTTAGTCGCATTGCGCGCGACGCCGACCGTGGCATCATAGCCTCCACCGCGGACGAAAGTTCGCGTAGTGCCGCTATCCAGATTCACGCCAAGGCCTACGTTGTAATCCCACTTGTTGAACTGGCGGGGCTTCAACTTCCGGCGCGACAAAGTAGATTCTTCATCGGCCAGTTCCTGATCGCTCGCCGTTTGCTGTGCCGCTGGTTGCTGCGCAGCAGGCTGGGTCGTGGTCGGTTGCGTCTGAGTTGGTTGCGCCGAAGTATCAGGCGGCGTTGCAGGTGGCGCCGCGGGCGTGGTTTGCGCGAACGCCTGCGCCCCAAGCAGAACTGCCAAAATCAGCGGCGTTAGCGCACTCGCAGTCGCGAACTTTCCAATCATCCATTCTCCTCCCATAACCGGGCGTGGTGCGGACCGTAGTGCTCGGCATGGAAAGGCGCCGTTGATAAAGGTTCCGCTTGTAATTCCTCGCAGGCGTTTGCCGTGCGCGTGTGCAGGATCGAACTATATTACCAACTTTGATGCTGATTTTTCCTGGTAAGCCGCCTAATGCAGATTTGCGAATCTGGCGCATTGCTATCAAGGGGCGAGCCGCCCTCGTTTTCCGTGGCCCATTGAATTCTTCTTCGCCGAGTTGTCGGCCCAACGTATGATAAAAAAGAAGCTCATTCTTGAGAACAAATTTGCCGAAGACTCCGCCAGGTCAGCCTCCAAACCCGGCTTCCACATCCCGGGATCAGACTCCCGCGCGCCGGGTTGCGCTCATAGGCTTTGGAACCGTCGGCCGCGCTGTGGCTAAGATTCTTTGCGAACGCAATGACGGACTACTCCGCCTCACCCACATTTGCAATCGGAACGTGGAACGCAAAAAGCAGGATTGGGTTCCGAAGGATGTGATCTGGACCGACAACTTTGACACCGTTCTCAACTCCGACGCCGACATTGTGATCGAACTAATTGGCGGACTGACGCCAACCGAAGAATTGGTGCGAAGCGCGCTCGGCAAAGGCAAGTCGGTGGTAACGGCCAATAAGCAATTGATCGCCCGTCACGGCCCCGAGTTGTTGCAGTTTGCCAGCGCGAACGGCTGCAAGCTGGAGTTTGGAGCGTCCGTTGCCGGTGGGGTTCCGGTGCTTCCTGCTTTGCGGACTGGTTTGTGCGGCGACCGCCTGCACGGGATTGCTGGCATTCTGAACGGCACATGCAATTACATCCTTAGCCGCATTGAAACCGCGCGTATTCCGTTCAGCGAGGCGCTGGAAGAAGCGCAGGCGCGAGGCTATGCCGAAGCCGACGCCAGTGAAGATCTCGATGGTGGCGATGCCCGCGCGAAACTCGCCATCCTCGCACTTGCCGGTTTGCAAGTTCGGGTTTCCCCATCCGATATTCGCGCACGAACTATTCGCCCGATCGAGGCTGTCGACTTTGATTACGCTGCGGAACTAGGTTGCACGATCCGGCAAATATCACGAGCCGATCTGAAAGACACAAACTTGTTTGCCGAGATTGGGCCCAGCCTGGTTCCAGCGTCGTCGCCATTTGGGCGCGTGCAAAAAAATCTGAACCTCGTCCTGACCTCCGGAGTGTACGGCGGCGATATGGCTTTTCTTGGCGCAGGCGCGGGAGGAGATCCCACAGCCGTGGCTGTGGTTTCGGATCTCATCTCGGTGGCGCAAACTCTTTCGGCTGAGCCACAGTCGCACTCACTGCAATTGCTCTCCCCGAAAGTAAGCTGCGACTTTGAGACGCCGTGGTATTTGCGTCTGGTGGTAAAAGATCAACCGGGCATTATCGCCCGGTTGGCGACGATTCTTTCATCCCATCAACTGAATATCGATGCCGTGTTGCAGAAGCCAGGCTTCGACAAGAATGCTTTGCCGTTCGTGGTCACACTGGAGCCTTGCCGCGATACGCAACTGCATCCCGCACTGCACGAGATGTCTACACTAGCTTTTGCGCTGCGGCCGGTACTCTGCTTACCGATTCTGCGTTAGGAACGAAGTTTAGAATCTCGCATTACTTCCAGAAGGGGTTTTTTAATCCCGCGGGCGCAAAAGCACTGTCAGCCTTCGCTTCCGTGCCGGAATCATCCGAGATTTTTTCGTCCAACAAACGCGAAGAGGGGGCGCTCAATTCTTTCTCTGGGTAGGATGGCGTGAGCGGGTTGTTGAATTCTGATTTCATGGGCGGGAACCTCCACAGTTTTGGAATCTTTCTCTAGGTGACATTGGATCACCTTCGAGCCAATTCCTGAACTGCAAAATCTTGATACCTTCCATCGAAAAATCAGAAGAATGGTATTTGGCGGCTAATTCGAGGCTGCAGGCCCGCCGAAAGCAAAACCTGTAATAATAGCGCTCGTTTTCTTAGTTTTTCGACTTCCTATGAATGTGAAAGGAATCAATGCGCCTTCGAAAAAAATCCCAAGTCTACCTCCGCAAGGAATTTTCGCCCAGCGTTTGATGTCCTGGTACGACCAGAACCGGAGAGATTTGCCGTGGCGGAAAAACCGCGATCCCTATCGCGTTTGGATTTCGGAGATCATGCTGCAACAGACGCGAGTAGCAGCGGTTGTCGATCACTTTCATGAATTCCTGCGGCGCTTTCCAACCATCGAAAAACTGGCTGCGGCACGCGAGGCAAGCGTTTTGGCGGCGTGGAGCGGGCTGGGATATTACCGCCGCGCACGCATGATGCATGCAGCAGCAAAAGTAATTGCGAAAGAGTATGAAGGGCGATTTCCCGAATCGTCGCACGAACTGCAAAAGTTACAGGGGATTGGCCGCTACACCGCGGCTGCGATTGCCAGCATCGCATTCGAGGAACCGGTTGCGGTGGTCGATGGAAACGTGGAGCGGGTGCTGCAAAGATTATCGGGAAAAAAGATGGCTCGGGAAGAAATATGGGAAGCCGCGAACCATTTGCTCGACCTTGGGCGTCCCGGTGATTTCAATCAGGCCATGATGGAACTCGGGGCAGTCGTGTGTACGCCGAGAGCGCCATCCTGTTTGGTCTGCCCTGTAAATGAGCTGTGCCCAACGCGTGGCGAGCTAGAAATTACGGAAAAGTCCGCGCCGCAAAAAAAGCGCGAGATTCACTACTCTCTGATTTGTCGTGGGAAAAATAATCGGGAGAATAAAATATTTCTGGTACAGCGCGCACGCGATACATCGTTAATGGCCGGCATGTGGGAACTACCGGAAATTCCGTCTCCGCGCGATCGCTCTAAACCTATTTTCACTCTTCGACATTCGATCACGATCACGGACTATACCGTGCAGGTCTGGCAAATCGTGCCACCAAAATTGCCCGGCAAATGGATTCCAACATCACGGTTGCGAAAACTGGCGCTCACAGGGCTGGCGAGAAAGATTCTTCGGAAAGCCGACATTCTGCAATCAGGCATTTCGATCGTGCTTAAATAGTTGAGACACTTTCTGCGTCTAAATATCTTGCGGAGCAGGGTACGCCCGTAATTACCCTATTCTTCCCTGTCATCTAAAATAGATCGTATCTAAGGAGTTATGGATTATGGCGGCTTTGACCGTAGGAACGCAGGCACCGGATTTCGAACTCAGAGCACTGGATGGCAAACGCTTTGTGCTGGGCGAGGAATTACCGCAGGGACCGATTGTGCTGGCATTTTTCAAAGTTTCCTGTCCCACTTGCCAATATGCTTTCCCGTTTCTTGAGCGGCTGGAGCGAGCGTATGGGCACAAGAATGTCAGAATCATCGGCGTTTCGCAGAACGACCCCAAGCAGACCGCGGCATTCATTAAAGAATTTGGCATTACGTTTCCAGTACTGCTCGATGACACAGAAAAATATCCAGTGTCGAACGCATACGGACTGACAAATGTACCGACCATCTTATGGATCGCGCAGGATGGCGAGATCGAAGTATCCGGCGTGGGCTGGGTTAAGGCTGATTTCAATGAGATCAATCGAAAGATGGGCGACGCCGCAGGTACTTCGCCAGCCCTGATCTTCCAGGCGGGAGAAGATGTACGTGATTTCCGCGCCGGTTGAGGGTCGAAGAACTGATCCCGCCGGGCGCGGGCAACTGAAAAAGCCATCAACTCCGCAAGTACAACTGGGAGTTGGCTGATTACACGGCGCCAACTGGACTCCCGTGCGGACTTGCGGCTGCTTCTCCTGCAAATACGTTCTCCGTCTCCGTTACAATTTCCTTAAGTCCAGACAGATAAGCATTCCGGGCCAAAGTTCCCTTCGTAAATCAATGTTTTTGCCGGGGAGAGCTGTTCTATGCAAGCCACCGTGGGAAGAATTTCTGTTGTCGGTCTAATCACAACTCTCAGCCTTCTGGTTTGGGCCGAAGGAGGTGCGGCTCCTGTTCCAACACCGGCGCGCGAGGCCATCTCGGTGCGGTTGCCGGGCGCTGCCTTTGCCGCGATGCAAACCATCGATCCCGAACACATTCGTTGGCACGTTCGGTATCTCTCCCATGATCTGCTGGAAGGGCGTGGCACGGGGCAGCGTGGCGGCGACATAGCTGCTGAGTACATTGGCACGCAGTTTGCCGAGTACGGATTGAAGCCGGCCGGTGACAACGGATCGTATTTGCAGAAGGTGCCGCTCGTTGGCATCACGACCTTGCCAGAAACGACATTTGCGCTGGAGCCGAAACAAGGCCCGGCGATGACTCTGAAGCCGTTGGATGAGTACGTAGCCTACGATCAGACTCAGCAGATGCAATCCGATGTAGACGCCGATATCGTGTACGTTGGCTACGGTATTGAAGCCCCGGAATACAACTGGGATGACTACAAAGGCGTGGATGTGCACGGTAAGGTTTTGCTGATGCTGGTGAACGAACCCCCATCAGACGATCCGAAATTTTTCAAGGGCAAGGCGCTTACCTACTACGGACGCTGGACATATAAGTACGAAGAAGCGGCGCGCAAAGGCGCAGTGGGTGTGATCCTGGTCCACGAGGAAGCGATGGCGAGCTATCCGTGGGAAGTGGTGCGGAACTCGAATTCCGGAGAAAAATCATATTTGAAGCGGGAAGGCCCCGCTTTGAAGGTTGCTGCATGGGTGCAGTTCGATATTGCCAAGAAGTTGGCGTCTGTTTCAGGCATGCACCTGGAAAAATTGATAACCGATGCGCGCTCGCGTGATTTCCATCCCGTGGAATTAGGCGTGAAATTGAAAGCGCATATGGTCAGCCAGGTGCGTAATTTCGAATCGAACAATGTAGTCGGTGTTCTGCCGGGAAGCGACCGCAATCTAAAAGGCGAAGCGGTAATGTATACCGCCCACTATGATCATCTCGGCATTCGTCCTGATATGCCGGGCGACAACATTTATAACGGCGCCAACGACAATGCCACCGGATGCGGCATTCTGCTGGAGCTGGCGCGGGCGTTTAGCGTGGCGAAAGAACGACCGGGCCGCTCGATCATTTTTGCGGCGGTAACCGCAGAAGAGCAAGGGCTGCTGGGATCAGAATATCTCGGCAAGCATCCGCCGATTTCCGCAGGAAAGATTGCGCTCGACTTGAATTATGACGACATTCCGCCGCTGGGAGCGCCGGAGGAAGTTGAAGTTTCCGGAGCGGAGCGAACAACATTTTATCCGTGGGTGCAGGCCACCGCGAAAGAGTTCCGCCTCACGATCCGCCCTGATGCCCGGCCGGAAGCGGGGCATTATTATCGCTCCGATCATTTCAGCCTCGCGCGTGTGGGCATTCCATCGTTCTCGATCAGCGAAGGCATGAAGTTCAAAAGCCACGACGAAGCGTGGGGCCTCGCGCAGGACAAAGAATATACGGAGAAGCATTACCACCAGCCCAGCGATGAATATCATCCCGAGATGGATTTCACCGGCGATTCGGCGATGGCTCGTTTCGGATTCGCACTGGGATGGGAAGCGGCAAGCTTTTCGCGCCTGATCGGATGGCAGAAGGGTGACGAATTCGAAGCCGCCAGAGTAAAAAGTCAGTAACTCAAGATCACGAGCACAATTGCTTTTGAAATGAAGATCCGACGGCCATTAACTTTCGCCGGCAACTGCGATTTCTCCATCCAGCATCCACTCGATAACCGAGGTAACTTTAGCTGCCGTCAAGCCCATGCTAGCCTCGCAGTAGGCGTTTGTAATCAATTCGTTACAACGCCGTTCACTACCCGCAAATGCCTCGATTTCCCATCTTTCGTCTCGGCAAAGAACCGGAAAAAATAGCACTGCCCGAGCTCGTTGCTGCGACTCCGTCCATTGCGCTTGAGGGTTTGGCGATGGGGGTGGATAACTTACGGCATGACGTTTCGCTAAGCCCTCGGTTTGTGGAAGTTACACGGGCGCAGATCATGCGCTCGATCGTCCGCCACGGAGAGCTGGAAGGGTTGCTAGCGGCGGAAGCTCCGCAAAAAAACCAGGGGCCGTCATGGATGCGTACTGGCGCTGGGGCTAAAACAGGCCCGCGCGGCGCCGATCCTTCCGACTGGAAGCCGCTGCTGGCGGAGCTTCACCTTGCGGTTCTGAATCGCGCCAAGAAGGAAGAAAATATTTCCATCGACCTGCTGGCGCGTCTTGCGGTAACCAAGTTTCTTCGCGCAGAGCTGCCCCAGCAGTTCGCTCAGGTATTGGAACGTTGCCGCGTTCTGCTCAAAAACTACGAGGGCGTGCGGCAGGGGAAAGCGGTGGAATATCGCGAGCGGGTCGCCGCCTTTCAAGTGCGCAAGAAAATTATTCTGCGCAAAACCGGACAAGAACTGTTTGAGACCCTCCGCGCGATTGAAAAAGAAACCTTGGCGCGAACCCGGCGATCTTTCTTTGGCGAAAACATCATCGGCGCTGCGGGATTGGGCAGCTATGGTTTGTTTGTGAACCGCCTCGCATTTTCCGAGGATGGGCGCGATGATTATCTCTGCGCCGAGCATTACGTGATGCTGGGCAACTGGGATCGCGATCCCGATCGATATCCGCGCCTGCAGGATGTTGTCTGGAGCTTTATTCGCTCGCTCTACGGCGAAGAAATTACCACTGAAACCATCGATTCATGGCTGTGCGCGCCGGAAAACGCCCGGGCACTTGTCGGCACAGGAACTCCGGATGAATCCACGGCGGAAGGCGTAGCGCAACAGGAGCGCCTGGCGCAATGGGTGCGCCTGCTCGAAGATGAGCAGGTGATGGAATGCGTCATTGCTTCTTACCACACGGTTCCACTGCTAGGCGAGTACGCACCTAGAATCAATCCTCAGCAACTGAAAAATGCGCTGATTTCGCGCCCAGAATGCGACCGCGTGGAGCGCATGATCCAGGAGCATGGGAAGCTCTCTCCTGCCAGCCTGTACGCTGCCGTCGGCAAGGTGGCGGGTTGCCGCGGTGCGGAGCGCGCCAAAGTAGCGGCAAGGTTCTTGCAGGATTTTTCGCATTATCACCGCGATTTGCGCCGGCTTGAAACGCTCAACGCCGCCCTCGATTCCGTCAATCTGGTCGCCACCGAGAAGCTGCGCGAGTTGTCCCGCGTCAACGGTACGCTCTATGAATTTCTTCTGCCCGATGAGCAACAGCAGCAGCCGGAAGAAGATCGCGTTTTGCGGCATGTGGTCCTCAAAGCCGACGTACGCGACTCCACGAAGCTCACTCGCACGCTGATGGAAAAGGGCTTAAACCCTGCGTCCTACTTCAGCCTGAATTTTTACGACCCGGTCAACAAACTGCTCGATAAATATGGCGCGCAGAAAGTTTTTCTGGAGGGCGATGCCATAATTCTGGCCATTCTCGAACGCGAAGGAGAGCCCGGCCTCGCCGTCAGCCGCACCTGCGTTCTGGCCCGCGAAATTATCGAGATCGTGCGCGGATACAACGAATTGATGCAGCGCTCGGGAATGCCTGAGTTGGAGCTGGGTATTGGCATTACGCTACAGGAGTCCGCGCCGTTATATCTGATGGATGGCGAACATCAGATCATGATTTCGGAAGCGCTGAATGAGAGTGACCGTCTTTCTTCCTGCAACAAGCGAGTCCGCAAAGTAATGGAATCCCAGGCCGGCCCGTTTCACGTGTATGTTTTTCAACCAGGAGCCGTGGATACTTCTTCGGAGCAGGCAAACCCGGAGGATTCCGTTGTCAGCTACAACCTCGGCGGCATCCGTATGAATCAGGCCGCATTCCGCAAGCTCGAGCAGGAAATCTCGCTCGTACCTCTCACGGTAAAACTGCCGCCATCGCTGGCCTCGGATAAAGGCGAATACCGGCTATCGAGCGGAACTGTCCCTGTGGATCGCGATATCTTCAGAAAGATCGTTGTGCGGGAGAGCCGCGTGCCGCGTGTCAGCGGAGAGGATTTTTCCGTTCAGGGCTGGACCGAACGAACCTACTACGAAATCTGCACCGATCCGGCCATCTACGCAGCTTTAGAAAAAAAGAAAGCTGCGGTCCGCTAAGAAATTTCACTCCAGTTTGCTACTTTTTCAGAAATTCGATCCGACCCGTGTAGGCCTGAAGGGAATCCAAAAAGTTGCTTCCACATCGACCGGAGAACCATTCTTCATAGCCGGCTGAAAATGCGATTGGGCAACGGCCTCGCTGGCAAAGCGGTCCAGCCGGTCATCAACGCTGCGCAGCACGCGTACGCCGCCTACCGTGCCATCCGCGTGAATCACGCCATAAAGAATTACCGTGCCGGCTACATTTTGCCGCATCAGTTCCAGCGGATAAGCCGGATCGACTTTGCGCGTTGCGACCGGTGAGGAGAGATCAGCGGAGGAATCGCCCGCAGCAATATTTCCCGGAGAAGAATCCTGCTTGAGCGCGGCAAAGCGGATGATCCAGCTGCCCCCGGCCGAATTCAGGTTCGGCATATTGAGGCTAAGCGAATAGATTTTGCGGCTGCCAAAAACGGCGCGTTCCGCTTCGGAGATTTTGATTTCCGGACTAGCCGGTGAAGTCCGCGAGGCACGGGGCATTCGCATCCCCGCGATCAGATTTGGATTGACCGTGGCGCTCGGATTTTTTGCCGCATCGCCTCCTCCGGATGACGAGGCATTCCCCGCTTTGCCAACGTAAAGTCCCGAGGGAAGGTTACTCGCATTCTTCCCGCCGGATACCCCCTCATTCGATGACGTGCCAGTGGAACTACCCGGCGCGCCTGATGCTCCGCGATGACCTTCCGGCGTAGCGGCAAAACTGCCACGACGATTGCCTGCAACGGGAGCGGCGGGCGCGCCCACCGCGGGATGCAAGCTCAATGCGATGACTCCGCCTCCAGAGCGCGACCCGCCGGACGCCGCCACCGAAGGCGGCGGAGCGATGACTTGTGCCGACTGGCGGGCAAGTGCGGAATGCCTTCCCGAAGCCGTGCGCTGCTCGTCGAGAGAAAGCTGCGGAGCAGGTGCGATGACTGTGCTGTGCGCGATGTTCAACTCTCCGAGCCGGCGATTCGAAGCTGTTTCCACTGAAGGCGGTGGGGCTATCACCGATGGCTGAAGCGCCTGCGCCGTTTTTTTCGAGGTATTATCCACCTCAGGCGGCGGAGCGATCACAGAACGCTGCATTTGCGGCGCGAGACGCGTGATCTGCGATACCGGCACGGCAGGCGCAGGCGCGATAGGCATCTGTGGCTTGTCCGTCCAGGCTACCGTATTAGGCAATGCAACTTCGCGCTGTAGTCGAACGCTCGGCGGCGTAACTATGGTCTGAGAATGATTATTCGCTTCCCGCGGCACGGAAATAATCGGCTGCGCTGAAAGTTCCGGATCGGCCCTCTGCGCGTGGGCAGAGTGCGAACGGCGAGTATCCAGAGGCGGCAAATATTCCGACGGAGAGTAGACGATGTCGGCATGGTTGAATGTGGATTGAGGTGTCACGTGCGGCTGTAAGGCCAGGAATCGTGATCCCGCCAAGATCAAAACAATAGCGAGAACGTGATACCCGCCTGACTCCAAAAACCGCCGCCAGGGCAGTTCGCGCTCGATGAAAACATCATCCCAAAAATTGGCTGGAGTGGACTGGAGATGCAATGGAGGCTGATCGTTGGGATGAAAAAGGTTACGAAGATTTTCTATAAAGACGGAAGACCAGCGCTCACCCGGGATCAATAGCCGGAGCTCTGGAACCTGGGTTTCTTCGACACTTTCCAGCACGCTTCCCGGCGCTTCGCGCATCGTTCTATCTTACGATGGGAGGGCATTTTGAGGGAAAATACAATTCGGAATGCTCGAGAAAGCGCGTTGGACACGGCTTGGCTAATCATGAGCTATTGCAGGGTTTCTTGCTTTGCGGGGCTACTGCCCGGCACGAGCCGGCGTAATTACCAGGCGGCTGGGAATCTTTTTCTTGCTTTCCTCTTTTTCCTGCCCATAAACAAGATCAAGGCCGCCTTCGACGGAGGGAGACGCATCGGCCAAAGCCGCCGCTAATCCCCGGAAAGCACGGCTTATTTCCTGGTTCTCCTGCAAAACCGCGGGTGTGCCATGATCGATCGACGGCGAGACGGCCTGGTAAGCGTTGGGAATCTTCCAGAGCACTTTGCAGCGCGTGGAGTGCTCGACGTCTTCGTCGGTAAATCCTGGAATTTTTTTATAGCGATTCAAAATCATCCGCAGCCGGTTGCGGTCCGCTCCCTCTTCCAGAAACGCATGGACGCGCCCAGCGCTCCACAGTGAAACCACATCGGTTTGAGCCACCATAAGGACGGCATTCGATAAATCGGAAAGCAGACGTGTAGTGGCATCCAGCCGACTGGAAGCGTCGATCACAACAAAGCGATAGTGGTTTATCAGCAGATCGAAAAGCCGCGCCAATTCTGCCGGTGTTGGAATTGAAGGATAGGGCTGCTGCGGGCCGGCGAGTAAATGCAAGCCATCTTTGAATGTGGTCATCAGACCCTCAAGCAGAGAGGCATCGAGGCGGTGCAGATTCTCCAGCGCGTCAGGCACCCCAAAGCTCGGCCGCAGATTGAGGTGAAGCTGGGCGTTGCCCACAGGCGCAAAATCCACCAAAACCACATTGCCATAGGCTTGCTGCAAAGCCACAGCCGTATTTACCGCGGCGGTAGTGGCTCCGGCGCCACCCTTGGCGCTAAGAAAAGTGAAAATGCGGCCTTTGCCTGCGCCTCCGCGCGTGCGTGTGCGGTTGGAACTGAAACGGGTCAGCGCTTCGAGAAGAGGCTCCACGCCGGCGCCGTCATCTAGATACTCACCCGCCCCGGCGCGCATGCTGGCCACGATTGCGGCGGGTTGCTGCATGCTGCCGTTGGCAAAAATCGCCAGTTGCAAAGTGTTGGCTTGAATCAGTTCAATGGCGCGGATGGCCGCTTGCGGGTTTTCCGCAGAGATGTCAACCAGTACTATTTCCGCGCGCACATCTTGAATTCGCCGCAGGATTGGGTCGGCAGGTCCGGAGGGAAAACCAAGGTTGTTGAATACGGGTCGTGCCAGACGAGTTTCCTCAACTCGGCGCTGTAGCTCTAACAAGTGTTCCCGATTTTCGGACAGCAGGGCTACGGCGATCCCATGCATGGTGCGGTTCTCGCTGATTTCTCTTGGTGTTTGCATGGTAGAAAGAAAAAGTACCCTTAGCCAAGTGACCTAGGTAACTGGCTGCGAGTGTGTTGCGAAAATTGCGCAGAAACGGAAGAGCAGATATCCGCGGGACGAAACCGACGACTGGCGCACAACAGGATTACTCCCCAATCCATCCGCACTATTGATAAGCATTCTAAGCCAAGGCCGGGAGATTGGGAAGGACCGACAGAAATGATTGAAGCTGAAGTGCGCGATTGAAAGGCGCTTTATGAACTGCAAACCATATTGAACGGGTCTTCAGGAAAGCGCAGGACGAGGAATCACCGGCATGGGAGTGACAGGCTCCGTAGGATTGTGCAAGGCTGAAATGCGGCGGAAGTCGGCGGAGCCATCCTCCATTTCAGGAAGATATTCATAGCCCTTAAGGCAAACGGCGACCCCAATTTTCGACTCGGCTGATTTGCCGTCGCCAAGTATGGAAGGCTTGTTATCTGCCGCTTTCAGGATGCGCAAAACGCTTCCCCGGCAACGAACCCGCATGCTTTCACCCAGAGTGATTTCGGAGGGCATCTTCAACGTGAGTTCGATCTCCGCACCCTCGGTTAAAGGCATTTCAGTGAACAAAAATGACCCGCGAGAGCTGAGGTCCTGGGTGAATCCCAGACCTTCTACACCGGTGGAAACTTCGCGCAGAGAAACGGGCAGGTTAAAAGTAAAGCGCTGTCCGATACGGCGTTCAACAGCAACCGGGGGAGTAGTCATGGTTTCATGCCTTCCTCAGGGAATCGCCGGAGAAACAGCAGTAGCAACTTTAGCGCAGTCTGGACAGTCTGGGAAGCCAAAAATTTACGAGCATTTTTCGTAATATTTCGTACTGCTTTTGCGAAAACAAATTCTTGGTCAGATTACGAGCGTTTATTTGGAACGCAGATGCCACGAAACCGAAGCGGCATTCAAGTTATATTGATCGATAAGGCTCTCAGCATCATCTAAAAACAATCGAACGTGGCTGAAACAACAACTCCAATCGAGGCGGCACAGGCTGAGAGTGAGGGCACGGCGACGAATGCAGGCGAATCCCGCTGGCAGGTCGCCGGGCGAGCGCTTCGCCACCGGAATTTTCAACTCTTTTTCAGCGGACAACTAATTTCACTGATCGGCACGTGGATGCAGAGCGTGGCACAGTCGTGGCTCGTTTATCGTTTGACGGGTTCCGCACTCTTGCTGGGGTCCGTGGGGTTCGCCAGCCAAATTCCAGTTTTCCTTTTTTCACCCCTGGGCGGAATCGCAGCCGACCGGCTCAACCGGCGCCACGTTGTAATTGCTACGCAAATTGCGTCACTAGTGTTGGCGTTTGCGTTGGCCGCGCTGACTTTATTGCATAAAGTTCAAGTCTGGCATGTGTTTGTGCTGGCGGCTTTATTGGGCGTGGTGAACGCGTTCGATATTCCCGGACGACAATCTTTTCTGGTGGATATGGTCGGTAAAGAGGACCTGATGAACGCCATCGCGCTGAATTCCTCCATGTTCAATGGCGCGCGCGTGATCGGTCCGGCAATTGCGGGAATTCTGGTGGCGAAAATCGGCGAGGGCTGGTGCTTTTTTGCCAATAGCGTGAGTTACATCGCAGTCATCATCGGATTACTGATGATGCGAGTGCATAGTCCGGCACGGGTTTCCACGGGTTCGCCGGTGGAACACATGATGGAAGGCTTCCGCTTTGTCAATCGGACCGCGCCAATCCGGGCATTATTGTTGCTTCTGGGCCTGGTGAGTCTGGTGGGAATGCCTTACGTAGTCCTCATGCCCATTTTCGCCGACAAAATTTTGCACGGCGGTGCGCAAGGACTAGGAATTCTGATGGGGGCCACGGGAGTTGGCGCGCTCTTGGGAGCGTTGACGCTCGCTTTTCGCCAAGGGGTTAAGGGCCTGGGGCGATGGGTCGCATGGTGTTGTGCAGGTTTTGGCGCAAGTTTAGTAATATTTTCGATCTCACATCGCTTTTGGATTTCCGTTGTCTTGTTGCTGCCCGTGGGCTACACCATGATGCTGCAAATGGCCTGTTCCAACACCTTGATTCAGGTTATGGTGCCGGATGCGCTCCGCGGGCGGGTGATGGCTGTGTATTCCATGATGTTTATGGGCATGGCTCCCATCGGGGCGCTGCTTGGCGGTGCGTTGGCGGATCATTTCGGCGCGCAAGTGACCGTCGCCATCGGCGGTGTGGCCTCGATTGCGGGTGCAGGCTGGTTTCGATTGCAACTGCCGAAAATCCGCGTGGAAGCGCGGAGATTAATTGTCGCTCAGGCTGCGGCTGGTGGTGAGCCGGCGGAGATGAGCGCGCAGGCCGTGGAAGACTAATCCATAACCTCTACAGATAAGCGTCCGGCGGCAATCCTGTGATGCGGATGCCGCTGTGCCCTTTGTGGCGAATGTTCATACCAATGAGCAAAGCAGTTATCTGCTCGAGTACACGGGCATTCTCCAGTTTGCCTCCGTCAATGGCGCGAACGCCTGGAAGTTTGGCAGCGAGGGCTCTGGTGATCTGCAATGCACCGGGATCGTCGCTACAGACGATGACATCGCAATCAAGAGCGCCGTCTCCATTGAGCAGATCAGCCGACAGATTGTGAAACGCCGCGGCAACACTTACTCCCTTGGACACAAGTTCGGCGGCTTGTTGTGCGGCCGAACCCTGCCAGACGCTGAGGGTGCGTGAGGCGCGTCCGCCAACGCTCGCCGCAAGCGCGACGGTTGCGTCGATAAGAGTGCTCCCAGCACGGATCGCGGGCTTGAGTTGTTTAAGTAGCGTAGCCTGGCCTTCAAAGGGAACGGTGAGCACAAGAAGATCGGAAGCGGCGCAAGCGGCGGAATTCTCCATCCCGGAAATTTGCGCTTGATTTCCGGCCTTTGTCTTGATCTGCTCGGCGGCTTCCTGCGCGCGCTTTGCATCTCGCGAGCCAATGATGATCGCTTCCCCAGCACGCGCCCAGCGCAGCGCCAGTCCCGTTCCAGCGGGTCCAGTTCCTCCAAGAATGGTGATGGGACGCGGCTCAGGCAAATTCCGGCTCCAGGATTTCTTCCGCGGCAAATTCATCCAGAGGGAGTTTGATGTGGATGCGCGAGTATGTCGTATTGCGCTCGGCCGGAATCCTGCCGGTCTCGAGAATTAAAGACTGGAAGTCTTCTGGGCTGGTGTACTGACCGGCCGTAGCTCCAGCCTCACGCGAAATATTTTCTTCCATCAGCGTTCCACCGTAGTCATTCGCGCCTGCGTGCAGGCAGAGTTGCGAAAGCCGGCGATTTAATTTGACCCAGGAAACTTGAATATTGTTGATTGAACCGGCAAGCAACAGGCGCGAAAGCGCGTGTACTTTCAAATGCTCTTCGAGTGTCGGGCCAGTCCGCGCGAGGCCTTGCTGAAATAACAATGTGTTCTGATGAACGAAGCCGAGCGGAACGAATTCGGTAAAACCACCGGTTTCTTCCTGGATTTCGCGCAGTAAAAACATTTGCCGCACCCAGTGCTCCGGCGTTTCGGTGTGCCCGTACATCATCGTAGAAGTCGAACGAATGCCGCAGCGATGCGCGGTTTGAATCACTTCTATCCATTGCGCAGTGGATAGCTTATTGCGCGAAAGTATGTTGCGAATTTCATCGTCGAGAATTTCAGCAGCAGTACCGGGAAGCGTGCCCAGGCCGTTATCGCGCAACATCGAAAGGTAATCGGCGAGCGGCATACCTGTAAGTTCGACGCCGTAAACGATCTCCATCGGCGAGAAAGCATGGATGTGCATCTGCGGCACCGCGTTCTTGATCGCGTGCAAAATGTCGCGATAGTAAAACGGCGGCAGGCCATGCGGCAATCCGCCCTGAATGCAAACTTCTCCCGCGCCGAGTTCCCACGCTTCAATCGCCTTTTGCGCTACTTGATCTGGTTCGAGGAAATATGTGTCGGACTCGCGCGGCCCGCGGCTGAAGGCGCAGAATTTGCAGCCCACAAAACAGATGTTGGTGAAATTGATGTTGCGATTCACAACGTAGGTAACAAGATTGCCGCAGAGTTCGGACCGCAAGAAATTGGCGGCGGCGAGCAGACCGAGAAGATCGTCTCCTTGCGCGTACGCAAGCGCATAAGCTTCCTCTTGCGTAATCGCATTGCCATTTTGAGTTTCAAGGATTCTCTCAATTGAAGATTGCACGGTGGACGTAACTTTTCCTGCCACGTCGAACCAATCGAGAGAAGGAAAACTCTCCAGTTCTGATATTGAAAGTTGGCGGTCCACGTGTCCTCCGCAGAAACCTAAGAGTTATCTCTCATCAGTGTAGCGAAAATCAGCGGAATAGATCGGAAGCTTTTGGGCGAAGCAGGTCGCGAGCGCGACCGCGGGCTGATTCATAAGGGAATCCACGAATAATGCAGGCCGGAGTACGATTGAGTTTGCCGCAGACAAGCCCGGCAGCACCGGCAAGTTCATCGGCAATCGCTTCAAGGCTAGCGTGGAGCTTGTAGCCATGAGGATCGCGGCGGCCGCGGTCGTCTCGCAGCGCTTCCATCCCGGCGATGCCAATACAGAAATCCACCAAACCTTCGCGCCACGGACGTCCAAATGTATCGGTAATCAGCACCGGGATGGCGAGCCCGGTGCGCTTCTTGATCTCACGATGAAATTTGCCAGCGGAACGGCCGGGGTCGACAGGCAAAAGCAGGGCGTGACGGCCACCATCGACGTTAGAAACGTCCACGCCGCTGTTGGCGCAAATAAACCCGTGAAGCGTTTCGGTAATCAGAACACCATTCTCGCGCCGAATGATGCTGCGACTTTCGCGTACAGCAAGTTCGATAACCCGCGCATCCAGCTCGTATTTACGCGCCCACGCCTTCGACCCGGTTGAAGGCTCAATCGTCGCCAGGTCAACGATTTGCCCTTCTGCCTTGGAAACGATCTTGTGTTTGATTACAAGAATGTCGCCAGGCTTGAACGCGAGCTTGCATCGCCGCATGGATTGTAAAAGTTTTTCGGTGAGGGAATCTTTCGGTTTGATCTCGCCGGTAAAAGGAATCGGAATAAGCCGGATTTCAGCGCGGATTCCAAGCCGTGCTGGTCGCGTACCTCGGCCGCCAGCCTTACTTCCACCGCGAACAGGTTCACTCATAGGCTCTCCGCCGCACTCGCGAGCAACCGTCCTTCGAGTTTCCATCTGCGAAGTAACCGTTGTGTGCGGGTCTCGCCGGGACGAGAAATCAACGGATGCAGGTCCGCCGGATTATCTACGTCCAGCCCAATACCTTCGAATTGCAGCACGATGCATGGCTTGCCTGTGGCTTGTGCAGCTGCGAGATGCGGCTTGAAGCTGTCATTGCCGAAGCGCAAAGGAAAGAGATTCGCAGGGCGGCGAAAAGCGGCATTGGTTCCGCGCCCATCGGCCGCAGGGACGAGCACGGAGCCCTGGGCAGGAGACTGCGTGAAGATTTGTTCGAGTTCAATTGCTTGTATCAATGGAATGTCCGCGGGAATCACGAGCGTGCTCTTTAAGCCACGCGCAGCGCATATTTCGGTAGCCATTTCGATGGCGCCGGTCTCGCCCGGATTCGAGGGATCGGGAATGATTTCGAAATCATATTGCTGTGCCAACTTAATTGCGAATGGATCGCTGGTTACAAGCGCGCACGGCGGATGGCTTGGCCACGCAGCAATCGCAGCCATTACATCATGGAGCATGGTTTGCGCCAGTTCGGTGCGCGCGGGTTGATCCAGAACAGCAGCCAGCCGCTGCTTCGCTGCCGAAAGATTTTTTACTGGAATGAGAATCACGGCTGATCGGCGGAAGCTTGCGCTGCGGATTCGTCGGCGATGGATTCGCCGGAACCGCGTTCGTCCGAAAGAATTCCACTCACCGCAAATGAAAGAACGGCCCTGGCAAGCGCGGCTTTGTCTTCGCTCTTGCGCATAATGGTTTGCGCGCACTGGACCTTCAATCCCGTTCCGCGAAGAGCCTCTGCCGCGCGGGCATCGCGCGTATCGCAGATCAGTAGATCAAGAAAATCTTCATAAGCTTTCGCTACGCCTGCGATCGAGCAAGGCAGACCCTGAGCTGCCATCAGAATGCCTGCCGGACCAGCAACCGGCGCGTTTCCTACGATTGGACTGATTGCGGCAACTTTGCCGCGGGCGTGCATTAAAGCGTCGCGAATCCCCGGGACGGCCAAAATTGGCCCAATGCTGGTAATCGGATTGCTGGGTGCAATGAGAACTGCATCGGCAGAAACGATGGCATCCAAAACCCCAGGCGCAGGCTCAGCGTCGGAGGCTCCGGCAAAGCGCACTGAATTCACCGGATCCTGATACCAGCGCTGCACGAAATATTCCTCGAAGCTCAACTCGCCTGAGGGCGTATCCACACGCGTCTCGACCCGTGAATTGCTCATGGGCAGGATGCGCGCCTTCACGCTGAGCTTTTCGCAAATCGCCGATGTCGCTTCGGAAAGCGTCTTGCCCTCTGCGAGCAATCGAGAACGCAGCAGATGTACGGCAAGATCGCGGTCGCCGGTATGGAACCATGTCGGCTCGCCGAGTTGCCCCATGGCTTGCAGGCAGAGAAAAGTATCGCCCTTCACGCCCCAGCCGCGCTCGCGGCTCAGCAGGCCGGAGAGAACATAAGTGATGGAATCGATATCGGGTGAGACGTAGAGACCCCACCACATCAAGTCGTCGCCCGTATTCACGATGATCGTGATTTCTTCCGGTGGAACGACTTGCCGCAGGCCGTCGACAAATTTGGCGCCACCTGTTCCGCCGCTGAGCACGCAGATCATGCCGCCCTCCGTTCACGAGCGAAACCTTTCGTGTCGCACGAAACCTGGAGCTTCTGCGCGAGTAATCCCGGCTTCGACATGACAATAGGCAAAAATTCCGGATACACAGGCAAGCGCTGGCGCAACTGAAATCCCTTTTCTTCCGTCCGCAGGCGCAACTGCTCTAAATGCGGCCACGGCTTTTCGGGATTGATGTAATCAGGAGTCAGTGGAGAAATTCCTCCCCAATCGTTAATACCGGCGTCCAACAACTCTTCATAATACGGCGCATTCAGGTTGGGAGGCGCCTGGATATTGACATCGGGCATTAGCAAACGAGCTACCGCCACTGTGCGCAGCATTTCGCCCTGGCTTGGCTCAGGGAAGTGAGCCATGGGGATGGTGGGCTTGGCCCGGAAGTTCTGCACAATCACTTCCTGAATGTGGCCGTAGCGTTCATGCAATTCGCGGATAGCCAGCAGGGTTTCAACGCGATCTTCAGGCGTTTCCCCGATGCCGATCAGTAATCCCGTCGTAAAAGGGACATTTTGCTTCCCTGCTTCCTCGATCGTGCGCAGGCGTTTGGCTGGAACTTTGTCAGGAGCGTTGTCATGCGCTTTGCCGGGCGCGAGCAAAGATGGATTCGTCGTCTCAAGCATCAGTCCCATGCTGGGAGAAACCGCGGCGAGACGAGCAATCCACTCTGCACTGAGCAGGCCAGGATTGGGGTGTGGCAGCAGGCCCGTTTCGCGCAAGATCAACTCACACATCGCTTCAAGATAGTGCAGCGTCGATTTATAACCGAGATGGCGCAAAGTCTCGCGCATTTCCGGGAACAGCAGCTCTGGTTTATCGCCAAGACTCAAGAGCGCCTCGGTGCAGCCCAGCTTTTCACCTGCGCGGGCTATGGAAAGAACTTCATCCGGCGTCATGGTATGCGCGCCGGAATCACCGGGGTCGCGCCGAAAAGTACAATAGCCGCAATAGTCGCGGCAAAGATTCGTCAACGGCAGGAAGACTTTTCGTGAATAGGTAATAATTCCAGGCTTGAATTGTTCTTTTGCCGCTTGGGCGCGGGTCAGCAGCGCAGGAAGATCTTCATCATTGCAACGAATCAGGCGCAGAGCAGCCTGGCTGGAGATAGGTACACCCAACTGCACAGATTCCAATTCTGCAGCACACGACGAGACATGTTCCGAGTCCAACGTACTGATAGCGGCTAGAGTCACGGCTTAGTCTTCCGCATGGCTTCTAATGCATCGAATCATACATCACTTTCACGCGGCGCAAGGCACGGCAAAGGCGTGGTAATGTAGGCAATCGCGGTAGAAAATCCGGGTACGCCATGACTCTGAACCCAAAGGAATTTCGAAAAGCGGTGGGATCTTTCGCCACTGGTGTGACCATCATCACTGTCGACCTTGACGGCGAAGTCCACGGCATGACCGCTAACGCTTTCGCGTCAGTGTCGTTGCATCCCTTGCTGGTACTCGTGTGCGTGGACCATAGTGCGAACACCCATGCCCATCTGCACGCCAAAAAGCGCTTCGGAATTAACATCCTCGCAGAAAACCAGCGGGCAATCTCCGAATACTATGCACGGCCGACACGGGATCACGAGCACGCCGAACAGGAAGCTGGGGCCCGTTTCGATCGAACGGCACATGGAACGCCGGTTCTTCACGGCGCCCTCACCTATCTGGAATGCCGCCTTGAGCAGGAGTACGATGCGGGCGATCATACGATCTTCATTGCGGAAGTAGAAGACTTGGTTGTACGGGAAGGCAAACCGTTATTGTTTTTTCGCGGCCAGTACCGCGAGATCGCGCAAGGCCAGGACAATTAGGAGGGCCCGGTACCTTTTGAGGGGGAAACCGGGCCCGAGGGACTCGCAGACGTTTCAACTATATTCGGCTATGCGCCCGATGAGAACAAGGCCGGATGTCACACCATGGTTGTGACGGATGTCACAGACAATCCAAAACAAGATGTGACCAGTATTCGCGTCACTTTCGCGTTACAGAACATCTAATATGCGGTTGCATAATGCAGGAATTTATTAAGCGAGGCATGATTTATGGCAGAGAAAATCACTAAGAGCGAGTCGGAGTGGAAACAACAACTCACTCCGGAGCAGTATCACGTGACCCGCGAGGCAGGGACGGAGCCTGCTTTCACCGGTAAATACTGGAAGACGAAAGATGCGGGAACATATCACTGCGTCGGTTGCGGCGAACCGTTGTTCGATTCAACCACAAAATTCGATTCCGGCACGGGATGGCCCAGCTTCTTCAAGCCGGCTGATGAAAGCAAAGTTGAGGAGCACAAAGATCGAAACTACGGCATGGTGCGGACGGAAGCACGCTGTGCCAAGTGCGGAGCGCATCTCGGCCATGTATTTGAGGATGGTCCCGCGCCAACCGGATTGCGTTATTGCATGAACTCCGCCGCGCTGGATTTGAAGTCGGCGGAAAAGAAGTAATTCGAATAGCTGCGTTTAGTCGCAAAAGGGAATGGGGCACGCGAGTGCCCCATTTATTTACAAATTCCTATCCAGCTTTATGCGCCGGCAGTGGCAGCCATAGCCTTTGGAGGCTCCGCGGCTGAAGGCTTGGATGCTTCCGCAGCCTTGGCTTGCGGCTGCGCGTCCTTCTGTTGCTTGTGTTCGCCGCTTTTCACCTGGATGCCGCCCTTGAGCACCGCGCCATCTTCCACGCTGATGCGGACGGTCGACACATTGCCGTTGACCACACCTTCGCTGCGAATATCCACGCGATCGCTGCATTCGATGTTGCCGATCACTTTGCCCATCACCACCACTTCGCGGGCGGTAATGTCAGCTTGTACGCTGCCGTTGCGGCCAACTGTCACGCGGTTCTCCGCGAGCATAATTTTGCCTTCGATGCGGCCGTCGATATAAAGCGCTTCCGATCCGGTGATTTCGCCCTTAATGACGAGCGAGCGTCCTATCGTAGCTTGCTCAATGGGCGCGCTGACGGTTTTGACTGGGTTGTAAGCGTTAGGGTTGGAGGCTGGCGAAGCGGACTTTCCACCGTACGAATACTCTGAGGGTTGGAGCATGCGACCTTCCTTGGTTCCCGCAAGCAGCGCACTCTTTCGCCAAGCTATGGCAGCGCGGTCGGCAGGTTTTCTAAAATCTTGGGCCGCCGGAGGGTTCGTGTCCCTTTGGCCATATTCAATATCGCACAGGGGTAAGTAATCTCTGAGATTACGAAAGAGACTGTACGATTACGGAAGGGTTTTTGACCGTTAGTCGGCCTCTTGCAAAGATTGGCTCAGATCTTCCCATTCCTTCATGCAGGCGGCATGCCCGGCCTTTTGTTTTTCGAGTGCTTCGGACTGCCGCTGACTTTCCTCGGCGCTTACAAAATCCTGCAATCCGGTTTCATACTGCGTGATCGCATTTTCCGCTCTGCTGATTTCTGCCTCCAGTTCACGCACGCGATCTTCTATTTTCTTGCGCTTGATGGGATTAAGCCGCTTTGCTTTGAAAACGGCAGGATCCGCATCCGGGACAGCGTGATTACCGTTAACCGGCGTCTCGGGTTCGAGCTTAACTTTTTTTAACTGCTGACGGATGGTTTCATCCTGCGTTTTATTCCCGCCCTGTTTGCGCCAGAGATAATCTTCGTAATTTCCCGGATAAACTTCGACCTTCCCATCTCCGATTTCGAAGACGCGCGTGGCCAGTTTGTCGATAAAGTAGCGGTCGTGTGAGACGAAGACGACCGTCCCGGTGTATTCCATCAGCGCTTCCAGGAGAACGTCTTTGGCTCGGAGGTCAAGGTGATTAGTCGGCTCATCGAGCAAAAGAAAGTTGGCGGGATGCAGAAGCAGCCGCAACAGAGCGTAGCGTCCGCGCTCGCCACCGGAGAGCACTCCGATTTTCTTGAAAACATCGTCTTCGGAAAACAGAAAACATCCGAGCAAGCTGCGCAATTCCGTTTGCGTGGAGCGCGGAGAAGCGTCGCCGAGGTCGTCGATCATGCGCGCTTCCGGATTGAGTTCTTTGTATTGATCCTGCGCGAAGTAGTCGGCTTGAACGTTATGGCCCAGGCGGAACTCGCCGAGCGTCGGACGTTCTGTGTCAGCCAGCAGTTTGATGAGCGTGGATTTGCCCGCTCCGTTCACGCCCACCAGCGCGATGCGGTCGCCCTTTTCAATTAAGAAGTTGACGTCGCGGAAGACTTCCTTCTCGCCGCTGTTTCGGTTATCGCTGCGTGCAGGGTAAATCTTGGCTACGCTTTCGAACTCCGCAACGATGCGCCCGCTGGGCTTGGGCTGTGGGAAAGAAAAATGGATCGTCTTTTCTTCCGGCGGAACTTCGATACGCTCGATCTTTTCCAGTTCTTTAATCCGGCTTTGCACCTGCTTGGCCTTCGTAGCCTGGTAGCGAAAACGGTTGATGAAGACTTCCAGTTGCTCGATGCGGTCGCGCTGGTTGCGATACGCGGCCTGCAACTGTTCATTGCGCTGCGTCTTCTGCGCCAGAAACTTATCGTAGTTGCCGGTATAAAACCAGAAGCGCTTGTTCCAGATTTCCGCAATTTTATTGACGGTCACGTCGAGAAAATAACGGTCGTGCGAAATAAGCACGAAGGCATGAGGATAATTGTGCAGATATTCTTCCAGCCAGTTGCGCGCCTCAAGATCGAGGTGGTTGGTGGGTTCGTCCAGCAGCAGCAGGTTTGGTTTCTGAAGCAATAATTTCGCCAGCGCCAGCCGCATCTGCCAGCCGCCGGAGAACTCTTCCGTTTGCCGCTCCCAGTCTTCCTTGCGAAAACCAAGGCCCATCAGAACTCGCCCCACATCCGCTTCAATCGAATATCCACCACGCGTCTGAAACTCGTGTTCCAGGCTGTGATAGCGATTGGCAACATCGGCATACTCCGCGCTGGTATGGTCAAGTTCGGAGATACGGTGCGTGAGCGTTTCCATTTCCCGCTCCATGGCATGGAGATCGCTGAACACCGTCATGCACTCGGCAAAGACGGTGCGGCCCGAAAGCGAAAGTCCATCCTGCGGCAAATATCCAGCCGTGGTGCCTTTGGCGACGACGAGCGAGCCGTAGTCGAGCGTGTCCAGGCCGGCGAGAACCTTCATCAGCGTAGATTTGCCGGTGCCGTTCGCGCCCACCAATCCGACGCGGTCGCGTGGCGTGATCAGCCAGTCGGTGTTTTCAAAAAGAAGTTTGTGGCCGAAGCGTTTTCCGGCGGCAGAAAGCTGGATCATGGGCTGGATTTATGGTCTCACAAAACGACCACCGAGGAGAGGAATCAGGAATGGGCTATAGCGCGGGGCGTGCGGTTTTCCGGGTAACGTCCCCATAGCGCCCCATGAAACTGAATACGTTCCAGAGCGCGATCGATCGCGGCTTCCAATTCACGCGCATACTTTACTTCGCGTCCTTTAGCCAGGCGTTTCTTCGCCTCTTCCGGAGTAAACCATGTGGGATGGCGCTGCAATTCATCAGGCCTGCGCAGTTCGTGCACTTCCATCAGAAAAGCTTTGACCACAAACTCCTGCACGCCGCCCGGCTGCCAGAACACTCCCTTGGAATGAATGTAGAGATGAAAATGGCGAGGCTCGATGGTGCCCAGAGCGCCGGCTTCTTCCGCGGCTTCGCGCTCGGCAGCCTGACTATGGGAGAGGCGCACCTCAGTAGATCCTTTAGGAAAGGTCCATTTGTTTCCGCCGTTTGTATTCACCAGCAGAAATTCGACTGCAGCGCCGCGCCTGCGGAAACAGACCGCCGCGACTTGCAGCGGCAGCGATTTTGAAACGCGTGGCGAACCCATAGCGGCGATCTCCTGTGATCGATGTTACCCGCAAGATATTTCACGAATGTTAAAGTGCAACCAAAAATGTGCAAGAAATGATTACGAAAGGGTAACCGTGCGGCAATGGGAATCGTCGGTCGGGCGGATCCGAACCGCGCCGCGCGTTGGATGGTGCGTGCCGGTTCGTATCGACTGAATCGATTTTCTTATTACCTATACTTCACGCATACCCTCCAATTTGCGGTAATGGGATAGACGTTTGGGAGTTCCCGCTTCAAACTTTAGCCACGGCGTTCTTAGGCGTCCAAACTTTAAGGAAAGACGCGGTCATCCAGATACCAAACAGAAGCCAGAACCAAGACCAGCCTCACGCGAAACGTGTGCAAGAGGCGTTGCGCAGTAGTGACAAAGAGTTGCGGGAAGCGCAGAGGCTTTCTCATGTAGGGAATTGGGAGTTGGAGCTTGAGACTGGCGAGGTCGTCTGGTCAGAAGAACTCTACCGGATTGCGGGACTCGATCCTGAATTGCCGGCACCCAACTATCGGGAGCAGGGTCGGATTTATACACCGCAGAGCTGGAATATGGCCGTCGCCGGCGTGAATAAGATCCTGCAAACCAAGGAGCCTTACGAACTCGACTTAGAGATGATTCGCCCGGACGGTACGATTCGGCGGGTCATAGCCCGGGTTGAAGCGGAACACGAGGAAGATGGGTCCTTGTTGCGACTCCGCGGCACTGTCCAGGATGTCACCGAGCATAAGCGTCTCGAAGAACAGCTTGTCCAGGCACAGAAGATGGAAGGGATTGGCCAACTGGCTGGAGGGGTTGCCCACGATTTCAATAACCTCCTTGGCGTCATCATTGGTCATAGCGAGATTCTCGAACAAAGTCTCACACATCATGAAAATCTTGCCCAACATGTGGAAGGAATCCATAACGCTGCCAATCGAGCAGCAGCATTGACGCGGCAATTGTTGGCCTTCAGCCGCAAGCAAGTAATGCAGCCAAAAGTAATTAATCTGAATGATGTAGTTGAAAATTTGGGCCAGATGTTGCGCCGCCTGATCGGGGAAAACATTGAATTGGTGATCGATCTTGCACCAACGCTAAACATGGTAAATGCGGACCGGATTCAGATTGAACAAGTGCTGATGAACCTGGCAGTGAATGCCCGGGATGCCATGCCTAAAGGCGGGCAGTTGAAGATCGCGACTGCCAACGTCCAACTGGATGGCAAGTATATTCTTGATCACCCGCCCGTAATTCCGGGCGACTACGTCATGTTTTCCGTTGCCGACACCGGTACGGGAATGGACCAGCACGTGGCATCCCGCCTGTTTGAGCCTTTCTTCACAACCAAAGAGTTTGGCAAAGGTACAGGCCTCGGCCTTTCCATCGCGTATGGAATCGTGAAACAGAGCCAAGGCCACATTTGGGCGTACAGCGAGACAGGACAGGGGTCCACGTTCAAGGTCTATCTTCCCCAAATCCAAGGTACGCAAGACCAGGGTCTGCCACCATCAGAACCTGCAAGCGATGGCAGCATAGGTATGACTTTGCAGGAAGCGCCAGAAACTTTGCTGCTGGTGGAAGATGAAGATGTATTGCGCGAGATGGTGATCCAGATGTTGAAACCCACCGGCTATAAGATTCTGGCGGCGGCCACGGCGCAGGAAGCGCTAAGCCTGTCCGAGTCGCACAAGGGCCGGATTGTCCTGCTGCTTACGGATGTGATGTTACGCGGGAGCGCGAGTGGCCAGGAACTGGCCCGCCAACTCAAGCTCGTAAGGCCAGAAACAAAGGTGCTTTTCATGTCCGGCTACAGCGAACTAATGATTACCGAAGCCGCTGATTCGGGCGAGCCGACAACGCTACTACAAAAACCATTTTCAACTCAGGCACTCCTGCGCAAGATACGTGAAGCGCTGGCAAGCGCTTCTTGATCGCTTCTCTACGAAAGTAGACTGCCTAAAGTCCCTTTCCATACACCGGAATCGCTGCTCCGGTCACATCTTTGCCGGCATCACCCGCCAGCCACACGATCAGGCTTGCTACTGAAGATGGCTGCACCCACTGAGAAATATCCGCGCCGGGCATATCTTTTCGGTTGGCGGGAGTATCCATGGTTCCCGGGAGAATTACATTCGAGGTAATGCCCACGTCTTTATTCTCCATCGCAACCGTTCTGATCAGAGAAACCAATGCCGCCTTCGACGCGCTATATGCGCCAACTTTCGGTCCGGGATCTTCAGCGGCCCGGCTTCCAATGGCGATGATGCGTCCCCCGCCGGCATCGCGCATATGCGGAATGACTGCACGCAGCACATGAAACGTGCTGTTCAAATTTGCATCGAACATGCGCTGCCAAGTGGCATCGTCAGTTTCGGCAACCGTCTGACCGCCGGCGAAACCTCCAACCAAATGAGCCAACACATCGATTTTCCCGAATCGAGCGAGAACACCATCCACTGCCTTCTTCGTCGATTCCAAAGAAATGATCTCTGCCGGCAGTGCAACAAAATTCGGATGGTTGATGTCAGCCTGCTGAATTCGAGGCGAGAGTCCGACAACCATGTACCCGGCGTCGAGCAAAGCTTTCGTGACGTGCATTCCGAGGCCGCCACTGGCTCCGGTTACAAGGGCATTTTTCTTCGTCATGCAATTCCTTCCTGAATGGCCTATAGACAAAGGTTACGTGAGGGCGCGAGCGGTGGCAAAGGCGAGGACCATCTATTCCAGAACTCAAAATTTCTGCTTCATGAATAGCTTTCGATGTTTTTCTTGTCTCCCTGAAACGTTTTCTCTCATTGCAGCACTATTTGATCGAGGTTCTGCTGCCGGCATGCAGCAACGGAATCCGCATCGTGGTTGAGGAGATTTACGTGAAAAAGCTGAAGAAACTTTTGCTTAAGAAAGTCACCCTGCGGGATTTAGACGAACCCGCAATGGAAGCGATGGCAGGAGGCAATCTAACCCTTGCACCTATCTGCCCGCTCAGGACGGAAACTTGTTGCAAGACTTCATGCGTTTAACGCTGGAATTATGACTGAGGCAGTTCTCCCGAACCTGGGAGACTGCCTATTTTTTATTGAGCAGGAAAAGAATGAAAATTGGTCGGGGCGATAGGATTTGAACCTACGACCCCCTGCGCCCAAGGCAGGTGCGCTACCAGGCTGCGCTACGCCCCGACATAAGTAGCAGAATTGATTCTAAAGCACACTTTAAGTTTAGTTCCACTCCGGATCAGAATTGTCGCCGCGTTAAGGCTTCGTTTACATGCGCTGCTCCAACTTTGCTAATAGCAAGCGTCCCGAAAACCAAGGAACGGAGTCTAAAGATGGGGAAGCGGGTTATAATTTTTCCTTGGATATGCCCAGCCTGCGGTATGCGTTAGTCGCCTACGTCAAAAGTCCTGTGGGGGAGTTTGTCGAGAACCTCCGGCGGGAACTACATCCGGCGCTTCCTCAATTTTCAGCGCATGTCACGCTGCTTCCTCCGCGGCCCTTGGGCGGCACGGAAACCGCCGCACTGCAAGTTTTGAGCAAAATTTGCGGCCAAACCGAGCCTTTTGAAGTCACTTTGGGCGAGATGGAAAGCTTTGTCCCCACCACTCCTACGGTTTACATTCGCGTGACTCACGCGGCAGCGCGCGTGCGCGAGTTGCACGATAAATTGAACACCGAGGCCCTGGCTCATGCCGAAGAATGGCCTTACACCCCTCATTTGACGGTCGTAAAAATGCCCACCGAGCAAGCCGCGCAGCAGGCCCTGCAGATGGCTCGGGAGCGCTGGCGGCAGTATTCGGGCAATCGCACTATTCTGATCGAACGGCTGACATTCGTACGCGAAGACGCGCCAAATTGCTGGATGGATCTGGCTCCCGTGGCGCTCGGCGGTACACTCGTTTCCTCGTAACCTCGCGCTGATTACCCGTTTCATTACGTTACCCCAATCCAGCAGGCATGGCCCCTGGTACATTTCCCTCCCGTGCATTGCGCGGCAGGAAACCGCCCTGTAAACAAGAAGACAAGGTAAGAACGAATCCACGCCAACAGCCGCTTCGGGCGCGGGTTTCAGAAAGCCATAGGGACAAAAAATGCAGATTGGAGTCTACGGTTCGGGTTTCCTGGGAACAGTGATTTCAGCCTGTCTGGCAGATTTTGGCACTCCGGTTTCCTGTTGCCACCCAGACCGGACCCGCATGGTCGAAATGGCGCAGGGCAACATTCCATTCTTTGAAAAGAATTTGAAAGAGGTTATCCGGCGCAATGTGCGCGCTGGACGACTGGTATATTCCACCGACATCGAATCGTTTGCGCGCAAGACGCAGGTTATTTTTCTAGCGGAAGACAGCGCGGATGGCTTAAACGACGTAGCCATGCGCATCGCTCGCCTGGCTCCAAAGCCGCCAATTTTGACGATTGTTACGCCCGTCTCCGTGGGCACGGCGTCAGCGATCGAGAAGAATTTGAAGGATGCAGGATTGCAGGGAACGATCGTTTCCCAGCCCATGTTTTTTACCGATGGTTGCGCGGTCGAAGATTTTAACTGGCCCGACCGTCTGATTTTGGGATCAACCTCCGGCGAAGCCGTGCAGATTCTCAAACAAATTTTCCATCCTCTCGTGATGCGTGGCGTGCCGGTGATTGTTACCAACCAGGCTACGGCGGAACTGGTGCGAGAGGCAGCCACGGCGTTCGTGGCAACAAAAATCTCTTTCATCAACGAAGTGGCCTCTTTGTGCGAACGCGTGGGAGCCGACGCGGTGAACCTGGCTTTGGCTCTCGGCCTCGATAAGAAAATTGCCCCGCGTTGCCTGCAGCCGGGCGCCGGCATGGGAGGCGTGTTTGCCGAATCAGACATGGATTCGCTGGTTCAACTGGCACAGGATAATGGGCTTCCCCTGAAGGTGTTGAGTGCGGCGCGCGATGTCAACCTCACGCTGGCCGATCGCCTGGTCGACAAGATCGCCATGGCATTGAATTCTGTCGAGAATAAGGACGTAGGAATTTTAGGATTGGCCTTCAAACCGAATACCAATTCCGTTGCCGGATCCTCGGCGGTACGCTTGGCCGAAACGCTGGTTGCTAAGGGTGCGCGCGTGCGTGCTTATGATCCGGTCGCTCTTCTGGATGCCAAGACACGATTAAATGGCTCGGTGCGTTATTGCGACACGGCCTACGCCGCGGCAGAAGGTGTGGACGCGTTAGTAGTGGGCACGGGCTGGCCGGAATTCCGTGCGCTCGATTTTGACCGCATTAAACATCTGCTGAAAAAGCCTGTCATCGTCGATACGAAGAACCTGCTCGATTCTGTGCGGTTGCGTGCCATGGGATTTGAATACGTAGGCATGGGCCGCGGCTAAGAACGCACATACTTGCTCCTATCTTTGGAACGGCTGCCCTCCCTCACCCCTCAGAACTGAATCACATCCACCTCCGCGCTGTAAGTTGGCGAAGTTCCCCACTCCTGCCCGCGCGCATTGTACGTAAGGAACTCTAACGGGCTTAACGGCGCAATAAATACCGGTGACACGCAACCGCCCGGCTCTCCCGAAGGCGCAGCAGCTACTGCGGAGGAACAAGACGTGGTTGTCTGATTGCTCCACGAAGCCAGCAAATCCTCGCTGATGATCCCGTTATTTGGCTGCTCGGCGATATTAATGGCCAGCAATATGTTCGCTCCTTTGCTACCTCCCGTGAACACTGTCTTGAGGTTGGGATAGGTCGCGTCTGTCCAATCGAGGAGGTCGTATTCGTAATCCATCAATGGACCGGCGCCCGACTTCGGTGCTCCGAACTGAAGCGCAATCAATGAATAAGCGCAGCTGCTCGTGAGGGTAGTAAATATGCCATTGCCTGCGCCATAAGAAGTCGAGATCAGCGATCCTCTTCCCGAGATCGTTCCCCCCGAGCCCGCGGCAAGTTGCCATTGACAGTTGTTATTGGCGATAACCGCGAACAGCCACGGAAATCCCGGGAACGGAAATTCGTGCCCGCCATTTGCCCCTGTAACGGAGTAATTCAGCGGTTCGCTCAAACCGCCTTGCCCTTGACTTCCGTCAGGCCAGAAGCCAAGTCCAAACACAAAAAGATTGTAAGAACCACCGTAAGAACCGTCAGTCTCGATGGTGGGAGCAGTATCGGCGTCATTGCGAATCAGGTTGCAGCCGCTGGGCCCACCGTTCGCCATGGGATAGGCAAAATTTCTGAAGTCGCCATTCTCATCGGTCCAGCGCAAGATGGCTGTGGGAGCGGTGTTCGCGACATCTCCCGTAGCCACACAAATCAGGTAGCTGCCATCCACAGGCCATGATCGGGCTGGCCGGGAGCAAGGAACTGAGATTTAAGAAATCCTTGCGAACTTCCGATACCGATGCTCGAGCTGTGGCCGGCAATATGAGCCAGATTAGCAACCGCAGCATGAGCGAGATGGCGAAACTCTTTTTATTCACATGCCCTCCTGTTTTGCATAAAAATTCTGCCGCGCGGATGAGTACACCTGCCTCACCTCACATTGAAACGGACAGCCTGTACACGGCTATGACATCCGTTACATAAAACCGTTTTTATTCACAAAAGCTGGATTGGGAATACCAAGTTGGGAACCTTCTTGAGAGTTGAACCGAGCCAAGCCTTGGCCGGATTTTATTCACCCGCTTACCGTCCCAGACGGCAATTGCTATAATCAGCGTGGCGGTGGGAATAGCTCAACTGGCAGAGCACCGGACTGTGGCTCCGACGGTTGCGGGTTCGATTCCCGTTTCCCACCCCAGACTTCTTCTCCGATTTTGCTCGACAATAGAGAAGCATTAGCATGGCCTCCGGCAACAGGCTAGAGCGCTGAATGCTATAGAAACGCTCATGAACGCAATCTTTCGTCCATTTCGCAATGCAGCGCAGCCGCTGGGGCCATTGGAGCAGCGGATGCTCGACTCGCTATGGGTGCGCAGCACGGCCACCGTTCGCGAGTTGGTCGACGAAAGCTGCAAAGACCTGGCTTATACGACGGTGATGACCACTCTGGACCGCCTGTTCAAGAAAGGCCTGTTAACGCGGTCCGAGGAAGGCAGGGCTTTCCGTTACACGCCGCGTTTCAGCCGCGAAGAGCTGCGCCGCGAGGCTGCGGGTCACGCATTTCGACAATTGCTGGATGCCAGCCCTTCTCCCTCGCTTCCCTTGTCGTTTCTTGTGGAAATCCTGGGAGAGCGTGATGCGCAACTGCTCGACGATCTGACCGAACTCGTGGAACGCAAACGGCGCGAACTTGGGCAGAAGGAAGCGGGCGTCAGGGAGAATTCATAATGTACGCGGTGCGGGGAGCCGCCATCTCCTTTTCAGTTTTTTTCATCCTCTATAGCATTCTTTCTCTCACAGCATCTTTTTTCTGGCACAAGGCATGGTTCCAAGGCCGGAAGCATTCGGCCGGCTACTGCTCCAATCTTCTCTTCGTTTTCCGCATAGCTCCATTCATCGTTGCCTCGGTGGCTACCCTATCCTTCGCTGTGCCGTCTTTCCTGTTGCTTGAGCCACGCGCGGCTCAGGAATCGATGGGGGCTCCGGTTATCGCTCTGGCTTGTTGCGGAATAGTCACCTTGCTGTACGGCATATGGAATGCCGCGAACGCATTGCTAGAGGCGTCACGGACGACCGCTCGCTGGTCGAAGGATGCGTGCGGACCGGCGATTCACTTCGTAGCACCGATTTCTGTAATGCGAGTTTCAGCGGCCGCTCCGCCGCTCGCCGCCTCCGGCATTCTGCGGCCCCGTGTCTGGCTCTCCCGCGCAGCCGAATTTGTTCTGAGCGAGCGGGAGTTGGTTAGCGCTTTGCGTCACGAGGTATTCCATGTTCAGCGCCGGGACAATCTGCGAAAATTGACCTTCCGGTTCGTAGCATTTCCCGGGATGGCCGGCCTCGAATCTGCCTGGCGTGAAGTATCGGAAATGGCGGCCGACGACGCAGCCGTATCGAACGCAACCGAGGCGTTAGATTTAGCTGCTGCTCTGATCAAGCTGTCCCGCCTGTCTCCTTTGCAACCGGCTGCGGAACTCACGATGGCTCTCGTCCACCGTTCTGCGGAGTCCGTTAATGCCCGCGTGGAACGGCTGATCGCGTGGAACGGCCAACCGCAGAGCCCAGCGAACGAATATCCACAGAAATATTGGCTGGGTATTGCTGCCGCTACGTTGACGGTACTTGCGGTAACTTACTTCCAACTTCTGGTTCGGATCCACACCGCAACGGAGTGGCTGGTTCGATAAATCATTTTCGAATCGTTCCCCCGCTGAAGCGAGATCCTTCCCTGCCCTTAAAACGTCACTCGCACACCGATCTGCGCTGCGAATGGAATGCCCACTGTGGTTCCCGGCCCGAAGAAATCTCCCAGTGCGCCCTCGGGTATCTCCAGCTGTTTCAGGCTCGTGATGAGCGCAGTTTGAGAGCAGGTTGCATTCGTGCAAATGTTGGTGACATTGGTGATGCCCTGCGCATTTGGTTGCATCTGAGCCGATGGAACCGGCAGTTGCGCCACATTGACCGCAAAGTTAGCCCCGGGATTGTTGCGGTTGAAGAGATTGAAGAACTCGATGAACGGGTCGACCTGCCAGCGCTCGTTGATTTTGAAGGGGCGGGTTACGCGCAAGTCCGACTGGATATAAGGCGTGCCGCGAAATTCGTCGAGGCTGGTATACGCTCCATTTACATAGATGCGGTCCGTGTTGTCGGCATTCGTAATCGTGATGGGGCGCGCACTCTCGATCTGATTGATGGTACTCAATTCAAATCCGCCGGGTAGGTGCACGATGCCCGCTAAAACAATACGGTGGCGAACATCCTCGCCAGATGGTCCGTAATCGCCTTGCCCAAAAGCATTCAGCGCTCCGGCATTCGGCTGATTCGGCTGTTGCGGGCACACGCCGTCTACATAGTCAAAGAGTTCGCCCAGCAGGCATCCCCATGTCTGCGCTTTGGAAAGCTGGTAGTTCGCGACCAGGTTGAAGCGGCGCATGTTGCCTTGCAGATGCAGTAACAGGCCGTTGTAGCTGGAACGGTTGTCGGACTCGAATACATTCACATTCGGCACCACGTTCGTCTGATCGGTGGCATAGCTTGGGTCCGATGAAGAAATGAGCGGAGAAAACAGGCTGGTGCCGCTGGCATAAGGAAAGCCGCGATAGCCGTGATTGCCCTGCTCGTGTACGAAATCGGCGCTCGCCAGCCAACGTTGATTAAAAGCGTGCTGAATGCCACCAGTTGTATGAATGGAGTAGGGAGTTTTGTAGGGAGAGCCGATCAGATTGCCGGTGGCTCCGGCCCCACCCTGAAGGCAGCCCATTCCGTTGAGCGCATAAGTACCAGGGCCCCCAGTAAGAGCGCACGTTCCGGTCGTAAAGTTTGAGTTGTTTGTCCCCTGGAACGCAGTTGCCCATCCGTTCTGCGCCAGGTCGTCGTAGTAGAGGCCGAAACCAGCACGGATTACCGTCTTCCCGCCGCTGCCGGGGGAGTAAGCGATTCCAAGTCTAGGCGCAATTTGCTTGCGATAGTCACTGGGAACGCTGGGCACAATTGGAATCTGCAACGCCTGCAAAGTCGTATAGGCGGCATTATCGGATTCGCTTCGCCCCGAACCTACGAACAGTCCCCAAGTGGTTTGATAACGCAAACCGTAATTAACCGTGAGCTGGTGTGAGACGCGCCAGGAATCCTCGGCATAGAAGGCGAGACGCTGAACATTCTGGGAGAAACCACCGTCGCCCGCAGGCGTAAACGTGCAGTCGATGCCGCTGGTCATGGAAGGCGCGGGATTACACATCGCGCTGGGCGGAGTGTAGTAAAACGGCAAAGCGGTAGTGATGCCGCCGCAATCGGGACCGGGCGGATTGATGTAGCAATCGGGATTCGAGGGGTAGGTCGTGAACTGCTCCGCCGTCGCCGCGAACGCGCCGCCCAGCACCGGTTCGTGAATGAAGTCGACCCCGAACTTGAGTGCATGAGCGCCCATAACGTGGCTCAGGTCGTAGCGGAATTGGTATTTGTCCTGATTACGCAGGTCGGGGAAAAGAGTGATCGGAGTGGCAAACTGATTATCCCCGAAGGTCTCAAACCCGGAAACGGTCAGTGCGGTTACGCTGAACGGAAACTGTATGGCGAAGCCGAGATTCGAGTTTCGAGTCTGAGTAAGATGCAACAGGCTGGCGTCGACAACCAGATTGCCCAGCCACGTCGGGCTGAAAGCATAGCTATTGCTGAGAGCTACATTCCAGTAGTTGTTGTGCGTAATCAGGCCAGTCGAAGGCAAGGTGGCCTGCTGCACTAAAGCGTTGTGCGTGAGGTAGCTATCTTGTGATGCGCGCAGGAACCAGGTCGATTTCGACGATTGTGCCCAATCCAAGCGCAGCGAACCGAGGTAGTCGCGAAAAGGAATGGGAACAGTGGAGGGAACTGAGATAGAAGGTGTGCCAGTGATCAGTCCCTCCGACGCCAATTGCGCCAGCGCATCAAATTGCGTAGTGCTGGCGAGGCTGTACGCGATGCTCGCGTCTTCGTGCACGCCTTCGAAGGAAGTAAAGAACCAGATCTTATCCTTCGCGATGGGACCGCCGATAGTTCCAACATAGTTCTGGCGCGAGAACGGCTGCTTAGGATTCGGCGCCGGATTTTCAATGGGAAAGCGCGCGTTCAGCGCGGCCTGGCGATCAAAGAACGCCCCGCTACCATGCCATTCGTTGGTTCCACGCTTGGTGGTAATCACCACGGACCCAGCCGTGGTCCATCCGGTATCGGCGTCTTCGTTCGAGGTGCGCACGGCGAATTCCTGAACGCCGTCCGGCGAAAAATTTTGCAGGAAGCCGCCAATCCAATCGTCGGAGTTTTCGGCGCCATCCACCGATAGCTCGTTGTTCAATCCGGAACTTCCGCCGGTGGAAACCGCAGTGATGCGCGCCTTGGTGGGGTCGGAAGGCTCGACCGGTTCGGTTCCGGGCACAAGATAAGCGATATTGGCGAAACTGCGCGCAGGGAGCGGTAGAGTCTCGAGGTCCTGGCTGCCCACCACGCCGCCGCGTACTGCGCTCGAAATATCGATTGTCTCGGTGGTGATCGAAGAGCTTTCCCCTTGTACCTGCACCGCCTGCCGCACCGCTGCAGGCTTCATCGTGACTGTAATATCGCGTACGGTGGCCACAACTATTGCGACATCCGCCTGCGCCGGGGCAAACCCCACGGCATTGATCGTGACGTGATAGTTGCCGGGCAGAAGATCATCGAGGCGGAACTCGCCCTTGTCGCTGACCCCTCCGCGTTGTACCGAAGATCCCATCAATTGCGCCACGATCCGGGCGGAGGAAATACCGGCTCCGCTGGCATCCTGCACCGTACCGCGCAACGATCCGCGCGGGTTTTGAGCGTAGAGGTTGAAGGTCAGAAAAAGAAGTACGGTAAGAGCAAAAGTCTTGCTTATGTTGGGTTTCATGAAGTAGATAAACGCGAGACTAGACGCACAAGCTGGCTACTACCATAGGTCGTAGACCGAGAGGAGTGGCCGGCGTAGCCCTACTCCGAATCGCACAGTGCAGTGTTACGCCAGAATGAAATATCTCGAAATTCGAGTGGGTCAGAGCCAAGGTGGGTTTGTGAGAAGAAGGAATTCGTCATTTATGAGACACCATCTTCCAGTTCTGAGCGGTTTGGTTCTAATTGCAGTTTTGGGGGCACACTTTGAAGCAGCCGGCCAGGTTGCCGCAACTCCCACCATAACCGGCACGCTCGAAGGCGCCCGCACAACGATTTTCGAATCGCCCGAAGATTCCTGCAATGCAAACGATGTTCCCGACGCCATGCCACGCGCATTTCGCGACTACACGGGGACTGTTCACTTCTCGTCCGCGAGTTCTGAGCTGTTTCAAAGCCTGGGGCCCACTCTGGAAACCGTTCAACACAGTTGTGAAAATGCCTTCAATTCGGCGAACGATCCCAATCCTGCCGACTTCAACGATGAGGAGTGGCTCGATTCCTTCTACACCTTCGACGGCCGAACCATCGCTTCTTTGGCGCACACGGAGTATCACGGCTGGGCGATCCAGGGCGAGTGCAATATCGTGGGCAACAATCAGTACAGTGCGTGCGAGTATGATTCCGATACTTACCATGTCTCGGTAGACGGCGGCTATCACTTCCGTACGCCTGAGCCACCTGCAAATTTCTTAGCCGGATTTCCCTACGAATATGCGATCGACGATGGCCCCATGGGTTATAGCGTTGATACCAACATCATCGAATTTGGAGGTTGGTATTACGCAGTGGCCACGGATGTGAGCTGGCCTCCAAACTGTTCCGGGCAATCCGGGCCCAATCGTTGTCTGGTGCCGTACGGAGGGGCCCCGCTTCGCACGCAGAACGTTTTCGATCCGCGCTCGTGGCGCAGTTGGAGCGGAACCGATTTCTCAGTGCCATTCGCCGATCCCTACCTCGGCCCGATTTCCCATCCCGAAGAGCACATTTATGTGCCGGTTCCCTACATGATTTATGTGAACGCAATCAATGTTTTTCAATCCGCGAATCTCGTAGTTGCCACATTGTGGGACTACTGGGACAGCGCGCTTGGCACGCCCGGCTTGTACCTGACCACATCGACAGACATGATCCACTGGACCAAGCCAACGCTAGTGGTCACCCGAAACGAACTCATGGCCAGTGATCCGAAAGGAAATTGGCTTTATGTATATTTCTCTTTGATCGATCCAACCGCGCCCGACTTAAATTTTTCAATCATAGGCGATGAACCTTATTTATATTTTGTGCGTTTGAATAATCTCAATTCTGAAGAGCGAGTCCTCTACCGGCAGAAAATCAAATTGACATTGAATCAGTGAGCAGCGCTCTCGGGTGCTGCTTCAATCCGACCATGCGTGGTCATTGACCGCGCGCTCCGAGCGCGGAATAATGAACTAACCTGGCATACCCTAAATTTTGCGTGAGGTCATTCACGCCCAGCAGCGAGGAGCACTATGAACGACTTCAACCGCAAGGTGGAAGACGCGTCGGCGCGTGTCGGCCGGACGGTCGCCGATGCAGCCGAACGAATCGAGAAAGAAATTCCGGAGTTCATCAACTATTTGAACAACGAGGTGGTACCGGCAGTGCGCCAACACTCGACCAAGGCGTTGCGCGTGGCGTCGGAAAAGCTTTCCGAGTTCGCCGACTATATGGAGCAGCATCCGCGCCAGCCAAAATAGGCCCCTTGACCGCCATAAAATATCTTCGCAAGAGTTCCCCGCGCGTTGTCTTTGTTGCCCTCTTCTTTTTTATCTTGCTATCCGCTGGATGCGGGCACCACAAGCAAGCGACAGTGAATCCGCCGCCACCACCGGAACTAACCCCAACAGTATCCGAGCCTCGCCCAGAAGGCACCACAAAGAACGATCATGCCACGGAAGAAAAAACTCCTGACCTGGCTGAGCCGGTTATTCCCGCTGGCGCGACACCGATCGCCACCGAAACCGGGCAGGCAAGCTGGTATGGACCTCCGTATCACAACCGAGTTGGATCGAATGGCGAAATCTACAATATGCACGCTATGACGGCGGCTCACCGCACGCTGCCATTGGGTTCAATTGTGCGCGTCACGAATCTCAAAACCGGAAGCACGGCGCTGGTTCGTATTACAGACCGCGGACCGTTCATCGTGGGCCGCGTTGTCGACTTGTCCCTGGCAGCTGCGCGCAAGCTCGATGTTTATTTACCCGGAGTTGCGGAAGTAAAAGTAGAAGTAATGGAAACTCCGGCGCCCCTCGATACAGGCGGCAAATGGGCGGTGCAGATTGGCGGATTTAAGAACGAGCATGCAGCCCGCGAACTTGCTGGACACCTTACGAGCCGTTATCGAACAGCCAAAGTGCTGTGTTTTGGAAGCCCAGCGGGCGATTGGTGGGTACGCGTCCGGGTACTCGATGACGATCGTGAGCGGGCGCAAAAGGTAGTTCACGAAACCGGCACGTCGGAAGGCGCGGTATTCCTGGTAAGACTGGATTGAACAGTGCCTCAATCGCTCCAGATTGGCATTGGCCTCGGATAGCGATACCTGTCTCACAACGACGCCGCTGACAACAACACGGACCGATGCTATGGTTTTTCTGAGGTGTGCACGTAATGACGGAAAGCGACTGCCTTTTCTGCCGCATTCTTCGGGGTGAAATTCCCGCGAAAAAAGTTTATGAGGACGACCATGTCTTCGCCTTCGAAGACATCAGCCCGCAAGCGCCGACGCACGTGCTCGTCATTCCCAAAAAACATTTTGCAGGATTAAAAGAAGCCAAAGCTGAAGAGGCCGAACTGATCGGCCGTTGCCACCTGGCTGCGGCCCAGATTGCCCGAGAGCGCAACATCGAGCAGGGATACCGAACTGTGCTCAACGTAGGACCGGGCGCAGGCCAATCCGTGTTTCATCTTCATGTGCATCTGATCGGCGGGCGGCCCCTGGCTTGGCCCCCGGGATAGTGCTGATACAGGTGGCGAATCCTCAGACGCGAAACGGCGCCGCGAGCAAGCGGAACGGGAGTGTGATGGCCAGGTAGACCACTTCAAGCACGCCATGGATGGCGATGCCGAGAATGCGGAACGGAAGTAGCAATAGCCAAACAAATGGGTAGGCAATGAGCGCCAGCAGGGCCAGCGGCCAGCAGATTACGAAGAGTATGCACCAGAGAAGGAACGTGAACATGGGAACCTCCTTCTTTTCCTTCTAATTTATTGTACGGCGGCATAGTGGGGAAAGTTCCATCGTGCGAACACCTCGCTGCACCGGCGGCTGTGCAGACAGGTAGAGATTTTTCGACTTGTGCTCGCTATTACTCACCCTTCGCTCAGAATGACATTGCTGGAAAACCGCTCACTATTCGTAGCGCAGAGCTTCGGCAGGGAGGGTCTTGCCTGCCGACCATGAGGGGTAGAGCGTTGCGATGAAAGAGACTCCAATGGCTACCAGCGCCACCAACGCGCCATCCATCAACCGCGGGGCGAAGGGAACGTAGTCGATGGAATAAACTTCCGGCGAGAGCGGGATGATGTGGTAATGGCCTCCGGCATAGGAAATCGCGTAGCCGAGCAGCAGGCCGATGGCAGTGCCGATTACCCCGATTAGGACTCCCTGCGCGATGAAGATGTTGCGCACTTGCGCTTTGCGCGTACCCATCGACATGAGCACGGCGATGTCTTTGGTTTTTTCCATCACCATCATGATGAGAGAAATCAGGATGTTCAACGCGGCCACGAAAACGATCAGACCAATAGTGATGAAGGTAACCAGGCGCTCGAGGCGCAAGGCGTGAAACAAGGCCTGGTTTTGCTCCATCCAGTTGGTGGCCATGAAGCCTTTACCGGCCGCGTCTTCGAGTTCGTGGGAGACTTCGCCAGCCTGGTAGATGTCGTCAACTTTGAATTCGATTACGGAGATAAGGTCGCCCAGGCCAAAGAGGCGCTGCGCGTCGGCAAGGCGGGTGAAGGCCCACGATGAATCGTAATCGTAGAAGCCGGAGTTGAAGATTCCAACTACGCGGAAGCGGCTGTATTTGGGCACCATACCGAAGGGCGTGAGTTCTCCCTGCGGGCTGGTGACCAATACTACGGAGCCGACGGTCGCGCCGAGATTATCGGCCATGTCTTTGCCCAGGATGATCGGTGGCATGGCGGCTACTCGAGCGTGGACATCGGCCAGGGAGTCGGGAGAATCCTCGGCGCCGAATTGATTTACTGCGTTTGTTTGTCGATTGTCGTTTGCCGCCGATTCCAGATCCGCCGCTGAACCTTGCTTGACCGAGCTCAGCAGATCGCCCACCCGGCGTTCATCGGCTGGAATCATGCCCTTCAGAACCGCTCCGCGCGCCCGCGGCCCCCGCGAGATCAGCACCTGCTCAAAAATTGCGGGAGCAGCCGCAACCACGTGCGGCTGTTTGGAAAGCCGTTCTATCAACGGCGGCCAATCTTTGATGCCATCATCGGCTATCCGCAGCAAGCTGATATGAGAAGTCGATCCAATCAGGCGTTCCTGCAAATCCTGGCGAAAACCGTTGTTGATCGCGAGGGCAACAATAAGCGAAGCTACGCCTGCGGCAACACCCACAATAGAAATGCCGGTGATGATGCCGATAAACGCCTGCCTGCGTTTGGCACGCAGGTAGCGGCTGGCGATGAAGAATTCAAAACGCATGCGTACCTAGGATCTGCACCTTAAAGTCATTTGAACCGGGAAGAACAAGATTCTTAGAGAACGTTTCATATTAAATGTTTCGGAATAACGGATGGGCTTAGATTCGAACCGCCCTCGGAATGTCAGTTGCTATTTCTTCGGCGGCAGATATTTCTTTTGGATCGAAGCCACGATCACGTAGTTGGGATCAACCATTTCGTTGAGATGAATTTTGCCTACCTGTGAAAGCAATTCATAAGCGTCAAGTTCAGACAGTCCGTAGTCCTTATGGATCCAGTGCACGAGTTCGGTGAAGGCAATGCGCGTGGCATCGTCGAGCGGACGATAGGCGCCTACAGCCATGATGGCATCATCATTTTCAAACTGTGGCCAGGAAATCGTGCGGCCTTTGATTACGCTTAACTGCACGCGGGCCTTAAGAGGAACTTCAATCGCCGTTCCCGCGATTTCTCCATCGCCCATGGCTGCGTGGCCGTCGCCAATGTAGAACAGGCCTCCCTTCACGTTCACGGGAAAATAAACCGTGTTACCAACGCTGGCTTCGGGTGAATCCATGTTCCCGCCGAACTCAGCGGGGACGACCGAGCTGCGCGCTTCACCTTCCGCGGGCGCGACCCCGATGCAGCCGAAGAATGGATGCAGGGGAATTTTGACCGAGAAGTCGGAATCAAGTGCTTTGAACGTGCCGGTATTTGCCGCGCGGTCGATGTGGTAGAACCAAATCTTCTCGGGCAGCGGTTCATGCAGCATGGGCGTGTAGTTGGTCTGGTTGAGCGCCCCAAATCCGGGGGCAAATGCGCCTACGCCGGTGTCGCCGTCCACTTGCAGATCGAGAATTTTGACGGCAAGCGTATCCCCAGGCTCAGCTTCTTCCACGAAAAACGGTCCGGTCAAAGGATTGTCGCCCTTCACCATGCTGAGCGTATCGCCAGGCTTTTTGATGGCATTGCCGAAGCAGTCAAGCGTGTTGGTATCCAGAATATCGCCGGATTTCAGGTGCGCAACCGGCTCGGCTGTGGCGAACAGGTATTTTACGTTCGTATTCGTGGCGGCATAGTGAACCACGTTCTGAGCCACGGCAGAACCCACTAACAGCAAACCGACGCATGCGCGAAAAATCACGAAAGCCTCCGGGATCGTACTTCGATTGGCTGATGGTGATTGTAACGTCACGCGTTGCTTAATCCTGAAATTTCAACGCAACTGTGCGTGCACTTTTCCGCGATGCCAGATTAATCGCTCTCGCCTTCGGCTTCCCTCTTTCTTGCATAGAACCGGCTCACTTTATCGCGATTGCCGCACAGCTTCATATCGCACCAGCGGCGGCGGTGATTCTTACTGGTATCGAGAAAGAACCACCGGCAGGTAGGCGACGAACAAACACGAATCATAGACAAGTTGCCGGAGGTGAGCAGGTCCGCGGCAGCAAGAGCAATCGGCCAGCGGACACTGTGGAGCGAACTCCTATAATCGAAGCGCCGTACGAAGCTCCCGCCGACCTTCTCCAACCGCGCTTGCCCGGCGGCTTCCTGAATAAATGTATTCAGTTCGGCCAGCGCCGGCTCGGGCAATTTTCTTTTTTCAATAATTGCCGAAAACACTGCGTAAATGGACTCTCTGAGCCGAATGGTTTCTTGCAGCGCTTTCGTAGCTTTTGCCGGAGCTTCATCAGCTCGCTCGGAAAGATATTCAGAGTCGCGAATATTGAGAAAGCCGCTGTCCACGCAAAAATGGATCAGGTCGGCATAACGGGGCAACAACTCCTTGGGATTGCCGCTCGGACGATCGTCGAGTGTATTGACGAAATCGAGGCAGAGGTTTCCTGCGATCAATTCAAAGCGTGGCGTCCCATGCGGCGCCGGTTGGGCTGGCTTACTCATCGAATCGGAATCACCTTACAGGCGATTATATAACCGTTAAAATCGTATTGACAAGTTACACAGAAATGGCATACTTTCATTTTATGGTAACCGTTAAATATACTTTTAATGGTTATCAACAATTTTCATATTTCGTTGAGGTGGAAATATGGCCAGGATTCGCGGCGCAAAGATGATAAATATTGGAGGCAGACCCGTGATCATTCCATCACCTCGGCGATCAGGAAATCCGCATGCTCGAAGAAATTCCATCAAGCTTGCGCTGGCCTTCCTGGCCATCTATGTCGTATGGGGATCTACCTATCTCGCGATTCGTTATGCGGTAGAAACCATTCCTCCACTGGTAACGGCGGGAATCCGCCATTCGATTGCAGGCGGAATCATGCTGGCGTGGGCGTGGTGGCGGGGTTTTCGCCCCACCCGGCAGCAATGGATTGCCGGATTGGTCTTGGGCTTCTTCTTCTTTTTCATCGGGCATGGCCTATTGCACTGGGCGGAGAGATACGTCGCTTCGGGCCTGGCATCGCTTATGTTCGCGACGGAACCGATGTTCATTCTGATAATGGGCTGGATGCTGGGTCAGCAGAAGATTAGCGGTTTAAGCGCCATGGGCTTGGGCATGGGGCTAATCGGGGTGGGGATATTAACGGGCACAGAGCTCACCGTAAAGGGCTCGAGCCTGTTGGGATTGATGGCTGTCCTGATGGGATCCCTGTCGTGGGCATTTGGCGTTGTGATCTCGCCACGGCTTAAACTTCCCGAGGATGCGCTAGGACGAACGGCGTTGCCAACTCTTTGCGGCGCAGCCATGTTGCTGATCGCCGCCGGATTCGCGGGTGAATTTCGGCAGACACATTGGTCGAGCATTACAGCGCGGTCTCTGTTTGGACTTGGATTCCTGATTGTCTTCGGCTCGGTCATTGCGTTCACAGCTTACGTTTGGCTGTTGCAACGTGTTTCGCCTACGCTCGTGGCGACGCACACGTATGCCAATCCGGTAGTGGCGGTAATTTTGGGATGGCTGTTCGCGCACGAGCCATTGACGATACGGGTGGTGTTCGCCTCGGTCGCGATTCTGGGAGCAATTGTGCTGATTAAGCGGGGAGAGCAAGCGGTGGAAGCAAAAGAGCCGCAGGCCGCTGCCGCTATGCCAGCCATTGAAACGCCAGTCGCACGGAACGCGTCCTGACGGTCAAACGAAACAAAATTTCAAGCTCGCAAAAGTTGACGTCCACGCTGCTTAGCAGGATCATGCATAGTTGTAGCTGTTCAAGTGAAGGAGGCATTTGTGAGTCGCCGATCCCTTCGTTTCCTGGTGAATGTTCTCGCCCCTATCCTTATAGTCGGTATTTCTTCGGCACAATCTCCACAAGTTTTGCCTGCCTGTGAACCCTCGCCGGAGATTCGTAAGATTGTCCACGATAAGCTGAGCGGCGCGGAATTCGACAAATTGAAATTCAGCGAACAGACTGCGCTCCAACGCGCCGTATACGAAGATCTCATCGTGAAGTATCCGAGGGAGGTTGTTCCTTACAACTGTCTGATCCGGTCCGCACGTGAGTACCCGGGCGAGTTCCCCGACTTGGAGGAAAGATTCCGAAAGCTGGCCGTGCAAAATCCGGACGACCCGCTTTCGCTATATGTGTCTGGTCACATGCTTTTTGGGACGGACACCCCCAAAAGCCTACAGCTGATTGAAACCGCCAAGAGTACAGCGCCGCAATTCCCGGCGCCGCTGTTGCTTCTGGCCAATGCATATGCCTACGGCAAGCGAATGGATAGAAATAAATCTTTAGAAAACCTCGCAGCCTATTTCGCCGTATGTCCGGCTTCCACCGATTCCTCAGCCCAGCGTCTTCTTGCCGAATACGAAGACCTTGCCTTACGTCAAAAAGTGGATACCGCGTTGCGTGCAAGCTTGGCAAAAGAGACGGATCCCAAGCGATTACGGGATTATCAGATACTTTGGAGCCTGGAATTCCGCATGCATCCTCCGCAAGAACACGACTCGGTGCGCCAGCGGGTTACGGAGGATTTGAAACGTCTGGAGTCAATCAATCCAAAGCCGGACTCCGAATGGACGGCATTCTTGATCCTCGGTTATAGACAGGCTGGCGCTTCTACGGAGACGATCACCACAATGCAAGATCGTCTGCTCCGCGACTTTCCGCATTCGATGGAAGCTTATGACATCGTCTCGGACCGTTGGGAAATGGTTAACAAGAACCCGGCGGACCAAAAGGATGCGGTCGCATGGGCAAACTACCGTACCGCTCGTGAAGTTGCCCTCAAAGGCTGGATTCGGGACTTTCCTGATTTAATTCCGATCGAAGAGTGGTTCCCCATATTGATGGAGGACGATTCGCTCAGCGAGAAAGACGGTACGGCAGCTTTGGACGACCATCTTCGCTATAAAGCTGACCACGATGCGCCGCATGCGTGGGTTCAATTCCAGGCAGCGAATTTCTTGTTGAATCATCATTGGCAGCCGAATCGCGCGCTTGACCTTCTCGAACAATGTAAGGCGGAGTCAGAAAAGGAGCGTGCGTCACGAAGACCGGACGACAATCTAACCTCCCGCGATGCGGATACTTTAAAACAGCAGGATATTGGGTGGGACATCTGGCTGGATGGTCAAATACTTAAAGCAGCGATGCTAGCCAGACGGCCGGAGGCACTTACGGCAATCAAGGGATCAGTAGAGGGACCGGCACCGGCTGACGAGGGATGGCTATCCAGTTACTGGGGCAACCGTGCCCGCTTATCCTTGATGGAGGGGCGCAAAGAAGATGCGGTGGCGTATTACCAGTTGGCGCTACAAACAAGAACCGAAACGCCGCAATATTCACGTGGCAAATTGCAGGATGACATCGGTGACGAAGCCAGAACATTGTGGAAAGAAATGGGGGGTACGCTTGCCGCATGGAGCGTTTGGAGTAGGCCTGCGGCAGCAACCGGGCAAAAACAAGGAGATTGGGAAAAGGCAAAAAAGGAGCTACCTGCATTCGAAATTTCAGACCTGTCGGGCAAGACTTGGCGCTTGCGGGAATTAAATGGCAAAGTGCTGTTGATTAACGTATGGGCAACCTGGTGCGGCCCTTGTAAGGCGGAGTTGTCCGAGTTACAAAAGTTGTATGAGCAAGTGAAGGGGCGTTCTGACATCCAATTACTCGCCTTCGACACAGATGACGATATCGGGCTGGTAGCGCCGTTTCTCAAGGACAAGGGTTACACGTTCCCCGTTGTTCCCGCGCATTCTCTGGTAAGCAATTTGCTTGAAGAAAATGTGTTCATTCCGCAAAGCTGGATCGTTGATGCGAAAGGCACCTGGCGTTGGACGCAAATGGGCTTCGCCGACCGGGACAGCTGGGTACCAGAGATGATCCAAAAATTGGAGTCGGCAAAAGCCAACGACTAAACAACCTCCGGGAATATCTATTCTTCCTGCAATAACGCTCCGCAAGCGGGCAGGAGACATTCATCCCCACCGCCTTATTCGATTTGGTTCCCATCTCTTTATAAGAATTCCGCCGTCCGCGTAAACTGAGGTGGGACCGGGGGCGAACTTCGCTGGCCGCAAAGCTTCCTGATTACCACCCACGAGGCAAAAGATGACGCCGCTTCACGAAGAGCTTTTGCGAGAATTTCGGGAGTTTGAGCGGACCGCTCCCACGAATCAGTCCGTAATGGAGCGCATCTCTCATCGCCTGCACGAAAAGATGACGCGCTACAACTGGGTGGGCTTTTATCTGGTCGATCCGTCCGACTCTGACGTGCTGCTGGTTGGGCCGTTCGCCGGCAGTTTCACGCCCAACGGACGTATTCCGCTCAACACCGGCCTGTGCGGCGCCGCCGCCAGTAGCGGGGAAACCGTGGTTGTCCACGACGTCTCCAAGGACTCGCGCTACCTTGCGGGATCGCCGTTGGTGAAGTGTGAAATCGTTGTCCCTATCTTCGTAAAGGGCAAACTGGCGGGTGAGCTTGATGTGGAGAGCTATTTTGCCGCCACCTTCACCGACCCGGAAAAAGAGTTCGTGGAAGCTTGCGCCCGTTTGGTTGGAGCGCATTTGTCGAAAGGATAGAAAGGAATTTTTGCGGGACTTTAGTGAGAAGGAGCTTATGTAAGAGTTTAGTAAACACTAAGAATCCCGCCTAAGCGAACTTGAGCGAAATATCCTTGAGTAAGTGTCAGTTAGACGTCAGTAGGGCCAAAATTTCGATTCCGGATAGCAATTTAGCCACCAATGCGGTCCACCCCACAAACGAAAGATCCCTAAGTAGTAATACAGAAACATCCGTATAGTCAAAAATCGGGCAAAGACTATCCTCAGTTATGAGAGATATTGGAGGAGTAATTGCCTAAGTCAATTATGATCGTCGACGACAACGAGATTATCCGCCACAAACTGCGGAATCTATTTAAGCGAAGTGCGGACTGGGTTATCTGCGCGGAAGCCGAAAATGGAGTCGATGCTTTGGAAAAAGCCAGGAAATTTCATCCCGACTTTGTTGTGCTCGACTTTAACATGCCCACCATGGACGGCCTTGAAGCTGCACCGAAGCTAAAGTCCATTAGCCCAAAATCCTCTATTGTGATGCTTACCGCCTTCAAGGATAGCCGTCTCGAGGAGAAAGCTTACCAGGCTGGCGTCAGTTGGGTTCTTTCCAAAATGGAAGCGTGTAAGGTGCTTGATTTTGCGCGGATCTTGCTTAAGCCGGACACTCCCCCGTCATCTTCAGGCACGAAAAACTAGAAGCGGGAAAAAACGTCAAGCAAACGCTGGCACTCGACCCAAACGGAAAAATGTGGTTTTCCTTGCCGGCTTTTCTGGTTTGATTGGTCGAGCTGGGGATTCTCCATTGAAAAAACTTCCGCCATCGATAATCGTCTGAATAGCTAATGCCAAGTCCCGTGCGGCATGCGACTTGATAACATATCCACACGCGCCGGCAGCTTTCAGCGCCGCGGTAAGTTCGTTGGAATCGTGCATGCTCAAGACCAGTACTTTGGTGGCAGAATTCCTTTTTTGAAGGTCTGTTGCCACCTCGAGCCCATCCTTGCCGGGCATGCTGATATCCAAAATAATCAGATCCGGCTTTAGCTCATTTTCCTTTTGCAGCGCGTCCATTCCGTTTTCCGCTTCGCCGCAAATTTGCCAGTCGGTGTGGCGTCGCAGGATCAAACGTACTCCCTGCCTTACGACATCGTGGTCATCTACCACTAGAATGCGCAGTGACATGTGCTGGTCGCTCCTGTAATGGCATAACGGCTTTGATAGTTACCCCACCTGCTGTCGAATCGATCTTGAATTCACCGCCCTGTTCTCGAACCCGTTCCCGCATACCCGCTATCCCGACTCCTACTTTTGTCGGCGATTCCAAGTCCTCACCGAGCCCTCTGCCTTTGTCTTGTATGGTCAGAATCACATTCTCGGCATCGATTGCCAGCTGAATGATTGCGATTTTGCTTCCCGAGTGCCGATGAACGTTGGTTAGACTCTCCTGCAGCACCCGAAATAATACCCCTTCCGTTGACTCAGGAAGGCGGTCAAGTTCGGCCGGGATATCCAGATCGATTGTTATACCACTCCTCTTTGTGAATCCCTCGATATACCAGCGGGCTGCCGAAGCTAACCCCATCTCCTCCAGTAACGGAGGATGCAACAGGTGCGATATCGTCCGGATTTCCATGGTACAGCGTTCCAGCAAGTCCCGGCAGTCGCTCAAGGATTCGTGTGCAATCTCCGGGTCTTCCTCCTCGGATAAAGCCATGTCGAATGACATTTTCATGGCAGCCAGATATTGGCCCACACCATCGTGTAATTCACGCGCGATTCGCCGTCTTTCGGCGTCTTGCACCTTTAACAGGCGGGCCGAAAGCGTGTGCAGTTCCTGGTTGGCTTGCTCCAGCCGAAATCCCCGCTCATCTGAAATGCTGGCGGACTTTATCATCGACTGGATTTGCGGAACCAGGGGCGGAAGCGCGATTGCGGTGACGACGGAAGCCAGCGCGGTTACCAGTTTTAAATCACCCGCCAGCCAGTATAACGGCTTCCAAAGTACCACCATCTCCATGAAGTGGGTAAAACCGCAGGCAATGATGAACGTACCAAATGCCAGGAACATCCAACTAAACGGGATTTCCTGCCGTGTGCGCCTGACCAGATAGGCAAGGGTAAGCGCGATGGCGACATAAGATATCCAAATCACACCATCCGAAGCGAGATGCAGCGCGATCAATTTCTTGTCGTAGAGATAGCAATACGCGTGCGGGAGGAAGGAGGAAGATAGAGCGCTCCCCACAGTCGCAGGAATCAATAAGACCGCTGCCAGACTGGTCATAACAGCGGCAACCGAACCACCAACAACCAATCGGCGCGTTGCGTACCCTGTCGAGACGTGCATTAAACCCTCCGGATCGGCCCGAGCCTTATGGCAAATCTTCGTCTGCCGTCAGGCATCGCCATTCACTCTAGCCCAAAATCGTCTCGTTTAGCGTGTTTATTCGCATTAGTCATCGACAGGTAATCAATATAGTTGCGGCAGCATCCTTTCATGGCTAACTATCGAGCCCCAAAAAGCAGCACTTTGCGGAAATTACTTGGGAAATGAGAAGCCGACTAAGGAGAGTTTCGCCCACGAGGTAGGGAATCTATTTGCCCGGAAGATAACTTGCCGCGTAAACCCACTATCTTTCGCGTTTGCGCAGATAGTCGATGAACATTTGCTCGACCGGCTTATCGTAGGTCTTGAGGACATGGCGGACGGTGTGGCCACTGACGAAGTGGCAAACTTCTTCGGCCAGATTTTTGGCGTGGTCGCCGGCGCGCTCGATGGATTGCGTCATAAAGATGATTTGCAGGCTGGCCTGGCGGGCAATGTTTTCGGGGTTCTCGATGTGGCGAAGGAAGATCAGATTACGCAGGCGATCGATTTCGGAATCGGAACGGAGAACGTCGACGGCTTTACCCACGTCGCGATTCGAGAAGGCGTCGCCAACGTCAGTGAGCATTTTTTCGAGGATGGTCGCCATGTGCGTAAGATCACGGACGTCTTCGGAGTCGATGCGGCCGGCGGCGGCTTGCGCACTGTTGGCAAAACTGAGCAGCAGATCGCCGATGCGCTCCAGACTGATCATGAACTTCATGCAGGCGAGTAACTCGCGGGCCTGAGCTGGTGCGGCTTCCGTAATGATTGAGGTCACTGCGCTGTCGATTTCCATGTCGAGCGTGTCGAGTTCCCGTTCGCGCTGGCGAAGAGAGTTCAATAAAGGAGCGGAGCCGGTGGCAATTCCCTCGGCTGCGGCGCCGGCCGCTTCCTTCGCCAAATGGCAGGCTTCAATCGTGCGTCGGACAATGCGGTCATGCGCCGACTCGGAGCGGACGGGTTCTACGCGGGCAGTGCTCATGAGGGTATCCCTCGAGCGCAGACTGGAACTGCGCACACTAATTATTGCTGATTTTGACGTAGCCATGGGTACGCGGTCAACGGTTAATCGTAGGCGTTCCTGTTTTGGGCTGGGTTAAGAAGGGGTAAATTTTATGTGATTTTTTGTCAGCGGCTGGAAATAGTCGGACGATTCCGATCGGCGCTAAACCTGGCAGCCGCGTATTGGCTATCTTCGGTGCTTCGACGCTTTCTTCTGCGCCTTCTGGTATTTCCTCGCAGCCTTCCGCTGCCGCTTTGCCTGCTTTTTGGAATATTTTTGTTGCTGTTTGGCCGCTTTCTTGGCTTCGCGAGAGTTCTCGCCGATGCTGCGGTTTTCTGGTTGGGCAACAGCAGGAATTGACGGCGCGGTACTGAAAACAATCAGCAGGAGGAAAGCGGCAACTCGTTTCATGGCTTCTCCGAAGAGGTTTTAACGATTTTACACCGAAGCAGTGTTCATCAGAATGCAATTTGAGGGGTGTACGTACTCCGGTAACCGCTGTTAAGCGGTTGGTAATGTGAACAAAAACGTGCTCCCATGCGCCAACTCGCTCTCGGCGCGAATGCTTCCGCCATGGGCGAGCATGATGTGCTTGGCAATGGCGAGGCCGAGGCCGGTACCTCCGGACTCGCGGGAGCGGGCTTTGTCGACGCGATAGAAGCGTTCGAACAGGCGCGGCAGATGCTCGGAGGCGATACCTCCGCCGAAATCCTGTACGAAAAATTCCACGGCGTGGGGTGCACTACGGGCGCCGAGAGTGATCCGTCCACCGGAAGCACCATATTTCAAAGCGTTGTCGATCAGGTTAGAAAAGACCTGATGAATGGCTTCGCGGTCGGCGAGCACGTGTGGAAGCGCTTCGGGAGCCGGAGAATTTTTTATTTGCAAGTCGATCCCGTGGCCACGGGCGATCTCTCGAAAGTTTTCTTCGGCATCATGGAGAAGTTCGGCGGGTGGAACCTCCTCCACCTCGAAACGAGTTTCGCCGGACTCGACGCGGGCCAGCGTGAGCAAATCCTCGGTAAGGCGCGACATGCGGGAGGAATTCTTGCGGATAATTTCCAGAAACTCCCGTGTGGGCGCGCCGTTTTCGGGAGTCGTGTCGAGCAATGTTTCGGCATAGCCTTGAATCGAAGTAAGCGGAGTGCGCAGTTCGTGAGAGACGTTGGCGATAAAATCGCGGCGGGTTTTTTCTACACGCTCAGTTTCAGTGAGATCGCGAAGCACGGCCACAGCACCGCCATCCGGCAGTGGTGCGGCAGTAACGTCGAAGGCGCGGCCAGGAACGATGGAGGTGGCGCGGGCAGTTTTGACTTCCCTCGTGGCTGTGGCTTCTTTGACCGTAGCCAGAAAATCAGGATCGCGGATGGTTTCGACCACCGGCTGTTGCAGGCGCGTGCCTTGCGGGACAAGGTGATCCATGGGTTGATTGGCCCATTGCACAAGGCCATCGGCGCTCACGGCGATCACGGCGTCCTGCATGCTGTTGAGCAGGGTTTCCAGTTGACGCTGGCTTGAAACTACTGCCGCGAAACTTTGCTCGACGCGGCGGGCGGTTTTATCGATTGCCCCGGCGACGCGGCCGATTTCGTCCTGTGAAGGTTCGAGGATACGGGCTTGTAAGTCACCGTCGGCAATGCGGGCCGCGACATCGACGATGTGCTCCAGACGGCGGGCAATCCAGTTGGCTGCAACCGCGGCGACAAGAAGGGCGAAGAGAAAGGCCAGAGCGGAGGCCAATTCCATGCGGCGGCGGACCTGCGCGGAAATGGCTTCCACATCGGAAAGTGGGTAGGCGAGACGGACGGCACCACCCGATACCGGAACTGCGATATAGAGAAAAGGCACGCCAATGGTGGCGCTGCGGCGCTGATCAATGCCTATGTGGCCGGAAAGGGCTGCAACAAACTCCTTGCGGTCGGCTACATTTTGGCTTTCGCTGGGATTGGTTTCAGAATCGGCCAGCACCCTTCCGGTGGGGTCGATGATGGTGACGCGAGCGTTCGCCGCCTGCGCTTCCTGCGCGGCAATGTCGGCAAGAGAGTGGCCGCTGCGGTCCGTCTCCACGCGATGCGCAAGGAGTTGAGTTTTCTGCACCAGGTTACGTTCGATCTCGGTGCTGAGTGAAGCTTCCCATGCGCCGCCCAGCATCAGGTCAAACATTACGGCGGCGGCGATGATGACGACCAGAAAGGCCGCCATCAGCTTAAGGAAAATACCATTCCTCACTTCGGGGCCTCAAAGCGATAGCCCGCGCCACGCACGGTTTTCAAATAGCGGGGGTTTTCCGGATCCGGCTCGATTTTCTCGCGAATGCGGCGAACATAGACGTCAACCGAACGCGGAGTCACGTAGGAAGTGTCGCGCCATACGGAATCGAGCAGGTGATCGCGGGAAAAAACGCGTCCCAGATGACGCGCAAAATAATCGAGCAGGCGAAACTCGGTGGCGGTGGTGGAAACAGCCTGCCCGCGGACGGTAAGCACCATTGCTGAGGGATCGATTTCGATGTCGCCGACCTTCAGCGGGCTGGGCGGAAGCGGGCGCTCGAAGCGGCGCAGGACAGCCTTAACCCGGGCCACAAGTTCGCGCGGACTGAAAGGCTTGGCGATGTAGTCATCGGCGCCGATTTCAAGGCCGAGAACGCGGTCGGCCTCGCTGCTTTTGGCCGTTAGAAAAATCACCGGCACAGCCGCCAGACCCTGGGTTTGGCGCACCGTGCGGCAGAGTTCGAGCCCGTCTTTGCCGGGAACCATGATGTCGAGGATGAAGAGCGCAGGCCGCTGGCGCTCGGCATCGGCAATGACGGTAGATCCGGTTGGATAGACACGCACGGCAAAGCCTTCGTTCTCCAAATGATGGCGAACAAGGCGGGAAATATCGGGATCGTCTTCGACGACGAAGATGCTTGGTTTCACGAGATTATTGTAACGAAGGGAGTTGCGACTACCTAGCAGTGAGTGGCGAGTTTTCGTGTACAGGTAGTAGTTTTCACCGGATTGTAACAATCAGGTTTCCGGCTTGGTCGACTCGGAAACGTTTGCCGGGTGGAATGACTGTAGTGGCACTATATTCGGTCACAATGGCGGGACCGGAGTACTTCTTATCTGACTTTAGTTCCGGACGTGAGTAAATCTTCGTAAGATATTTCTTGCCGTCGAACTGGACTTGGGCTTCGGGCGGGGAAATCGGGCCGACCTTTGCTCGACTGGGGCGTACGAGGGCGTCCGCCTCTCCATGATTCGTTATTGTTTTCACGATGGCGCGGAGGCGGAGGGTTACTAGCTCTACTTCGCGTCCAACGTAGGCGTAGCCGTAACGGCGCTGGTGTTCCTGCTCAAAATCTTTCAGTAGTTTTTCGGTGAACGGAAGATTCAGTTCATATCCCTGGCCGCGGTAGCGTAGATCGATGCTGCGACGATATTCAACTCTTCCCGTCCAGGATTCGGACTGGAAGTCTTTTTTGGCCTGCACTTCCAGCTTGGCAAATTCCAGTTTCAATTCTGCCGACGAATTTTTTCCAGCAATTCGCTTCAGGATCGTGCGTGAATAATCTTTCACAACATCGCTAGCCAGAATGCCGAGCGCGGAAAGTGCTCCGGGCATTACGGGCACAATTACATACGGAATGCTGAGAGCTTCGGCCAAGGCGCAAGCGTGAAGACCTCCTGCGCCGCCAAAGGCAACGAGGGCAAAGTCGCGAGGATCGCGGCCACGCTCGATGGAAACCACGCGGATGGCTTTTTCCATGGTGGAGTTCACCACGCGAATCACGCCGCTTGCAAACTTGTCGAGAGTTAGTGGAGAGGAATTTTTCTTTAACCACGCTTGCGTGATGCGGCGGGTGCGGTCGAGGTCGAGAGCGAAATCGCCGCCCAGAAAGCGAGTGGATTGCAGGCGACCTAATAAAAGATTGGCGTCAGTGACCGTGGGCTGCGTACCGCGGCCGTAGCAAATAGGACCGGGATCGGCTCCGGCGGATTCGGGGCCTACACGCAGGACGCCAGCGGCATCGAAGCGGGCAAGCGAGCCTCCACCCGCGCCCACGGTGTGAATGTCGAGCATGGGGACGCCAATGGGTAGTCCGGCGATTTCGGCGTGGCTGGCGGTGGTGATCGTGCCTTCGACCAGGGACACATCGGTGGATGTACCGCCCATATCGAAGGCGATGATGCGCTGGAAGCCACTGCGGAGGGCGGCTGCGGCTGCGCCAACTACGCCTCCAGCGGGACCGGAGAGTACCGTGCGGACGGGTTCGCGGGCGGCCGAGGCTAGAGATGTTATGCCCCCGTTGGATTGCATGACAAAGATGCGGGGCGCCGAAGCCTTTCCGAGAGGATGTTTCGCGGCCTTAAAGTTTTGCTCTTCCATGGAACTGTCTTCTCTTGCATCACTTCGATGAATGGCCAGATGTTTAGTATCGCGTTCGAGATTGTCCAGGTAGCGCTGCATGACCGGCTGAAGATAGGCATTGATAACTACCGTCGATGCACGTTCATATTCGCGGAACTCAGGAAGGATTTTGTGAGAGATGGAAAGTGGAACGCCCAACGGCTTGCATGCCTCTTCGATCATCAACTCGTTCTTCGGATTTGCAAAAGAAAAGAGTAAAGAGACAGCAATAGATTCCGGCTGTTTCCCAGCTACTTGCGAAAGTATTAACTTCAAATCGGCGGGGGAAGGCGAGATCAGCATTGTTCCATCGGCGGCGGTTCGTTCTTCAACACCGAAACGAAGGTCCGCGGGAACGAGTGGCTCGACACGATCAAAGAAAAAATCGTAGAGCTTGGGCCGAGCCTGGCGGCCGATCTCGATGGCGTCTTCGAAACCCGCGGTCGTAATGAGAGCGGTGCGCGCGCCTTTGCGTTCGAGCAACGTGTTGGTACCGACCGTGGTGCCATGCAGAATAACGAGTTCGCTGTCGTGATCGATTTTTCTGAGGGCTTCGACGATCGCTTGCGATGGGTCGGCAGGCGTGGAGAATACTTTCAACATGCGCAGGCGGCCATTGCAATCAATCCAGACACAGTCGGTAAAGGTGCCGCCAGTATCGATCGCTACACGGAGTGGTTGAGCGCGGCGTGGCATGGAGTTGAATTCGGAAAATTAGGGTAACATTTGCGGCTATGAGATATGCATTCTTGGTCGAAACGTACGCAACAGAGCGGGTAAAAGTAGTGAGCGTGTGGAGCGAGTTCCGGGATGAGGATCTTCCGCTGCGGCCGCTCGAAGGCGACCCGCGCGGGCGCAGCGTTCATGAGCAGATGGTGCACCAGTGCGTGAGTGAAGACCTGTGGTTCCGCCACATGCTGGGCATCGACGTGGGCGCTCCGCCATTGCCAAAGCAGGAAACAAGGCTGGAGTTTATAAAGCGCTACGCCGAGGACAGCGGGAAGCGGCTGGCGGCGCTGCAGGAAAAAGATGACGCGTGGTGGGAAGAAGATGTGAAGTTCTTCGATGTGCCGCGATCGCGGGCGTGGGTGATGACACGGCGGATGACGCATACGTCGCATCATCGCGGACAGTTGATGGCCATGCTGCGCATGCTGGGACGGGATGTTTATAGCAATTACGGGCCGACGGCGGATACCGGCGGCCTGATGCAGAATCATGCGCCGACGATTTATGCGTATGAGAGTTTGGAAGCGCTGCTTATTTGGGAGCAGAGCGGCGGAGCTAAAACAAAGTTGCCGGGGGCTGGCGGGAAGCCAGTGACGGAGCGGCCCGCGTAAGAGCGTTAAGAAATACACGCAGTGTGTAGCGATGCAGACAGAACGCGTCGCTAAATTCTCTATATTTCCCCCGCCTATCGCTTGGTCTTCAGCGTGCAGTGAAAGGGATGCGAGAAATCTCTTTGTCAGTGGCTGAGGCTTTTATGCGCTTATCGTCGATTGCAACAGCGACCGTGGTCCTTTTAGGAACTGGGTCCTTGATTTGTGCGCACGCGCAATCTGCCGAATCACGGAAACATGATTCTATAACCGCCAAAAATTCACCCAAAATCTACGAAGACCATGAGATCAAAGTTCGAATTCCGCCGGGCTGGCGAATTTTGTCGGATGCCGAAATTAAGGGCACGAAATCAGCCGACTCCCTAGGCAATTCGGTGAGCCAGGTAGGGAGCAAGCTGATCCTCCAGAAAAACGCTTACGTTCTAGGTCTTGCCTACAACACAGGCCATGCCAGTGGAGTCGAGGGCGGAAGGTTCATCGAAATTTTCAATATTCCATGGTCCGGAGTCGACGATGCATGGGACTGCAGCTTGTACTTGTCTGAGAAACCGCAGCCGGCTAGCCGCGCCTTGATGTTCACTAACGTGATTGTGGACCCAAACAAAGCTGGGATTGGCGAACATTGCGGCATCAAGATTGACTCCCGCGCCTGGGGCGACGAGAACGGAGCGATCCGGCGGTGGTTTGGAGGATATTTTGAGACGGCTGAAGGAGGGTACTTTTTCGACTCGCAGGGGGAGGGATGTGGCGAAAAAGCGTTTACGTTTACATTTCAGGAAAACAGACCCGATCAACTTCCAAATTTCAATGACCGCGTCCTGAAAAAGATGATTCAAGAAGCCATTGATATCGTCGACTCAATTCAATACAAACGGTGCGCACCAATCTAGCGCTCGCTGGACAGACGAGGGCGGCTGTCCCCACATGAGTTGTGGTGATTCTGCCTTAGCCCCTTGTGAAGGACAGCGTCAGCAAGGTTTTCTGTTCTACCTCATGCGCTTTGGCGCTGCCGGTGGCGGGGCTGGCGCTGGAGCTGCGTTTTACTGAGAGCACGTGGCGATTGCCGGCGATGCGTTGCAGGCGCGGGAGCATGTTGAAGAGCGCGCCCATGTTGGCGGGCTCTTCCTGCACCCAGACGATGTCTCCATTATCGCCGTGGCGCGCGAATTCGGCTACGAGTTCTTCTTCCGGGAAGGGATAAAGCTGTTCCACAAACACGATCGCGGTGGAATTATCTTTTCTCTTCTTGCGCTCGGCCTGAAGTTCGTGGCCGATCTTGCCGGTACAGACCAGAATGCGGTCGGCTTCTCCGATTTCAGTGTCAGGAATTACGTTCAGGAAATTCTTATGGGTGAAGTCTTCGATGGGCGATGAGGCGTCGGCGTGGCGCAACATGCTCTTCGGTGTGAAGACTACCAATGGTTTACGCCAGTGGCGCAGAGCCTGGCGGCGCAGCAGGTGGAAATATTGCGCTGCGTTTGAGGGTTGCGTGATCTGAATGTTGTGCTTCGCCGCGAGTTGAATGAAGCGCTCGATGCGGGCGCTTGAGTGTTCCGGTCCCTGGCCTTCGTAGCCGTGGGGCAGAAGCATGGTCAGGCCGGAGAGCAGATTCCACTTGGCTTCTCCCGCGGAGATGAATTGATCGATGATGGCCTGCGCAACATTTACGAAATCGCCGAACTGCGCTTCCCAAAGTACGAGCGCTTCAGGATAGTCGCGGCTGTAGCCATATTCGAAGCCGAGAACGCCCTGCTCGGAAAGAGTTGAGTTGTGAACTCCGCAGTGGGCTTGCCCGGGCGCAATGTTTTCCAGCGGGACATATTCGTTCTCGTTTTCGATGTCGATGAGAACAGAGTGGCGCTGGTTGAAAGTGCCGCGGCGCGAATCCTGGCCCGAGAGACGAACCGGAATGCCAGCTTTCACCAGGCTGCCGAAGGCGAGCGCTTCGGCCATACCGTAATCCACGGGCCGTTTTCCTGCGCCCATCTCGGCGCGCTGTTCTAGCAGTTTTTTTACTTTTGGATGGATGTGGAAACCATCGGGATACGTGCTAAGACGCTTGCCAAGCTCGGCTAATTCTTCCGCTGGAAGTCCAGTTTCGACCTCAAACTCCGGCTTGTAAAGACCGCCGTAATATTGGTCCCAATAGCTGGGCAAATCGCGGAGCGTGGGCTTTTTGGTGAGCTTGCCAGCGCCCTTCTGCGCGGTTTCAAACTCTGCCTTAATTGCGGAGACTTGTGACCCGGCATCGGTCGCGCCAATATCATCGGCGTAAATTTCCCAGAGCGGCGGATGGTCTTTAATTTTTTTATAGAGCAGCGGCTGCGTGACGGTGGGATCGTCCACTTCACTGTGACCGTGCCTGCGATAGCCGATGAGGTCGATCACGACATCGGTGCCGAATTGATAGCGGTACTCGGTGGCTAAGCGGGCAACCCGGACGACGGCGTCTACATCTTCGCCGTTAACGTGGAAGATGGGAATCGACTGGCGGCGCGCAATGCAGGCGGCAAAACGCGTGGAATGCTCTTCTGTATAGCTTGTTGTGAATCCGAGTAGATTGTTAACGACAATGTGAATCGTACCGCCGACGGTATAGCTGGGAAGATCGGCAAAGTTCATGGTCTCGGCGAGAATGCCCTGACCTGCAAAAGCAGCGTCGCCATGAACGAGCAGGGGAAGATATCTTTCACGCCCGCCTTCGCCAGTGCGATCCTGCTTGGCGCGAGTGCGGCCTACGGTGACGGGATCGACCGCCTCAAGGTGGCTGGGATTCGAGACCAGATGAATGTGGACTTCGCCGCCGCTGCGCGTAATGTATTCGCCGGTCGCGCCCATATGATATTTCACGTCGCCCGAGCCGAGAACGCTGCGCGGATCGACATCTTCGAATCCGGCAAAAATTTCTTCTGGCGGACGCTTGGCAACATGAGCGATTACATTCAGGCGGCCGCGATGGCTCATGCCCATTACCAGCTCAATTGCGCCAAGACGCGATCCGGTATCGAGAATTTCATCGACGAGCGGGATCAATGCAGTGACGCCTTCCAAAGAAAATCGCTTGCTGCCAAGATAGCGCTGCTGCATGACCTGTTCGAAGACGTCGGCCCGGATGAGCAGATCGAGAATGCGCTTCTGGTCTTTTTCCGTAACCTCGAAACCCTGAGACGGCGATTCCATGCGCTCGTAGATCCAGCGCCGGCGTTCGGGTGAGTAGATGTGGTTGATTTCCACGCCAATCGTGCTCGAGTAAATAGCGCGGGCGGCAGCCGTGTATTCGCTTTTGATCTGCAACTCGGGCGCAACGCGCGGGCGCAGGAACCCGAGGGGATCAAGATCGCCTTCAAGGTATCCCCATTGGCGATAGGCGTTGAAGACGCTCTCGCGCTCCGCGTTGTTGGCGTGGTTTGACGAGGTTCCGGCTACGGCAACATTGCCGTTGGTAGTTTTAGATTTCGGGGCAGCCATATGAGTTCGTTACTAGAATAATGGATGCGGGGCGGTACGCGGGAGATTCTGCGCCCCGGACAGGTCCTTTTGTAACTCTTCAGGCAACAACCTTATATGGCCGCATCATTTCATTGTCTTCGTGCTCCAGCACGTGGCAGTGCCACACGTAGCGGAATTCGTCGCCGGGCTTGGCGACGGTTCCTGTGGGCAAATCAAATTTTGCAATCACGCGGGTTACATATCCCGAATAAGTTTTAATCGTATCTTTCCACGCGGGGCGCTCGTTCGACTCCGGCGCCATCGGAATGCCGGTGAAGACCAGCTTCCCGCTTTGCTGATACGTCTTCGTATCAAATGGCTGGCGATTCAACACCTGAAATTGCACCAGATGGAGATGCATGGGATGAACATCGCCGGTTGCGTTGGCGAAGGACCAGATTTCCATGGAGCCGGCTTTCGGATCTTCGCTGATGGGGTCGTTCCAGTGTTTTTGATCGAGCAGGCCGATCATGGTGTAGCCGTCGGAGGGACGATCCATTTCGCTGAGGGCGAGCGTTCTTTCGCGAACCGCGAGCGCCGCATCGAGCGGAATAAAAGGCACGAGGGCTTCTGGAATCGAACTTGTGTCTGGGGCGGAAAGCGGCTTGGTCACTTTGAAGAGCATTACGTCGGAAGGAACGATGTTGCCACCGCGGGCATAGGGAGCGGGTGCGTTGTTGGTCAGCGCGAGATTGGCTCCTTTGTGCTGGGAGAAATCGATGACGATATCAAACCGTTCGGCGGGGGAAACGATTAAATAGTGCAAGTGCAACGGTGCGGGCAATAAGCCGCCATCGCTGCCGATTTGGATGAACGGAGGAGCGTCGGTCAGTTTGCCGTTGGGTTTGCCGGAAGCGTCCGCGGGCAGGAGCGCAAGGTGATAGAAGCGCGAGTTCGACCCGTTGACGATACGGAAGCGATATTTGCGCGGCTCGACTTCGAGAAACGGCGCAGCTTTGCCATTCACGCAGATTATGTTGCCGAAAAATTCTTGCATCCATGCGGGGTGAGTGCCATTCGGCGCGGGAGGGTATAGCAGCGTGCCATCCGCGGCGAAGCTGCGATCCTGGATCATGAGCGGAATTTCGTAGGAACCACCGGGAAGATTTAAATCTTCTTCTTCCCGATCGCGAATTAGATAAAAGCCGGCCAATCCCGCATAGACATTCAAGCGGGTAATGCCGATCGCGTGATCGTGATACCAGAGCGTTGTAGCTTGCTGATCATTGGGGTAGTGACAAGGATCGGCGGGATGAACTGATCCAGCGTGGCCATCGGATGTGACCCAGGCGTCGGGATAGCCATCGTTTTCCGGAAGAACGCGTGCTCCGTGCAGATGCGTAACCGTACGGACTTCAGGCACGCTCTGCTCTTCGCCGTGAATCGTGTAGTCCAGTGGAAGAAAGTGCTTGGTAGGAAGTTTATTGATCCACTTGACAGAGGTTGGCTGTCCTTTGCGGACTTCGAAAGTTGGCCCCGGCCACATGCCGTTGTATCCCCACATCTTCGTCGGCGGAAGATCGCGATGCGCTTTATGACGGAACGGGCGCATGTGGATTGGGACCGGTGTACCAGCTTGTGGACGAATGACAGGAGGAACCGATAGCGGCGTTACATAGCTGGCTAGCGAGGCCGGCGCCTGCAGCTGCGCAGGATGCGTTGTGCCCGCATTCGGAGAACCGGCAGCTGGCATGCTCATGCCGGATTGCATTGCAGCTTGTGCAAGCAATCTATGGCGCGGCACCCAGAGTCCGGCGCCCGCGCAAAAACTCATTCGCAATAAATCGCGCCTGTTGATCATGAATTACGAAGAATTACTGTCAATTCCTGGTGGCAGTATTCGGACTAGAGCCAGTTACAGTGGATTGACTGGATTGCGTAGACGCTGGTTCAGTCGCGATCCGCTTTGCGGTCCAGGGATGCTCGGGTTGCACCACCTCGCCGCCGTGGCCAAGAAATGCGCCGGAACCACCGACATTCGTGGCCTGCGATTTGCCTTCCATCTTGTCAGCATCTGCCGTGCCGGTAAATCGCGTAGTGAACGGGTGCGGCCCCTGGAACTGCGCATCGAAGGTCACATTTTTCCCCTCGACTGTTCCTGTTAGCGAAGCAATCCCTCGCTGGTCCTGGAGGGTTCCTTTCAACTTATTTGCAGGGTCTTGTTGCAGTTGGACGATGCACTGCTCCGTTCCCAGACGGCCTTGCCATGAGACCTGCCATTTGCCGCTTACGTCGTTAGACATGGCTGCACTGGAGGGCGAGGAAGTTTCCTTTGTCTGGCCCGTAGAAGATGAGACGGAAATCAGAGCGAATGCGGAAAACAAAAAAATGGCGAAGAAAGAAGGGCGAAACAAGACAAGACTCCTATTTATAGGTGCAAAACACAAAACGCAAAAAGGAAATTCTTCTTCCTTCGAAGATATCGAAGCACTGTTAAAGCAAGGTTAATTTTTTGCGATTTCAACTGGAAGGAACGCGCCGCCAAAAAAATAACCGGGCCGGAGCATTTGCGCTCCGGCCCGGATTTCAGGGAGACAGATTTATTTCGCTGCCGATTGTCCTCCCCTTGCGCTGCCGCCAAAGTTGAACGCGTCGAACAGATCGTCCAGCGCGGGACTATTGGTCGGAACGTACGCGTTGCCTGCGGCCACCGTCGGGTTCGGGAAGGTGTCGCGGGTCTTGGGGCCGATGGTCGGTAGGCTCCAGTTGCGCTCGATGAACTTGATGATTGAGACGTGGTCGGCGTAGCTGTGGTTGACGACGCCGCCAGTCGAGTACGGCGAAACAATCAACAGCGGAATGCGGGTCCCGTCGCCGAAGAAGTCGACCGGCTGGATGTAGCCCGAGTCATAGTAACCGCCGCCTTCATCTTCAGTGATGAAGATCGCGGTGCTCGACCAGAGCGACGAAGCCTGCACCTGGTTGACGATCTTGTTGACGAAGCCTTCGAACAGATCGAGCTTCGAAGAAGCCGGGTGGCCATCCACGAAACCGCTGGGCTTCACGATGGAAACCGCAGGCAGCGTGCCCTGATCGATATCCAGATACAGGGACGTGGTGTCCTGAATGTGGGCTTCGACTTCGGTCGGGTTGGTCATGATGTCGCTGGCGTATTGGAAGGGGTTGCAGATGTTGCAGTACGCGTCATAGGGATTGGTTCCAGCGGGATCGGAAACATACAGATTCCAGCCTTCGCCGAAGTAGGTGTAGGAAACGCCGGCGTTCGAGAGAACGTCGCCGATGTGCGGTTGCGCGGTGGGCGGAATGGTGAACGGCGAGCCGGTCAGCGCAGAACTTCCGTTGCCGAGGTAGCCGGGGTTGTAGTTGTTGAGCAGGTAATACGCGCCTGCGGTGCAGCGCGGGCTGATCGGCGTGGCTAAAGACTCGAGGTAGTTCTCGACGGCGGTGACGCCGGGCTGGGTCGAGTCCGAACAGTTGCTGTAGGTGCCGCCTGAGTAGCCGTCCTGATCCCACCAGTTGTTGGTGCCAGGCTGCGGGTTCGGGTTTTCGATCTGCTCGGTCGGAGGAACTTCAATGTTGCCGTTGCCGTCGCTGTAATACATCGCGTCGGCATAACCGAACATGATGTGGTTGGCGCCGGTGCCGCCTTCCACGGATTGGTGCATGTTGTCGCTCAATGTGTAGTTATCGGCGAGAAACTTCATGTAGGGAGCATCGCCGTTTTGCACATTGTAGAAGCCCATCGCGTCGGAACCTTCAGCAGTGGTGAGCTGATTGAAAGGAACCGGGCGGGGAGCGCCGTTGCCGCCTGTGCCGACCATGACTTCCACATAGGGAAACAGATCGCTTAAGCAACCGCTCGGGTTGGCAGAGGTCGCGTGGCTGACCGAACAATCGGTCTGCTGCCACATCTGATAAAAGCGGTGAACCGGGCTGCCGGTGTAGGAGTCATAGGGAAGCGTGGGCGCCGAGAGTTGGAATACGCCAGGTCCAAGGCCGTAGACGTGGGGAACGCGCGTGTCAGCGACCCCAAAAGGAAGGCCAGTCGCGCCGGTGAGCAGATAGTTGTTGTACTTGCCGAATAGATCGGGTTCCGCGAGTTCGGCAACCGCCAGCGTTTGGAACGGTGCAGGGAATTCGTCGCTGGCTTCAGTCGGTGCAAATTGGGTTCCGGCAGGGGGTATGTTCTGGAACGCCTGTTTCGTGGTGGGAGCGATCTTGTAGGTGGTTTGATCCAGCGCGTTGTACTGCGCGGCGATCGCCCAATTTTTGCCAGGCTGGCCCTTCGCGTTGATGATGCCTTTGGAGAGCAGGTTCGAAACAGTCTGGCCTGCTTTAGGAACATACGTAGCGTAAACATGGTCGAAGCTGCGGTTTTCTCCGATGATAACGATCACGTGCTGAATCGGAGTTGCCGTGGTTGGTTGCTTCTTATCGGCGGCTGCGGCTGGTGCCGGAGCTCCAAGGTTGACAAGCAGAGCGAACAAGCTTGTGCCAACCGCGAGATGCTGTCTGGCTTGCGCCAAAAGACTGGACGACATGAAATCCTCCTAAAGCTTTTTACTGAAGACGTACTGAAGGAAAGGTAGCGGGACGATGGTTACAAGGATGTGACGTGAAGATGAATTTGACGTGAAAAGAAATTCACAAGCGCGATAGAAAATTCAGAAGGCAAAATTAACGAAAATATTGCAAATGCTTGGAGTTCTTTGTGGCTTACAGTCATTCGCCTTAATTAAATTTCCACAACCCACCCAACCTTCTACGGTGATTTCCGTATTGACTCTGAGATTGTTGGCCTCGCGAGGTCATGTAATTGCGTGGTTTTACGTACAATCGAGGGCAGTGCAAGCGCAATTTGAAGATGATGCCGACAATTCTGGGAATACCGCTAGACATAAATTCTTCCTATCTGCGCGGACCTTCGCGCGCTCCTGCAAAAATTCGGGAAGCTTTTCGCTGCACCGCTTCGAATGGATGGTCTGAATCGGGAGTGGATGTCAGCTCGCCAGATGGGTTGCTTGACGCCGGCGACCTAAATTTGGCCAATTCGAAAGAAAAAGTCGGCGAAGATTTTGCCGAAATCGAGCGCACGGTCGGCGCGTTATTGGATAAAGATAGAGAAGGTCAACCGATTTTGCTGGGCGGGGACCATTCTATTACTTATCCCATTCTGAAGCCTTTTGCACAGCGATATCCAGCGCTCACGATCATTCACTTTGACGCACATTCCGATTTATATGACGAGTTTGAGGGCAACCGTATATCGCACGCCTGCCCCTTCGCACGCATTATGGAGGATCGGTTGGCATGTCGGCTGGTGCAGATCGGAATTCGCACGTTGAACCAGCATCAGCGGGAGCAGGCTGAAAAATTCGGTGTAGAGATCGTGCAGATGCGAGATCTTCCCGCCTATAAGCAGCTTAAAGTTCGCGGCCCGGTTTATATTTCGTTCGACATGGACGCGCTTGATCCGGCCTTTGCACCCGGCATCTCGCATCGCGAACCCGGCGGGATGACAGTGCGCGAAGCAATTGCTCACCTGCATGCGATCGAGGGAGCAATCGTCGGCGCTGATATTGTCGAGTACAACCCGGCGCGAGATGTTGCCGGGATGACGGCCACAGTAGCAGCAAAAATTCTGAAAGAAATTCTCGGCAAAATGAGCGCGCGCAGGTAGATGACAAAGTAATCAGATGACAAAGAAAGAAAGGATGGTTGGGAATGGAAGCGAATGGGTTATTGCGGGTGGCTAGTCCTTATTCCGTGGAGGAAACGGTAAAGCGGTTGGAATCTATTTTCGCGGAAAAGGGATTGAAGTTGTTCACGCTCATTGACCACAGCGGCGAGGCGGAAAAAGCCGGACTGAAGATGCCGGATACGAAAGTGCTCATCTTCGGCAGCCCGAAAGGTGGAACACCTGTAATGTTGGCCGCGCCGACGCTAGCCATCGATCTGCCGCTGAAAACCCTGATTGCGGAAGATGAGAGCGGCAAGACTTGGGTTTCTTACAATGATCCGGAATACTTGCGGCAGCGGCATGGCATACCTGCGGATTTGGTGAAGAATATCTCTGGTGTGGCCGCATTGGTGGCGAAGGCTGTGGAATAATGCTGCCTTCATTGGAAAAGCCTTCTATGGTGGAGAATTCCAACCGGGCTCGCGACCATCTGGCTAACGAACGCACATTTCTGGCATGGGTAAGAACCAGCGTGGCCGTTGTGGTGTTTGGATTCGCGATCGGGCGTTTTGCTGTTGCCATGCGACAGCTTACGGCGTTTCAAGGGCCCGCTCCCAAAGCGGCAGGATTCTCGGTTTGGATGGGAACCATCTCGATTCTGGCCGGGGTCGTGATGGTGGTAGCCGGATTGAGCCGGTATCGCAAGACGCGAAGGCAACTGGACGAAGGAAAGTTTGAGCCTGCGGGATTTATCGTAGATCTGGTAACGATTCTGACTGTGCTGTTTGGACTGGCGCTGGCAGGATATTTGATTTACGTGGGAAAGAGTTTTGGCTAAGTAGCTTTCCGGTTTGGCAACAACACCACAATTTTGATTCCTAAATACTTATGGCAAACGATCAGGAAAAAGAAGCGGCGGCGCAGGCCAGCTTGCGGTTTATCAAAGATGGTCAGATTGTGGGTTTGGGAACGGGTTCAACTGCGGCTTATTTCATCGATTTGCTGGGCGAACAGGTAAAGCGGGGGTTGAAAATCCGCGGCATCCCGTCGTCGGATCGATCCCGGGAGCAGGCCACAAAGTTAGGGATTCCAGTCATTACGTTCGAAGAGTGCCAGCAGATTGATGTGACCGTAGACGGCGCGGACGAAGTCGATCCTCAACTGCGGCTGATCAAGGGTGGCGGCGGTGCTTTGCTCCGGGAAAAGATTGTGGCTTCCGCGACCAAGCAATTCATTATTGTGGCCGATGCTACGAAAAGAGTTCCGGTTTTGGGCAAGTTTCCCCTTCCCGTGGAAGTAATCAAGTTTGCCCGCGCTCTAGTAAGTAAAGAGATCGAGGCGCTGGGCGCCAAGGTTGAGCTACGCCAAGGGGAAAACGGTAAGCCTTATTTGACTGACGAGAATAACTACATTCTCGATTGCCGTTTTGGTCAAATTCCAGATGCCAACGGGCTGGCACGCAAGCTGAGTGACATGCCGGGAGTGGTAGAGCACGGATTGTTCATTGGAATGGCAAAAATCGTGCTAGTTGCCAACGGGAGTGAAGTCACAGAGCTACGGGCTTAAATGGCCGCTTAGGCTGGCGCAGAACGGGATTTGCGATGGCAACACAATCGGCGGCATGGAATCCGGGTCAGCCCTCGCGAAGGCGGTGGTTACGGTATCCCACGCCGGTAGTGTTGGACGTAACCGTACTCCGCTCTGGAGTTCCAGAAACCATGCCGGGAAGGTGCGTGGATGTAGGCGCGGGTGGGATAGCGGCGGTGCTGGCCGGAGAGTTATCGCCGGGCGAATCCGTGGGAGTGGAAATGCACCTGCCGCTGGCAGCAATTCCCTTTCGCGCGCGGGCCTTGGTACGGCATCACAATAAGCTGCGCTGTGGCATGGAATTCGTCGGGCTCTCGGACGATCAGCAGGCGGCAATTCGTAATTCGACCGAAAAGCCACGCACAAAAAAGGAACGCCCACCCAATACTCAACCGAAGCTTCCGCCGGAAGGCAAGAACACTTCGACCGTTTCTCCGGGGGATAGCGATTCAGGCGGCCAAAAACCTCTTCCCAATAAACAGCGTGGCCGGGAATGGCTTATTTTGCTTTTCTCTGCCTTGGTTTTATTGGCAGTTCTTTGGTGGCGTTGGAATCGAGGATGGGAAGATCTGGAATCCGATCTTCGCAAAAACGACACTATTCTGCGGCCTGAGGCAAATGTTCCCGCCGACGTAATGGAGAAGTTGGTCACACATCGCGTAGATCCCGATTATCCCGTAGCGGCGCGGCAGAATAATTTGCGGGGAGTCGTCGTGCTCGATGTGATCGTGGGGCGAGATGGATCGGTAGCGAGCGTGCATCCTTTGAATGGGCCTGATGTACTGGCGCAATCCGCCATGGATGCGCTGCGGTGGTGGCGATTTGAGCCATATCGCGTAAACGGTCAGGCAGAAGTGGTGGAAACCACGGTTGCCGTGGAATTCAAACCCTGAATATTAGAGATACTGCGCTTACCACGTCTCTCATAGGCGCCGTTTGCGTATTGTACTGAGCACCAGGATGCCGCTAATCGCAAAAGAGACAACAGCCACCAGAGCGGCAATCAGCATCAAGGCCGGATTGAAGCGAACAAAGTCGGCAAACACCGCTACCAGGGCGAAGGCCACGCCAATCCCATTCAGCCAAAGTGGCCCGCGTCCAGAGGAAGCAGCAACCCCGGGCTGCAAGCGAAATTGAAGTAGCAAGGCAGCCACGCCAATGGCCGCCACGACAACTAACGCTAGCGGGCTGAGAAACGCTCCGTGGTTGGTATAAATCACGACCAGCGCCAGGGCCAGAAGAAGCAGTCCGGCGGCCACGACTGTAAATCGGCGCGGCCGGATATCTGAATCGGAGTTGGATGGAGCGTCAGACACGAGATTCCGTCCTCAGATTTATACAGGCGAAGGCGAACGTTTTCAAATCGGGAATGCCCAAAATGGTCCGGCTCCAACTGCCTATGCATCAGAAGCAGGATATTTGATACCAGCACGCAACAAAACCTGACGTGAATCCAAATGATGTACCGCGTAGAGAACCAGTTCCACGCGCGATGAAACCCCCAATTTGTCGAAGATTCGAAACAGATATTTCTTGACGGTATGCTCGCTTAACTTCAATTCTCGGGCGGTATCGCGATTGCTCATCCCTTCTGCGACAAGCGCTACCACCTGCTCTTCGCGAGGCGTGAGCATCTGCCTTCCGCGAGAATTGACTACCCGCAACGATGGAATTTCCGACACCAGATCGAGCAGATAATTCATTTGCTCGGTATTGGCCCAGACCTGGCCATCCGCCACACGCTGTATGCAGCGGCAGAGCAGGCGGAAATGCGTATCGGTGAGGCAGAAAATTCCCCGAATGCCCGAACGGAAGGCGTTGATCACCAATTCGCGATCATAGGCCTCGGTCAGCAGAACTTTCGCAACCGCCGGACTGGAAAGGTGAACCTGGCGTATGGCGGCTATTTGGCTGGCAACGTCGAAAGCGTGATTGATCGAGACTAGCAAAACACCGACCGGATGAAAGGCCAGAGTTTTGAGAATCGAATCCACATCGACCGGGCAGGTGAGCACACGGAACTCGGCACGGCGACGTAACGCACTGGTCAGCAGTAGCGACTGCATACGATTCGAATCCGCCACCAGCACCCCGATAGAATTTGACCCGGCAACTGCCGACGAACTCATGAAACCATGCTCCCGATAAAGATAGCTATGAATGAGAAGCGATCTTAGGAGCGCGAGCGCGCTGCACTCAAGGATGCATGGTTAAAAATTCGATGCTTGCTTTCAAATTGGGAATGCGCGTGGCAAAGCTGTGGAAAAACTTTTACGAGGATGGGCGATTCGTTCTTTTCCGGGAGAGTCTTCGATAATTGCGCGAAATATTAGGTGTAATCGTGAGCCCTCCGATCAGATAACTGAGTGTCGCGTGATTTCTTGAACACGCAAGTCCACTTTAGTAGGTAGCCGATAAAGAGACGATCACACTACTCTCCTGCAAGTCTAAAAATATCAAATCCCTGCATCTCATCTGCTCGCACCAAGTTTTTCGCGTGCAGAAGCCTATGTCTCCTCTGGTAGTCAGTACTTTCCATGTCTTGCCGCCAAATCTCCAGGCGGATACTTTGCTGGCTGAGGACCGAAAAGAATTTGGCGTCCACTTAAAATTTCCATGAAGCCCTTCGTCAACCACATAAGCGTTTTGTTAATCACCCTGTTGTGCCTGCAACTTCGTGTTGCCGTATTTGCCCAGATGCAGGATGAAGGTCGAGTCCTGGGCGCAAATGTACCGTCTTCTCAAACCGGCTTAACCGGGGCCGGAGTGGGAACTTCAGCAATGACGGCTGCAAAAACCGGGCAAGCGGACGGCGCGGGAAACCCTACGCTCAGAGGGGAACGCCGTCCGCTATACCGGCTACACCGCAGCGACGTTGTGTCGTTGAGCTTTACCTTATCGCCAGAATTCGACCAAACGCTTACCGTGCAACCCGATGGCTATGTTTTTCTGAAAGATGCCGGTTCGGTCCTCGCCTACGATCTGACGCTGGAAGAATTTCGCCTGGCCGTGCAACACGCCTACGCGGGATATCTTCACGATCCGCAGGTTGCGGTTGCTCTAAAAGATTTTGACCACCCTTATTTTGTCGCCGGTGGAGAGGTTGGGCATCCCGGCAAGTACGAATTGCGGTCGGACACGAGCATCCTGGAAGCCGTTCAGATCGCCGGCGGTTTTACGCATGAAGCCAAGCATTCGCAGGTTCTTTTGTTCCGGCACGTGAATGGCGATCTGGTGGAAGCGCGGGTTTTCGACCTTAAGAAAGTGTTGCGGCGAAAAAATCTGGGGGAAGACGCCAGCTTGCGTCCCGGCGATTTGGTCTATGTGCCACAGAATTCGATTTCCAAAATTGAGCAGTTCATTAGCAAGCCGTCGTTAAGCATGTATGTAAGTTCCACACAGTTCTAGGCGCCAAAAGGTTGATTCGCATGTCGATACAGGATCGAGAGAATCGAAGCGGTGAGTCGCCGGGACCGACCGTGCGCGAACTTGCGATGGTATTGTTTCGCCAGAGAAAACTTTTCGTCAGCGTCGCTTGCCCGCTTTTTCTTCTCGTGCTGCTCTACACCTTTTTCGGAGGCACCTATCGCGCCCAGTTACGCATATTGGTACGTCGCGGACGCTCCGATCCGCCTGTGAGCTCTCAGCAGAATGCGGCCCCTGACTTTTCACGGGTGGAAGTTACGGAAGAAGAATTAAATTCAGAAGTCGAATTGCTCAAAGACGACGACGTCTTGCGGCGCGTGGCCGAGGCCAACAATCTGGCGTCGCATGACTGGTTGCACTGGATACGGCCCCTTGAGGAACCTGCCGCTCGAGTCGAGCGAGCCACCAAGCGATTGGCGAATCAGCTAAAAGTAGAGTCGGTCAAGAAGACCAACATCATTGCCATAAGCTACGAGGCAGCTGAGCCGCGGCTCGCAGCGCAGGTATTGCAGTCGCTATCCAGCGTTTACCTGGAAAAGCACATGCAGGTACACCGGCCGGAGGGGCAGCTTCATTTCTTCGATCAGCAAACAGATGAATCGCGCCGGCAATTGGAGGAAGCCCAACAAAAGTTATTGGACTTCACGAAGAGTCACGGAATCGTTGCCGCCGGAATGCAGCGCGACTTGCTATTGCAGCGTCTCGACTCCGTCGAAACAAGCTATGGGCAGATTGAGCTGGAAATGTCGGAGACGGAACATCGTGCTCAAGAACTCAACAAAGACGCCACAGAACTTCCGCAGCGAACTACGACGCAGGTGCGCACCGCGGATAATCCGGAGCTATTGCGTTCTCTAAAAGCAAGTTTGCTAGATCTCCAATTGAAAAAGACGCAGTTGCTTACCAAATTTGAGCCTACACACAGGCTGGTGCAAGAAGTGGAACAACAAATCGCACAGGCGGAATCTGCAATCGCCGCTGAAAAATCCACTCCGATCCGCGACGAAACCACTGATAAGAACTCCGACTACGAATGGGCCAAAAGCGAAGCGCAAAAAGCCAGAGTCGATCTGAAAGGATTACGGGCTCGCGAACTGACTGCCAAAGAACAATTGACCAGGTACAACAATCTAGCCCGCCAACTTGGCGAAGACGCGATTATCCAGGATGACCTCACGTCCAGCGAAAAGGCGGCAGAAGAAAATTATCTGCTCTATGTGAAAAAGCGGGAAGAAGCGCGGATGGGCGATGCTTTGGATGAAGGCGGCATCGTAAATGTGGCCATCGCCGAGCAGCCGACGGTTCCTGCGCTGCCTGTTTGGCCGGCCGCCGCGGTTGCCTTGGTGGGTTGTATCAGCTCCCTGACGGTTGGGGGTGGCGTGGCTTTCGCAGTGGATCATCTGGACCCGGCATTACGCACGCCGGACGAGGTGTTCACTTGTTTGGAAATACCGGTGCTAGCCTCGTTGCCGGCAAGACTTGAAAAGAGATTGTCTGCGTGAAGGAGATGAGATGAGCGCGAGTGCGGACGTGTTGCGAACATCCGATTTGGTGGAGGCGGTTAATGAGGAAATAAAGACTCCGCAGCCGAAGGTCGATCGCAGAATCGGCTATTGGAATCCCGATGATTTCGCATGTGAACAGATCCGGGGGTTGGTGCGGCGGGTGTTTTTTCTAAGCGGCAACAGGCCGGTGAAGCAGGTCGTTTTTAGCCCGGCAGAATCGCATATTGACGTGTCTTATATCTGTACCCAGGTGGCGCAGGCACTGGCCCTTGAAACTCGATCTCGAGTGGTGCTTGTTGATCGGGAAGAGAGCGTAACCGATATCACGTCCTCCCGGCCCCGTTCCACTATCGCTTCTATCCAATCACGATCCACACAAATGGCCGTTAATCTTTGGCGAGTACCAAGAAGCAAGCTCGGCGAATGCAGCAAGGACTCCGGAATGGGAATTTATTGGCTTTCCTGCCTGGCGGAGTTGCGCAATGAATTCGAGTACGCCGTAATTCAAGGCCTCGCCGCCGGAACGTCAAGCGAAGCGGCATTGTTGGGGCAACTTACGGATGGAATCATTCTCGTGCTGGGCGCAAACCGCACACGGCGTGCGACCGCTCTAAAAATTAAGGAATCGCTGGAAGGAACGCAGTCTCGAATCCTCGGAACCGTGCTCAGCGAGAGGACATTTCCTATTCCCGAAAGAATTTACCGGCATCTGTAGGCGATTGATTTTCCATTTACTTTGCAACAAATCTGTATCCACGAAGGCTGTGCAAAATGAGGTGAAATGTCGATGGGACTCAACGAGCGGCAGCTATGGCGACACTACTTCGGCACTTCTTCCAGAAACCCAATCCTTGCCAGTTCCGGATAAACAAGATAATTCGGCGCAGTGGTTTGCCATTGAAACCCGGCACCGGTTTGAAAAGAAAGTTATCGCGCAACTTCTTCGAAAAGGGTTCGAATCTTTCCTTCCATTGTTGACGGAGCAACACGAGTGGAGTGACCGCCAGCAGGTAATAACCATTCCACTTTTTCCCGGATACGCATTCGTATACGCCGACCAATCCAGAAGCTGCTTCCAAGCCATTTTGCAAACCGCTGGAGTGATTCGCTTCGTGAGCTTTGGAGGAACCGTAGCGACCGTGCCACGAAAACAAATTGAAGATCTGCAACTGCTGTTGCAACAGAAGAGATGTTTTTCTCTCCACCCATTTATCCATACAGGCCAGCGCATCCGTATCCGAGAAGGATCCCTTCGCGGATTGGAAGGAATTCTGCTTCGGCATGAAAAAAAGAAACTTGTAATCTCGATTCAGTCCATCCAGCGATCAGTAGCGATTGAGATTCAGGGTTATGAAGTGGAGTTAGTCTGAAATGTCTTCCCTTCCTTTGAGTTCAGGACCGCAAAAACCACAAGGATCCGCGTGGGCAGCCCGGTTAATCCCAGGAGCGGCTTTACATGGAAGCCGGAAAAAACTTCCACGAAGCGCCGGGTTGGAGTTTCCATTCAGAGAAGCGGTTGCTCCAACCCGACTCGAAACGGCCGATCCCGGCATTCGGAATGACCAGCATTCCAAACTACAACATGTCGATGCGAGCAAAAACTGGCTAATTTCTACTTTAATCGCGTGCACGCTGGTGATGCTCATATGGCTTGCGATCGCGCGGATCAGTATTCAAGTTCATCTTGCATTTCCGAATCTTTTATTAGCCACCTCACTGCCGGGAACAATTATTCCGCGGATTCTGCTCAGCCTCGCATTTCTGCACGGCATTCTGATCAGTTTGTTTAACTCTCAAAACCCCGCACTCGCGGCACCTTTAAATCCTCCGGGTGAAATGCGGGGGCTGAGCCTATCCAGCTTCTGGGGCACGTTGGTACTTAGCATTGCGCTGCAAATGCAAGGCTGTTCATTCCTGATAACCATTGCTATTTGGATTGCTGGCGCCTTGTATTTCTTCGCCTCTGCAGGGTGGCTTTGGATTGGACGCAACTCTCGCGCGCATTATATTCGCACGAGCGCAGGGACGCGGAATGTGCTCATCGTGGGGGCGAACACATTAGGCCGCCAAATCGCCAGCCACATGGGCAAACATCCGGAACTGGGCCGGACGGTTTGTGGATTTCTCGATGATAGAAAGCCGCTCGGAGGGGGAGTTGTCGGGCGCACAAGCGACTTGATAGAGACAGCCCGATCCTCATTTGTGGACGAGATTATTCTGACCGCTCCGCAGAGTCAGGAACTGACCCACCATGTTTTGCAAGCTGCCCGACAGCTTCGTCTGGACTTAAAAATCGCTCCTGAGCTATTTGGCTGCAAACCTGCCGAAGCGGTAGAAAACCTGGGAGGCATTCCGCTGATTTCCCTGCATGAAGAAAAACTCCCCGTCGGTGAACTGCTTCTAAAACGCGCCTTGGATTTTGCCACGGCTACAGTGGCGCTGGTCTTACTTGCCCCCACGCTCATCCTGATCTCGATTCTTATCAAGATAGATTCTCGCGGCCCTGTACTTTATGCAGCTTCACGAGGTGGACGCAAGGGAAAGCCCTTCCTCTGTTACAAATTTCGCACGATGGTCAGCGATGCGGACGATCGCAAGGATGGCCTGCGAACACAAAATGAAAGAGCGGGTCCGTTCTTCAAAATTACAGACGATCCTAGAGTTACCCGAATTGGGAAATTCCTGCGCCGCTACAGTCTGGACGAACTCCCGCAGCTATGGAATGTGGTGAGAGGCGAAATGAGCATGGTTGGACCGCGTCCGCACCCGCTGGATGACGTGTCCGCATACGGAATCGAACATTTGGCTCGACTGGATGTGGTACCTGGAATCACTGGCCTCTGGCAGGTCACAGCACGTCAGGACCCTTCGTTCGAAACTGGTATGCGCCTCGATATGGAATACATCCGTTGCTGGAGTTTGAAAATGGATTTGCATATTTTGCTAAAAACGGCTGGCGTCGTCCTGCGCGGGAGCGGCACATGACGTTCTCTGCCTCAAACACATCGGCTTTCCATTGGACCCAGGAGGCTGCATTCCGGAGCCTGAATGCTGTGCTACGGCCTCTTCAATGCTTGATGACCATGCCGACGGCGTTATTCCTTTCAGCTCTCCTGGCTATGCTGCTGCGCCATCCAGACGTCTCTTTCTACGCGATCGATCGAATCGCGTTCGCTTTATTAGTGTTCGGAGTGATTGCGGGAGAATTGGCCGCGCGCCGAAAGTTGTGGGTTGCGGAAAGCGCCACGTGGCCGATGATCGGACTTTCGCTTCTCGCCATTGCAAGCGTAATCAGCCAGCCCTTAGACGCTCGCACGTGGTCGTTGCTCGCGGCCAAATTTATAGTGCCCTTCGCGCTTTTTCATCTGGCGCTGATCGTATTTCGCAATGAACGGAGACTCGAACACTTTGAGTTTTTCTGTCTCGTAGTACTTGCCTATTTGTGTTTTACCTCGATCGCTTTTCTGGCCGGCGCTCGTTCTCTTATTTTCCCGCGATTCATTCTGGATGAAAGCCTGGGCTATCACGTGGATCGCGCCCGCGGGCCGTTGCTGCAAGCTGTGGCAAATGGTGTTTCTCTTAATATGCTCGGTCTGCTTGCTCTCCATGCGGCACTTAGAAAGAAAATCCGCGGACTCGAAGCGGCATTGCTCCTAACTTCCCTGCCAGTGGCGATCCTCGCAACACTGACGCGCGCCGTCTGGTTGTCATTCTCAGCCAGTGTCGTAGTTTTGATTTTTCGCTCAGATAATCGGACACTTCGGCGCGTGTGTATTGTTCTGGTAATGGTAAGCGCCATCGGGTTGCTGGCGGTTTTAAGCTTTGATGGCCAACGGCGCACATTTACAGACCGGTTCCAGGAATCAGAGCCGATCGCTTTCCGCGAAGCCGTTTACAGTGGCGGATGGCAAATGTTTTTGGAAAAACCCCTTACCGGCTGGGGTGTCAATCGCATGCCCACCGAATTGGCTCGCCATGTAAGCGGTTACTCCGAAAAAGAACTCTATCCGCACAATACATATCTTGAACTGCTGGTGGAGCACGGCATTCTCGGCCTGGGACTATATATGTGGCTCATGTGGGAGCTTTTGAAGCTCGGTTGGGGTCCGGTTCCCCGGAGCGAACGCAATGGCTTGTTGAGTCACCGCTTTCATGTGATGTGGCCCATCCTACTTGGCATCTACTACATAAATGCGTGCGTTGTGGTCATGAACTATCAGTTTGTCAACGGACTTCTATTTACCATGGCCGGCATGCTGGCGGCGCAACAGCATCGCGCGAAAAAAGAGAGAGAGAACTATAAAGCTTCCCCGCTCTACACTGTTCATGCTTCGCGCGTCTAACCCGCCCTCTTAATTTCAGAATCTTCCGTTTAGTGATCACCGTCGCTTATCTCGCAAATCAATTTCCGGTAGCGGTAGAACCTTATGTGGCCGACGAGATCGAGGAATTGCGACGGCGAGCTGTGCGGGTTATTGCGGGTAGTGTGCGCAGGTGTGCTGCGAAGCAGCGTTTGCCGATCGCGAGGGTTTCTGATGCTGAGATTTTGTACCTCCAGCCGATCCGCACATGGACTTTCCTATCGGCTCTGTGGCTCATGGCAACGCACTGGAACGAAATTTGCGACTTGCTCACGAACGTGACATGGCAAAGGAACGAATCGGTGGCGCACCGGTTGAAAGCTCTTATGCACACGTGGTTGGGGGCATATTACGCCTTGCTGCTGAAAGGAAAAAGCGTAGACCACATTCATGCGCATCATGGTTATTTTGGCTCCTGGATCGCAATGGTAGCGGCACGCCTATTGGGGGTGAGCTACAGCTTAACGTTGCACGGTTCCGACCTTCTCCTGCACGGAACTTATCTTGAGCCAAAGCTTCAGAATTGCCTATTTTGCATCACCATCTCCGATTACAACCGCCACTACATCCTCGAACGATTCCCGGGCGTTGACCCCGAAAAGATCTTTGTATCTCGCATTGGCGTCGATGTCTTGCCAGCGACAAAGTTCCTCCTACTCCCAAGTCATAAAAATTCCGAAAAAATCATACTTTTGACCGTAGGCCGGCTTCATGCGGTGAAAGATCACGCGTTTTTGATTCGCGCATGCGCTCACCTGCGCAATTGCGGGCTCGATTTTGAGTGTCTGATCGCCGGCGAAGGGCCGGAGCGGGTTCATATGGAACGGATGATCCTCAAGAATGGATTACAAGACCAAATCAAGCTGCTCGGCCATATCGCGCGCGACAGAATGACTTCACTGTACCGGGACGCAGACTTGGTTGTACTGACCAGCCGCAGCGAGGGAATTCCATTAGTTTTGATGGAGGCTATGGCGCTCGGGAAAATCGTTCTAGCACCCGCAATCACCGGAATTCCAGAGCTGGTCATCCCCGGAAAAACAGGATTTCTTTTCGAGCCGGGTAATTATGACGATTTCGTAAACAGAGTTTTCTTTCTTCACGCCCTGATTCACGGCCAGGATCAATCCGCGGTGAACCGCCTGAATTGGATTCAACACGCCGCCCGTAGGCAAATCATCAACAATTTTAATCGCAAGAAAAATCTGGATTATTTTGTCGGCTTGTTTCTTCAACAAACCTCGCATTCTGACCGGAGTACCCCTCATGAGAATCTTGTTTTGCAACAAATATAACTATGCCTTCAGCGGGACCGAAAATTACATGTTCGAGGCGATGGAACTGTTGCGCGCCAACGGGCACGAGGCTGCATTGTTTTCCACGCTCAATTCGCGTGGCGAGCCCACCGCTTACGACCGCCATTTTATGCCGCCCGCGGATTTTAAAAACCAGCGAGGATGGTTTCGCCAGGCAAAGCTGGCAGCCCATGTGATTTATTCGATCGAGGCGCGACGAAAAATCCGGGCGATGATCGCGGAGTTCCGGCCGGATGTGGCGCACGTGCGGAACATCTACCATCATTTATCGCCCTCGATTTTGTGGGAACTTCGCGCCCAAAACGTCCCGGTTGTTTATCACCTCAACGATTTCAAAGTGCTTTGCCCCAGCTACAACCTGGTCTCACACGGCAATGCGTGCGAGCGATGCAGGGGTGGAACATTTCGGCATGTGTTCGAAGAAAAATGTTATCCAGGACTTTCGGCTCAAGTAACGCTTGTTGCCGAAGCGTATTTTCATAAATGGCTCGGCACGTACCGGAAGTGCGTAAATTGTTTTCTCGCTCCCAGCCGGTTTGTGCGTGACAAATTTGTAGAACACGGATGGGATGCCGCCAGATTTGAAATTCTCCCTCACTTCCAGCCAATCAAACATGCAAGCAAGGCTGCCAAGAATGCACCCCTGCTGTACTTCGGACGTTTATCCGCAGAAAAAGGAGTTGCAGATCTAATTCGAGCTATGGCGCGACTGCCTCATTTGCAGCTGATAGTTGCCGGGGACGGACCAGAACGCAGCAACCTGGAGCGGCTGAGCGCTACGTTGGGATTGACCAACATCACGTTTGCCGGTCACCTCCAGAGAATGGAATTAGACAATGCAATTGCGGCTGCGTGCTTTACCGTTCTCCCATCACACGCTTACGAGACGTTCGGCAAGACGATTCTCGAATCCTACGCCCATGGCCGAGCCGTAATTGCCACAGATCTGGGGTCGCGGCGTGAACTGGTTCATGAGGATAGGACAGGACTGTTGTTTAGTGTGGGAGATGTAGAGCAGCTTGCGTCGGGGATCGAATTCCTCAGTTCACGACCGCAACTGGCCGAAGCAATGGGACGCGCTGGCCAGGAAAGTTTGCGTAAATACACATCGCAGGCACATTACGAATTTTTGTTGAGCCTGTATGAGCGGCTTGCTCATAAAAAATCCGGCATTCAAACGACCGGCGAAAAAATGACCCTCAGCCGACTACCACGGCGAATCTCATTGCGTAGACCTCAACGCACAAACTTCTTTCCGATGGAGCAATTGACCACTCAACAACTTGCACAGCCCGGCAAAACACTCACGCCTCAATTTCTGCAAAAACCAAATCTTCGCATTGCGTTTATCGGTGGACGCGGCGTGGTTTCGAAATACAGCGGAGTCGAAACTTATTACGAAGAAGTTGGCGGCCGGCTGGCAGCGATGGGGCACCAGGTTACGGCGTATTGCCGCACGTATTTCACGCCTCCCCTTCATATCCACCGCGGTATGCAACTCGTTCGTTTACCTACGATCCGCTCCAAACACATCGAGACGCTTCTGCATACATTCTTGAGCACGCTTCACGTGCTGACGCAGCCTTGCGACATTGTGCACTACCACGCTCTTGGGCCAGCGTTGTTTTCGTTCATTCCCCGCCTTGCCGGAAAGAAAACTGTAGTGACGGTGCAAGGTCTCGATTGGCAGCGCAAAAAATGGGGGCACATAGCTTCCACTGTCCTTCGTCTTGGCGAGCATGCAGCAGCAAGTTTTCCATCCGAAACGATCGTCGTTTCCCAGACACTACGGCAGCACTACTTGAAACGTTTTGGAGTTGAGACATCTTACGTCCCGAACGGGGGCCTGCTTCGAGATCGGTGCATTTCCAGCAAACTTTTCGAGTGGGGAGTGGAACCGAAGAATTACATCCTTTTTCTAGGCAGGTTCTCTCCGGAAAAAGGATGCCATCTCCTGGTTGAAGCGTATGAGCAATTACGAACCAGCGCAAAACTGGTAATGGCGGGAACTTCGAGTTATTGTGACGATTATTCGCGCGAACTCCGAAGTCATGCCAGCGAGTGCATCAAAATTATGGACGCGGTGTCCGGCGATGAGTTGGATGTTTTATTGACCAATGCCATGTTGTTCGTTCTGCCCTCCGATCTTGAAGGCTTGTCTCTGGCGTTACTCGATGCGATGGGAGCTGGGTTGTGCGTCCTGACCAGCGATATTCCAGAGAATCGAGAAGCCATCGCGGACGCCGGATTTACTTTCCGGCGTGGCGATGTGGCGGGCCTGACGGAGCGCATGCAATTTCTGCTGGCGAATCCGGCTGTACGAGAAGCCGCGGGGCAAGCCGCAAGCAGGCGCATTAGTGAGTACTATCGATGGAGTAAAGTCGCCGAGAATACGGAACGGGTTTATTTTCAGGCCATGGGGCGGGATCTATGGGAGAGCGCCAAGAAACCAAGCGTTAGTGTGAAAACACCCCCTGCATCAGTGCAGCGAAAAGCAGGATAAACATCTTTCAATCAAAAGCTTAAAAAAGCCGCTCTCCGCATGGCAAAGTCAGAACGGGATTATTCCCGTTCTTTTTGTTTACAATAGGGATTCCCTTATTGGCCAGAAGCTGCGTGCAGCGCAGAATGCCATACAATTCAGTAGCATCTATTTTTCATGGATAACACAATCCTCGTCACCGGCGGAGCAGGCTTCATCGGTTCCAATTTCGTTCTGCGTTGGATGCAGCGGGAAACGGCTTCCGTCATCAATCTCGACAAGCTTACCTACGCCGGAAATCTGCAAAATCTCGCTACGGTTACCAGCAATCAGCGATATGAATTCGTTCACGGCGACATTGAAGACCGGGCGCTGGTGCGAGGGTTGCTCAATCGCCGCAAACCCAAAGCGATTGTGCATTTCGCCGCCGAGAGCCATGTTGACCGATCCATTCGCGGCCCCGAAGATTTCGTCCGCACCAATATCAATGGAACTTTTTCGTTGCTTGAGGAGGCGAGAGCGTATTGGGGAAGTCTTTCCACGCCAGATAACGCTGACTTTCGTTTTCTTCACGTTTCCACCGATGAAGTATATGGCTCTTTGAACCCTGAAGATCCTCCCTTTTCTGAAACAACTCCGTATGCTCCCAACAGTCCATATGCGGCGTCGAAAGCGGCGTCCGATCATCTGGTGCGCGCCTATCATCACACCTACGGCTTGCCTACGCTCACAACGAACTGTTCCAACAATTACGGGCGCTTTCAATTTCCAGAAAAATTGATACCGCTGGTGATTCTCAACGCTCTCAACAGCAAGCAACTGCCTGTATACGGCGATGGCCAAAACGTTCGTGACTGGCTTTACGTTGAGGATCATTGTGAAGCGATTGCTACGGTCTTGCACCTCGGCCGCGTCGGACAGACCTACAACATTGGCGGCTGGAATGAAAAACGTAATCTCGACATCGTGCAACTAATCTGCGACATTGTGGATGAGATGGCTGGAGTGGCCAATTCGCCGCGCCGTGGGCTGATTACATTTGTGAAAGACCGTCCCGGACACGACCGCCGTTACGCCATGGACGCACGCAAAATTGAACAAGAACTGGGCTGGCGTCCCAAAGAAACGTTCGAGACCGGAATCCGCAAAACCGTGCGCTGGTACTTGGACAATGATGAGTGGGTACGGAATGTGACGAGCGGTAGCTACCGGCAATGGATTGAAACGCACTACTCAGCTTAAAGCTGCGCACCTGAAGCAGCCGGACGTACCGTTAACATTTAATTATTTCGATGCAAACATCCAACACAAACTGCAAGGGAATCATTTTGGCCGGCGGATCGGGTACGCGTTTGTATCCCATAACTCACGCCATGGGTAAAAGCCTGCTGCCGGTTTACAACAAACCCATGATCTATTACCCGCTGTGCACGTTGATGCTGGCGGGAATTCGCGACATTCTTCTTATCACAACGCCGGAAGATGTATCCAAATTTCAAGCTCTGCTCGGAGATGGCAGCCAGTTTGGCATCCAGTTGCAATATAAAGTGCAACCCAAGCCGGAAGGGATTGCGCAGGCATTTTTGCTCGGCGAAAAGTTTATTGGCTCCAGTGCCTGCGCCCTCGTGCTGGGCGACAATATTTTTTACGGGCACGATTTAGCCAAAGATTTGCGATCCGCCGCATCCAAAACAACCGGCGCGCGAGTGTTTGCGTATCCGGTGCATGATCCCGAGCGCTACGGAGTGGTGGAGTTCGATGACAACGGGCGTGCGCTGAGCATTGAAGAGAAGCCCCGGCAACCAAAATCGCGTTACGCCGTCACAGGACTTTATTTTTATGATGACCAGGTGGTAAAGGTTGCGAAGTCGCTGAAGCCCAGTCCGCGCGGCGAACTGGAAATAACGGATGTAAATAAGATGTATCTCGAACGTGGCCAATTAGATGTTGTTGTGATGGGGCGAGGCATGGCATGGCTCGACACCGGCACGCATGAATCGCTGATGGATGCATCGCTTTACATACAGGCAATCGAGAAGCGGCAAGGGCTTATGGTGGCTTGCCCCGAGGAGATTGCATTCCGCTCCGGATATATCGCCGCCGAACAAGTGGAAAAAATCGGCAACTCGATGAAGAACAACAGCTATGGCGCTTACCTGCTGCAATTGTTGAGAGAAAAGGTATTCTGATGGAGACGGTTCAGGCAACTCGCCAGGCAATGGAAGCTCTCAAGAAAATCCCCACGTCCCTACCCGGAGTTTTTGCCCTGGAACCTCGTGTGTTTGGCGACGAACGTGGATTTTTTTTCGAGAGCTATAACCAGAAGGTAATGTCGAGCGTGGGGATTTCCGAAATTTTTGTTCAGGATAATCATTCGTCTTCTTCGCGCAACGTTTTGCGTGGGTTGCATTATCAAATAAAACATCCACAGGGGAAACTGGTGCGCGCCATCGAGGGCGAGATATTGGATGTAGCCGTCGACATGCGCCGCAGTTCGCCAACGTTCGGGCGCTCGGAAGGCGTGCGCCTGTCGGCAGATAACAAACGCATGTTATGGATTCCCGTCGGCTTCGCTCACGGATTTTGCGTGCTCTCCGAAAAAGCTCAAGTGCTTTATAAAGCCACGGACTTTTACGCTCCAGAACACGAGCGCACGCTCGCCTGGAATGATGCTCAACTGAAGATCGATTGGCAACTGGACGGCGAACCCATCGTCTCCGCAAAAGACCAGCGCGGCGTGGCTTTTCGCGACGCTGAATGTTTCGACTAAATCCCCATGCGAGTCACAATTTTCGGCGCCACCGGCCTCTTGGGTAAACCGCTTATGCGCGACTGGCTGGATGATGCCGTTACTGGCTTCAGTTCGCGCGACGTCGACATCAGGAATGCGGATCGCGTTCAGCACGTAGTGCAGCAAACAAAGCCGGATTGGATAGTACTGGCCGCCGCTTATACAGATGTAGATGGATGCGAAAGCAATCGCGAACTCGCGTTTGCGGTGAACCGGGATGGCGCGGTGAATGTTGCCGGCGCAGCAAAAGAAGTTGGTGCGCGGTTGATGTTTCTCAGTTCCGACTACGTCTTCGATGGAAAGAAGACTGCGCCGTATGAAGTCAGCGACCGTCGCGACCCACAGAGCGTGTACGGGCAAACTAAAGCTGAAGCGGAGCTTCGACTGCTTGAATTGATGCCTGAGTGCTGCATCGTTCGAACGTCGTGGTTGTTCGGCGCCGGCGGAAAATGCTTTCCCGATACGGTCTTGAAGTTGGCAGCCAATCGCCCGGCTCTTGATGTGGTCAACGATCAGCGCGGCTCCCCAACTTATACCAATGATTTGGCTCACTCGATCATCCAGTTGTGCCGCAAGAATGCCAAAGGAATCGTGCATGCGACCAACGCCGATGATTGCACCTGGTTTGACTTCGCGCGAGAAATCATACGCCCTTCAGGATTCAGTACAGATGTACGTCCAGTGAATAGCCAGCAGATGGCTCGGCCCGCGCCGCGTCCGGCGTATTCAGTCTTGTCTCCTGCGAGCCTGCAAAACTTCGGCATTGAAATGCCCTCCTGGCAGGACGCGCTGCAGCGCTATCTGAAAGCACGGCAAAGTTAACCATCCCCCGGATTGCCTCAATTCCAACGCTCCTGCTAGGATTGCGAAGGCCTGCCTGAGGTTCTCGTGAAAATCATTCAGAATTACATCGACGGCCGTTTCGTGCCCGGAAAGCGGGAGTTCGATGATATAAACCCCGCGGACGGAACCGTGATCGCGCATGTCAACGAGGCAGGTGAAGAGCAAGTCGATGAAGCGGTTCATGCCGCGCGGCGTGCGTTGCGCGGAGAGTGGGGCCGCGTCGGAGTACGCGAACGTGCGGCGCGATTGCATCGAGTTGCAGATGCAATTGAGAAGCGCTTTGATTGCTTCGTGCAAGCCGAAATCGCCGACACGGGCAAGCCAGTTGCTCTCGCCTCGCGGCTCGATGTCCCACGCGCGGCGGCGAATTTTCGTGTCTTTGCCGATTTAATAAAGGCGGCAGGGCTGGAATCATTTCAAACCGAAACTCCCGATGGAACGCAGGCACTCAACTACGCGGTACGGAAACCGCTGGGTGTTGTCGGCATTATTACGCCCTGGAATCTTCCTTTACTGTTGCTCACATGGAAGGTAGCGCCGGCGCTGGCTTGTGGCAATGCCGTTGTCGTCAAACCTTCGGAAGAAACTCCGGCAACGGCTGCTCTGCTTGCGGAAGCGATGCAGGATGCGGGAATTCCGAATGGCGTTTACAACGTAGTGCATGGCTTTGGACCGGATTCGGCGGGAGAGTTCCTCACGCGGCATTCCGACGTGGACGCGGTCACGTTTACCGGCGAATCCAGAACCGGCGCGGCGATTATGAAATCAGTTGCACCGACCGTTAAGCCGGTTTCATTTGAACTTGGCGGCAAGAATGCGGCCATAGTCTTCGCGGATTGTGATTTCGCAGAAACGGTAAATGGATTAAGCGAGGCCGTGTTTCTTAACACGGGTCAGGTCTGTTTGTGCGCGGAACGGGTTTATGTGGAGCGTAAGATCTTTGATTCGTTCGTAGATGCACTAAAAAGCAAAGCGGAGAATTTGCATTCTGGCTGGCCGAACGACCATAAAACCGATCTCGGCCCGCTAATCTCTGCTCAGCATCGCGAAAAAGTGCTCTCCTACTACAAACTGGCACAAGAAGAAGGTGCGACGGTTGTCACGGGCGGCGGAATTCCAACCTTTGGTGACGTTCGCAACAATGGTTTCTACGTGCAGCCGACCATCTATACTGGACTTCCAGAATCGGCTCGCTGCGTGAAAGAAGAAATTTTCGGTCCGGTCTGCCATATCGCTCCGTTTGATTCAGAAGACCAGGCGGTTGCCATGGCCAATGACACGAAATACGGGCTTGCGGCTTCGATCTGGACCAGCAATTTGAAGCGGGGTCACCGGGTGGCGCAACAAATGAAGGTTGGCATTACATGGGTAAATTGTTGGTTCCTGCGCGACCTGCGAACTCCATTTGGCGGCGCGGGCCTTTCCGGCATTGGCCGCGAGGGCGGCGTGCATTCGTTGAATTTTTATTCCGAATTGAACAATATTTGCATTCGACTGTAACTTTGAGAGATGACCGGAATTGGAAGCAAAGTCGTTGAAGGGAAAGCTAGTCCGCGCGGAAAATATCCGCATATCAAGCGTGCTGGTGATTTTCTATTTGTCTCAGGCACCAGCGCGCGCCGCGCGGATAATACCATTGCGGGCGCTGAAGTCGATTCGCTCGGCACAACTTGTCTCGATATTCGAACGCAAACTCGCGCCGTAATCGAGAACATTCGCGACATTTTGCAAAGCGATGGAGCAGGATTGCAGGATGTGGTGGAAATTTCCACATTCCTGGTTAATATGAACGACTTCGCGGGTTACAACGAAGTTTATGGGGAATTTTTTGGATATGACGGTCCGGCGAGAACCACAGTGGCAGTGCATCAGTTGCCGCATCCGCACTTGCTGATCGAAATCAGAGCCACGGCTTACAAGCCGCGGAAATAGGAGACGCGATGGCATCCATCAAGAATCTGAAAGCCTTTAACTTTCAGGCATGGATTGAAGAAAACAAAGACAAGCTCAAGCCGCCGGTGGGCAACGCGCAGGTATGGGAAGATGGCGAGATGATGGTAACCGTGGTCGGCGGGCCGAATCAGCGGCGCGATTATCACGACGATCCGACAGAAGAATTTTTTTATCAATTAAAAGGCAATATTTCTCTGCGCATTATGGAGGCGCCGGGTAAGCCGCCACTGGAAATTCCGATCAAGGAAGGCGAAATTTTCCTTCTGCCCAAACACATGCGCCATTCCCCCCAGCGTCCCGCCGACACTGTAGGCGTTGTAATTGAAGTGCCGCGCCCTGAAGGGTCTTTAGACGCCTTCGAATGGTATTGCCAGAATTGCCATCAATTGGTTTACCGTGCGGAAGTAAAACTGAAAAGTATTGTCAAAGATTTGCCGCCCCTGTTTAAGCAGTTCTACGACTACGAAGACAGGCGTAAGTGCAAGCACTGTGGCGCCATTCACCCCGGCAAATAGCATGCCAGCCATCGACATTCACAATCACTTTTTCCCAAGCTCATGGCCCGACCTGGCTGCGCGTTATGGCACGCCGAACTGGCCATGGATCAAACACACAGAGCCAGGCAAAGCCGACATCATGGTCGGCGATCGATTCTTTCGAAAAATCTACTCGGCATGTTGGGACCCGGAAGTTCGGCTGCGTGAAATGGATCGCGACGGGATCGACATGCAGGTTATATCGGCGACACCCGTGTTGTTCGCATATGACCGGCCAATCGAATACGCACTCGATTGCGCGCGATTATTCAACGATGCAGCACTTGAGCTTTGCAGCCATGGCAAAGGCAGATTGAAATCGTTATGCCAGGTTCCGCTGCAGGATGCGGATGCCGCGTGCAAAGAACTCAGCCGGTGTATGAAAGCAGGACATCTCGGCGTACAAATTGGCAACCATATTGAAAACAAGAATCTGGACGATGCGGGTGTCGTAACCTTTCTGCATCATTGTGCAGACGAGGGAGCCGCCGTCCTGGTGCATCCCTGGGAAATGTTGGGCCACGAACGAATGCCGAAGTACATGATGCCGTGGACCGTTGGCATGCCCGCCGAAACACAACTCTCGATCGTGGCGATGATTCTGAGTGGCGCGTTCGATCAATTGCCGGAGAAGTTGCGAATTTGCTTCGCGCATGGTGGAGGTAGTTTCGCATTCTTGCTCGGGCGGCTTGAGAATGCATGGCATCATCATCCAGTCGCGCGTGGCGAGTGCGAACATCCGCCAAGCCATTATCTCAACCGCTTCTACGTAGACTCCGCCGTATTCGATCAACGCACGTTGCAATTTCTGGTGGGAACAATGGGAACGGATCGCGTGATGCTTGGTTCCGACTATCCTTTTCCACTTGGCGAAGAGCATGTTGGTTCGCTGATCCGGCAGAGCAATTTCACGCAGCAGATTAAGAACAAACTGCTGAGTGAAAATGCTGCAATGTTCCTGCGCCTTGATATGGAACCGGCCGCAAACCCTGTTAAGAGCCCCGCTACAGATGTCACGATTGCGCCGATTACTCCCGCAGCTGGACAACTTACATACAGTTCGTATCTGAAAGTTCCTGATTTGCTGGAGTTGCAGCAGCCACAGTCCTCACCAGTACACCATGATGAGATGCTCTTCATCGTCGTGCATCAGACTTACGAACTCTGGTTCAAGGAGCTGCTGCATGATCTCGACGCGGTGGTGGCAAATCTGCAAAGGGCCGCGGCAAACCCGAAATCGCATGATGAAGTTTACGAAGCTGCGAGACTCCTGCGCCGGTGTACGGAGATCACACGGGTGCTGGTCGAGCAGTTCACCATCCTTGAGACTATGCTGCCCACGCATTTCCTGGCCTTTCGCGGCTTGTTGGAGCCGGCAAGCGGCTTTCAGTCCGAGCAATTTCGGGAGATCGAATTTCTGTGCGGCTTAAAAGATGCAAAAATGCTGCGCTATCACCATCCAACACCGGAAGCTCACGCAAGATTGAAACGGCGTTTGGAAGAACCATCCTTGCACGATGCTTTCTTTGGGGCGTTACAGGCAATGGGTAAACTCCCCACGCCCGACAATGATGCGACTGAGCGTGCGAAATTCGAGGCCCGCGCCCGTGCCGTGCATGAGCTATATCGAGACGAGCAACATCATCGGGACTGGATCGACGTATGCGAGCGGTTAACGGAGTTCGACGAACTGGTGGTGAGCTGGCGCTTACGCCATATTCAATTGGTCGAGCGGATCATCGGAATTCGCATGGGAACCGGGGGAAGCGCAGGAGCTTCCTATCTCAAACTCACTCTTGATAAAAAATTCTTCCCGGAATTGTGGGAGGCCCGAACGTTGCTGACTGAATGAAGATCGCTTTCCCTTAAATCATCTCCCTGCTCCGAATTCGGAATGGAATCTACCAATAAGAAAATCACGCTGATCGGCGCTGGTCTGAATGGTCCACTTCTGGCCATTTTTTTGATGCAGCGCGGATTCGCAGTCGAAATCTACGAGCGACGCCCCGACATGCGAAAAGTCCGCATGAGCGCCGGACGGTCGATCAATCTTGCCTTATCGACCAGGGGTATTTACGGATTGCAACAGGCCGGCTTGTGGGAGCAAATGCGAAGCATCACTATCCCGATGAAGGGACGCATGATGCATTCCATTGCAGGCGAGCTTACCTTTCAGCCCTACGGGAAAAATGAAAGGGAGGTCATACATTCGATTTCCAGAGCGGAGCTGAATATTGCGCTTATCAACGCCGCTGAAAAGCAAGGCGCCGTCATTCACTTCGGCCAACGCTGCGCCGGATACGAGATGAAAACTGGCACGCTTCGCTTGCGGAATGAGGAAACCGGCAAAGAAACGAGGCGGGAAGCTGGATTGGTGATTGGCTGCGACGGCTCCGCGTCGGCTATTCGCAACGAGATGCTGAAGTTGAACCGGTTTAATTTTTCTCAGCAATACCTGGATTACGGCTATAAAGAACTTACCATTCCTGCTTCTCACGACAGGAAACATCTACTGGAAACGAATGCTTTGCACATTTGGCCGCGCGGCCATTACATGTTGATTGCCTTGCCGAATATTGACGGCACATTCGCCTGCATTTTATTTTTGCCATTTGAGGGAAAGGATAGCTTCAACCAACTGGATGCTACGGCAGAAATCACCCAATTTTTCGAGGAGCGTTTCCCTGACGTTTGCAAGCTAATGCCGCAATTTGCGGACAACTATTTCGCAAACCCAACGGGAGCGATGGTCACAATCAAATGTTCGCCCTGGCATATAGACGAAAAAGCTTTGCTTCTGGGAGATGCCGCGCACGCCATCGTTCCCTTCTTTGGTCAAGGTATCAATTGCGGATTTGAAGATTGTACTTCGCTCGTCGAGGTTCTGGATCGGCATGGCGCAAACTGGTCCCGGGTTTTCGCAGACTTCGAGAGCGAACGCAAGGTCAATACCGACGCCATCGCGGATATGGCAATCGAGAATTTTACCGAGATGCGGGATCGCGTCGCCGATGCGCAATTTTTGCTTCGCAAGAAAGTGGAGTTGGCTCTGGAAGCGAAATATCCCAATCTCTTTGTCCCAAAATATGCGATGGTAACTTTCCATCGCGTTCCATATTCCGTAGCGATGGCGCGAGGAGCAATTCAGGATCGAATGCTCGCCGAACTTTGTGGAAATATTCATTCCCCGTTGGATCTCGATTGGGGCAGAGCAGAGCAACTGGTTCGCCGCGACCTGACTCCACTGGAGTTGCCGCAATGAATAGCTTCGACTTCCAGCCCGGCAAGGATTTCGCGATCGCGATGGACGAACGCGATCCGCTCAAAGATTATCAGCGGCGATTTTTCTTTCCGAAAACTGAGCGCGGCGGTTGCGTGTATTTGTGCGGCCACTCGCTTGGCCTGCAACCGAAGACCGTCGCGGCCTATGTCAACGAAGACCTTGAGGCTTGGGCAAATCTGGGCGTAGAAGCCCACTTCTGCGCGAAAAATCCATGGATGCCTTATCACCGCCTTCTCACTGAGCAAATGGCGGAACTGGTGGGAGCGAAACCTGTCGAAGTCGTGGTGATGAATTCGCTCACGGTAAATCTTCACTTGATGATGGTGTCGTTCTACAGCCCAACACCGGCTCGGCACAAGATTCTGGTAGAGCGCGGTGCATTTCCCTCTGACCAATATGCGGTGAAATCGCAAATTAAATTTCATGGCTTTGATCCGGAAAGCGCGCTGATCGAATTGACGCCTCGCTCCGGCGAATCTTGCCTTCACGGCGAAGACATTGAGGCTCTGATCGAGCGCCGGGGAGAAGAAATCGCACTAATCCTGTTAGGGGGCGTGAACTACGCGACCGGCCAGGCTTTCGATATGGCGGGAATCACTCGAGCCGGTCGCGCGCGCGGCTGTGTCGTGGGGTTCGATCTGGCGCACGCAGCGGGTAATTTACTCTTACGCCTGAATGAGTGGGGACCAGACTTCGCGGTCTGGTGCAGTTACAAATATCTGAACGGTGGGCCGGGATGCATTGCCGGCTGCTTCGTACATGAGAGGCACAACCGAGATCTGGATCTGCCCCGCTTAGCAGGATGGTGGGGGCATGATGAAGCGTCGCGTTTCCTGATGGGTCCAAACTTCCAACCGATGGTAGGCGCAGAAGGTTGGCAGTTAAGCAACCCTTCGATCATCAGCCTGGCAGCTCTACGAGCGTCGATGGACATTTTTCATGAGGCTGGCATGGAACGCTTGCGAACCAAGAGCATAGTCCTAACCAGCTATCTGGAGTTCCTACTGAACCAGAACCCCTCTTCCAGCTTTTCAATCGTTACACCCCATGAAGAAGAAAGGCGAGGCGCACAACTTTCCATCCGAATTCCGCGGAATGGCCGGATCTTGTGCGACAAGCTTGCCGAGGAAGGTGTGATTTGCGATTGGAGAGAACCCGACATGCTACGTGTAGCACCCGTGCCACTTTACAATTCATTTCAAGATGTTTTGTTGTTTGTTGAGCGCTTTCGCCTTGCAATCGACTCAATAAGCTAGCCCTTGTCCCACATTTCGCTGCTAGTTCGATTACTTCCGTAATACTGCGATCCTATCGGCGCGCCCATAAACTCTTAATGTGGGCTCGATCTCTCTGCGACAACCGGGCAAGTGGACGGGAATGGTGTGCGCGGTGGTGTGCCTTCACATCTTCGTGTCGCTGCTCGCGCGGCCCAGCGCTGGGCTAACCGCATTCGGCGATCTCACGCAGTGTGCCCTGCTTCTGGCCGCAACCATCGCCGTTCTTTCGAACATCAGAACCAGCGATAAGAAAGCACAACTTTTTTGGGTACTGCTCGCGTCCGGTTGCGCAATGTGGCTTTGCGCGCAACTTTTATGGACTTACTTCGAAGTGTTTCTTCGCCAAGAAACTCCCAATCCTTTCGTGGGAGACGTAATTTTATTTCTTCACATCGTTCCCATGACGGCGGCTTTGGCGGTGCAGCCCCACGTCCAACGAAACGACCGCTCATTGCGCGTGGCATCGCTCGACTTCTTCCTGCTGTTAACGTGGTGGCTCTACCTGTATTTATTCATCGTGATTCCGTGGCAATATGTTTCCCCTAACGAAACCATTTATGGCCAAAGTTTCGATGTGCTTTACGCTTGCGAACAGATTGTATTAATTGTTGCGGCCACGTGGATTTGGCGGGGCAGCACCGGTCCGTGGCGCGTCGTTTACAGTCACTTGCTCAAGGCGGCAGTGCTCTACAGCATGGGATCCATTCTCGCCAGCGTGGCGATTGATTTTCATCAATACAATACGGGGAGTATCTACGATATCCCGCTGATTGCCGCCATGGCATGGTTCTCAGTGGTCGGATTGATGGCACGAGGCACGCTACCGGACAAGCCTGCGCGCGCGCTCAGTCACGAGCATGGCATGTGGACTACGCGATTGGCGATGCTCGCCGTATTCTCGACCCCACTCATGGTGGCCTGGGCTCAATTCGGTGGAGGTGCTCCCTCGCGGGTACGTTCCTATCGATTACTGTTAACAACCGGCGCCATGATTTTCATGGGCGCGCTGGTATTTCTCAAACAACACTGGATGGATCGTGAACTGCTCCACCTGCTGCGCCACTCACGGCAGAATCTCGATGAAACCTGCAAATTAAAAGATGAGTTGGAAAATAAGGAGCAATCTCTACGCTGGCATAGCCTGGAGTTGCAACGCAAAAATCTCGAACTCCAGGAAATTTCATTCACGGATGTACTTACGGGAGTGTGGAACCGGCGTTATCTCGAAGAAATCCTGACGGCTGAAGCCGGGCAGGTGATGCGGCATTACGAGCGCTCTCGGAGCAACAGCCCTGCAAACATGGATCATCGCGATTTGATCTTTCTCATGGTCGATGTTGACTTCTTCAAACAGGTCAATGATTTGTATGGCCATCCCGCCGGTGATCGCTTGCTGCAACTGGTGGCGAAGCGTTTGGACAGAGTGGTGCGCAAATCGGACGTCTTGGTGCGTTGGGGCGGTGAAGAATTTCTGATCATGTCACGCTCCGCCGATCCAATCGGTACAACCGCATTCTGCGAGCGCATTCTCGATGTCATGTCATCAGAAGCGTTCGACTTGGGCGGGGGGATCCACGTGAAGAAGACCTGCTCCGTTGGATGGGCGCCGTTCCCGTGGAGCCGCCACGCCTATGACGCGATTTGCGCGCAAGAAGTAATTGAACTCGCGGATGCGGCGCTTTACCGGGCAAAGGCCGCGGGCAGAAACCTGGGCATTGGCATTCTCTCCAGCGATAGGGCTTTGGCTGCACCTCAAACGATTACGCTCCAGGCTCTGCGGAACGATGATGGCGCGTTGACGCATATTGTCACAGTCCAGAATGTTGGATCGCTACAATCACCGGAGGCACAGCCCGGTGCACGAACCAAAGATTCAGGTTCTGCGGTTTCACTTACCTAGACTCTCAAAAACCAGGCTGGTCAAAACCCACGGCATTTTCTTCCTTCACTCAGGCCGTTCGGCACGCCTAAAAGGCCTAATCACTGCTTTGGCTTGCGGATAGGGCTGGTTGGCACTAGAGTTAAGAAGATTCAAGACTCAATCCCTGAGGCAAGCCGGCAATGAATGCAAAAAATATCCTCCGCAAAACTGTGCTGCGTCAAAAGTCTCAACTCATGTCAGCGTCGGAAATTGAACGCACTCTTGTGCGTTTGGCTTATGAAATTGTCGAAAAAAACGGCGGCGTGGAAGGGTTGGGATTAATCGGAATTCGCCGTCGCGGCGTGCCGCTTGCAGAACGTTTGGGCAAAATTATCGCGCGCATCGAAAGTTCCGATGTTCCGGTCGGCACGCTGGACATCACTTTTTATCGCGATGATCTTTCCACGCTTGGGCCAAAGCCTGTCGTGCAAGAAGGCAAAATCGGATTCCCGATTGAAGACAAGAACATTGTTCTGGTCGATGACGTTTTATTCACGGGACGTACCGTCCGTGCCGCCCTGGACGCGCTCTTCTCGCAGGGGAGACCGCGCCGAGTGCAATTGTGCGTGCTGATTGACCGCGGTCATCGTGAGTTGCCGGTCGAAGCGAGCTTTGTCGGCCGCAACATTCAGACCACGATGAGCGAGGTGATTGAGGTGAAGCTGGCTGAGATTGACGATGCGGAAAAAGTGCTCTTAATGGAGAAGTAGATCTGCGGCATCACATCCAAAAATTAAGGACGGCGGGTTTCTGCCGTCCTTAATTTTTTGGCAATACTCTAATCCAGTTTCGTACACACGGCTTTGGTCTGCGTGTAGTTGTTGAGCACATCGTGGCCCATTTCACGCCCCCAGCCGGATTGCTTATATCCGCCAAACGGCATCGCGGCGTCGAACACGTTGTAGCAGTTGATCCACACGGTACCTGCACGCAGATAGGCGGCCATGCGATGAGCTTTGCTGATATCTTTCGTCCACACGGCAGCGGCTAATCCGTATTCGCTATTGTTGGCGCGCGGTAAAATTTCCTCGGGATCGTCAAACGGCATCGCCGCCACAACCGGGCCAAAGATTTCTTCCCGCACCACCTTCATATCTTCGTGGGTGTCCACGAGAATGGTTGGCTCGACGAAATAGCCTTTCTCGTCTTTCTTACGGCCTCCTGCCAAGGCTTTTGCCCCCTCGGAAAAGCCAGCTTCGAGGTAACTGCACACCCGGCTCAACTGTTCTTCGGAGACGAGCGGTCCCATTTGCGTTTTCGGATCGAGGCCTGAGCCGACTCTGATCTTTTTTGCCCGCTCGGCGACGCCTTCGGCCACTCGATCAAAGACCGGCTTCTCGATATAAAGACGAGAACCTGCGCAGCAGCATTGGCCGTGATTGAAGAATATCGCGCTGGCCGCGCCGGAAATTGCAGTATCGAGATCGGCGTCCTTGAACACGATGTTTGGAGATTTGCCCCCCAACTCAAGCGAAACCTTTTTTAAGTTTCCAGCCGCCGCGTGCACAATCAGCTTGCCAACCTCGGTCGATCCCGTAAATGCAACTTTGTCTACATCTGGGTGAGCGGCAAGCGCGGCGCCGGCAGTTTCGCCGTAGCCCGGAACAATGTTCACGACACCCTCCGGGAAGCCGGCTTCCATAATCAGTTCGCCGAGACGCAGCGCGGAGAGCGGTGTTTGCTCTGCGGGTTTCAGCACTACGGTGCATCCGCATGTGAGAGCTGGTCCCAGCTTCCATGCCGCCATCAGCAACGGAAAGTTCCAGGGAATAATCTGGCCGACCACGCCTATTGGTTCGCGTAGTGTATACGCGAAAAACTGATTGCCCGCTGAAATTGGAATTGTGTTCCCTTCGATCTTTGTAGCCCATCCTGCCATGTAGCGAAATAAATCTACCGCGAGAGGCACATCGGCACCCTTGGCGACGGCAAGAGGCTTGCCGTTGTCGAGGCTTTCCAGATAAGCGAACTCCTCGGTATGCGCTTCCAACAAATCGGCGAGCTTCCAGATCAGCCGTCCGCGCTCGGAAGCGGTCAATTTACGCCAGAGGCCGTTGTCGAAGGCTTTGCGCGCGGCTTTCACGGCTTGCTCGATATCTTCGCGATCACCTTCCGCAATCTGTGCCAAAACTTCCCCAGTTGCGGGATTGTAGGTAGGGAACGTTTTTCCAGAGATGGAGTTGACCCATTGTCCATTGATCAGCATTTTGCGCGGCTTGTCGATGAACTCAGCCACCTGCGGATGAATCTGCGGAGACACTGCAATGCCCATAAATCCTCCTTAACGAATCGGAAGTGAAAATCAGAACGTTCACGACGCGAGCCAAGATGGCGCGGCGGATAAGAACTAACGCGAGTATGCTAGTCCCGACAGGAAACAAATGCAACGTACCGCACCATGGCGAGGACAGCTTTCATTCGATCACTTGCTGCCCGAAGATATCCAAGAAGATATCTGAGAAAATGCGCAAAGGATAAGCGGCAAAGGTTTACAATGGCGCACGTTTTTGCGTTGTCAATGTGACACTACTTTCTCTTATGCACGATAAAATATTCTCCGCCCATCAAAAGAAGAAGCTGCTTCAAACTGCGAAGAAAGCTACAAAAAAAGCTTATGCGCCCTATTCCAAATTCCGGGTTGGCGCAGCTATTTTACTTTCGAATGGAAAAGTTTTTTCTGGTTGCAACGTGGAAAACGCTTCTTATGGAATGACCAACTGCGCCGAGCGGACCGCGATTTTTTCGGCTGTCGCGCAATTCGGCCCCAAGATCGAAATCCGCGCAGTCGCGGTGGTCAACGAGCGAGATGTGCCCTGCTCGCCATGCGGCGCGTGCCGTCAAGTTATCTATGAATTTGGCCCTGACGCTACGATTTTTTTCCAGGGAGGCGCCGGCCTGAAACAAGCTCATATTACTGAACTTCTCCCTGAAGGATTCCGCTTCCAGTGAATTCGACCTCAGCTTTCCGCGCAATCGATGTAATCCGCAAGAAGCGGGACGGCCGAGAGCTATCTCGCGACGAAATCGCATCTCTGGTGAGTGCATACACCCGCGGCGACATTCCCGATTATCAAGTTTCGGCATGGCTGATGGCGGTCGTACTTCGCGGCATGACGCGAGCCGAGACTGCCGCACTCACTGACGCAATGCTGCATTCCGGCGAAGTGCTCGATCTATCTTTCCTGGCCGCTAAAAAAGTCGACAAGCATTCGACCGGCGGGGTAGGCGATAAGACGTCGCTAGTGCTGGCGCCGTTGGCAGCTGCCGCTGGAGTAGTGGTTCCCATGATCAGTGGCCGCGGCTTGGGTCATACGGGAGGCACGCTCGACAAGCTTGAGGCCATCCCAGGTTTCAACGTGAATCTTTCTGTGGCTCAATTCCGCCGTGTACTCGAAACCTGCGGCTGCGCCATGATCGGCCAGACTGCCGAAATCGCTCCCGCCGATCGCAAACTCTACGCGCTGCGCGATGTGACCGGAACAGTGGAAAGTCCTTATCTGATCTGCGCCTCGATCATGAGCAAGAAGCTGGCCGAAGGAATCGATTCGCTCGTGCTCGACGTAAAAACTGGCTCGGGCGCGTTCATGAAAAAAGAAGAAGATGCGGCATTTCTCGCCGAACTTATGGTCGAAACCGGGGAGCGCATGGGCAAACAGGTGGTCGCGCTTATCACGGATATGGATCAGCCATTAGGAAATATGATTGGTAACGCGCTTGAGGTTGTCGAAGTGGTGGAGGTGCTGCGTGGTGAAGGTCCGGAAGATTTGCGCCAACTCTGCCTCGAACTAGCGGGCTGGATGCTGCATTTGGGTGGCGTTGCCGGCACGGTTGCAGACGGTAAAAAGCAAAGTGAAAAACTTATCGCTTCGGGCAACGCACTTGAGAAGTTCCGCCGGATGGTTGAGATGCAGGGCGGAGATCCGGCAGTCATCGACGATCTGAAGAGACTTCCTCAAGCTCAACATACAATGACAATTTCCAGCGCAAGAGCCGGTTATCTTACATCGTTGCAATGCGAGCAAATCGGTACAGCCTGCGTGATTCTAGGTGGGGGGCGAGAGAAAAAAGAGGACTCTGTCGACCCTGCCGTAGGCATTGTGCTTCACAAAAAAGTTGGAGATGCGGTCTCCCTGAACGAACCGCTGGCAACGATCCACTACAATGCAGAAGCTCGCGTGATTCGAGCCAAACAATTGCTCGAAGAAAGCTTCGAGATCGGCGATTCGCCTGCACGGGAAAAAAGGCCGCTTATTCACCGCATCATCGGAAAATCCGGAGGCAAAAACTGAAATGGGACGCTTCACTGGAATCCTCGGCCTCTTCACTATGCTTGGCCTCGCCTTCGCGTTCTCCACCAACCGTCGGGCGATTCGCGTGAAAACAGTTGCCTGGGGACTCGGGCTGCAGCTTGTGTTCGCCGTTTTTGTTCTGCGCGTCGAACTCGGCCGCCACCTGTTTCAGGTTATGGGCGATGCTGCGAATCGCGTGCTCAATTATGCGTTCGTGGGTTCGGAATTCGTCTTCGGCCCTCTCGGTAAACAGGGATCGAACATCGGTTTCATCTTCGCGTTTCAGGTTCTTCCCACTGTCATCTTTATCTGCGCCCTTTTCGCCATCCTCTACCACTACGGCATCATGCAGTTCATCATTCGCATCGCTGCCTGGGGCATGACCCGCATTATGGGAGCCAGTGGTGCTGAGTCGCTCAATGTTGCCGCCAGCATCTTCATGGGGCAGACCGAAGCGCCCGTGACGATTCGTCCCTTTCTTCCCGACCTCACGCGTTCGGAACTCATGACCGTGATGACCAGCGGTATGGCGCATGTCTCCGGTTCAATCATGGCGGCCTACTTCGCCTTTGGGGTGGAGCCCAGACATGTCCTCAGCGCGGTGATTATGACCGCACCCGGCACTATCCTGCTTTCCAAAATGCTTGTGCCTGAAACCGAACAACCAAAAACCGCCGGCCGCGTCGTCATGAGCGAAGGCGAAGAGGAAAAGGAAAAAAAAGAAAATCTATTGGGTGCGGTGGCTCGCGGAACCAGCGACGGTTTGCACATGGCCTTGAATATTGGCGCTATGCTGATCGCCTTTCTGGCGTTGATCGCCATGCTCGATGGCATCATGCATGGAATTCACAATGGCCTGGCGCATTTTGGTTTTCTCTGGTTCCCCTCGAGTCTCGAAAGCGTTTTTGGCGTACTATTCGCGCCGGTCGCGTGGGTAATCGGCGTTCCATGGCACGATTGCGGCACGATCGGCAATCTTCTGGGCACGCGTATGGTGCTGAACGAGCTCGTAGCATTCTCCATGCTAGGGCCGCAAAAGGCTGCGCTCGATCCCCGCTCTTTCACCATCGCTACGTTCGCTCTCTGCGGCTTCGCCAATCTAAGTTCGATTGGAATTCAGATCGGCGGCATCGGTGCGCTCGCGCCGAATAAGAAGAGCGAACTGGCCCGGCTGGGAGTGCGCGCGATGTTGGCCGGTACGATGGCCAATCTTATGTCGGCCTCGATTGCCGGTATGCTGCTATAGATCCATCATCGCGCCGATCTTCACAATAAAGGCTTATGCAGTCATGCCGATGGGTATACTTACAGTTCAAAAAAAGGAGCTTATGAAGCGCTTCAGGTCACTCTTGATTGGTTTGTTTGTTGTTCTTGCATTTCTGTTGAACGCGATTGCGCAAAATGGACCGAAGCGCGTGATCATCGACACCGATCCCGGTACCGACGACGCCATGGCCATTATGCTGGCGGTGAATTCGCCTGAGTTGAAGATAGAAGCTCTAACCGTCGTACCCGGCAATGTAGATGGCAAGCAAGGCCTGGAAAACGCGCTGAAGATTGTTTCGCTGGCCGGCCGCTGCGATATCACGGTCGCAGGCGGAGCCGAGCATCCTCTGAATCAAAAGCTGATCACGGCTCAGTTCTGGCACGGAAAGAATGGTCTCGCCGATGTTGAGTTGCCGCCGTCGAAATGCAAAGCCGATCCGCGTTTTGGTCCGGATCTCATCATCGAGTTGGTCCACAAATATCCGCACGAGATCACCCTGATTCCAGTGGGACCGCTCACGAATATTGCGTTGGCCGTTTCCAAAGATCCTTCCATCGCAGTCTTGGTGAAAAACATCGTCATTATGGGTGGTTCAATTACGGGTGGGAACGTCAATGGTTCAGCCGAGGCAAATATTTACAACGATCCCGAAGCGGCTCAAATTGTCTTTAACGCGGGCTGGATGGTGACGATGGTCGGCTCCGATGTAGGCGAACGAACGCTGATCACGCGCAACTATCTCGCTGAGCTGCAGTCGTCGCATGGTCCGGAGAGCGACTTTATTGCAAAAATTGCCGACTTCTATTTAACCCGCAGCGAGAAGAGTGGTTATAGCGGAGCCGCAATGTACGATCCGCTGGCGGTTGGGATTGCAATGGATCCCACACTGGGCACGGTCAAAGATATGCACGTAGACGTGGAAACGAAAGGCGAATTTACCCGCGGCGAAACCGTGGCAAACCGCATGGGATCGGACGAGAACAACATTCTGCACGGCGATCATTACGAGATCGAGGGCGTGGTTCCACTAAAGCCAAACGCGCGGGTTTGCGTGGCTTCCGACGCTAATCGCTTCCTCGAACTGTTTGTGAGCCGGATTAAAGGAAAATAGTCGCCTAGCCATTTGCTCGAGCAACCAGCAAAATCGCCAGCCCATAAAAGACGAACATCAATGCAAGGTAGACTTTGGCTCGCGCGCCAGAATTAGCAAATTCTTTCCAGGCAAGGATTCCCCACACCGCTGCCACCATGGGAGCAGATTGGCCGATGGCGTAAGAGATCGCCACGCCGGTATAACTCCCTGCTACCAAATTGAAGACAGTTCCGATGCCCCAGATACATCCGCCGAAAAGCCCCAGAAGATGCCCGGACGCCGGGCCGCGAAAAAATCCGCTAAAACTCACCGGCTCGCCCACGAGCGGATGTTTCATGAAATAAAAATTCCAAATAAAACAAGATAGTAACGCTCCCAGCGTCAGAAAAACCGCGGCGCTGTAAGGCCCTAGCGAATTCCCGCGCGTCATGGCATGCGTCATGAACGGAGCCCAGAGGCCCATTAGAATTCCTGACACAACGCACGTAACCAGGCTTTTCTTCGATATGGAGCGGCCAGTAACCGCCAGGCTCCCGTAAGCTTTACCGTCCATCACTACCGCGATAAATGCGCATGCCACTCCCAGCGCGAGAAACGTTGCGTTGCCCTTGGGTTGGAGCGCATAGCTCAATACAACTCCCACCACCAGTGCGATGCCGATCGAAATCGGAAAGGCAACGGCAAGGCCGGCCATATCAATGGCCGCAACGAGCAAAAGATTGGCGAGATTGAATAACGCACCTCCGATCAATGCATTCACAATGTTCGAAGTGTCGGCTGCGTGGACGTTGTTCAGAAAGCTGGAAGAATCGTTGCCCGTGCTGCCCATGGTCAAAGCCAGCACCAGCGAGATCAGGAAAATGCCAACAGCGTAATCCCAGTAAAAAAGTTCGAAGCGATAGCCCTTGACGCCTTTGTACGTATTCGCCCACGAACCCCAGCAAACGGCGCTCGTGATCATCATCAACAGCGCAATTTCGAGACTCGATGGCGTGAACAATCCATTTCTCCTTGAGGGGTCTGTTACAGAACGTGTAACTCTACGCTTCTTTTGCAATTTGCGCTAGACGAGCGCGCCTGCTGCGAGAGGCTACCTTTCTGCCGTACAATGCAAGACGGATGTCGGAAAACCGTAAGCAGCGTTTTGCATTTTCAGATGGGTCGATTTACACGGCTCATGACGACTTGGTCACGGGTTCGCTTGCGTCCATCGCCGAGCTTTCTGGCCGCCCTTTGCTCTCCAATCGTGGCATTCCGCTGAATCTTGACTGGGTAAAGCAGGTTCGCGTTAACACCAGCGCGGTGGAACGCAGAGCGCAAACCCATGTTGCCCGCCGCACCGTAAAAAAGGAATGGCAAGCCGCATGGCTTCTACGTGCGATCACATGCATGGACCTGACTACGCTCTCCGGAGATGATACGGACGAACGAGTGCGGCGCCTTTGCGCGAAAGCACGACAACCGATTCAGCAGGAAATTCGCAGGCGATTGAAGATTGATGAACTCGACATCAAAGTGGCCGCGGTTTGCGTTTATCACCGCTTTGTGGAGACTGCAGTACATTCGCTCGAAGGCAGCGGGATTCGCGTAGCCGCGGTCTCCACCGGATTTCCTGCCGGATTATCGCCGGTTCAAGAGCGCGTGGCCGAAATTCGCCGCTCCCTGGAAGCTGGCGCTGACGAGATCGATATCGTCATTACGCGCGCCCTTGTCTTCGGCGGAAGATGGCAGGAGCTTTACGATGAAGTCGCCGAGTTCAAACAGGCTTGCGGGCGATGCCACATGAAAGCGATCCTTGCCGCAGGCGATCTGCTTACGTTGCGTAATGTGGCGCGCGCAAGTTTTGTGGCCATGATGGCGGGCGCGGATTTCATCAAAACATCTACGGGTAAAGAATCTACCAATGCCACACTTCCGGTCGGATTCGTAATGGCTCGCGCCATTCGCGAATACGCGCAGGAAACCGGCATGGCCGTTGGCTTCAAACCCGCCGGCGGGATTCGCACCGCAAAGCAATCCACGGAATGGCTGGCGCTGATGAAAGATGAGCTTGGAATATCCTGGATGAAGTCGAGTCTCTTTCGTTTTGGAGCCAGCGGACTTCTCAACGACATTGAGCGGCAACTGGAACACTTTGCCACTGGCCGGTACTCGGCGGATTACCACCATCCGTTGGCATGAACCGCAGGCAAAGAAAGCGAAATCACTGGAATGAGCATCGCTGAAAAATTCCTTACCATGGAGTACGGGCCGGCACCCGAAGATCCGAAAGAGGCGCTGCTCTGGCTCGATCAGCATCAGCGGCGATTCGGCCACTTCATTGATGGCACATGGCATCAGCCCCTCGAAGGCGCGTTCTTCGATTCCATCGATCCCGCGACGGGAGAAAAGATCGCTACAGTCGCTCAAGGTTCGGCTGCGGATGTTGACGCGGCAGTACAAGCTGCAAGAAATGCACTTCCAAAGTGGCAAAGCCTTACTAACCATGCCCGCGCTCGATTCTTATATGCCATGGCCCGCGCAGTGCAAAAACATTCTCGCCGGCTCGCAGTGCTCGAAACCATCGATAACGGCAAGCCGATTCGCGAGAGCCGCGATATCGATATTCCGCTGGTAGTCCGCCATTTTTACCATCACGCCGGATGGGCGCAGCTATTGAAATCGGAGTTTCCCGGTTACACGGCTTGCGGGGTGGTCGGGCAGATTATTCCATGGAATTTCCCGTTGCTGATGCTGGCGTGGAAAATCGCACCTGCACTTGCAACTGGGAATACGGTGGTGCTGAAGCCCGCAGAGTTCACGCCGCTCACGGCATTGGCTTTCGCCGAAATTTGCCAGGAAATCGAATTACCCGCAGGAGTAGTCAACATCGTCACAGGTGATGGCGCTACTGGCGAGGCGTTAGTAAAGAACGCCGGAGTCGACAAGATTGCATTCACGGGATCAACCGAAGTAGGGCGCGCCATTCGTGCAGCCACCGCCCCCAGCCACAAGCGGCTTTCGTTGGAACTCGGCGGCAAATCACCGTTTGTCGTGTTCGAAGACGCCGATCTCGACAGCGCGGTCGAAGGCTTGGTGGATGGAATCTGGCTGAATCAGGGCCAGGTTTGCTGTGCCGGCTCCCGCCTGTTGATGCAGGAGAGTATCGCTGAAGCGCTCATGCAAAAAATTCGCGACCGCATGAGCACGCTGCGCGTCGGTTCCCCGCTCGATAAAGCGATTGATATCGGCGCCATTATCGCCCCGGTACAACTCGAACGTATTCGCCGCCTTGTCGATCAAGGAGTGGCCGAAGGCGCAACTTGCTGGCAACCGCAGCTACAGCTTCCCACACGAGGACTGTATTTCCCGCCGACTCTACTCAGCAACGTGCATCCGAGTTCGGTGGTCGCGCAGCAGGAAATTTTTGGCCCTGTCCTCGCTGCCATGACGTTCCGTACCCCTGCCGAAGCCGTTGAGCTTGCCAACAACACAGCTTATGGGCTGGCCGCTTGCGTCTGGAGCGAAAGCATCAACGTCTCTTTGCAGGTCGCGGCGCAAATCAAAGCCGGTGTGGTCTGGGTGAATTGCACGAACATGTTCGACGCTGCTTGCGGATTTGGCGGATACCGTGAGAGCGGCTACGGACGTGAAGGTGGACGCGAAGGTCTGCTGGAATATCTCGAACCCACGTGGTTCAAATCCGCTCCCGCGCTTCCGGCTACGTCATCGAAACAAAGCTCTTCGGGAAATGAGCCCCGGCAGGCAAGTGCCGCCATTGACCGCACAGTAAAACTCTACATTGGCGGCAAACAAGTCAGACCCGATTCCGGCTACAGCTTCGAAGTGCGTGGCACGCACGGCGAGTTGCTCGGCGAAGCGCCGATGGGAAATCGAAAAGACATTCGGAACGCAGTGGAAGCTGCGCGCAAGACCGCAAGCTGGGCTAAAACGACCGCACACTCTCGAGCGCAAGTTCTTTACTACATGGCGGAGAATCTTTCATTGCGTCAGGAAGAAATTGCAAAGCGTCTGAGATCCGCCGTTGGCGAACAGCAAGCGGCAAAAGAAGTCGCGGCCAGCATCGAGCGAATTTTTTCTTACGCAGCCTGGGCCGACAAATTTGATGGCGCGGTTCACAATCCCCCGTCGCGAACAATCGCAATTGCAATGAACGAGCCGATCGGAACAGTCGGGGTCGTTTGTCCTAACGAAGCGCCGCTATTAGGTTTGCTCTCTCTGGTATTGCCAGTCCTCGCAGCCGGTAATACGGCAGTCGCGGTTCCATCAGAAGCCTATCCGCTAATTGCCGGCGATCTTTATCAGGTCTTCGATACCAGCGATCTGCCGGGTGGCGCAGTCAATCTCGTTACAGGTCACACTTCTGAACTTCTGAAAACGCTCGCCGAGCATGACGATGTGGATGCGATCTGGTGCTTTTCAAACGAATCGAATGCGTCCGCCGCTAAGTTGTTTTCGGTTGGAAATTTGAAACAGGTTTTTACCAACGAAGGCCGCACGATTGATTGGTTCGATCCGGCAGAAGGTGAAGGCCGCTGGTATCTGCAACATGCGACTCAAGTAAAAAATATTTGGGTCCCTTACGGGGAATGATGCGTAGCTTCGTACGTGGACCGGGCTTTCGGCATATGTAAAGTCAAGTTGACACGACGGACTGCGCCAAATAGACTCGCCAATCGCAAGAAATCTAACTCCGCATGCTTCGTCGACCTCGTATTGCTGTCATCGGTAGTGCCAATATCGATCTCACAACATTCACAGACCGTTTTCCCAAGCCCGGGGAAACGATTTTCGGCCAGAAATTCGATCTGGGATTCGGCGGAAAGGGCGCAAATCAAGCGGTAGCAGCCCGGCTTTGCAGCGCTGACGTTTTTATGGTGGCGCGAGTAGGAAGCGATCTTTTTGGTCCAGCTGCGATCGATAATTTCAAAAAGCTCGGCATCGACACCTCTCACGTCAAACAAGTAGACGGTGTCTCCACCGGTGTTGCGCCGATCTTCGTCGAGCCCAATGGGCAAAATCGCATTCTCGTGGTGAAAGGCGCGAATGATGAGATGAAACCCGCCGATGTGGACGCTGCCACGGACGCGTTAAAAAGCTGCGACTGCATCGTGCTGCAATTTGAAATACCGCTGGAAACCGTTTATTACGCCGTCGCGTTCGCACGAAAACACGGAATTCGCTGCCTTCTCAATCCCGCGCCCGGCCAGCCTGTAGACATGGGCAAGTTAAACGGCCTGGACTATTTCATCCCGAACGAGAGCGAGGCGGAAACAATTACGGGCCTGCCGGTGCGCAATGTTGACGATGCGAAACGATGCGCGGAGAAAATGTTAGCGAACGGCATTCGCCGCGTGATCATCACACTGGGATCTAAAGGCTCCCTGCTCGCGGGCAACGGGATCAACGAACACGTTCCAGCTTACACAGTCGAAAGCGTCGACAGTTCGGGCGCGGGCGACGCATTCATTGGCAGCTTCTCCGTATTCCTTGCAGAGGGACTTACTGAGCAGGAAGCGGTGCGGCGTGCCAATTTGTACGCGGGCCTTTCGACTACCGGCGTCGGAACACAGAAGTCTTTTTATGATCGTGCCCGCTTCGACGCGGAATGGGCAACACGCTCACAATAATTGTGAGCGAATTTTAGGTGTGCCGGTTCGGAAATTAATGTTGACGAAAGTTTATATACGCCGAAAATTCTTGACTTCATGAGGATTCGGCGTTTATAAGGCCACTCTACGGCCAAAAGGCTCCCTAACTTACGTAATGCAACACGAACCTTGTTTGTCGCTCGGTGCGGCTCACCGAAAAGGGGCATGAATGTTGAACAAGAAGGCGCTGCTTGGCGTCATTTTCTTCTCTCTTGCGTTCTCTTCGTTTCTTCACGGTCAGGCGAACGGCAGCTTTTCCGGAACCGTTTCCGATAAAGCCGGTGCGGTCATTGCAGGCGCAACGGTAACGGCCGTCTCGCAGGCTACGGGACTTTCCCGCGATGCCAAGACGGATGACACCGGCCATTATCTGATCCCTCTGCTGCCCGTGGCGAACTTTACGATTCGCGTGGAGGCGCAAGGCTTCCAAACTACCGAGCAGAAGGACCTTCGGCTGCAAGTGGATGAGCAACGCGAATTGAATTTCAGCCTCGCGCCTGCATCGGTCTCGTCTACTGTCGAGGTAAACGCTACCGAAGTCGCGGTCGAAACCGCCAATCCGACGCTCGGGCAAGTCATCACTTCCGAGGAAGTCGCCAACCTTCCACTCAACGGCCGTAACTTTGTGCAACTGGCGACACTTACGCCGGGCACCACAGCCTCAACGAGTCCGGTGAGTTTTTTCAACGGCGCCGCCAGCAGCGAGGCCTCGACTCGCGGATCGTTCTCGCTTTCGGTGGGC